>Ga0129308_1000468_pt1 | contig 59532 bp, 56 predicted proteins | sample L827metagenome_FD_94440 | JGI IMG/M metagenome (GOLD analysis project Ga0129308, IMG submission 94440) | Ring-tailed lemur group fecal microbial communities from Wisconsin, USA - L827 metagenome | ecosystem: Host-associated > Mammals > Digestive system > Large intestine > Fecal | place: USA...
AACAACTAAGCGATAAGCAATGAGCCAGTCAAGATAAAAAAGGAACACCCGTGAATCATGCTAGCATGATTCACGGGTGTTCCTTTTTTATCTTGACTGGCTCATTGCTTATCGCTTAGTTGTTGATCAGCTTATCCTCGTCGCTCCAGCTGTAGAGTTTTCTTACTTCTTCGCCGGTTACTTCTGCAGGGTGTTCTGCTGCTTTTTTTCTCATGGCTTTGAAGTGTACCTGACGTCCTGCCGGTGACATATCTAATAAGAACTCTTTTGCAAATGTACCATCTTGAATGTCTGAAAGGATTTTCTTCATCGCTTTCTTTGTGTCTTCTGTGATGATCTTCGGTCCGGTAATATAGTCGCCGTATTCTGCGGTGTTGGAGATGGAGTATCTCATTCCTGCAAATCCGCTCTGATAGATCAGGTCCACAATCAGTTTCATCTCATGAATACACTCGAAGTATGCGTTTCTCGGATCATACCCTGCTTCTACGAGGGTCTCGAAACCTGCCTGCATTAATGCGCAGACACCGCCGCAGAGAACTGCCTGCTCGCCGAAGAGGTCTGTCTCAGTCTCGGTTCTGAAGGTTGTTTCCAAAACGCCGGCTCTTGCTCCGCCGATTCCCAGTGCGTATGCAAGTGCTTTGTCGAGTGCTTTTCCGGTTGCATCCTGCTCTACTGCTACCAGACACGGTACACCTTTTCCTACCTGGTACTCACTTCTTACAGTATGTCCCGGTCCTTTCGGTGCGATCATGGTTACGTCTACATCCTTCGGAGGAGTGATGCATCCAAAGTGAATGTTGAAGCCGTGTGCAAACATCAGCATATTGCCTGCTTCCAGGTTCGGCTCGATGTCGTTCTTGTACATATCTGCCTGAAGTTCATCATTGATAAGAATCATGATGATATCAGCCTGTTTTGCAGCCTCTGCTGCTGTAAATACCTGGAATCCCTGCTCTTCAGCTCTCTTCCATGATTTGCTTCCTTCATAAAGACCAATGATAACATCGCATCCGGATTCTTTTAAGTTCAGGGCATGTGCATGTCCCTGGCTTCCGTATCCGATAATAGCGATCTTCTGTCCCTCCAGTACGGACAGATTACAGTCTTCCTGATAATAAATCTTTGCCATTGTAATGACCTCCTGTTATTCTTTCTTTTCTATTAGAGTTAAAGGCTCATGGCCCCTAGCTTCCTTCATATAATGTACTCTGCCTGACACTTGCTTATCTGTCAATTCGTCTGCGCGCCTCAATCACACTGCGATTGCATTTCCGGCAGATAAATTCTTACAGATAAACTACATCTGCGCTTCCTCTTGTCAGGCCGGTAATTCCGGTTCTTGCAAGCTCCAGAATCTCATAGCCTTCCAGAAGCTCCAAAAATGCATCCAATTTGGACTGTGCCCCAGTCAGCTCTATAGTAAGACAGTCTTTCTCAACATCAACAATCTTTGCTCTGAATATATCCGCCACAGATACAATATCTGCACGCTGAGATGCGTTCGCCCGGACTTTAATCATAATTAACTCACGGCATACCGCATTCGTATCGTTCAGTAGCTTGATATCGATGACATCCTCCATCTTACGTACCTGCTTCTCAATCTGGGAGAGAATCAGTTCGTCTCCGCTTGCCACAATTGTAATTCTTGTAAAACGCGGATCTGCTGTAGTTCCCGCTGTAATACTCTCAATATTATATCCCCGGCGGCTGAAAAGTCCCGCCATCCGGCTCAAAAGTCCCGGATTATTATGTACTAAGATTGAATACGCTTGTTTTCTCATAACATTCCCCTTTTCTTCCAAAAACAGAGTGCGTTCTGTTTTTTTATTGTAACAACATAATATTTTTTTGTCAAGTGACTTTATAGAATTTTGATGTAGATTCAGTATAATATGAATTCTTTCTAAGCGCAACATTAAAACAAACATCTGTGTTTATAAAAGAAATATCTTATATAAAAAAGAACTACTGATAAAATTACCAGTAGTTCTCCTTTACACTATTAAATTCTAATTCTACAACATCTCAATAAATGCCGCAATTCGGGTCTCAATCTGGCCACTGTCTGTCGAAGAATAATCTGTCTCCAGCTTCATATATGGTACGCCCAGTTCTTCTACCATCCGTCCCATCTTGGCAGCTTCCACATTGAAGGTATGACATGCCTGAAGAACAACCTCTACCACACCGTCAACCTTGTATTTCTCAATCATCTTCTTGGTATTCTCCAGACGTTTGTCATTGCTGGTCATAACGGAGCAGTTAATTTCCAGATAACGATCTGAAATTGCACGTAAAATATTCTCTGCGTTCTCGTCAATCATCAACTTATTGGTTCGCTCACCGCCACAGTCATCCAGACATACGATCACACCGCCATTATTCTCAATCACCATACCGACCTTCTGAATAACACCTGCAGAAGGGCAGCCAGTCAAAAGCACTCTTTTTGCAGACTTTGGAATCGGGCTCTCACCTTCCTCTAATGCCTTCTTAGCCTTCTCAACCTTGGCTTCGACATTAGCAATCTGCTGATCCACATCAAAGGTAAAGGTTCCCTGCTGAAGAGCCAGCATCATCTCAGTTCCCTTCATAGCAGGCGGACAATTTACCTGTAACTCATACATCTCACATAAAGCCCTGCGGAGACGGTTTCTCTTTTTTGCTGCTGCACGAAGGTTGTCATCTGTGATCTCTACACCAAATTTTTCCTCCAGGCGTTTCTTAAGAAGCAGAAGCTCCTCATACCAAACATCTTTCGCATAGGCACGCTCCTGGCTCTGGGGAAGATGCAGAACATAGGTCTCCTTCAGTTCATTAAGCAGCTCATACATCTTTTTCTTACCGTCACAGGTGGTCTCACCGATAATCATGTCGGCAAAATAAGTGTACGGACATTTCTGGGAATAGGCAAATCCGTATGTACTCTTGATCAACGGGCAAAGGTTCTTCGGAAGCACCTTTTCCGCATCAGGAATTGTCTCATTGCTGGTTCCGCAAAGTCCTACGGTAGCCACTCCTGCCGCGTCCATCAGCTCTGACGGTGTATAAGAGCACAGGCATCCAGCAATCTTTCCTCCATTTTCTTTAAATTCCTTCACTCTCATAAAGCCGGCCTTGCGAGCCTCTACAAATTCATCAAATGTCTTTGGTAATTCAAAAGCTTCCATTTTTTTCTCCTTCTATATTCAATGTTTTACCTTATTCACTTTTCCTACAACAGAGCATCCTACTCTTCGGCCAAGATCGCCGCTCCAATCGCACCTGCATACCTTGCAAGCGGTACGCTCGTAACCGGCGAATTCAATGCTTTGGAAAGTCTCTCCAAAATATACGGGTCCTCACAGAGGCCACCTGTGAGGAAATATTTCTCTCCCGGAACCTGTGAAATGAGCTGCACCACCTTGGTCACCACTGATTCGATGACACCGTAAGCAATATCTTCCCGGGGAGTTCCCTTTCCAATCAGACTGATTACTTCTGATTCTGCAAACACGGTACACATAGAGCTGATTGTAATCGGATTGCCCTGACGCGCTAATTTAGACAGTTCATCCTGCGTAAGCCCCAACCGGTTTGTCATAACCTCAAGGAATTTTCCCGTTCCTGCCGAACATTTGTCATTCATGATAAACTTCATAACTCGTCCGTTTTTCAGAGAAATTCCTTTTGTATCCTGCCCGCCGATATCGATGACAGTTCCGTTTTCCTTGAACAGATAATTCGCTCCCTTTCCGTGGCAGGTAATCTCTGTCACCGCATCATTTGCATACGGAACTGAGATTCTCCCGTATCCGGTCGCTACATATCTTGCATTGTCACTATTGATCCCTTCCGCTTCAAAAGTACGATAAATCTCGTCTGCCGTTTTCCGGCTGCTGAAACCTGTATTCAGCAAAATTGTCTTAATGACTTCCCCATCCTTCATTGCGACAGCCTTCGCCGCACTGGAACCAATGTCAATTCCTACCTGATACATATTTCCCTCCCAATTTTATCTTTTTACTCGTAAGTGCTAGAATATTCTTTCTAAATCCTTCACACTAATCCATGAAAATACCCCGCAATCCTTCTGTAAGAATGATACGTAACATATTCATTATATTAAGTTTATTCTTCATTATCCCATACGTCAAATCATTATATTCTATAAACATTGAGTATTTATAGAATATTTCTATTATTATCTTTCATAACATAACCACCATCCTGTTATCAGATCCGACTGGTACTCCTCTATCCTATTATCAGGTACGCCCGTCATCAAAAAATCCTAATAAAAACCCCCTTAAACAGAAAAGGCACAAACCAAATCTATCTAAGGGGAATTCTATCAAAATCATTTCTTCTGTTGTTTCTGTATTACTTATTTTTTATAACTGTTCATGCCTCTATTTTTCTTCTTCCCGCATCAAGACAACGCTTTCATACGGCTTTAGAATCATCCGCTTTTCTGCAGCATCTCTTCCATAATTGGAGATTAGCACCCTGCTGCCTGCCACAAATTCTTCCTGCAGTGTATATTCCATTTCCTGATCCGTAAAGTTGCAAATCACCAAAAGCTTCTCATCTTCCATGCTTCGGGTATATACGTACAGTTCCTCACTGTCGGGAAGCAGAAGTTCATAGCTTCCATATACAATGATCGGATACTCTTTTCTCAGCGCGATCAACTTCTTGTAATAATGGAATACGGAATCTTCCCTTTCCATCTGCTCTTTTGCATTAATTTCAGTATAGTTCGGATTTACCTGTATCCAGGGAGTTCCTGTCGTAAAACCTGCCTGCCTGCTGTCATCCCACTGCATCGGAGTTCTCGCATTATCCCTGCCTTTGTAGCTGATATAATCGAACATTTCCTCCGGGCCCAGAATCCCTTTCTCCGTTAATTCCTTGTAAGCATTGATACTTTCGATATCCCGGAACTCATCCAGAGAAGTAAAAGGATAATTCGTCATTCCCAGTTCTTCACCTTGGTAAATGTAAGGAGTTCCCTGCATCATATGCAGACAAGTCGCCAGCATCTTCGCTGAAACCTCCCGGTACTGCCTGCTGTCATTACCCAAGCGGGACAGAATACGGGGCTGATCATGATTACACCAGAAAAGGCTGTTCCACGCTTTTCCTTCCAGTTCCGTCTGCCATTTGGAAAGCACTTCCTTCAGCTTTGTCAGCTGAATTTTCTTACGATTCCACTTAAAGCTCTCTCCTCCGTCCAGATCCATATGTTCGAACTGGAACACCATATTTAGCTCTTTTCCTGATGATGCCGCATATTTTTTAGCTTCGTCTATCGTTACACCGGAGCATTCACCCACAGTAATCAAATCATATTTTGACAATACCTCTCGGTTCATCTCCTGCAGATATTCATGAACTCTGGGACCGTTCACCGAATAAGGTCCAAAACTTCCATAGCCATTCTTATCTACCGGCCCATCCGGCAGCCCCGGCACCTTGGAGATCATACTGATCACATCCATGCGGAATCCGTCGATTCCTTTTTCGCACCACCAATTCATCATGTCGAAGACGGAGCGGCGCACCTGCGGGTTGTCCCAGTTCAGGTCCGGCTGCTTCGGCGAAAACAGATGCAGATAGTACATATCGGTTTCTTCATCATATTTCCATGCAGAACCGCTAAAACAAGAACCCCAGTTATTTGGCTCCTTTCCGTCCTTTCCCTCTCTCCAGAAATAGAAGTCACGATAAGGATTATCCTTTGATTTTCTGCTCTCCACAAACCATTTATGTTCATCTGAGGTGTGGTTCACTACCAAGTCCATCATGATCTTAATCCCCAGGCTGTGGGCCATTTCCAGCATCCGGTCATAATCCTCCATAGTTCCGAATTCTTCCATGATTGCTTGGTAATCACTGATGTCATATCCGTTATCATCATTTGGCGACTGATAAACCGGGGACAGCCAGATCACATCAATTCCCAGTTCTTTCAGATAAGGAAGCTTCGATGTAATCCCGTTTAAATCACCGATGCCGTCACCGTTGCTGTCACAAAAACTTCTCGGATAAATCTGATATACTACGCTTTCCTTCCACCATGCTTTCTCCATTGCCTTATCTCCTTTATTCCAAATCTTTATCTGACCTGATTATATGTCAAAGGCAGCTGCACCGCAAATGGTTTTGCGCAAAACGTCTCATTGCACAAAAACAGAACCTGTTTTTATACATTTTGTCCCGTCCCGGTTTTTTCCTCGTCGACATCCCGGCTCACCTTCCGTCCTTCCAATACCGAATCCCGCACCACGAGTCTTACCGGCAATTTTTCAGTCATGGAGACCGGCCCCACTCCCTGGATAAATGCCAGAAGTTTCTCGACTGCAGCCAATGCTTTCGCCGGGGCATCCTGATGAATGGTAGTCAGCCTCGGTCTTGCCAGTTCGGCATATTCGTTATTATCATATCCTGCCACCGAGATTTCATCCGGCACCTTTATTCCCAGATCGTGCAGGTAGCTTAACGCCTCCATCGCATAATAATCCGAGGCAAAAAACAGAACATCGTTTGAGAATGCCAGGCGTGCCAGATTCTTTTTGTAAAATCCGGCTCTCCTCTTCTGTCCCCCGGGAATGATAATATGTGCATCTTCTCCCAGAAACACACCGGTATCCATACAGGCCTTCTTAAGCCCCTCCCATCTAAAATGATCTACTCCGGTATCATTGTCCGCCAGAAAACAGATTCTGTCATGTCCCTCATCCAAAAGATAAGCTCCCATCAGATACCCACCACCAAAATCATCGAGACCTACATTCGCAACCGGCTGCCCTTTCTCGTAATACGTATCAACCGAGACCACAGGCATTTTCCCGTTTGCCTGAATTTTCTGGTTTTCAGCCGATCCCATCCCGAGCGTGATAAGGCCTTCCACCCTCCAGATAGCGGCAAACTGCATATTTTCCTCAGGAGAATCCGAGACATGAAGCATCATATAATAATTTCTGCGATAGAGTTCCTCTTCCAATGCGCGGATCAAAATATTATAAAAAGCCTGCTGTGCCACACTTCCGGTGCCACTTCCGATCAGTACTCCGATGATGCGCGAACCGCTGCCGGAAAGTAGGCGGGGCGCCATGTTCGTCACATACCCGGACTCTTCCAGAAGCCTCTGCACCTTCCGCACGGTTTCCGCCGATACCTTCCCTGTATTCCCATGAATCACATTCGACACTGTCGTTGGGCTTACTCCCGCTTTCGCCGCGAGATCCTTCACTCTGATCGTCGAATCCGGCGTTCTCTGGTACTTGATGCTTTCCTCTCCCATATCGCACCCCTCCTTCCAATCATTTCAATCAATAAAATGCCTTTTCCAAACGAATATTCCATCCTACTTTCTGCAGCATAATTTCTCATATTGCCCTGCATCCATAGCTTTATCCGCCTTCAACCACAGATTGCTTTACCCTCATCCATAAATTACTTCGCCTTCAGCACATAAATCCTGGACTCAAAATCTGTGCTGCTCATCTCTTCTGCCGGGAACTGTCCCACAGTATCATCTGATGTGATCAGCCCCAGATTCATCAGTTCATCACCATAATGCTCGGTATGATTTTCTTCATTGACATAGCAAAGCTCCGGTGAAAGTCCCTGAAGCTGCAGACGGCTGTACGGTGCATTTACCTGATTCAGAACTCTGTAGTAACCCACCAGCGCCGTACGCCTGTCCTCACTTACCACCATCCATGCTGTTACATTTTTTTCAAACGGGCTGGATAATCTGTAAAAGATTCCAAATTGCAACAACTGGCGATATCGCTTCATGAACGCAACCTGCACTTTCACTTCTTCCCGTTCCTCATTGGTAAGGCGGTTCAAATCCAGCTCATATCCAAACGTTCCAAAGTATGCCACATTCGCCCTGGTGTGCAAAGGCGTGTTCCTGAGAAGCTGATGATTCGGAGTCATGGAAACATGGCTTCCAATGCTGCTGATTGGGTAGCAAAGTGAAGTCCCATACTGAATCTTCAGGCGCTCTGCCGCATCCGTGTCGTCACTGGTCCATGCCTGCGGCGCATAGTACAGCATACCCGGATCAAAACGCGCGCCGCCGCTTGCACAGGATTCAAACAGAATCTCCGGGAATTCTCCTGTAAGCCGCTCGTACAGGTCATATACTCCCAAAATATACCGATGAAACACTTCTCCCTGCCTGTCCGCCGGAAGTACACCCGAATAGCATTCCGTAATACTCCGGTTCATATCCCACTTGATATAAGAAACCTTTGCACCTCGCAAAATTTTCGCCATCATCTCATAAATGTAATCCACCACTTCTTTTCGGGAAAAATCCAGCACATACTGATACCGTCCATGGCTGTCCCGCCTGCCTGGTGTATGAATAATATAGTCCGGATGTTCCCGGTAAAGCCTGGAATCTTTATTGGCCATTTCAGGCTCAAACCAAAGGCCAAACTTCATTCCCAGTGCCTCAATCCGCTCTGAGATCGCAGTGATCCCGCCCGGCAGACGTTCTTCATTGGCAACCCAGTCCCCCAGGCCTGCCGTATCATCACACCTCTCCCCAAACCAGCCGTCATCCAGCACAAAAAGCTCAACGCCGCATTCTTTGGCAGTTTTCGCGATCTCCACCAGCTTGTCCGCGTCAAAATCAAAATACGTGGCTTCCCAATTATTGATCAGAATCGGCCTCGCCTTATCTCTCCAATATCCTCTCGCCAGCCGGCTCTGGTACAGCTTATGGAAGGTATGGCTCATATCATTCAGGCCTGCATCCGTATAAACCATCACAGCTTCCGGAGACTGGAATTCGTCCCCTGCTTCCAGCTTCCACTCAAAGCCGAAAGGATTGATTCCCATCAGCATCCGAAGCGTATCATGCGTATCCACCTCTGCCTGCGCAAGGAAGTTCCCGCTGTATACCAGACTGAACCCAATCGCCTCCCCTGCATTTTCCGTAGTATGAGGACGCTTAAGCACTACAAAAGGATTCTGCTCATGGGACGAATGTCCCCTTTTACTGTCCACGGACTGGATTCCATACTCCAGCTTCCGCGTACGGATATGCCTCTCCCTCGCCCAGGCTCCGCTTAACTGTACCCACTCATATTCAAAATCCGGCAAGTCCATACAAAGGCTCATCACACGGGTCAGATACACCGCATCCTCTCCTTCATTGCACACTTTCACACTTCTCGCCAGGGCCGCTCTTCCCTCAAAAATCGTATAGAGAAGCTCTAATGCCACCCCTGTCAAAGAATCCTTTACCCGAAGCTTTAATGTCACAGCTTCGTCCTCTGCTTCCGTATAAGTGGCCGGAAGTCCCTTAAGCTTCGGTTTCCCTTTGACGATCTCATATCCCTGATACTGAAAATCCGAGATCCTGCTACCGTTTTTTTGTACCACTTCAATCGCCGGTTCGCGGTAATCCGAAGTTCCGTATACCGGATATTCCTGCTTAATATGTTCTAACGAAAATCGTTTTGACCCTTCGTACACGCAAGAAGCCATACAACGGGCTGCATCCTCCATCAGATAAGAAAAATCCTCTTTATCCCGGATACACTTTCCGAAATACAACTGACCCATGTTTCCATTTTTTAATACCGTCATAATGTAACTGATCTGATCATTAAACAAGTGAAATGTTCCCGTATTCTCATGAAAAAGAATCTGTGCCATTTTCGTTTCCTCCATCCTCTATCGTACTTTTTGATTATGTCCCTGCACACTTTGCAGGTGTCTGAACACATCAGAATGGTACTATTATATACATATTTTCTCCAATTCTTCCAGTCAATATGTTGAAAAAAACAGTCAAAATGTTAACTCTTTTTTTCTGTCTTCTTCTCTCTGTCGGCATACATTTTCCTTATCAGTTCTCTGCGATAATTCTTCCGGTATTGCAAGGGCGGAACCCCCATCTTTACTTTATAAGCTTTGGAGAATACCAGGGCATCCCGATAACCGCAGGAAAAAGCCACACTTTCTATGGACAGCTCTGTCATCGTCAGCAGCTCTCTGGCCCGGGATACCCGGTAATTGGTAAGATATTCCTGAGGGGACATGCCTAATGTCTCCCGGAACAACAGATACAGATAACTTCTGTTAATATTGACATAATCCGCAATATCTGAAACCTTGATCGGATTAAAATAGTTGTTCTGAATAAATTCCACCGCTTCTCCTACATAATGATTCTCATCCATCTTCTCCTGATCAGTTTTAAGCTCAATATCTTCTGCGATCACACGGAAAAATTCGTATAAAAGGCTTTCTCTGCGCAGTTGGTTGGACATTGTAGAAGACCGGCACTCCAGCATCTCATCTACGATTCGTTTAAATTCCTCACTCTTATCCGACCGGAAAATGGGCATATCACATCCAATCCCGATTTTAGAAAGATACTCAGCCGCTCCCATTCCCGCAAAACCAATCCACAAATAAGACCACGGTGTCTCCTTGTCCGCCTGATAAAACGTCACTTTCTCCGGCACGATCAGAAATCCTTCTCCCGGATTCAGTTCATATTTCTGCTCACCCACATGATAGACTCCCTTCCCCTCCAGGATATAATGTATGATATAATTCGGCCGCACAGCCGGTCCGAAGCTATGTAACGGCTTACAATTTTCGTATCCGCAAAAGCAAAAATATAACTCATGTGACTTCATTTCCGACAACTGAACCGCAAGAATTTCACTCATCGCCGACACCTCCTGCCCTTCTTTTCTCACACTATAAACGGAATAAAAAAGATTGTCAACAGATTCGATGAACTTAGATATATGCCGTTAAACATCGGTATATAACAGCAAATTTCGTTGATTTATATACAAGTTCATTTTTCCTTTATCAAGCAAATTTCGCATTTATACACAAATTCTTTTTACCTTTACATACAAATCTCTTTCGTATTTACATACTGGCAAATCTTCCCCGTGACACACCGGCACCAACACTGGCGAATTTCATCGCAGCATTGCACTTTCCCATTAAATGTGGTATGCTGATTTGCACGAATGATGTCAAGGAGATTAAGATTATGGACGGAATTATTTTTGATGTAGACGGCACTTTATGGGATGCCACAGATATCATTGCACAGTCATGGAACAAGGCCATTGCCAAACACTCCCACCTCAGGATGCACCTGACCGGCAGTGATCTAAAAGCGATCTTCGGGAAAACCATGGATGAGATTACCGAGATTCTCTTCCCTACCCTTCCTTACGAAGAGCGCACCCGGCTTGGCTATCTTTGTTTTGATTACGAGAACAAACTGCTCGCCTCCTGCCCTGCACCACTTTATCCCGGCGTGAAGGAGACCTTCCGGCAGCTTTCCGCAAAAACAGATCTTTTTATCGTCAGCAACTGCCAGAAAGGATATATCGAGATCCTTCTGGAGACCACCGGACTGGCCCGCTATGTAAAAGACCATCTGTGTTTCGGGGATACACAGGTACCAAAGCACGAAACGATCCGGCTTTTGATGGCACAAAATCATTTAAGTGACGTCGTTTATGTCGGCGACACGCAGGGAGACAGTGATGCGTGCAAACTGGCTGATATCCCCTTCATTTTCGCGGAATATGGTTTCGGGAATGCACCAAAAGCCCAGAGAAGAATTGCAGATATCACAGAGCTCACCAGGATACTTTAACTCCGAAAGTACCATATCTTTCAGACAACTCTATAGCGATAAAAGTCCGGATTTCTGCTTTACACCTGCGTCTGATATACGACCTTCGCAGGATATGCTCAGGTACCCCTGGCAACAGAAATCCGAACTTTTATATGACCGGATATACTATTTCTTTTTATTTCTTATTCAGAAAACCGCACCTTAATATATGCCTTAATCTCTTCCACACATTTTTCAAAGCCCAGCTTTCCGCTGTTTAAGCACAGGTCATAATTCCGCGCATCCGTCCACTCACGACCAGTATAATGCTTGTAAAAATCTGCGCGGTAACGGTCTGTCTTCGCGATGAACTTCTCCATCTCGGCCGTTGTCATGCTGTTTCTTTCCATGGCGCGTGCAAGGTTGAATTCAGCCGATGCATGGACAAATACGCTGACTACATTCGGATAATCCTTCAGTACAAAATCAGCCGCCCGTCCCACGATAACACAGTTCTCGGTCTCCGCGAGACGTTTAATAATCTTCGCCTGATAATTAAACAGATTCTTTGCTGATACGAAATCCTTGCTCTCCGGCGGAATCAGCTCGCCGGTATACACATCCGTCGTCATCCGAAGCAAAGGGCTATTTCGGAGCTTTTCATCAAGCTGCATAAAAAGCTGCTCACTGATCCCGCTCTCCTCGGATGCCATCTTAAGGAGATTACTGCCGTAGCAGGGTATCCCCAGCTCCTTGGCCAGCATCTCACCGACTGTTTTGCCGCCGCTTCCATACTGTCTTGCAACTGTGATCACAATATTTTCCATATCGCCATCCTCCTATTCCCCAAGATACGCTTTCTTGATTGAATCATCATTCATCAACTCTTTTGCATCACCTTCCAGCACGATCTTTCCCGTCTCAAGCACATACGCTCTGTCCGCAATCGAAAGTGCCTTCTTCGCGTTCTGCTCCACCAGAAGAACCGTAGTTCCTCCTTTGCTGACCTCCTGGATAATATCAAAAATCTCATTTACGAAAATCGGCGAAAGTCCCATGGACGGCTCATCCATCACAATAATCTTCGGGTGGGACATCAGCGCGCGCCCCATGGCAAGCATCTGCTGCTCGCCGCCGCTTAAGGTACCCGCAAGCTGGTTCTTCCTCTCCTTAAGACGCGGAAATCTCTTGTAAACCATCTCCAACGTCTCTGTAATCTCCGCTTTATCCTTTCTGGTATAGGCTCCCATCTTCAGATTCTCATATACCGTAAGCTCTGCAAATACGCGCCGTCCCTCCGGGACATGCGCCATACCCAAAGACACAATCTTATGCGCCGGAACCTTTGTGATATCCTTTCCCTCAAACATCACCGTTCCCTTTTTCGGGGAAAGAAGCCCGGTGATTGTATGCAGAATCGTAGTCTTTCCGGCTCCATTGGCACCGATAAGGGCGATGACTTCTCCTTCATTTACCTCAAAAGAAATTCCTTTGATAGCCTGAATCATGCCGTAAAACACTTCTATATCTTTAATCTCAAGCATTGCCATTTCTGTCACCCCTCCTTATTCACCCAGATATGCCTTGATTACTTCTGGATTATTCAGGACCTCAGCAGTATCCCCCTCGGCCAGGACCTCACCGAAATTCAACACGGTCAGCTTCTCACAGATACCGGAAACCAGCTTCATGTCATGCTCGATCAGAAGAATCGTCATATCGAACTTATCCCGCACAAACCGGATTGTCTCCATCAGTTCCTGTGTCTCATTAGGGTTCATACCGGCAGCCGGCTCATCCAAAAGCAAAAGCTTCGGCTCCGTTGCCAGCGCACGGGTAATCTCCAGCTTTCTCTGCTTTCCGTAAGGAAGGTTTGAAGCCAGTGTCTGTGCCTCATTGTGAAGGTCAAATACCTCCAGAAGCTCCATCGCCTTCTCATTCATCGCCTTTTCTACTTTATAGTATTTAGGCAGGCGGAAGATTCCTTCCAGTGCAGAATATTTATAATGATTGTGCAGGCCTGCTTTTACATTATCCAGCACTGTCAGGTCCTTAAAAAGGCGGATGTTCTGGAATGTGCGCGCAATCCCTGCCTTATTAATATCGATTGTCTTCTTTCCGACGATACTCTCCCCATCCAGCTTAATAATCCCTTCATTCGGGCGGTATACGCCAGTGAGCAGATTGAAGACCGTAGTCTTCCCCGCACCATTCGGTCCTATAAGGCCATAAAGGCATCCTTTTTCAATCTCTAAATGAAACTCATTTACAGCGCGCAGACCGCCAAAGGAGATCCCTAAGTTTTTCACTTCCAATAATGCCATAACTATACTGCCTCCTTCGCATTTTTCTTCCTGCCGCTTTTTAGCTTCGCCGCATACTTCTCGCGCCACTCGATCGCCTTCGGGCTCCAGTTAAAGAGCATCATGATAATCAGGACCACCGCATAGATCAGCATACGATAATCATTCAGGCCTCGAAGAAGCTCAGGCAGTAACGTCAGAACGATCGCCGCAATAATAGAGCCGCGGATATTACCAATCCCTCCGAGCACCACAAATACCAGAATCATGATGGACATATTATACCCAAAGTTCTTCGGCTGGGCTGTCAGCGTCGCTAGATTGTGTGCATAGATTACACCTGCCACTCCCGCAAGCGTCGCAGAAATTGCAAATGCCATCAGTTTATACTTCGTGATGTTAATTCCGATGGACTCAGCCGCAATCCTATTGTCACGAATCGCCATGATCGCACGACCGCTCCGAGAATGGATCAGGTTCTGTACGATAAACAATGTAATCAGAATCAGCACCACACCTATCGTAAACGTTGAATCTTTCGGTGTCCCGGTAATCCCCTGGGGGCCGTTGACGATAACCTTTCCACCCTCCTCAAGTCCGAGGGAAATAGAATCTTTCGTGGAAAAATGAAATCCTGACGCATCTTTCCCGATAAACAGTGCGTTTACAATGTTCTTAATAATTTCTCCAAATGCCAGCGTAACGATAGCAAGATAATCTCCCTTCAACCGCAGAACCGGAATCCCGATTAAAATACCACATATTCCTGCGCAAACAGCGCCAATCACAAGAGCCAGCAGATACCGCACACCTGTTGTCGGAATCACATCAACCATGCATTTCGAAAAAAACGCACTGGTAAACGCTCCCACACACATAAAACCGGCATGACCCAAACTCAACTCTCCCAAGATTCCAACCGTAAGATTCAAGGATACCGCCAATATCACATAGGCACAAAGCGGCACTAAAAGTCCCTTAAGAAGACTGGAAATGCTGCCTGTCATAACTAATATCTGCGCGATCACATAAATCACGATCACTATCAGATATGTAATCAGATTATTCCGTGTCATTTTATTCATTTTCTTCATGTCATCCACCTACACTTTCTCCTGAATATTCTTACCAAAAATTCCGGTAGGTTTAACAATCAACACTACGATCAGTACAGCGAACACAATCGCATCCGCCATCTGAGAAGAAATATAAGCTTTTCCAAAAATTTCAATCACACCCAGAAGAATTCCTCCGATCATCGCGCCCGGAACGGAACCGATCCCGCCAAATACTGCCGCCACGAATGCTTTAATTCCCGGCATAGCTCCTGTATACGGTGTCAGTGTCGGATATGCCGAACACAAAAGTGCACCTGCGACAGCTGCTAGTGCCGAACCGATCGCAAAGGTAAGTGCGATTGTTCCGTTCACATTGATTCCCATAAGCTGCGCCGCGCCCTTATCCTCAGATACCGCACGCATAGCCTGGCCTGCTTTGGTTTTTTTGATAAACAAAGTCAATGCCGTCATGATCACGATACAAGAAATAATCGTCGCAATTGCTTCCCCAGAAATTGTAAGCTGACCACCTGCCAACTTTATAGCCGGTATCGGAACAACTGACGTAAATGACTTTGTATTCGCCCCAAAAATTAAAAGAGCTATATTCTGCAACAAATAGCTTACACCGATTGCGGTGATCAAGACCGCAAGAGAAGACGATGCATTTCTAAGAGGTCTATACGCAATTCTCTCAATCACAACACCCAGCACGGTACAGAAAACAATCGCGATCAACACCGCTGCCATCGGTGGAACTCCTGTGCCTGTAATCATCATCAGTACTACATATGCACCAATCATAATTACATCTCCATGTGCAAAATTCAACATCTTGGCAATTCCATACACCATAGTGTAGCCAAGCGCAATAATTGCATAGACACTTCCAAGACTGATGCCGTTAATTAAATAAGAAACGAAGCTCATCCTTATCCCCCTATCCCTTTGTATTCAAATTCACGATTCAAGGCCATACCGCATTGCACTCGTGGACATTATGCCATCTCGACTATTGTCTCGATGATTTTTCAGCCAATGCCTGTCCGACACTAGGCTCATTATATCATACTTTTAAACGAGTTATTATATTAATTTTAAAAAAAGAAGGTTATCTTATACAGATAACCTTCCGTTTAACTTCAGCTATTCTACAACTGCGTAGTCACCATTAGCAATCTTAACAACCATCGGTTCCTTGCTCGGCTCACCGCTTGCTTCCCATGTCAGGCCTTTTGCGGTTACACCATCGATTGTAATCTCAACCATAGCACTCTTCAATGCGTCGCATACTTCAGACGGATCCATATCTGCTTTTACGTCAGCCTTCTCCATTGCAGCCTTGATCGCATAGATTCCATCGTATGCATCTGCTGCAAACTGGTTCGGAGTATGTCCGTATTTATCCTGGAAATCCTTTACGAACTTCTGGATCGTCTCGTCTGTGGAAGTCGGGGTAAACGGGCTTAAGAACAGCAAGTTATTTGCCAGATTCGCATCGAACCCTTCCACACCCAGAATACCATCCATACCATCACATCCAAAGAAAATCGGACTATAATTCATGCCTGCTGCCTGTTTCAATACCAGAGATGCCTCAGTGTAATAAAATGGAAGAAATACCAACTCTGCTCCGGCATCCTTTGCCTTCTGAAGCTGTACGGAGAAGTCTGTTTTACTCTCACTAGTGAACTGCTCTGCCGCTACAATCTCAAGCCCCTGATTCTTCGCCTCTTTCGCAAATGCCTCATAGATACCTGTAGAATATACATCTGAACTATCGTAAATAGCTGCAACTTTTTTCGCAAGCCCGTTCTCTCCGATATATTTTGCTGACTCAAGTCCCTGCATCGGATCTGAGAAGCATACACGGAACGCATTATCATACTGTACACACTCTACTGCTGTTCCTGACGGTGTCAGAAGAAACATGTTGTCTGCCTGAGCAACCTCACCTACGGCCACACACGGAGCAGAGGTTACAGTTCCAAGAAGCGCCTGCATACCCCAGTCTTTCAACGTGTTGTAAGCATTTACTGCTTTCTCTGCATCATGCTCATCATCCTGAAAATCAAACTCAACCTGGCATCCGTTGATTCCACCTGCTTCATTAATCTCAGCTACGGCAAGCTCAGCGCCATCCTTTACCGCCTGTCCGTAAACGGCAGCGCCGCCGGTCACAGGGCCGATTCCACCAATTTTGATCTTATCGCTGTCACCTTTTTCCTTGGAGCCGCATCCGGCTACAAGTGTCACTGCCATCGCTGCTACTAAAGCAACCGACAGCACTTTTCTCATCTTTCTCATTTTTCTAACCTCCCAAAAACAGATTGCACTCTGTTATTTATATATTATGAAATAATACACGAATTTCTTACCTCTGTCAAGCAAATACTTCTGATTTATCAAAATTCCCTGAAACAAACACCAGCTGGGCGTTTCCTCCAGTTTATCCTCCCAGCGAGATAACAATCCACTGGAGTGTCACTTAGGGTATGCCCAGCGGAAAAAAGTACCACAATTTCAAAGAATTGTGGTACTTTTAACATCTTTAATACGAAATTTCATTTTCTAGAACTTGCCAGCCTTAGCTGCTTCCTCAATGCTTACAGCTACAGCAACAGTCATACCAACCATTGGGTTGTTACCTGCGCCGATCAGTCCCATCATCTCAACGTGAGCCGGTACAGATGAAGAACCTGCAAACTGAGCGTCGGAATGCATACGTCCCAGTGTATCGGTCATACCGTAAGAAGCCGGACCAGCCGCCATGTTGTCTGGATGAAGGGTACGTCCTGTACCGCCGCCGGATGCAACTGAGAAGTATTTCTTGCCAGCCTCAACACACTCTTTCTTATAAGTACCTGCTACCGGATGCTGGAAACGAGTCGGGTTTGTAGAGTTACCGGTGATGGAAACGTCAACGCCCTCTTTCCACATGATGGCAACACCTTCACGAACGTCATTAGCGCCATAGCAGTTTACTTTGGAACGAAGCCCGTCAGAGTAAGCGGTTCTCTGAACTTCTTTCAGTTCTCCTGTATAATAGTCATATTCTGTCTGAACATAAGTGAAACCATTAATTCTGGAAATAATCTTTGCAGCGTCTTTTCCAAGTCCGTTCAGGATAACACGAAGCGGTTTCTGACGTACTTTGTTGGCTTTCTCAGCGATACCGATCGCACCTTCTGCTGCTGCGAATGACTCGTGTCCTGCAAGGAATGCGAAACAGTCTGTCTCTTCTTCCAGAAGCATCTTTCCAAGGTTACCATGGCCAAGACCTACTTTTCTCTGGTCTGCAACGGAACCCGGAATACAGAAAGCCTGAAGACCTTCTCCGATCGCTGCTGCTGCATCTGCTGCTCTTGTACATCCTTTCTTGATCGCAATAGCTGCACCTGTGATGTAAGCCCAGCATGCATTCTCGAAACAGATCGGCTGAATGCCTTTTACCTGATTGTAAACATCAAGGCCTGCGTCTTTGGTGATCTTCTCAGCCTCTTCCAAAGAAGCAATGCCATAGCTATTTAATACTTCATTGATTTTATCAATTCTTCTCTCATATGATTCAAATAAAGCCATTTACTTGTCCTCCTGATTTTTGAAACGTTACCTTATTATGTACTATAGTCCGTACTTCTGATAAGCGGGCACATAATGAACTGCGTTCATTATGGCGCGTTGCGCCTTCAATCTGTCTTATATGCCGACTTTCATGCGAGCATGAATCCGCCCTATAAACCAGCTCTCAGTCCGTACTTCTGATAAGCGGGCACATAATGAACTGCGTTCATTATGGCGCGTTGCGCCTTCAATCTGTCTTATATGCCGGTCTTCATGCAAGCATGAGCCCGTCCTATAAGCCAGCTCTCAGTCCGCTTATCCCGGCTATTCTTTACGCGGGTCAATGATCTTAACTGCGTCAGCTACACGTCCGTACTGTCCCTGAGCCTTCTCCCATGCTACGTTCGGCTCGTCGCCAGCTTTGATGAAGTCAGTGAACTTACCAAGGCTTACAAACTTATATCCGATGATCTCATTCTGCTCGTCGAGAGCGATGCCGGTAACATATCCTTCAGCCATCTCAAGGTAACGCGGTCCTTTTGCAAGAGTTCCGTACATTGTACCAACCTGAGAGCGAAGTCCTTTTCCAAGGTCCTCAAGGCCTGCACCGATCGGAAGTCCGTCCTCAGAGAATGCACTCTGGGTTCTTCCGTAAACGATCTGTAAGAATAATTCTCTCATTGCTGTATTAATAGCATCACATACAAGGTCTGTATTGAGTGCCTCTAAAATGGTCTTACCCGGAAGGATCTCAGATGCCATCGCTGCAGAATGCGTCATTCCTGAACATCCGATGGTCTCTACCAATGCTTCCTGGATGATACCGTCTTTAACATTCAAAGTCAGTTTGCAGGTTCCCTGCTGAGGAGCACACCAGCCAATGCCGTGTGTTAATCCGGAAATATCCTTTACTTCTTTAGCTTTTACCCATTTTGCTTCTTCCGGAATCGGAGCCGGTCCGTGATTTGCACCCTGAGCCACCGGACACATCATTTCTACTTCATGTGAATAAATCATGTTAAAACTCCTTTCAAATGTGTATGATTTTCTTCATATAAGGCGTTCGTTATTTAATTAACACCATATAGTGATATTTTCGCACAATTTTCTACATTCGTCAATCGTTACTTTGTACAAGATTCCAAAATTCACTGTCGGTTTTGTAGCTGTCAATCTCCTTCAATGCGAAAGGCGCCGTGATCCATCCGCGCGCGATCGTCGGGTTCTCTCCCTCACTTCTATAGTGATAAGTAAGGCCAATCTGTACCCCTTCGGCATCCACAAAAAAGTTCTCATAATATCGGTTTTCCAGAATCTCGCCGGAAAGGATTCTTTTGAATTGTCCCTGCTTCAGGCCTGTCAGCACTTCCGCGCCGGGTGCCTCCTCATTCATCCTTTCCATCCAGTCATCCATGAACTCGTCACTTAGTTCAACGATATCCGCCGTTTTAAACTCCTGTGCATCTGACAATCTGATATTTCTTGTCCGCAGATCCACAAAACTTGCGTAAATATTTCCCGCATAATAATAGTCATTAAAGACAACACTGATAAAATCCTCATCGGCATAGGTCACCTGATATGTTACCTGACTGATCATTACCGGGTTTTTTTCTTTGAGCATGGACTCCTTCATCTCAGCGCTGGGTTCCAGATACAAGGTATTAACGGTACTCATCGCACATTTCTTCAGAATCTCATTAATCTGATCACTGTTTCTTCCATCATTCCAATCTAACTGCGGATATTTCACATCAAACTCCGCCAGATAACTGCTGTTACTTCCGGAGCTGTAAGTGTAGCTCTCCTCCCGGATGGTATATGGCAGATTCTCAGCCGCATAACACGAAATAGCTTCAATTCCCTGCTCTTCGGCTTCCTCCTCAGGTGAAGTACTGTTCTCGTCGTCCTTATCCTGTCCCTGTCCATCTTGTTCTGTTCCATCCGACTCTTTCGAGCCATCGCCGAACGCCTTCCCGGGGTCAAAATACTCTTCCTGATAACTTCTGCTCTGATCTACGATCGTCTTGATCATTCTTCCAAATAAAACACCCAGGAGAATCACCAGTGCCAGGATTCCAATGACGATCCCTGCGATCAGCCCTTTATGAGACTTTCCTGACGGCTGAGGACGTATATCGGCCGGTGAGACCCTTCTTACCATAGGAACAAAGCGGATCCCATCCCGTTCCTGCTCTGCATCTGCCTCACTAAAGCCCATATGTCGATATGCTTCCACTGCATTCGGAGATGCATTCACCGTAAGCTGCACCAAAGCCAGGCCGGCAACACAATACGTATACATCGACTGAACCAAGAGCCGCGCCGCTCCCTTTCTCTGCCACTCCTTTCTCACGAACAACAGAGAAATGTGACCGTTTCTATTCACTGCGGAAGCGCCCACCAGCAGATCTCCTTCTGTCACACCAAACACGACAACTTCTCCGCTCAGCACATGCGGCATAAAGTTATCCATTTTAATAAATTTCTGAAACTGCTCCACGCCCTGTCTGCTGTAAATCGGCGCGATCTCTTCCGCAAAAACCTCCCATACTAAGTGCAGGGCATCCAATATTTCTTCTTTTTGTAAACGTCTAACAATCATGGATTCTTACCTCTTCTATTTATGATCCCCCCGCTGACCCTCTGACTTTAAAAGCTCCTCTCTTAAAAGAGTCAGTGCACGCACTACGGCATAATCCCGATTTTTTTCCCGATTCCCGGTAAAATGATATTCGCGCACCGTCACCTTTTCTCTCACTGCACAACCGATATACACAAGCCCTACCGGCTTTTCCGCCGTGCCGCCACCCGGGCCTGCGATCCCGGTCACCGCCAGAGCCGCATCCGCCCCTGCAGCCTTAGCTGCACCTCTGGCCATCTCTTCTGCCGTCTGGATGCTTACTGCTCCATAGGTCTCTAACGTCTCGTGACTTACACCAAGCAGCTTCTCCTTGGCAGCATTGGCATAGGTAATATAGCCCTCATTATACACCTCCGAGGCACCCGCCACATTCAGAAGCCTTCCCGAAAGTTTTCCGCCTGTGCAGGACTCTGCGGTCGTCACCGTCATTCCTTTCTTTTTCAGTTCCTCCACAACCGCTTCTTCCAGCGTCACATTCTCATCCGTCGTATAAATGGCATCTCCGAATCTCCGATACATCTCATCGATCATCGGTTTCATTAATTCTTCCGCCTCTTCCTCACTCTTTGCCTTTGCCGTCACGCGGAAATGTACCTCCCCGGTCTTTGCATAAGGTGCCAGTGTCGGATTCGTCTGTGCATCCATCAAATCTGCAACCATCGTCTCCGCCCGGCTCTCCCCGATCCCACATATCTTAATCATATGGGAGTAAATTCCTTCCGGCTGCAGGAGATTCAGATACGGAGCGATCTCCCCATCAAACATTGGCTTCATCTCATTCGGCGGTCCCGGGATCAAAATCGCAGTTTTCCCTTTTTCCTGGTCCTCTATGATTAGTCCGGGCGCAGTTCCGTTATCATTATCTACTACAATAGCCCCCTCCGGAACCATCGCCTGTTTCCAGTTGTTCTCTGTGATCTTACGACTCCCGATCTTTTGAAAATACTCCTTAATCCTCTCCCGGGAATGCTCATCCATTCTAAGCGCCCGTCCGAACACCTTCGCCGTAACTTCCTTCGTCAGATCGTCTTTCGTAGGTCCAAGCCCTCCGGTCAATATCACGACATCCGAACGTCCGAGAGCCTGGCGGATCGCATCCTCCATACGCTCTTCATTATCTCCCACTACTGTCTGGTGATATAAAGAACAACCTAGCAGAGCACATTTCTCTGCTAGGTATGCTGCGTTCGTATTCACAATATTGCCAAGTAAAATTTCGGTACCTACAGAAATAAGTTCCACTATCATTTTACATGCCTCCTTGTGTCAACACCTGTTTATTCTTTACAATATAATCAATCAGGGATACCAGGGTCAGAATCAGTGCCACCCAGGTCAGTACCATCTCAGCCACTGCGGCAGCAGCTCCGCCGATATTCATAATGAGAAGGATGATCAGAGCCATATGCGAAACCGTTTTGAATTTCCCCCAATAGCTGGCCGCGATCACAATTCCGTTGTCAGATGCAACCAGACGGAATCCGCTTATGATAAATTCACGTGCAATAATGATCAGTACCACGATCACATTTAGCCGTCCCATCGTCGTCAGACATACAAATGCCGTACAAACCAGAAGCTTATCTGCCAGCGGGTCCATAAATTTTCCGAAATTGGTCACCAGATTATTTTTTCTCGCAATCTTTCCGTCCAGCATGTCCGTAAGACTGGCGACACAGAAAATCACAAGAGCAATCCATTTATCCGCTGCCCCCGTAATATCAAACAGCAGAAAAGCCACAAAAAATGGAATCAAAAGAACTCTCAGTATTGTCAGTTTGTTTGGTAAATTCATAATAATCCTCCTATTAAATCATATTCCAACGCCCCGGTTACCTTAACTTTCGCAAAGTCCCCTGACATCAGTTCCTCATCCGTGTTTACAAAAATCAGTCCGTCCACATTCGGCGCATCCCTGTAGGTCCTTCCCACATACGCATTCTCGTCTGCGACTTTTCCTTCGATCATCACCAAAAGCTCTTTACCAATCATATCCTGCGCTGCATCAAACGCAATATCCTGCTGCAATTCCATCAGCTCCGCCTGGCGCTCTTCCTTCACCTCTTCCGGAATCTGTCCCGGCATCGATGCGGCAGGGGTATCCTCTTCCGGCGAGTAGGTAAAGACACCCAGGCGGTCAAATTCTATGGTATCTACAAACTGCATCAGTTCCTCATGCTGCTCATCCGTCTCCCCCGGGAATCCGGTGATCAGCGTTGTCCTAAGCGCAATATCCGGTATTTCTTCCCTCAAACGTCCGATAATGGAAATAAGCTGCTCCTTTGAAGTCCTTCTTCCCATCCGTTTCAGAATCTCGTTACTTGCGTGCTGAATAGGCAGATCCAGATAATGACATATCTTCGGCTCTTCCTTCATCACTTGAATCAGTTCTTCTGTTATCTCCTCAGGATAACAGTACAAGATTCGAATCCAGAGCAGTCCGCTTATCCTGCACAGCTTCCTAAGAAGCTGCGGCAATCGCTTCTCACCATACAGGTCCACCCCATATACTGTAGTCTCCTGCGCTACCAGAATCAGTTCTTTCACACCGCCCTGCGCAAGTTCTTCGGCTTCTTTCAGTAATTTTTCCATCGGCACACTGCGGAAATTCCCGCGCACCTTCGGAATCACACAGTAAGTACAATGCTTGTCGCATCCCTCCGCAATCTTGAGATATGCAAAATGACCGCCGGTCGTCACCAGTCTGCCTCCAATAGTCTCCGGCAGATAATCCACATCCCGCAGCGTAATCCTTGCATCCCCGCGTTCCATAGGACTGTCGCCGGTGACCTTATCGATCACATCTGCAATTTCTTCGTAGGATGTAGTACCCAGAATCGCATCCACCTCCGGAATCTCCTTCAGAATCTCTTCCTGATAGCGTTGCGCAAGACACCCGGTTACAATCAAGGCTTTCAGCCGACCTGTCTCCTTCAGGGCTGCCATTTCCAGAATGTTCTGAATGCTCTCCTCTTTGGCATCATGGATAAAGCAGCAGGTATTCACCACCGCCACATCCGCAACTGCCTCATCGTCTACCATCTGATGGCCCCGTCCTGCCAGAATTCCGAGCATCACCTCGGTATCCACCAGATTCTTATCGCATCCCAGCGAAATAAACAATATATTCATAAATCCTCTCCATATGCTCATAAGGCAGATACAGTCGCCTGCACCTGCCTACGTTTCTTACTCTTCCGCATCCTCCGCGATAATCTTGATCTTGGCATTATTCAGTTCCTCAATCGCTATAGACAAGGGTTTCTCCCCGTCTTTAACCGGAACCAGCGGCAGTTCTCCGTCGATCAACTGTCTCGCCCGCTTTGCCGTAGCAAGCACGATAGAATAACGGCTGTTGACAATCTTGGTTGCCCCCTCTTCCACGTCCTGATTTACTACCTTCATCAAATCACTATAAGATGGATGTAACATATAATCCTGCTCCTTTCATCTCTTTCCTACAATTCTTCCAGTTCTCTTCGTATCCGTCCGATAAACTCTGCACTGCGGCTTACCCGGCCATGCTCGGACTGTATAATATGATGCATCTCCTTCACGCAGGTCTCCAGGTCATCATTGATCACCAGATAGTCATAGCGATCCATTCCCTGTGATTCTTCCACTGCGCGCTTCATCCTGGACTCAATCACTTCCATGGTCTCTGTTCCCCGTCCGATCAGCCTCTCCTTCAAAACCTTCGCGCTGGGCGGCGTCACAAACAGAAGCAAGGTGTCCGGATACTTTTCCTTCACCTTCAAAGCACCCTGTATCTCAATCTCCAGCACCACATCCTTTCCGGCTGCGAGCTGCTGCATGACATACTCCTTGGGTGTACCATAGTAATTATTCACGTATCTAGCATACTCTATAAGTTCGTCCTGCGCAATCATTTTTTCAAATTCCTCAGTGGTTTTGAAAAAATATTCTCTTCCGTCCACCTCGCCCTGCCTAGGACCTCTCGTGGTCGCAGAAATGGAAAGAGCATAATTATCGTATTCCCCCAGAAGCCGCTTCATAAGCGTTCCTTTTCCGGCTCCCGAAAACCCTGATACGACGATAAGAATTCCCTTGTTCTTACTCATAGCAAGCACTCCTGACTCTTTGAAATGAACGATGTCCCATCGCCTGCTGCTTGGGCAGTTGTCCGCAACATATGTACAACAGATCTCTCTTGCCCGACCAGAAGCTTGTTCACACCAAAACTGAGCATATATTATATCACAGAAACCCACATTTTTCAAAGGGTTATTCAATATTTTGTATCTGCTCCCGCACCTTCTCAATCTCTGTCTTCAAATCGATCGCATGATTGGAAACTTCAAGGTCATTCGCCTTAGAAAGAATCGTATTCGCTTCACGGTTCATTTCCTGTGCAATAAAGTCCAGCTTACGCCCGATTCCTTCCGCCGTCTCCAGCGTATCCTTCATATGTTTAATGTGACTCTTGAGGCGCACGATTTCTTCGTCCGTACATATCTTGTCCGCAAAGATCACAACCTCTGCTGCGATCCTGCTCTCTTCCATCTGGGTATCTGCCAGAAGCTCCTTCACCTTCGCCTCCAGCTTCTCACGGTATTCTGCCACGATCTGTGGTGAACGCTCTTCAATAAAAGCTACCTTTTCCAACATCCCATCCAGTTTTGCAATGATATCCTTCTTCAGATTCTCACCTTCGACAGTTCTGGTCTCAACGAACTGGTTAAATGCCCCCTCCAATGCTTTCTTCAGGCTGTTCCAGAGCTCTTCCTCATTCACAACCTGCTCTTCCATTGTCACCACCTCTGGACACCTTGACAAAGTAGACACCCGGATATCATTATCCAGGCCGAAATCTTCCTGGATTTGCTTAAAACATTCCATATATTCCGCTGCCAGTGTCTGATTATATTTTAGAGAAACCTGTGCTTCCGACATGTCCTCATAAGTAATGAAAATATCAACCTTTCCTCTTTGCGCATACCCCTTGAGCAGGCTGCGGATTGCAGACTCAAAATAATTAAGTTTCTTCGGCATACGGATTCCTACATCCAGATACCTGTGGTTCACGCTCTTGATCTCAACTGTAAACTTTCGCTCCGCCTCAGACACCTCGCAGCGTCCGAAGCCTGTCATACTCTTTATCATCTGATTATCCTCTTTTTCACGGCTGCTCAGGCAGCCAAATTTCGCTAGAATATATTATAGTTGATTTGCAAAGTGGAGTCAATAAAAACGGCAAAAGAATCAATTCCTTCTTTAAAATCATAATTTTTGATTTTACCACTTTTTCCTTTTGTGATCTCATGCTATACTTATTCCTGCATCAGGTAAAAATAAATATACATTGTAAGACGCGTTATCGATCAGTAATATGCAGATGAATGCAACAAAAACAGCACCCTGATGCAATCATGCAACCATCATTATCTACACTTTTTGAACAGGAGTTTATCATATGGCTTTTGACGGAATTACAATCGCAAATATCGTAAAAGAATTGAATGATACCATATTAAATGGAAGAATCAATAAAATAGCCCAGCCGGAGACGGATGAGCTGCTGCTTACCATCAAGACACCAAACGGGCTAAAGCGGCTTAGCATCTCTGCCAGCGCCTCTCTGCCGCTCATCTTTCTGACTGACGAGAATAAACCCAGCCCCATGACCGCACCCAATTTCTGTATGTTGCTGCGAAAATACGTCGGCAGCGGTCGGATCACATCGATCACACAGCCCAGTCTTGAGCGAATCATCCGAATCGGCATCGAGCATCTGGATGAATTAGGCGATCTTTGCCAAAAAAGTCTGATCATCGAGATTATGGGCAAACACAGTAACATTATCTTCTGTAACGAAAAAGGAATGATCCTGGACAGTATCAAACACGTTTCTGCCCAGATGAGTTCTTTCAGGGAGGTTCTGCCCGGCCGGGACTATTTCATCCCGGAGACCACCCAAAAAAAGAACCCTCTCACCGTAACGGAGCCCGATTTTATCCGGATACTTACGGAAAAGCCCATGCCGCTTGGCAAAGCCATCTACAACAGCTTCACCGGAGTCAGCCCTGTTGTAGCCGAGGAGATCTGTTATCTCGCCGCAGTGGATTCAGATATCACTCCCAAAGAGCTTTCCACGGATATCTTTTCTCATTTGTACCGCCAGTTCACCTATTTCTTTGAACAGGTGAAGGAAGGAAGCTTTCATCCGCTAATCTACTATAACGGCAAAGAACCAAAAGAATTTTCTTCTCTGCCGCTTACACATTTAGGCGGTTACCGTGCAGAAGAATATGAATCAATTTCCCAGCTCATCCGAAGCTACTACTCTGCCAAGGACCGGATAACCCGTATCCGGCAAAAGTCATCGGATCTGCGCAGGGTAGTTCAGACAGCTCTGGAGAGAAACCGTAAAAAATATGAATTACAGCAGAAACAGCTCCGCGACACAAAATCCCGTGAAAAGTATAAAGTTTATGGGGAGCTGATCAATACCTACGGCTACAACCTTGAGGAAGGAGCCAGATATCTGGATGCACTGAATTATTATACCAACGAAACGGTCCGCATCCCTCTGGATTCCCAAAAGACACCTCAGGAAAATGCAGTGCGGTATTTTGAGAAATACAACAAGCAAAAACGTACCTTTGAGGCCCTCAGCACTTTGATCCGGGAGACACATGACGAGATCACATATCTGGAATCCATCGTGACGGCTCTGGATATTGCACGGAACGAAGAGGACCTCACCCAGCTTAAAGAAGAGCTGACAGACAGCGGCTATATCCGCCGGAAATTCACGAAAAAAAAGGTGAAAATCACCAGCAAGCCGTTGCATTACATTTCCTCGGATGGGTTCCATATGTATGTAGGCAAGAACAATCTTCAAAACGAAGAGCTGACTTTCCATTTTGCAAACGGAAATGACTGGTGGTTCCATGCAAAAGGGGCGCCGGGATCACATGTGATCGTAAAGACCGAAGGCCAGGAACTTCCGGACAGAACCTTCGAAGAGGCCGGACGTCTGGCAGCACACTATTCCAAAAATTCCGGGGCTGAAAAAGTGGAGATTGATTATGTGGAGAAAAAGCATGTCAAAAAACCGAACGGCAGCAAACCTGGATTTGTTGTCTACTATACGAATTATTCTCTTATGATTGACTCTGATATTGACGGGATTGAGGAAGTGTAATTATCTCTCTGAAATTATTTATTATCCAGAGTGGATCGACACTTAAATCGTCCAATGAATGCGATTCTAACAGATTATAGTGGAAATTATTTTAAAACTAGGATATACTAAGAATGATTTTTAAGATAAGGAGGACTAGAAACATGCAGAAATATATGTGTGAACCTTGCGGTTACATCTATGACCCAGCAGAAGGTGATCCGGATGGAGGGATCGCTCCGGGAACTGCTTTTGAGGATATTCCGGAAGATTGGGTATGCCCGGTCTGCGGACTTGGCAAAGACGCTTTCATCCCGGCTTAGTCCGGTAAAAAGCCTTTAAGAATATTCTTTACCGAGATAGCGGTCCACTGGCCCTTCACCCAGGCCTGGATGGAGACTGACAAGAACGCTGTCTGAGACGGTGACAAGCGTCCCTTAAAGAGGCGCTAACCAGACATCGTCTCAGGCAGAGTTCTTTTTTCATTCATCAGATCGATATACTGAGTAAGGCCTTTTCTCAAGTAAACCGACCATCCGGCTTATCGATTCAAGAATTTCATCAACACAGGCTCATCTTATCAAGCTGCCTTAAGTAGGCATCCAGCTTCCGTTTTTCCGACTCCGTTACCGGAATTCCGGAAAAATAGTATGTGACTTCCTTTCCTCTCTTTTCCTCTTCCCGCGCAGCCTTCTCGCCTAACACCCGCTTAAGCTGCCGGATCGTCCCTGCATTGCCGTCGACAAAATGCACCGGAACAGGGAAAACTTTCTGGAATTTCTCTTTAAAATAATTAAAATGCGTGCATCCAAGCACAACCGCCTCATACTGAGTCAGATCAAACCTTCCAAGTTCTTCCCGTAGATACTCTTCAATCTCTCCTGTCTCAAAATCTCCCCGCTCCGCAAACCGGACCAACATCGGCAGGGACACCAGATCCGCCTCATGATTCTTGTCCACTCTCTCCAATAAAAGATGCAGCTTGTCCCCCGCGATCGTCACCGGGGTAGCCGCCACCAGAATCCGTTTTCCCATCTCATGCTGCTGTTCTACCGCCATCTTGACTGCCGGCTCCATGCCGACGATCGGAACCGGGAACTTCTCTCTGAACTCCTTATTCGCCACGCTGGTTGCGGTGTTGCAGGCGATCACAATCGCATCAACCTCCTGCGCAATCAGAAAATGCAATATTTCTTCCACAAATCCCCGAATCTCTTCTACTGTTTTTTCCCCGTAAGGCACGTGCTTTTCATCCGCATAGTAAATGAACTCAGCCTGCGGTATCATTTTCCTTGCCAAATGCAGTACGGACAATCCCCCGATTCCCGAATCAAAAATCCCTATCTTCATTCGTAACTCCCTAATCATACTATTTTACCTTGTCACATTTTACACCATATTCCTCACAGAATCAAGGATTCTTGCGGATTTCCGCACCTGCCTTTGGCATTGCAAAAGCTCCATTCCTCCTTAATCGGAACAGAGCCTTTGTCTATCACATCACTCATCAGATTTTATTTTTTCCACAAGCCATGCTGATTACAGTATGCATAAACCGCGGAAACTGTCTCATCATCTGAGAGCAGGAATTTTACTACCGGTTCTTTTCCCGGCTCCAGACGCTTACGATATACACCTTCATTGGTGTACAACGCGACCCAGCCGATATTGTGTTCTTCTGTCATCGGGTGCAGTACGCTTCCCACCTTCACTGTCGCCACATTCCCCTTCACTTCTACCTCTGGAATATGTTTTTCTCCCGCACCTTCACTGGTGTTCGCCTTCATCTCCTTCAGCTTCCCGCCACAGCTCTCAAGCGGCGCACTTTCTCCTTCTAAAAGTTCCACAACACTGCCACACTGTTCACATTTGAAATATTTCGTTTCATTTCCCATATCTGCTACCTCCTATTTGTGTTTACGATTCCTTTTCATCTGATATTCATCAATCTATTATCCATACTTTCTTCGAAAATATACGAATTTGAATCAACACTTTCAAAAAGGCTTCTTCAAAAATTAGAAGGGCCTCCTGTCGCGGAAGCCCTTCTGAAAAAATTGAATTGTCTGGAAAATCAATCTGCCGGACTATGTTTGGACTGCAGGAATAGCCGCACTTTAGCAAATTCCATCCATATCAAACTCATTTAACCACCTTTCTGCCTCTGCACACACGGTTTTCAGGCAGCTCTCCTCAAACGGGCTGTCCAGATCCGCATGCTCCAAAAGCTCCGTAAACACCCTGCTTCCGCCCTGTTTGGTGTAAGCCATATAATGCTTCCATGCTTCCGCGGGATCTGCCTGTATCCGTGCCCAGAACTGCAGTGCAACAGTCTGTGCCAGACAGTAATCAATATAATAAAATGGCATCGAATAAATATGATGCTGTCTCTGCCAGCCTTCTCCTTCACTGTAAAACGGAATCTCTCCGTCCAGCTTCATCCAGGGCATATACACGCCCAAAAGCTCTTTCCACACTCCATGGCGCTCCTTCGGAGTCATATCCGGTTTTTCAAACACAATATGCTGGAAATGATCCACCATCGTTCCATACGGGATAAAGGTCAGTGCGCCTGACAGATGACTGTAATAAAACTTCCGGATATCTTCTCCGAAAAATCCTTCTGCCCAGGGCCATGCGAAGAATTCCATCGACATAGAATGTACCTCACAAGCCTCCATTCCCGGCCATACATAAGACATCGGCACCCGTTTCCGGTTCATCCACGCGGCAAACGCGTGTCCTGCCTCATGCGTGATCACTTCTACATCGTGCCTTGTCCCATTAAAATTTGCGAAAATAAACGGCACCTCATAATCCGGAATGCTAGTGCAGTACCCACCCCCTGCTTTCCCTTCAGTGGACAGCACATCCAACAGCTCATTATCCAGCATCGTGCGGAAAAACTCACTGGTCTCAGGTGACAGCTCGTCGTAAAACTTTCTGCCCTGCTCCAGAATTTCATCCGGCGTTCCGCACGGCTTCGGATTACCGGAACGGAATTCCAGTGCATTATCCGCAAAGCTCATCGGATATTCCTTCCCCAGCCGTTTTGCCTGCTCTTGGTAAATCTGATCCGCTACCGGCACCAGATATTTCACAACAGCCTGACGGAATTTCTCCACATCCTCTTTTGTATAACAGTTCCGGCCCATACGGTAATAGCCAAGCTCCGTATACCCGTCGTATCCCAGCTTTCTGCCGATTCCATCGCGCACATGAACTAATTTATCATAGAGATCATCCAGCTCACCCTGATTATCCTTATACCACTGTCCCTCCGCTTTCCACGCAGCCAGACGGCGCTCATCATCCGCATCATTTTTAAATGGTGTAATCTGAGAAAGTGTATATACCTTTCCTTCAAACGGAATCTGTGCAGATGCCAGTAGCTTCTCATAGGCTGTCTTCAGCTCATTCTCTTTCTGAAGATCTGGAATAATCTCCGGGGAGAATGTCTTCAACTCAATCTCCGCATTCACAAACATCAGATCTCCGTACTCCTTCTCGAAATCCGGGCGGAATCTGCTCTCTAACATCGCCTTCGTCCATGCCTGGCTGTACTCGGCAAGCACGGGGTTCGATGCGTCCCAGAACTTCATCTCTTCGTCATAAAAACTATCACGGGTATCGATTGTATGCCGCACCTCTGCCAGTGTCCCCAGCGTGCTGATATGCTTCTCCAGTTTCTCCCTCTTAAGGAAAATCTCTTTCGCACTCTCATAATCTTCTGCTTCCTGCAGCTGCTTAGTAAAACTTGTAAGCTGCTCTTTCAGCACCTCTAAATCCGGGCGCTCATAAACCATTTCTGAAAATTTCATTTCGCTTCTCCTTCTTTGCCAGTTATAGTTGCTTCTTCCCAGCCTCTTCATCTTAGCACATTACGGATAAATGTACAAGAAATGTCAAAAATCCTGTTACCTTCTGCACATATTGCTTTACCGAGATAGCAATCCACTGGATCTTCGCCAGTTATGCATGGCAACTGAAAAATGAAAAATGCAAAGATCTATGACAAACCTCTTGACAAGGAATAATCTTCCATTTAAGATAGATACCAGATGCCGAGCTGACAGTCCACCGGGCTATCTCTCAACTATACTTGACAACCAGAAAATAAGAAAGGAGGCAGAACAATGAAATATTACAAATTTAATGAAAATACGCAAATAACATTATCCATGATGACCATTCATACAGTCTGCCTCGCAGGAATAGAACGACGGTATTTCTAATGTACCGTCACGTTTGTTTACTCTGCCGCAGTCTGTACGGACTGCGGTTTTTTTAACCCCTTAGACGCAGCTGCCACTTACCTGCGCGCCTATGAAAATCACAGCCTGTTTACAGATGCGGAAGAGAGTAATCTACTTCTGCATTTTTTAGTCGCCATACGTGCCTGAGTAAACGTCCAGTGGACGTTTATCTCGGTTGCCGGACATACCGGACTGTCATTCTGGTCACATGAATTAACAATAAGAAAGGGGAAATTTGAAATGAAAAAACTGAGTACATATATTAAGCGCTACGGCGTCCTATATCTGCTCGGCTTTCTCTGCATGGTAATCAGTATCGCACTTGACATGATGGCTCCGCAGATTACCAGACGTATCATAGATGACGTGATCATCGATAAACAGATGCAGCTTCTGACCCGCCTTCTTCTGGGGCTTCTCGGAATCGGATTCGGACGCGCCATCTTCCAGTATATCAAGGAATTCACCTACGATTACGTCGGTGTGTTTGTCGGACTTCATGTGCGAAAAGATCTATTCCGCCATCTGCAGACCATGTCTATGGACTTCTTTGACCGTCACAATACCGGGGAACTGATGACCCGTGTCAAGGAAGACGTTGACAAAGTACAGTTTGCTACCGGATTTATCGGGATTCTTGCCGTTGAGGCAGTAACTCACACCGCCCTGGTCTTGTTCTGCATGTTCCGCTTGAATCCTATACTAACCTTAATCCCTCTGATTCTCCTGCCGCTGATCGGGGTCTGCGCGTTAAAAATGGAGAAAAAACTGGGAATTGTTTATGACAAAATCAGTGAGGAAACCGCTGAGCTAAACACAGTAGCCCAGGAATGTCTTGCCGGGGTCAGAACTGTAAAAGCGTTTGCTAAAGAAGATTTTGAGATCAAAAAATTTGGCAGACATAACCGTAAATTTTATGATTTGAATGTGGAACAGGCCAAAATTATGGCGGATTTTCAGCCGTTGATCACCTTTCTCGGGAATTCTATGCTGCTCGCGGTCATCATCGCCGGAGGACTGATGGTCATCAAAGGGCGCATGACACTGGGCGATTTGGGTGCCTTTTCCGAATATGCCAACAATGTAATCTGGCCCATGCAGATCGTAGGATGGCTCAGCAATGACCTTGCCTCTGCATTTGCTTCCTGGAAGAAGATCAAAAAAGCGGCATCCCATTCGCCCAAGGTTGCGGATGCCCCAGACGCTGCCCCGCTTTCTGAAGTCAAAGGTGAGATCCGTTTTGAGCATGTGAGTTTCTCTCTGGACGGACATGAGATTTTAAGAGATATCAATCTGATATTGCATCCCGGACAGACTCTGGGTGTCATGGGTATGACCGGTTCCGGCAAGACTACGCTTATCAACTTGCTTCAGCGTTTCTACGATGTCAGCGAAGGCCGGATTCTTCTGGACGGCAAGGATATCCGCACCATTCCGCTATCCCAGCTTCGCGCCGCTGTTTCCGTGGTGATGCAGGATGTATTTCTGTTCTCGGATTCCGTGACGGAGAATGTAAAAACCGGCCAGCGGGACAACATTTGTCAGGACACCGTAGAATGGGCGGCCACAAAAGCCGGTGCGGCACATTTTATCAGCCATTTAGGAGACGGCTATGATACCGTGATCGGAGAACGCGGCGTCGGGCTCTCTGGAGGCCAGAAGCAGCGGATCAGCATCGCCCGCGCCATAGCAAAACAGACTCCTATACTGGTTCTGGACGATGCCACCTCCGCTCTTGATATGGAGACAGAGCGGCTGATACAAAAAAATCTGAAAAATGTACCGAAATCCACGAAAATCATCATCGGCCACCGGATCTCTGCCGTGCGTTCTGCGGACGAAATCATCGTTCTGGACGAGAATACCATTGCCGAGCGGGGCACCCACGAAAAACTGATGGCCCAAAAAGGCAGATATTACCAAACATGGTGTGTACAATATCAGGATGAATTACTACCGGAAACTGTTACATCATCCAAAGCAGAAAGGAGGGAAAACCATGTCAGTTAAGTCTTTAAAAGATGATGAATTGATGACTACCGTCTCCAAAAAAGACACTTTGATTCGATTATACAGCTATCTTTTTACCTATAAGAAAACTTTGGCAGCCGTGGCATTTCTCCTTCTGATCACCTTAAGTGTCACGCTTGCCACACCTCTGATGATCGAGCGTGCTGTGGATACCTATGTGGCAAACGCTGATATCCCGGGGCTTCTGCGTCTTGCCGCGTTGGCGCTGTGCCTGTTTCTGCTCCACACGCTCTGCACCAGAGGGTGGATGCGCATGATCGCGCAGATTACAAATCAGGTACTGATGACCATAAGAAGCCAGCTCTATGAGCATATTCAGACCTTAAGCTTCCATTTCTTCGACAGCAGACCGACCGGAAAGATCCTGGCTCGTATCGTAGGCGATGTCAATTCTCTGAAAGATATGCTGTCGGACAGTGTAACGAAATTAATCCCGGACCTTCTTACCATCATCGGGGTGGCAGGTATCATGCTGGTCAAGAACTGGCAGCTTGCCCTTGCAGCTCTTTTGACTCTGCCAATCCTTGCAGTCGGAATGTTTGTGATCCAAATATCCGCACACAAGCTCTGGCAGATACACCGAAAGAAGAACTCTGCCCTGAATGCATTTATCCACGAGAGCTTCTCCGGTATCCGTATCATCCAAAGCTTTGCGGCGGAAGCAGAAAAACAGAGTGATTTTGATGTCTGCGCACAAGGGTACTGCGACAGCTTTGTAGATGCGGTACGCGTCGCCGACACCTTCGGTGCACTGGTAGAGATTGTCTGGGGAATTGGAGGATTTTTGCTGTATTTCATCGGCATCCGCATCGTCGGAGCCGACAACATCGGAGTCGGTACCTTCCTGGCATTTTCCACTTATCTGGGAATGTTCTGGAGTCCGATCCGCAATCTTTCCAGCTTCTATAATAAAATCATAACCAACATCTCGGCAGCTGAACGTGTATTTGACATCTTAGATACCCCGGCGGAGATCACGGATCTGGAAAACAGTATACCGCTTCCGCCGATTGAAGGCAGGGTTTCTTTTGAAAATGTCAGCTTTGCATACACGGATGAACCGGACCGCCTGGTTCTTGAGCATGTAAACTTTACGGTAAATCCAGGCGAGACCATCGCTCTGGTAGGCCCTACCGGAGCCGGAAAGACAACCATCGTCAACCTGGTCAGCCGTTTCTATGATGTGACAGACGGACGTATCTGCATCGACGGATACGATACCCGGCATGTCACAATGAAAAGCCTACGCCAGCAGATGGGTGTTATGACGCAGGACACCTTTCTGTTCACCGGCACCATACGGGAAAATATCTGTTATGGCAGAAGTGACGCTACAGAAGAAGAAATGATTGCCGCCGCCAAAGCTGTGAACGCACACGACTTCATCATGGAAATGGAAAATGGCTATGATACTGAGATCAGTGAGCGCAGCTCCCAGCTCTCCATCGGGCAAAGGCAGCTCCTGGCTTTCGCCCGCACTATGCTGAGAAGCCCGCGCATCCTCATACTTGACGAAGCCACCTCCAGCATTGACACACACACGGAACGTCTTGTACAGTCCGGCATTGAGGCCATGTTAAAGGACAGAACCTCCTTTATCATCGCCCACCGCCTGTCCACTATCCGGGGCGCCGACCGCATCTTTTATGTAGATGGAAAAAACATACTGGAGTCCGGAAACCACCAGGAACTGATGGCAAAGAAAGGATTGTACTACCGGCTGTACGAGAGCCAGTTTGAGGAGATCAGATAAAGAACCGAGTGTAATATATAAAGCGCCAGAACTCCCTTTACACCTCAGAGCCCTGGCGCTTAATTTTTCTCTTACTTTTTAAACATTAATCGCTTTTACTAAATGACATGATTTCATCTCTTGCCTGAAGAAGACTTCCGCATATCTTTGAACAATACGGCAGTATCTCAACTGATGCTTCTGTCAGATCCGGAACCATAATTGTTACACAGCCCGCTGCGTGCCCTGCCTTCACTCCATTCTCACTGTCCTCAAACACAAAGCACTCTTTTGCACTTAACCCAAGCCGTTTTGCCGCACACAGGAAAATGTCCGGTGCCGGTTTCCCATGTTTCACCTCGGTCCCACTTATAATTTCTTCAAAATACTCGCGGATACCTGCCACTTCCAGATTCACCTCAATCTGTTGTCTGGAGCTGCTGCTTGCGACTGCCATCGGCATCCCTTCTCCCCGGAAAAACTGTAATATCTCAAATACGCCTTCCTTAATCGGAACATGAATAGCCAGTTTTTTCCGCATTCGCTCCATACATTCTTCCATAATGGCTAAGCCATCTGAAACTTGATAATATTTCTCTATCACCCGGCACATATGCGTGCCATTAGTCCCTGAAATCGCTTTTGAAAATCTGCTGTCAAGTACGATATGACGTTCCTCTGCAATTTCCTGCCACGTCTGCTGATAAAGCCGTTCCGTGTCAAAAAGCAGTCCATCCATGTCAAATATTGCACCTTTACACTTCATCTGCAATCTTTCTCCTCCGCGCTTCCAATTCCTGCGTCATTTCGCCTCGAAGGCCGTCCAGTTTATAAAAATATGTCAGTACGCCAATCAGCACACATAAAACAATCGGAATCCAGATAAAGCAGATTTCTATATAAGAAAGCGCTTTTTCAGTCTGAACTGCATTGGCAACATATCCCCCGTTTTTCAAGAAAGCTCCGATGATAAAACTTGTCAGCCCCATTCCGCCTTTTACGAAAAATCCCTGGAAAGCTGCAATAAGCCCCGCTACGCTCGCATTCTTTTTATATTCCGAATAATCAATCACATCCGGCTGCATTGCAAAAGTGATCCCAAAAATACCATAGATCCCCAGTCCGGTGATCACCAGCCCGATAAGCAGGCAGACAGCCGAATTTCTTCCGACAAAAATCAGCAGATCGCCTGCTATGTATAAAAATATACTTAAAAACATCAAACTTCTCTTACTATATTTCTTTTCAAGCGTCGGGAGAAGCAGTAGCATCGGCAAGCCGGACAAGATGCCTAAAATCCCCACAAGTGACAGCCAATCTGTACGCCCTAAATTATATTTGAAATAATAAATAACCGTCGTGCTTCTGACCACATAAAGAGAAAAATAGAACAGATTTAACAGGAACAAAATCCATGCCTGCCCGGTAAGCCCTTTAAAATCATCTTTCAGGGAGGAGTGTTTCTGATTAACGGTGGGCGGGATCACCTCTTCTGTGCTCGCAAATGTCATGAAAAAGATACACATCGCAGCAATCCCGTAAATCGTCATCGTGATAAGATATCCTCTTGCCTCATTTCCTTTTCCGAAAAACTCTACCAGCGGCGCAGTGATCGACATTACAACCGCAGTCCCTATCATGGCGCAGATCATTCTTGTCGATACCAGGATATCTCTCTCATGAATATCGGAAGTAAGCCTCGGAACGATTGTGTTGAGTGGAATATTAACAACCGTGTACGCAGTACAAAGTAAACAATAAGACACATATGCCCATATCAGCTTCCCGCTGCTTCCAAGATTCGGAATATAAAAAGTCATAAAGGTAAACACCGCAAACGGCACTGCACCAAACAAAAAGTATGGTCTTCCCTGCCCCCATTTTGTATGCGTCCGATCCACGATCAGTCCCATTCCCGTATCGGTCAGGGCATCAACAAATTTTGTCACCAGCATCATCGTGCCGGCCGCTGCCGCCGTGATTCCAAATACATCTGTATAAAAAACCATAAGATAAGATGCCATGGTACTGAAAACCAGATTACACCCCAAATCTCCTATCCCATATCCAATGCGCTTTCTCCATTTCCCCATGTTCTTCTCCTTTCGCCTTACCAATCCATGGCTTCAATCGCGGTTTTCTCAATCACAAGCCCTGATTTGTAATGTTCCATAAAAGTCCCAAATCCTTCTACATCTTCTGCACAAGGTACCACCGTCTCACTGGACAATTCCTTGAAAATTCTTGTATTAAGATAATCCTCCAGCTTCTCATCCGGCTTTCTGTCGATCAGGTATGCTGCCAACAAAGCAATTCCCCATGCACCGCCTTCACTTGCCGTATCCATCACCGTAACCGGCGCATTTACCGCTGCTGCCAGATATCTCTGACCGACACCCTTCGTCTTAAAAAATCCGCCGTGTCCCATGATGCGGTCCACTTTTACCTTTTCGTCCTCCATCAGGATATCCAGCCCAAGCTTCACAGCGCCCAGAGACGTATACAGATGAGCCTTCATAAAATTCGCCAGATTAAACCTGCTTTCAGCCGTACGCAAAAACGCCAGACGGCCCTCGTTCAGCATAGTGATATTCTCCCCGGAGTAATAACCATATGCGAGAAGACCTCCACAGTCAGCATCCCCCGTCAGCGATTTCGTGTACAATTTTTCAAACAACTCTCCTGCATTTGTCTGAACTCCCATCAAATCCGCAAATTCTCCAAAAATTCCTACCCACGCATTCAAATCTGAAGTACCGTTATTGGCATGAGACATTGCGCATGGAAAGCCGGTTGGCGTTGTAACCATATCAATTTCCCGATAAACCTTACTCAACTGTTTTTCCAGTACGATCATCGCAAATGTACTGGTGCCTGCCGACACATTTCCTGTCCTCGGAGCAACTGAATTTGTCGCTGTCATGCCGGTTCCTGCATCCCCTTCCGGAGGACACAGAGGAATCCCTGCTTTCAGGCTGCCCGTCTCATCCAGAAATGCCGCTCCTTCTTCCGTCAGAGTCCCTGCATTTTCCCCTGCAGTGCGAACTTTCGGGAAAATATCTTCCAGTTTCCATGAATATCCGTATGGCGCAATCAACGCATTGAATTTGTCCGCCATATCCGCATTGTAATTGAGCGTATCCGAATCGATCGGGAACATCCCTGCCGCATCGCCAATTCCGATTATTCTCTCATCCGTAAGTTTCCAGTGGATATATGCGCTCAGTGTCGTAACGTAATCCAGTTTTTCTACATGCGGTTCCCCATCTAAAATACGCTGATACAAGTGCGCGATCGTCCACCGCAGCGGAATATTAAATTGAAATAGATCGGTCAGTTCATCCGCTGCTTTTTGTGTATTCGTATTTCTCCAGGTCTGAAACGAAGCGAGCTGCTTTCCCTCGTTGTCTAACGCCATGTATCCATGCATCATAGCACTGATACCGATGGAGCCGATAGTCTGGAGGACAATGCCATATTCTTTTTCTACCGCTTCCCTAAGTGAACTGTAACATTTACGTATTCCTGTGTGGATTTCGTCAAGACTGTATGTCCAGATATTGTCAACCAGAGAATTTTCCCAGTCATGTATTCCAACTGCGAGAACATGTCCCTGCAAGTCAATCAGTACACCTTTGATTCTGGTTGAACCAAGTTCAATTCCCAATGCCGTTTTGCCTTCTAAGATTAATTTTTTTGCATCCATGCTTTCCCTCTCTTTCAGACACGGCACTACGGGTGTATTCCTCATAGTGCCGTGCCAGTATCAATCACAATGTGGGGGCGGAAGTATTTTACCCCATCTTACCTGTGGATTGCTGCCCTTTTTGTTTAGAAGCAGGTAAATGCCCCGTCAATCACAAAATCAGAGCCTGTTGTAAAGGAACTGGTATCTCCGGCAAGATATACACAGATAGATTCTAATTCTTCCGGTTTTCCCATTCTTCCCAAAGGTGCCATCTCGTTCCATTTCTCAATAAGCGGAATGAGTGTCGGTGAATTCAGTGTCAGTTCTGTTCCGATGTATCCCGGGCTGATACTGTTCACACGTACTCCCCGTTTCGCCCATTCAATCGCCAGGGACTTGGTCAACTGAATGACACCTGCTTTTGATGCATTGTATGCACATTGCGGCTGCGGTACATTTACAATATGCGCTGACATGGAAGCGGTATTTATAATAGAGCCGCCACCATGTGCAAGCATGTATTTTCCGGCAGCGATGTCCGTGAGGAAAATTCCATTCAGGTTGATGTTGATTACCTTAGACCACTGCTCATAGGTCATCTCTTCCGCCGGTGCGTTGATACAGATGCCCGCATTATTATGGCAGAAATCAAGCCCTCCTAATTCCTCTACCACCTGCTCCACCATTGCATCCACCTGATCTTTATCGGTGCAGTCTGTCTTAATTGCGATGATCTTTCTGCCGGTCTTCTCTGCAAGTTCTTTGGCTGTCTTTACCGCCTCTTCGTAATCCAAGTCTACGATTGCCACATCCGCACCCGCTTCCGCAAATGCTGTAGCTGTGCTCTTTCCAATTCCCCTTGCTGCTCCTGTTACAAATCCTTTCTTTCCGTCCAATCTCATTTTTTCAATAATTCCCATGACGTTCTCCTTTCTTAAATCCATTTTGTAAAATCATTTATCAAATTGTAATTACATAATAATCCATGATTGCAATTTAGTCAATCTGTAATTTTTGACAATAATTTACTGCAAAAATTATGCATAACGCACAATAGATTCTAACTGACAATCCATGTTATAATTTATTTTACTAAATCATTTTATAAAATAAGGAACGATATCATGAAAAAAAGTATTACTCCCAACCAGATTAAGCAAAACAACCGCAGCCTAATCTATCATTATATTTACAAAAACAGAAAGGTCTCCCAACAGGATATTTCCTATGACCTTCATCTGAGCCGCCCCACCGTTACTACAAACCTGACCGCTATGGAAAACGATGGGCTGATTCAAAAAAATGGCCAGATTGATACGGAATTTGTTGGAAGAAAAGCATCGGCCTACTCCATTGTCCCTGATTTTCGCATTGGCATCGGAGTGGAGATTTTAAAAAAAGAAGTGAAAATGATTGCTATTAATTTATATGGAGAAAAAATAGAACGCCTTTCTTTTGACATCATTTATGAAGACAGCGAATCCTATTTTAAGACTGTATGCGATAAGATTCTTGAATTTAAGGAATCCATCGGTATATCGGATGACCGCATTCTCGGTGTCGGATTTGCCATGCAGGCGCTGATCTCTCCGGACAAGCAGACTATTGTATATGGTAAAATCCTATCCTGTACCGGCCTTTCCATTAACATGTTTACCAAACATCTTCCGTACCCCTGCTCCTTTGTTCATGATGCAGACAGCGCCGCCACCTCTGAACTATGGGTATCTCCGGAGCTTAAGGATGCTTTCTACTTGTCTATCAGCAAGCATCTCGGGGCCGCCATCATTACGAAAGGTGAGATATTGGCCGGAAAACACGGTCATAATTCTACAATCGAACACATTGAGATGGAGCATGGCGGCGCCTTATGTTACTGCGGAAAACATGGATGTATGGAAACCCTTTGTTCCCTGACAGCGCTGCTTGAGGAAAAAGAATCTTTAGATGATTTTTTCAGAAATCTGCGTGAAAATGTTCCTGCTTATATCAAACGTTGGAATCTTTTTCTCACAAATCTTGCCAGAGCAATCAATATGCTTCACCTGATTTATGACACGGATTTCATCCTCGGCGGCTATCTCGCTCCATATTTATGCGAAGAAGACCTTGCGTTTTTACATGAAAAAATTCAGCAGATGACACCTTTTGACGAGTCACCTGATTTTCTCCTGATAAGCAAAATGCCCAAACACAGTATCTCCATTGGAGCCGCGCTTCCTTACATCCAAACATTCTTAAGCGATATGAGCAGTTTATAAAAAAAAGCATCTGTCCGCCAAACTCAAAGTTTGTACAGGACAGATGCCTTTTTTACAGCAGTAAACTTATTTCTTTGCTTTCTCCGGATTCATGCTGACTCCGCGGTTGATATCCCCCTGCGGATTCACACCGAACTCATAATCATTTCCCGGAAGAATAATATTGAGCAAAATACCTGCGATCGCAGCGATCGCCAGCGCAGTCAAGGTGATCGATGCTCCGCCGATCTGGAAGGTCAGTCCATTTCCAAATCCAAGCCCGCATACAAAGATCACTCCGACTATGATCAAATTACGGGATTTCGTTAAATCCACCTTATTTTCCACCACATTCCGTACACCGATCGCAGAGATCATACCGTAAAGCATGAAGCTGACTCCACCGATAATGGAGGCCGGCATCGTACTGATGATGGCGGATACCTTCGGGATAAAGCTGATGATGATCGCAAATACTGCCGCGATGCGGATTACCAGCGGATCGTAGACGCGGCTAAGCTCCAGTACTCCGGTATTCTCACCATAGGTCGTATTTGCCGGACCGCCGATCAGTCCCGCAAATGCTGTCGCCAGTCCATCCCCCATCAGTGTGCGGTGAAGTCCCGGCTCGGCGAGGAAATTCTCACCGACCGTCGCCGAAATAGCCGACATATCACCGATATGCTCCATCATGGTCGCAATGGCTATCGGAGCCATGACCAGAATCGCCGTCACATCAAATTTACAAATCTGAAACGGCGGAAGTCCCACAATACTTGCGGATGCGATGGTTGAAAAATCAATGATCGCAGAACCGTCCGGATTCAGGATGCCGCAGGCATTCATGACCACGGCCACCGCATAAGAAATCACAACACCCATCAGGATCGGGATAATCTTAAACATGCCCTTCCCCCAGATATTAAACACCACGATGACCGCAAGGGCCACAAGTGCCAGAAACCAGTTGGTCGACGCATTACTGATCGCGGAAGAAGCAAGGCTCAGACCGATACAGATAATCACCGGGCCCGTCACAACCGGCGGCAGATAACGCATCACTCGTTTCACGCCGACCAGACGGATGATCAGTGCAAGCACCAGATACAAAAGCCCCGCTATCACAACGCCTCCACAGGCGTAAGCTGCCTTTTCATTTGCTCCCATTCCCTCATAAATTCCACTGCTTAGGTTCGCTACGGTAGAAAAACCTCCGAGAAATGCAAAAGATGATCCAAGAAATGCCGGAACTCTCATTTTCGCGCACACGTGGAATAACAGTGTACCAAAGCCGGCACAGAAAAGTGTTACCGATACGGTGAGGCCTCTTGTCAGAGGTTCTCCACAGGCGTTTTGAAAGTAGCTGTTCACAAGAATGGGTACAAGGATCGTAGCACCAAACATCGCGAACATATGCTGAAGTCCCAGAATCAGCATCTTCGGTACACCCAGTTTTTTTGCATCGCGGATTGCTTCATTTGAATTGTTCATAGTGTCCTCCTCTTTTTGTAAAATGTCCACAGCTGCCTCCAAGTAGCTGCGGACATACAAAATTTACCTTCCCCATTATACGCGTTTCTCATAAAATAATCAATCTATTAGTCTCAATCTTTTATTCTTATTCCTAAAGTGACTCCAGAATGTCGGAAATAATTTGCTCTTCAGTCAGCCGATATCTTCTGTACTGCTCCTCCACAGTTACATGATTGACAAATTCTTTCTTTGCTCCGAAATTCAGTACCTTCATATACGAATTTCCATAAAACCTTGCAACCTTCTCTCCAAAGCCACCGCTAATTACGCCATCCTCCAATGTAATGATGAGCCAATGTCCGCATTTCGGCAATGCATTCAGCATGGTTTCATCCAAATCTGAAGCGTAACGGGGATTGATAAGGGTTGCATGGATTCCATACTCTGCCTCCAATTTGCATCTTACACTCTTTCCCAATTCAAAGAATTTCCCAAGCGCCAGAATTGCCACCCTAGTTCCTTGTTCCACAATCTCATATTTCGCCGGATAGCTATATTCAGGCAGTAAAACCGCATCTCTGGATACCGTTTCAATCCCCGGTACACGGATAACCACAGGATGCTCCGCCTGATTCAATCCCCATTCCAGCATACTGAAATATTCTTCTTTACAGGTTGGCGCAAGATAAATGATACCCGGGATATTCGCGGCAAGCGAAATATCGAAAATACCCATATGCGTCTGACTTCCTTGGGCTATTCCCGCAAAAAATACAAGGATGACCGCCGGACTGTAATTCAAAGCCAAATCGGAAGAAAGCTGATCGTAAGCCCGCTGCAAAAAGGAACTGCTGACCCCAAACACCGGTTTTCCTCCTGCCTTTGCAATGCCTGAAATCATCGCCACAGCATGCCCTTCCGCGATTCCCACATCCACAAATTGTTTCGGAAATCGCCTCCGAAGCTCTTCCTCAAATCCTAATACCTTCGGCGTGCCGGCGGTAACTGCGGTAATTGTCGGATCTTTTTTCATTTTATCAGCCAGATATGCAGCAGTCAACGCCTCATACGTTTCCGCTGGCGCAGCCTCATGTCGTAATTTTCCCGTATCTATATCAAAAGGCCCCATATAGTGCCAATTTTCTTTGTCTGCTTCTGCAAATCGATACCCTTTTCCCTTTTCCGTACACATATGAACGACAACGGGGTGATCCGTATCCTTTACTTTTTCCAATACATCAGCAATTTCACGAAAGTCGTTGCCATCGCGGACAAAGAAATACTCAAAACCCATCGCCCGGAAAAAATTACAACCGGCCTTTCCATCTGTCTCCCGCAACAGTTTCAGGTTTTGATACAGACCGCCATGATTCTCTGCTATACTCATGTCATTATCATTCACCAAAAGAATGATATTGCTCCCGAGAGAAGCCGCATTATTCAGTCCCTCAAAAGCCTCCCCTCCGCTTAATGCACCATCGCCTACTACCGCAATGACATTGTTTGTTTCCCCTTTTACATCCCGTCCTTTTGCCAGCCCACAGGCAAGACTGATGGCCGAAGAAGTATGTCCGACAGAAAAAATATCGTGTTCGCTCTCGGCAGGATTTGTAAAACCGCTGACTGAGGAATATTTTGCCGGGTCGGTATAGGCTTCTTTCCGTCCGGTCAGCAGTTTATGAGTATAGCATTGATGGGACACGTCAAAGACAATTTTATCAATGGGAGAATGAAAAACATAGTGCAGCGCCACAGTGGCCTCAATGATCGCCAAATTGGAACCCACATGACCGCCTGTTCTACTGAGACGCAGGAGCATCTGCTCCCGGATTTCTCCACATAACCGTATAAGCTCATTTCTTGATAAAATTTTCAGATCTTTTGGGGTATTGACTTTATCTAAGATTTTGCACATCGTTCGTTTTCCTTTCTCCAAAAAAATAATTTATTCGTGTTGACCATATGCATAAGCCGTACCGGTCGCCTCCGGGACAGAAGCTTCATCCCATCGGTGTATACTTCCGCTGCGCAGATAATCGCTGGTCACATTAAAATAAGTGTGGTCAGGGCTTCCTCCTATTGGATCGTCCCAAGCACAATCCACGCAATACCATTCCCCATCCAATTTTACCATGTTCCAGGAATGCTCTACCCCGTTGCTGCCGGGAATACCAAACACGGTTTTACATTCAATCCCTAACATATCCATGAATAATTGAAAAGTGGAGGAATATCCATGACACATAGCCGACTGATCGATCAGGACACCATAAGGTGTGTCGCTTCCCTCCGCAAAACCGTCTGCCGAGGAGCGGCCAAAAACACTGCTGTCAAAGCTTGACCAACCTGTGATAAAGTCGTGAATGGCAAGTTCTTTTTCATAGTCACTCATGTTATCGTCGATTTCTGATTCAATCACCTTTTTCGCCGCCTGCAAAATACTGCGGTTCGTTTCTGACAGAGACGAGTCATCCCCCGACCTCCAGGCCTGCAAAACTGCCTCTTCATCATAAGCGCCTTCTGCTTTTTTGCCAAAACAATCTAAAAATGCCTTTTTCGCCGTTTGAGGCTCCGGACAGATCATCATAGCTATATATCTGCCGTTTACTATAACAATCCCCTCTTTTACCATCGCCGCCTCCTGCGGAGCATAGCCTTCAAAGACGCCTGCCCGGTTTTTGATGTATTCACGCAATGCCTCCTCGGCCTCTTTTCCATCCTTTTCATCTCTCATCAGCAATACGGCAAATTCACTGGCCTTTACGCTATCGGCATAGCAGATCACGCCGTCCTCCACCTGCTCTTCCTGCAGCAAATAATAATCGGACAGCCACGCGGTAAAATCCGTATCTTGCGGAGTAATCCGCATCAGCGCCGGAAGTTCCTGTTGACTTGACATGATGGCCTTAGCAATATCATCGGGAGTCATCCACGTCTCGGACGTCTGCCGCTGTGAGCAGCCTACAAGAGAAAACAAAAGCGATAAAGTAAAAAAGAAACAAAACAATTTTTTCATGAAAACCTCCTACTACAACATATTTATAGCTAATTTGTAAGTTTTGAAATGCTCATGTCCTCTGCAAATCCGGAGGCATTATACAAAATCAATATCTCCGTATATCCACCCTCCGCAATCAGCCCGCTTAATTTCTGATTGGTATATCTTAAATCGAGAACATCAATCTCCTCAAATTCCCCCAGCATAAACGGGATAAAACAGTTCGCATAAGAATCCTTGATCACCAGAATTTTACGCCCGTTTTTTACTTCTGTTTTGATTTGCATGAACGGTTCATTTCCTCCAAAATAGACGGCATATTTATCCTTTGTGTCCAATGCGGTATAATCGTAAAGACTATTTTCCGTTTTGCTCGTGCTTTCCTTATACACGGTGTAGGCGGGTCCACGAATAGGTAAGAACAATTCGATGGTATCCCCTGCTGTTTGAATCCCCAGCTTTGACTGGACCGTTCCTTCAAACTGATCCGTTACTGTCTGAATTTCATAATCCGTAAGCTCTGGTATAGAATAGCCTTGTTTTGCCGCCCATGCCTGATATACATAAAAAGCAGCAAGGGTTTTCCAATGGTGATCTGTCCGGTAGTATAATTCTTCATCCGTATGCTCGCGCAGAACCGATGCCGCATCCAGCCAGACACCATCCGGCAGGTGCTCTGCGATCTGTCCCAGATAATCACACCCATCGCCGGATTCCGCAAAAGGAGGTAGTTTATCCTGCAGAATATCCACAGCGTTCGGTGCGATCAGGACGGATATATGTCCTGTTGCAAATTGCTCACTATACTGCTGTACAAACTCCGTCTGAGCTGCGATATTGCGCTGTGCCGTCCCCGTCGTAAATGAACCTGTATGCTTCTCGATCAGATAATCGTCCTTAGCAAAATAAATATCTTTGCTTTCCCTTTTCAGCAGCAGCCTCTCCACAGAAGTTTTCAGTCCGATCCATTGATCTCTCCGGACAAATTGATCGGTCAGATATTCCTCATAATCTGCTTCAAAATCACCGTTCCATATCGCTTCCGCTTCTACCGCCGGCCTCCCGGCCAAAACCCGATTCTCTGTTTCAGAAAATTCCGTGGTCGGATTTACCAGCGTTGCCACTGTAAATCCGAATACCATCAGGCAAAATACGACCACCGTAACACCTGTTTGCCATCTTTTCATTTTAGACTCCATTTTTCAAACACCTCCGACCTCATCAGAACCTGAAGTACAGGAACGGGTTAAATGTCGCATCCACAAGCCACGCCACCGAAAGGAGAAATATGCCGATGTAAAATATATTTTGTATTACGGACAGTATGATTCCCTTCCCTTTCACCTTCGCAAATAACCGTTCTCCGATCTGCCTGGGAATCCGAGTGCTTCCAAAGATACACAAAATTAGTAAAACCACATTATTATACAGAAGATATACGGTTTCTCTGTTCAGGAATCTCTGCTCATAAACACCAAACAGTGATTTTAGAAAACCGATGCCCTGCCCTAAATCGTCAAACACAAACAGGTTCCAGCCGATCATCACAAAGGACATACAATAAATGTGCCTTAACGCTGCAGGAAGCTTTTCCAGATATTTTCCGAAAATAAACTTCTCGGCAACGAGCAGCGCGCCGTAATAAACGCCCCATATCAGGAAATTCCAGCTTGCCCCGTGCCAGATTCCGGTCAGCAGCCAGACAATTAAAATGTTCCGAACATGCCGGCATCTGCTTACCCTGTTGCCGCCCAGCGGAATATACACATATTCCCGAAACCATGTGCCAAGAGATATATGCCATCTGTGCCAAAACTCTGTGACACTTTTCGCAATATAGGGATAGTCGAAATTCTCCAGAAATCGGAAACCGAACATACAGCCCAGGCCGATCGCCATATCCGAATACGCAGAAAAATCAAAATAGATTTGAAAGGTATAGGCCGCAAGCCCGATCCATGCAGTCAGCACCGGTATTTCCGAATAAGTCATTGACCGTATGGTATTCCAAAGCGCTCCGACGCTGTTGGCAAGCAGAACCTTTTTGCCAAGTCCGATCATAAACCGGTGAATACCTTCTGCAAACTGTTTTGTCGTTTCTTTACGCGAACGGAGCTGTGCATCAATGGTTTTATACTGAACGATCGACCCTGCAATAAGCTGTGGAAACATTGTCACATAGACGCCAAAGGAGAGTAGATTCTTTTGCACTGCCGCATCCCCACGATATACGTCAATAGTATAGGACATTGTTTGAAAGGTATAAAAGGAAATACCAATAGGCAATGCAAGGCGAATCACAGCAAAACCCGCTCCGGTCAGACTGTTCACCGTTTCAACCGCAAAACCGGCATATTTGAAAAATGCAAGCAGTGACAGACTGATGGCAGACGAAATAGTCAGCGCCGCTTTTGCCGATTTCATTTTCCCCGCCTGGCGGAACCCATCAATAAAGATACCTCCCACGTAGGAAACTAAAATGGATGCCAGCATCAAAATGATATAAACCGGTTCTCCCCATGCATAAAAGCCAAGGCTGAATATAAAAAGCACCAAATTCCGAAAACGACGCGGTACCATGTAGTAGACAAGCAGTACCGCCGGTAAAAAGCGGAACAGGAAAATCAAACTGCTAAAAACCATATGCCGCCTCCCTAAAATGTCCGGACAGCCACTACGTGGACATTCGTAAAATTTTTTGGACATTCACCGGCATTGCCACAAGCCGCCATAGAAATTATCAGAAATGCTAATAGAATTGAAATCATTGTCCTTTTCATCCGCTTCTCCTCCTCTTACATATTGACAATATCATAGACCTTAGAGTATACTATCAGTCAATAGAGTAACTTTTATATAGTCATGATTTTTTGTGAACAGGAGAAATATGTATGTATTATACCGTTAGTGAAGTGGCGAAACGGCTGAATCTTTCGCCGCATACCATTCGTTTTTATAGTAAAGAAGGGCTGTTGGATTTTGTTGAACGGGACCAGAACGGCAACCGTATTTTTAAAGAATCTGATTTTGAGCGAATGTTCATCATTGCTTCTCTCAAAAGGGCGGGAATGTCCATCAAGCAGATCCGGGACTTTACAGTTCTTTGCGACAAGGGTGATTCTACCATAGCCCAACGCCTGAAAATTATCACGGATCAGAAGGCCGCAGTAGAGGAACAAATTACTGAATTGCAGGATGCGCTGGACGTATTAAAATACAAAACCTGGCTTTATGAAGTGGCACTGGAAGCCGGAACGACTGCTGTACATGATAATATGCCATTAGAAAATATGCCTCCTAATATTCAAAAAATTAAAGAGCGTATCCGAAGGCTTACTGATGACATGGAAACGAAATACAAGGAAGCTGCCAAATCTTAACGATAACCTTATTTTTATATCGGCTATCGTTAAAATTTGTGTTTTCCAATGGAATACTTTTGCAATCTGCCCAATCTTCGCGCTCTACTTCCTGTAATAATCATCTGATGATGGCTGTCCAACTCCTCCATAACGCCCTCTCCATTTAGATAATATATAAGCATCGCTGACAGGCTGTAAGCGGTGCACAATCACTACCGCATTTTTTCTTGTACTAAGGCGAGCCTACTAAATGAACATTTCATACTACGGAGCAAGGGATGAGATTGCTTCCTCCATCGGGAAATTCGGTATCTCCTCCAGCAGTTTCAAAGCTATCTCCTGCTTCAAATCCATATCCACATAAATTTTCACACTGCCGTCCGGCTACCTTTGCAAAGAGTCTGCCGCACAATGGCTTTTTCTTTGTCATCGTGCAGCAGATTTCTCAGTAATCAGTTGCTAATTAGTTGAATTTCATAAACCGTTGGATAGTAAAATGGTTTTTCCTCATTGCATATCCTTATGAAACCTGATGTTTCTTAAAGCCCAATCTGGCTAACGGCAGAAGTATTGCAGTCAATACTGCGTACAAAATCGCTCTTACAGAAAGTAAATCCAAGACCAAACCGCCTAACTGATAGGAAATATAATTGCCGATTTCAGGCATGGTAGATCGGTATGGCAATAGAAACAAAAACAGATTGTATGCACCCGTTGTGCCGGATGGTGTGAGGAACATCGGAATAAAAAGAATCGGCACAATCACCACCATCACAAGATATGAATTTTTCATTTTTGCTGACAACAGAAGTGTCAAGCCAATTAAGGCGAGCAATACCAGGTAGATAACTCCCAAATTGATTAACGTAGCCTGTATGAATGTGAGCGGATAGGGTACTGTTGTACCTGCAATTTGCAAAGGCAGGTTCCATCCATCTACTCCAAAAGCGGCCAGAAGCGCTCCACACGCAACGACTACATGAATCGTAAACGCAAGTAGCCCAAATGCAAGAGAAGATAATATTTTTGCTGTTATCAGCTTTGTTTTTCCATATTTGCCAGATAAAATGACCGCATCTGTTCCAGCCTGATATTCACCACAAAAAACAGGAGCAATCGTAATGCAAACAGCCAATATTGCAAACATAAAATGCTCAAAGCAGGTGAAGATAATTTCCCATCCCTCGTAATATCCATATTGTAATGGAATGTCCACTTTACTATTCATGTTCTGCCAATATTCTTTCTGCGCTGCTGACAGTTCACAGGATGGATCGTTTAACACCATTTCGATCTTAGCATTTCGAGCCTCATAGAAATTTGCACCATTTGTCACATCTAAGTCTGTCATGCTGTTATAGCCAACATATATGCCCGGTTTGACATAGTTTCTTGCGATTAAATTCAATAGCGTTTCCCGTGGAGCAATGTCATTCCAATAAGTATCGCCAATTAGAAATTTCTCTGTACCGTCAAACCCAATATTATCGGGATTTTCAAAAAGCCCCTGTACTTCACGGATTGTTTCGGTAATGTATTCATCCGTAAGAGGGACGGAAATCTGCAAATACTGCTCCTTTGTATAAGCAATTCCATCAATGCCCTTGATTACTCCATCCGCATTGTAGGTCTGATACTGCAAAATCGGCAGACCAAAAAGAAATGCCGTTAATAACAGGCTGACGGCCATCACAATAAGTGTAGATTTCTTACGCAGGATTTTCAAGAACTCATATTTAACCAGCGTTTTCATCATTTTCACCCCTTTCATTCTGCACTTCTTCGCCAAAATGGTACAGGAACAAATCTTCCAAACTCGGTTCAACCGTATAGGCATCCGCCGACGGAGCTGTTTCATCCACGATTCGCAAGCGCACCCTATTGTTTTCGTGGTGCAGATTGACAACGCAAAAGCGCCTGCTGTATTTAGCTGCATCCCGTTCATTAACCAAGACCTCCCATACCTTGCCGCAGATACCGTCAGTAACCGTAGACATAGGTTCTTGCAGTAAGAAGCGCCCTTGCTTCATCATCAAAATTGTGTCTGCAATATAGGAAACATCGGAAACAATGTGCGTTGACAGAATAACGATCTTTTTCTTTGCAAAGCCTGAAATGATATTGCGGAATCGTACCCGTTCTTTAGGGTCAAGTCCCGCCGTTGGTTCATCCAAAATCAGAATTGACGGGTCATTCAGTTCAGCCTGGGCAATACCCAAACGCTGCTTCATGCCGCCGGAATAGGACTTGATTTTCTTATCCGCCACATCATGCAGGTTAACCATATCCAGCAGCTTTTCCGTTTTTCTTCTGGCTTCTTTCGAGCCAAGACCTTTCACTGCTGCCATATAAAGCATGAACTCGCGGGCTGTAAAGTCAGGATAGAAACCAAAGTCCTGGGGCATATAACCCAAATGGGTGTAATACTGTTCCCCTAATTCCTGCATTGACTTTCCGTTCAAGCGGATGCTGCCGGAAGTAGGCTTCAAAACGCCGCAGATCATTCGCATCAAAGTTGTTTTTCCCGCTCCATTTGCGCCAAGCAAGCCATACACGCCAGGAACTAAATTGACGCTTATATTGTCAACGGCACATTTGCTTCCATATTGCTTGCACAAATGCTGTAATTGCAGTTCCATACAAAACCTCCTGTTGGTTATTATTTAGATCACATTATAAAAGATGGATGATCTATGCTTATAGCATAAACCATCCATCTTATCGCTGGCTTTTCCGTATCTTAATTTCATCTTAATTTTCAGGGAGCAGAATCAGAAATTCTGTACCCTCGCCTAACTTACTCTTAACCGCAATATCTCCGCCGTGGAGTGCGACAATCTGCTTTGCGATTGCAAGACCAAGACCACTGCCCTCTGGCTTTTCTTTGGTATTTGTTCCCCGATAATACCGATGAAACAGGTTCGATTGTTCTTCCTCGCTCATACCCACACCATTATCCCGGATAGATATGTGAATACCACTCTCTTGTACCTTTGTAATGGATATGGTCACTCTGGTTTCCGGGGGATTATGAACCAGTGCATTGACAACCAGATTTTGAACGGCCCGCCGGAATAGGCCGGGATCAACCGCAGAAGTAAACTCCCGCAAATTGCTTTCAAATTCTAAATCACGGTCTGAGAATGCCGGATCATTCGTAATATCAATCACTAATTCCCTTAGATAACGCACCAACCGTACCTGTCTGGGATGAAATGGAAATGCCCCGGAATCCAGTTGGTAGGTCAGCTTCAAGTCATTTATCAATTTTTCTACATGATCCACATTTTTCAGAATAATCGATCCGTATTCCTGTACAGTCTGTTTTTCCGTTGCGGCACCATCCGCAAGTAATTCCGCATAGCCCTTGACTGGCGATAGGGGCGTTTTCAGATCATGGGTAATGTTTGAAATCCATTCATGACGCGCCCGCTCTGTATTTTCTCTTAACTGGTCGCTTCGTTGAATCTCTATGTCCATTTTGTTTAGTGCAGCATAGATGCTGCTGAATATGCCTTTTTCCAGGGATGGCCGATAGGTGCGGAGTGAAATGCTTTCGATGCCTTTTGTGATTTTTCCCATCTGACGGGTGAGCCAAAAGCCATAGACAAGAAATGCTGCGGCAACCACACAGAGGACAAAAAATATCGCCATGCGGAATATAGGCGAAAGACGCCCGACTGTTTCACCATTATAGTACAGCATATATTTTCCAATGGCGTAGGGGAACCCAACAAGATAGTTCCAGACTTCCCCGGACGCTTCATAGCTGCTCACAAAAACTGTATTTCCATTCTCGTAACCGCTCGTTCCAAACGCGATCAACTCAGACGCAGAGTAGCTTGTCGGGTAGTTCTCCGGCTTATTATAAGAGAAAATTTCCTGTCCGGATTCATCAATAACCTGAATCCACAAACCGTATTCATCCAATCGTTCCAGCCCTATGTCTTTTATTTTCAGTTCCCCATCCTCATCTTCCATCCAGACAGAAAAATTTTCTGTAAAACGGTTCGGCCAGTTCGCTAAACTAAGGCCCTCTGGTTCAGGAATCGAAAAGAAATAATAATACAGGCCGATTGCAGCAACAACGGCCAACAACACCAGCGAACAAAGAAAAACAGATATTCTCAGAAGAGGATTCATCTTTTGTTTACTTTTCATAAGGGTTCACCAACTTGTAGCCCAAGCCTTTCATTGTGATAATGTATTGTGGTTTTGTAGGGTTGTCCTCCAGCTTTTCACGCAGATGCCGGATATGCACCATGATGGTATTATCACAGCCGAAGCCTTCCTCCCCCCAAACTGCTTCATATAGACGCTCCCGGCTGATAACCCGTCCAATATTTTGTGTCAGATAATGCAGAATTTCAAATTCTCTCGCGGTAAGTTCCACTTCTTTTTCATTCTTCGTAACCCTGCATCCCTCTGGATCGATTACCAATTCTCCAATCGTGATGATATGGTTCTGCACTGGTTCCTGCTTGTATTCAGCACGGCGTAATTGTGCCTTAACTCTATACGCCACCTCTTTGGGGCTGAAAGGTTTGGTTACATAGTCATCCCCACCAACAGCCAGACCAAGTATTTTATCTAATTCATCATTCTTAGAGGAAAGAAATAAGATTGGACAATGTGAGAACTGTCTGATTCGTTTGCATACTTCATAGCCGTCAATCCCCGGAAGCATAATATCCAGAATAATAACCTCCGGCTGGATTTGCTTACAGATACTTACTGCATCAAGCCCATTATCAACTTTCGTAATATTGTAATACCCTTCTATGTTGAGAGCTTTTTCAAGTAGATTTAAGATATCCGCCTCATCGTCAACAATCATAACTCTATTTTCATTCATTTCATATCCACCTTTCCTATTGTGGCATTCATTTTTATCATTCTAATCTGTATAGTATATCATCCTGATCTTAATGTGACCTTTGCGTAATCTTAAATTAACCTTAACTCTCTTATCATTTATGGTTGTTTCCTCAAACGAAAAATTGATACTCGGAGACAGATTTCTCGCCAAAAAATTTTGATATGGTTCTTTATTATGGTCGCAATACTAATTGAATGTTGTTCCTACGATTTCATGCGTTTCATTATTAACGCCCCAAACAAAGTATACCTGAGCCTAATAATGAAATGCCGCCGCATTTGACAGGGCTGATACATATTCACCAAGCACTTCTGGCTGAAACTAATTTTCTTTAAATTCAAACCATTCCTGTTCATCGCCATATGCGCATAAGTCTAAGACTAATTTTTCAATATTCATAAATCATCATCCTTTTCCCAACAAAGAGACTATAACACATTGGGAATAAAGTTGGGAATATTTTAAAAAAATATTCTTAGAACTTATCAAAATCCTCTTGTGTAACGAGCTATGCGTACTTACAGTCATCATTTCTGCTTTCCGCATACTTCTCAGCTATTGAGGCCAGAGTCCTGGCATATCTCGCCGGTGAAGCCTGGCGCTCCAGGGTCTTTGCAGAAGGAAAAGACATCTACTGTGCTTCAGCATCCCAGATGTTCGGCGTACCCGTAGAGAAGCATGGTATCAACAATCATCTCCGACAGAAGGGCAAGATTGTGGAATTGGCTCTCGGATACGGCGGATCCGTCGGCGCTCTTATCTCAATGGGCGCCCTTGAAATGGGACTCCCGGAAGAAGACCTACAGCCACTTGTAACCGCATGGCGTAACTCCACCCCTATGATCACAGCCTTTTGGTGGGATATTGACCGCGCTGTTAAGACCGCCATCACTCAGCGAATCAAAACAGAAGTCCGTTGAGAATATCGTCCAAGCCATCAGCCACGACATTCTCTGCTATTCCATGAAGACACTCCGGCACTGCTTTATCGTCGGACACGTCCATGATGAGCTTATCATCGAATGTGATCCCAGAGTTGATCTGAAAGCTGTCTGTAAACAGATGGGCAGATCCCCGGACTGGATGCCGGACATCCTGCTCCGTGCAGATGGATATGAGACTAATTTTTATAAAAAAGACTGACATCAAAATAGCGGCTCCCGGTTCATCGCCGGAGGCCGCTTACGCTTTAATCATTTATTTCCCAATGCCCGTATCTCTTTCCACCGACTCTCACAATATGACCGTCGGCGACAAGATTTCCTATAGCTCTTTTTATCGTGCTGCGTGATACGGATAATTCTGTTTCTTCTGCTGCCACCATGGGCGGTAATAGCTCTGATACTCTTCTTCCTTAACCTCCATCCAGACTTCCATTTCTCCTGACCGGATTTTGATTCTTCGATTTGCCATACAGCTTTCCTTTCTTTACCTTGCGGTAAAGCCTGAAAAAACTGACGGCCGATTCCATAAGCGCAAAAAAAGACCGCAAAAAGCTAACATTCAACTTTTCACGGTCTTTGAAATAAACCATTCCACACGGAGCATGTCCCGGCGGACGCATTATTTGATTTTGACTGATACTACAATATTCTTCTTTGGTGTCTGGCATTCCGCTTATCAGGCATTTTATCCCTGATGAAAGCGCAGGGTCAGGCATCGTCTCTCTCCTTCCCGGCAGTACCGCACATATTCATGACTTTTCATGTACTAATGCAATCTGCCATTGGGCCTATCTGTTACGATGCAATCCCACTTTCCATAATCTACCATGTATAAAGAGTATTTCCGCTAATAGATACTTCCAATCATCTCTCTTATTAAATAAAATTCTTATTTATGCTTCCGTTTTCTCAATATCCAATAGGCACCATACTGTATCCCATCATGTCCCCTCAACGTCTCCCGTCTTTTCTGAAATCCCAGTTCTGTCAATGCCTCCGCGCGTTCCTGCGCTTCCGGCACTGCCTTTGTAGCCAGGATTTCACAGGAAAACATGAAAAAAGCAGGGGAAAGCAGAGGCTTCATTATTTCCTTGATACACTCCTTTTTTTCATAATCACTGCGCAGATCCAGTCTCAGCAAACCGCATTCTGTAAAATAATCTTCCGCATCCCTGTGAAACAGCTCGATTGTTCCCACTGCTTCTCCAATGGTACGGTCAAAAATACTCCATCTGACAAAACCTTTTCTTTCATATTCCCAAAGCCAGTATCGGATTGCTTCTTCCATACGTTCCAGAGATATATAATGGAACGTATCTCCATGGCAATTGTCACTGTTAAACAGCGGCACTGCCTTCTCATCGGAGTATACCTTCAGCAGATCCGCCCCGTCAGACTCTTCCACCAGACGCAGGCGATACCGCCCGGTAGTAAAGATCGGGCAATTCTCATACACCTTCTCATAATCAGCGGTTTTCTTACGCACAGCAAACACTTCGCAATTTGTTCTCCAATAACCATCTTCCAATACCGTTATGTTTTTCCAGTGAAAGGTATCTCCGGCTATCCTGTCAAATACCCATTTTGCACAGGCATCGCTCAATACCGTGCAGACAATCCTGCCTTCCTCCCTCTGTATTCTCAGCCGGGTCATACTTCCTCTTGTTGTATAAACCATATCGTAGCCCTTCGTTTCCGGCTGAAACATCCGGATAGCCGCTCCATATTCCCCATCCGGCTGCGGATTACTCTCTCTTGTGGCCCTGGATGGGCAGATAAAGAGGTCTTCGATGCAGGTTCCGTCCAGTGCCCTGCGGAATAGCCATTCCCCCTCCACATGACGTTCCCTTTTCCCATTCTTAGCATCATAGTAATCAAACTCCCAGTCCCCCAGCAAGGGCGCAAACCAGTCATATTGCTCCGGAATTTTAGAAGCTTCCCGGCATTCCAATAACGCTTTCACAAATTCACTCATCCATTTTATCCTCTCTTTTTTTAGCATCTTATCACATGTATGCGACAGCTATATGTCGTAATTAGATAAAAAATTTTGAGCTGTTTCGATCAGCTCATTGCGATAGGCCTCCGGTGAAATCACCTCAACCTGATTGCCAAGACTAAGTAATAAGGCCTTCCATAGCCGTTCTCCCGAAGGAACCCGAATCCACACCCTGTACATTCCTCCGGAAAGCTCCTCCATCTCACTATCCGGAAAATATTCTTCGATGACACTTTTTATTTTCCTGTCAAAATGTACTTCGATTGTGACACAGGTATCCGAATATGCCTCGTCTGCCTGTTTTATAAGCAGTCCCACATCTTCATGCTTCTTATCTGAATGTTCGGAAGTTACCCGCAGTTCCGAGAATCTTGCTATTTTAAAAGTACGGTATGCTTCCTGCGGCACAGACCAGGCAAAAAGATACCACGAATACCATTTATATTGGATTGCCAGCGGCTGAACCAGACGCTGTGTTTCCTGCCCCTTTGCGTCCCTGTACGAAAAGGTTACCAGCTTTTCCTCTGCGATGGCCTTTTCCAAAATCAGATTGTCCCGCTGTACCTTTCGGTTTTCCTTCGCGATTCCAAAATCGAAAAAGGTCTTCTGACTTTCTGTATCCCCAGAAACAGCATGATATTTTTCTATCAGCCCTGCCAGTGTTTCATTTGCGTAAGAGGTCGCCAGACTTTCCAAGGCCTGCCGGATCATTTGCTGTTCATCCCTGCGGATATCACAATTTTTCATCTTATAGGACGGAAGGATTGAATAGCCCCCGTTTTTTCCATGGTTTGAATAAACCGGAATGCCCGCTTCTGTTATGCACACCATATCACGCTGAATCGTTCTGACTGTCACATGAAATTTTTCTGCCAAAACACTTGCTGATACCTTTTCATGATTTAAAAGATAGATAATGATCTCCAATAATCTGTCAATTTTCATATTAAAATCATCTCTTCCCTGTTTTCATATCCGGGAAACAAAAAATTCCATCTTCGTACTTATTATTTTTCCCCGTATATTCATCAATCCTTATTCCTTAATTCCCATAAAACCCGCCTGCATGTAGGACATCCAAATTAATTCCACTAATTGAAAGCCGCATTTTTGCATCGTTTCAAAATGTGCATTCACAGTAATCGGAAAATATTCTGTTCCATATCTCTTGATATGCTCATTGGCTTCTTTGGAATTTTTACCATTGGCAATCTGGTAATCCTGCCATCTCTGTAAAACGATCTGTTTCCCTTTTTCACTATTCATAGCAATATTTTCAAATGAAAAGAAAATTCCACCTTTCTTCAATGCCTGATAACAATTTTTCACAGCCCGCTCCCGGTCTTTTTCCGAAAGATAATGATTCACCTGAACCGCCGTAATGACATCATGCAGCGTCTCATTACACCCTCATCAAAAGAAATGATATCCGCCCCGGGAATACCTAATAAAATTGGGTAGTGGGATGCAATGATAAATTGTGAGCCGTTTTCAGCCATTTTTGCTATTTGAATAAACAATGTCAACTGTCTTTGCGGAGATAACGCTGCCTCCGGCTCGTCCATGATATACAAGCCTTCCTGATCAAAAGACTGAAAAT
>Ga0129308_1000471_pt1 | contig 59068 bp, 59 predicted proteins | sample L827metagenome_FD_94440 | JGI IMG/M metagenome (GOLD analysis project Ga0129308, IMG submission 94440) | Ring-tailed lemur group fecal microbial communities from Wisconsin, USA - L827 metagenome | ecosystem: Host-associated > Mammals > Digestive system > Large intestine > Fecal | place: USA...
CTTGACCTGCTTGTCGCCCGCTGTCGCCTTGACGTTAGTCGGAGCGGAAACCTTTACCGCCGCCGCAGGCGTTGCCGAAGCTGCCGCCGAAGCGCTGCTCCAAGCCGAACCGTCCGCGCTCGCTAAAACGCGGTAGGAATACTTTGTTCCGTTGGTCAAGCCTGTATTTGTGTAGCTGTTCGTGCTTACGGTCGCTATCGTAGTCCATGTCGAACCATTCAGCCGCTGAACACGATATTTTGTAGCGCCCGAAACAGCCGTCCATGTGAGCTTGACCTGCTTATCCCCCGCTGTCGCTTTGACGTTAGTCGGCGCGGAGAGCGACGCAAAAGGATCATCGGATAAGCACGACGGCAGGGAGATATTATTGTACATCAGATTGTATGTTTCAACTGTATGCGATCCGCTGGAATCATTTCTCAGGAACGTGGCAGTGCTTTTATTAAGCCATGTATCCCAATAATCGCCGGTAACATCCGTATCATACCATGTAACGTCAGCTTCAAACCACTTTCCGTTAAGAAGCACTCTGTTCCACGCATGATCGGAGCTTGTTACAGTTATGCAGTCCAGTCCTAATGCATTGCAGAAATAGTTCATTGACATCGCATATCCGCTGCAAACCGTTTCATTAAAATACAGCGCGCTCATAAGCGATTGGTTATACTGAGCATTGCTGTTATATGTAACATAATCACTGATCAGCTTTGCGACGGTAATTTCTTTGTTTACATTGCCGCTGACAGAATTAAGTTTGTTCATAAAGTTTTCCGTGAGAGAGTCTATACTGCTCTTTACCTGATTTTTTACGGAAGGATTCTGACAATTATCATATGCGCTAAGGATAACGCCTTGTGAATCAGTGTAATACTGAACGGAATTTTTAAGAAAAAAATACTGGGGATTAGAATAATAAAAGCACCAGTAAAGCTGAAGCACTTCGTCGACAGAAGCAAGCGCTTCATCAAATCTTATGCTGGCGAAATTATTTGACGAAAGGCTTACGGACGAGGTGAGAAACTCCGAACAAGCCTCGTCAAGATCATCGTACGCCGCCTTCATTCTTGAGGGGAGCTGATTGTAATAATAACGCGAGCTGAAGTTATACTTCGCTTCCTTATAGCTTACATCTTCTGCTGTCGTTAAATAGTCGTTTTCAATAACTCTGCAAATGATTTCGGCTTCCTCTTCGCTTAAAGGAACAGCCGTTATCCCGACTTCATCATCAGTATCGGGCAAGCTATTGACATACTCTATACACTCTTCAATGGAAAGTGAATCCGCATCTAACGAAAGGTCGTTGTTCTGAATATCTTCTGTGACCGCTTCATTATTCAGGGCTTGCGAAAACTCACTTTCTTCGGCAAGCGCATTTGCCGGCATAAAAACCATTGAAACGGCTGCCGCAAGAAAACCTGCAAGAACCCTTGTAAATTTTTTCATTTGCCTTCCTCCATATACAAATTTATACACGTCTTGTGCAATAATGCCTTAATTATACTTTAAAAAGTCAAATTTGTCAATTATTTTTCGGACATTTACACTTTTTGACAAACTTTCCACAAGCTCACGTTCGGCAATTCCCGACGAGAATGCCGTTGCGCTTCCCGCAGCTGCTCCAAGAGCAAGGGCGCGGACATAATCTCCTGTTTTAAGCCAGCCCGCAAGAAACCCCGCGACCATGGAATCTCCCGCGCCTACCGAATTTATCACCTTTCCCTTTACCGCATCGATCTTATACACGTTTCCATCCCCGCTAAGAAGTATTGCACCGTCTCCTGCGCGCGAAACAAGCACATTCTGTGCGCCATCGTCACGCAGCTTGCCTGCAAGGCATATAATATCATCCTCGGAAAGAGCCTTTTTGCCGAAAAGCTCCGCAAGCTCGTGATGATTAGGCTTTATAAGAAAAGGCTTGTGCGGCAGAACGCTGCGCAAAAGGCTGCCGGACGCGTCAACCGCAAAAAGCACTCCCCTGTCCGAAAGACGGGCTGTTATGCGGCTGTAAATATCCGGAGGAAGCAGCTCAGGAACGCTTCCCGCAAGAACAAGCAAATCTCCTTCTGCAAGCCTGTCTAACTTCTCAAAAAGCTGATCCAGCGCAGCTTCACCTATCTCCGGACCGCGACCGTTCAGTTCCGTTTCCTCGTTTCCCTTTATCTTTACGTTAATTCGGGAAAAACCGCAAGGAAGATGAACAAAATCCGTGTTTATCCCCATTCCGCGAACGCCTTCCTCAATCGCCGCACCCGTAAAGCCCGCAACAAATCCGAGAGCAGCCGACTCCACGCCAAGCGTTCTCAGCATTATCGAAACATTTATACCCTTGCCGCCGAAGAAAATATCCTCACCGATAGCTCGGTTTACCTTACCTACAGTAAAATCACTCGTATGAACAAAATAATCCACCGCAGGATTTAACGTAACCGTATAAATCATACAATACCCCTTCCCTATTCAACAGTTTATTTCAGCGTATCACAAATCAGCCGCTAAGTCAACTTTAGACGTTGAATTTTGTTTATTTCCACAAAAACATTTTCACTGTGTTGCAAGAACCGCATACTTAATTTTGTGCGGAAGGCGTTTTACACTCAGTGAAGATACAAGCCCCGCTGAACGAAGATTGACTAAAGCCGCCCTTGCCATGTTAAATTATGAGGCAAGCCCTTATTGAATTTTTATCTATTGACAAATCTGAAGCGTTGCAGTATAATCATGTAGTCCAAGAGAAAGCGGACAAAGAAACTCCGCAGCTTTAAACTATATTATAAAGCCGCTGCATACTAATTCTACAGCTTGCTTATGCCGTGCCGCGAGGTGTAAACATGGAAAAAATAAAACAGAAAAGCGATTACTTCGGAACTGAAAAAATCAGCAGGATACTATTTAAACTGGCGCCGCCCGTAATGCTGGCACAGCTCATTCAGGCTCTTTATAATATGATTGACAGCGTTTTCGTCGGGAGATACTCCGATTCTGGGCTTACCGCGCTCTCAATCGTATACCCGCTTCAGCTGCTCATGATAGCGCTTGCGGTAGGGACAGGCGTAGGAATAAACACAGTCATGGCTTCAAAGCTGGGGCTTGGAGAGGATAAAAAGGCTGACGAATACGCAGGCGTGGGAACTCCGCTCGCAGTCGCGCTCTGGGCGGTCTTTGCCGCAGTGTGCTATGCGCTTATGCCGCTTTACGCCGAGTCGCAGACCTCTACGCCAGAAGTTATCGCGGACGTTACGGCGTATGGCAGGATAGCCTGCGTATTCAGCTTTGGACTGTTCCTCGAAAGTATATGGACAAAGGTGCTTCAGGCGAGGGGAAATATGAAGATACCCATGCTTGCGCAAATCGCAGGCGCGGTAACCAATATTATCCTCGACCCTCTGCTTATTTTCGGAATGTTCGGGCTTCCCGAAATGGGGATTTCTGGCGCGGCGATCGCAACCGTTGCGGGGCAGATCGTGGCGGCTCTTATCGTGATGAAAAAAGGGTTCTACAAATCGCCGTCCATAAAAAAATACCCGCATTACGTCGGAAAAATATTCCGTCTGGGAGTGCCGAATATCCTCATGCAGTCGGCATATACCCTCTATATTTTCGGGCTTAACGTCATTCTCGCCTCATTCTCCGACGCAGCCGTAACCGTTCTCGGATTGTACTACAAGTGGCAGACGTTTTTCTTTATCCCGCTCGGCGCAATGCAGACGTGCATTGTCCCCGTAATCAGCTTCAACTACGCGGCGCGCAATACCGAACGCTGCAAAAAAACGCTCAACACCGCAATAATATTCGGGGCAGCTCTTATGCTCTTCGGAACGCTGTGCTTTGAAATAATTCCAGAACCTATGCTTCGCTTTTTCTCGAACGACAAAGAGGTTATCCGAATAGGCGTGACCGCTTTCCGAATCATAGCGATAAGTTTTATTCCGCTGGTTACCTCGCTTACATATCCCGTGCTTTTTCAGGCGGTCGGCGCAAGCTTCAAAAGCTCTCTGCTGACGATAATCAGAACCGTTGTGCTTTTCGTTCCGCTGGCATATCTTTTCTCACGCTTCGGGCTTGATTATTTCTGGCTCACATATCCCGTGACCGACAGCGCTGTTTCTGTTGTGGGATTTTTCATGACAAGGAAGTTTTTCCGCAGCCCGTATCTCACGGAGGAGAAAAAACAGCACCCGAAAGCGGTATTGCAGCCCTCGAAGCCCGGCGTGATAATCACTATCGCAAGGCAGCACGGCTCGTCTGGCAAGCAGATAGGAAAGCTTGTTGCCGAGCGGCTCGGTATACCTTTTTATTATAAGGAAATGACAGCTCTTGCGGCGCAGGAAAGCGGACTTGACAGAGAATTCATCTCAGGGCTGAACAAAAATTCCCCGCAAATTCTCCGCGAGCTTTATTTAAGCAACAACGTAGTAAGTCAGGCGATAGCGGCTCAACAGAAAATTATCCGCAGGATAGCCGGAAACGGAAGCTGCGTGATTGTCGGCAGAGCGGCGGATTATGTGCTGAAAGACGACCCGAATGTCATTCGGATATTCATTCACGCGCCCGAGGATTACCGAATCCGCAGGGTCATGGAGGTCTACGGCGACACGCCCGATGAAGCGAAGCGGAATATTGCGCGTTCGGATAAGGCGCGGGCGCTGTATTACAAGAACATTTCGGGGCTTGAATGGGGCGATGAGAGCAACTACGAGCTTACGCTCGACAGTTCCGCGGGCGTTGAAGCGAGCGCCGAAAAAATATGTGAATTTATCGCGGAGCGCGAGGAAAATGCGCCTGTATTACAATAACAAAAGACGTCGGAAAGCTCCGACGCCTTTTTTTAAATCTAATAAGCCCGCTTAGTCAGTCTGCGACGATTGCATCAGCCGCAGGGAGCTTTGCTAATCAGTCTTTCAGTGGAGGATATTATCAAGACTGAGAAATTTCCCCGCTTCAAGAACGAGGACATATGTGACAAGGCTATAACGCTTTTGTCATATACCCGCAGGTGAACGGAAAAAAATCGAATTTCTGCGTTCCGATATGAACAAAGCCGAATTTCTCATACCATTTCCGAAGCCGCGTGTTCTCCTCAATGATCCCGATATTCAGCTTGCAAAATCCAAGCTGCTTTGCCGTTTCAAACGCGTGATGAAGCAGCTCGCCGCCTGCCCCGCCGTGTCTGAATTGCGGAATTACGCACAGATTATTAAGCTCGCACTCGCCGTTTTCGTGCAGTGCAAGCGAATAATACCCGATTATTTCGGACTTTTCAGCATAAACAAACATGGGTCTGTGTTCAGCATTCATCTGCCATTGCAGCCGCTCCACCGAAACCGAAAAAGCGGTAAACCTAGGAGCATTTTCCTCTGTAATGCCAAACTCCTGTGCAACTGTAATAAAGCTGCTGCGTATCACTTCAACGCACCTGCCGATCTCCGCTTCTTCAACCGCTCTTATCACGCCTGTTCCCCCTCAAGCAGCAGATCCGCAAACTTCCCGCGAATCGCCTTGACAAGCTGCTGCGGCGAAACGCATATCTGCGTGCCGAGCCGACCGCCGCTGATATAAAATTCGGGCAGAGCTTCAGCTGAATTGTGAATGACCGTCGGGAACTGCTTTTTCATTCCGATAGGCGTACAGCTGCCGCGTACATATCCCGTGACCGCGTTTATATCCTTTACATGAAGCAGCTCGACCGACTTCTCACCGACGCTTTTCGCCGCCTTTTTCAGGTCGAGTTCCTCCGCAACGGGCAGCAGGAAGCAGTAATATCCGCCGCTTTTTCCGTGCGCGACAAGGGTCTTGAACGTAAGCGCGGGATCCTGTCCCATTTTTTCCGCAACGGTTATCCCGTCGATAAATTCTTCACATTCGTATGTTCCTATAGTGTACGCGATCTTCTCGCGGTCTAGGAACCGCATCGCGTTGGTTTTAACTTCTTTAGCCATTTAAATCACCTGTCACTGTTTTTGCGTAATTTTTTCAGCTTCATCTACCCAACTGTAATAGCCCGTCATGTTTTTCGGGAGCGAATCCGTGTTTATACGGAGCGTGCTGAAAAGAATACAGCCAGAGCGCTGGTACATTGGGATTTCGACCGCATATTTATCGTAAAGAAGGCTGTAAAGCGCTGTATATGCGTCCGAGATCGTTTCGGAATCGGCGTTGTCCGCCGCAGCCACCGCTTCATAAAATTCCTTTGCGGAAATTCCGCAGAAGTTATCCTCACCGTACATTTCCGACGACGAGAAGCGCGGCTGTGCGCCTGTTTCCCAGACGGACGCCCAAATCTCCTGAGTGCCGCTGCTGAGAACGTTCCATAACTGCGCAGCGTCCGCCGCGTCGCTTATCACGAGCGTTATCCCTATTTCACGCAGCAAAGCCGAAGCCGCTTCAAGCGCGTAATACGACGGGTGCCTGCCTGTTCCCTCCGCCGCTATAATTGCGTGGAATGTCGTAGTTCCGTTTTCGGGGGCAGCGGTAACGCGATTGTTTTCAACGGTATATCCCGCAGCCTCAAGATATCCCAGACACGCCTGTTTTGCCTCGGAACGTCGCATCTGTTCGTTCATTCCCTCGGAATAAATCAATTCTCCGGCCGCATTTTTTGAGTATGGCGGAACACTCAGCTCCTCGGAATCGATTTTTATATAACCGCTCACTGACGCGGGGAAATCCACTGCGATTCCGATGTCGCCGTAATAATTATCCACCGATTCGTCGCGGAAAAGATAAATCGCCGTTGCAAGCGCCTTTCTCAGAGCGACGCTTTCCGCAGATTCCGCCTCGCCGCCGACATTCACGGTTTTCGCGTTTATTCCGATATATCCGTAGCCGTCTCCGTTTATCGTACAGGCATACAGCTTTTCGATAGCCCCGTTCGCTTCTTCGATCTCATCCGAAACCTCAGCAGAAGCCTCAGGATAGCTCATATCCGCACCGCCGTCCGAAACAGCCGAAACGGCGCTGCCGGAAGAAGCCTGCGAAATTTCCAGCTTTTTTGTTTGCGGAACACCTTTATAATAGTATTCGTTTGCCGTGAGATATGCAACGCCGTTTTCGCTGCGTTCAAAGGCATACGCGCCCGCGCCGAGCGGAGCGTCCGCTTTATTCGTCGCAAGCTCAAGCGCAGTTCCCTTTTCAAAGCCGAATTTATTCTCCGTGTAATCATAGCTGCTCTCGTCGCCGTAATAATGAAGCGGAGCGACTATCACACTGTTTAGAGCGGAAAGAAAGCCTGTCCCTCTGCCCGAAACGGTAACGTCTACCGTATTTTTTCCGGTTTTAATTATTCCCGAAACATTGTCAACATTTTCGGAAGCGCCTTTTTCCTCCGAAAGATATTCAATTACGCAGATCTCCGCTTCTGTTCTGAAGAACGTTGAATCACCCTCGTACATACTTCCGAGCAGCTCGTAGTTTCCGCCGTACATATCCGCAAGGTCAGATAAAACCTGCTCCTCGCTGACCGCTGTTGAATCATACTCGCTGTTTACCGAGTAGAAAAAAGCCATAAGATCCTTTGCCTCAGGATATGCCGTGGTATAGACCGAATAGCTGTTGTCATCATAAAGCGACTTGACCCATTCCAGCTCGCGCTCCAGCATAGGTTCAACGATTTCGGTGCGGATCTTCTGCTGGACTTCCTCGGTTTCAAGCGCCGCAGTGATGTCTTCGGGCGACAGCGTGTCTGCAATGCTGCTGTTAAGGCGGTAATTTATGGCGCCCTTTATATCCACGCCCTGAAACGGACTGAGCTTGGAAAGCGACGGATCGAGCAGCATATAGAGTGTGAAAATAAGATCATCCGAGTCCATCGTTTCTCCGTCGCTGAACTTTATATCATCTCGCAGCCTTATCGAGTACACTGTTTCATCGGTTTCCTCGTCATATTTTTCATCAACATCGGCGATTCCCGTATATAAATAGTAGCTTCCCGCATATAAACGGCGCTCACCCTCTATCCCTTTCGTAACCACTTTTCCGCTGCGGTCAAGTCCCAGCAGACGCGCTCCGGTAAGATCGTTTATAAGCGTGTCAAATTCTCCGTCGGAATAAAACGGACTATATGTATAGCTGTAACTATTCGCTGCAATTTTAAGCGGTCGCTCCTGCACAGACGGCTGAACATCCTCCTCGTTTGCAAGAGCCTCAGCGTGCAGCGTTGTGACTTCAGAAGTGCCTTCCGAAACAGCAGTCACGGGTGCCGCCTCGCCTCCGTCAGACTGCGTGCATCCGGAGCAAAGTGCAACGGATATTGCGGCAAGAGCGGCGCAAAGCCTGTTTCCAAGCCGATTTTTATATTTCAAATGCAATCCCTCCTTCCGGGGTTGTACTCGTATTATATACCATTTAAAGCCAAAAGTCAAACAAAATGGCTTGTTTGACACATTTTTCCTCGTTCACACACGCTTTTTTCACCTTTTCGGAATATTTTTCCAATGAAATACGCAAAGTGCGTCAGCATACGCGATTTATCGCATTTCCGGCTATAAATGCCGCAAGGTTCCTTTCAACAGAATCCACAAGACTTTCCCTTGTTTCAAGTGCAGCCCAAGCGATATGAGGCGTGATTATACAATTCTCCGCTCCGAAAAGCGGACAGTCCTCAGCCATCGGCTCCTTTGCAAGCACGTCAAGCCCCGCGCCGAGCAGCTTCCCGCTGTCCAGCGCTTCCCGAAGCGCGTATTCGTCGACAAGCGGACCTCTCGCCGTATTGATAAAAATTGAACCTTTTTTCATTTTGCCGAACGCAGCCGAGTTCATCATGCATTTCGACTGATCATTAAGCGGACAGTGCAGCGAAAGAATGTCGCTTTCACGCAGCAGAGTATCAAAATCAACATACTGAACTACGCCGTCTTCGCGGACAGTCCTTGTGTGGACAAGCACTCTCATGCCGAATGCGCGCGCAATGTCTCCGACTGCTCGGCCAATAGCGCCAAATCCCACGATTCCCATCGTCTTTCCTGCAAGAAGCGTTATCGGATACGGAAAATAGGAAAATGTCGGACTTTTTATCCATTCACCGCATTCAACCGAGCTTTTATAGTCCGAAAGCCGGCTGCATATAGCAAGAATATATGAAAAGGTCAGCTGCGCCACGCCGTCGGTAGAATAACCCGGAACATTTGTAACAACGATCCCCCGCTGCTTTGCATATTCCGTGTCAACATTATTCCATCCGGTCGCAAAAAGCCCTATATACCGAAGCTTTTCCGCCTTTTCAAGCACCTCGCGGGTCATAGGAGTCTTATTGCAGAGAACTATATCGGCATCGCGTATGCGTTCCGCCGCGCGTTCCGGCTCGGTAAGTCCATAGCGCTTGACCGTGCCGTATGCGGCAAACCTTGAAAACCCGATGTCGCCTGCAGAAACGGTGTCGCTGTCGGTAATAACAATTTTCATGTATATCAGCTCCTTATGAGTTTTTGCATTACAAGTATAACATATTTTTTAATGCTCCGCAACAAAAATGCTTACATCCAAATATCTTTTTTAAGGTTTTTACAAAAACTTTCTCCAAAGTGTTGACTTTCTAAAAATATTATGCTATAATTTTAAACAGAGGAACTTAGAAATATAACGCACATACCATTTTTTAGCACAAGGCTTTATGCCGGAAAAGGAGTACAATTATGAGCGAATTCGATTTCAACAAGTTTATGATCAAGCTTTATCACAATGCAATGAAGCTTGAAGAAAAAACACTCAAGCTTGAGCGCAGCGTTAATCTGACAATTAACGAAATGCATCTTCTTGAATGTGTTAAAAGCGGCACAAAGGGCGACGAAGGTCCTACGATAAGCGCTATTGCGTCAGAAATGGATATAACAAGACCGTCCGCAACAGTCGCTATAAACAAGCTCACACTTAAGAAATACGTTGAGAAAACAGGCTGTGCAAACGACGGACGTTCCGTAAGAGTAAAGCTCACAAGCAAGGGCGAAAAGGCTTATACAATGCACCGCAAGTATCACAAGAACCTTGTTGAGGAAATGAAGAACACATTCTCTGAAAAGGAAATGAAGACACTTACAGAATCCTGCGAAAAGCTTGGACAGTTCTTCGGAAAGAAGCTTGAAGACCTCGAAGAAGACGACGACGAATTTTAATTATATACAAATAAAAGCGGATTTACCGGTGTAAATTCGCTTTTGTCGTATAAGTACACGAAAGGAACAAAAGAAAATGGGAATGAACTTCAACAGAAAGCTCCCTATCCCTAAGGAAATCAAGGAGCTTTACCCCGTAACTGAAAAGGTTGCGGAAATAAAGGTGCAAAAGGACAAGGAGATCCGTGACATTTTCGAGGGCAAGGACAACCGACTGCTGCTTATCATCGGTCCCTGCTCCGCAGACAAGGAAGAACCCGTTTTAGACTATATCGGCAGACTTGTCGGCGTTCAGGAACAGGTTAAGGACAAGATCTTTATTATCCCCCGCATCTACACCGGTAAGCCCCGCACGACCGGCGAGGGATACAAGGGTATGCTACACCAGCCCGACCCAATGAAAAAAGAAGATATGCTTGAAGGGCTTATCCGCGTGCGCGAGCTGCACTCCCGTGCAATAAAGGAAACAGGCTTCGTCTGCGCGGACGAAATGCTTTATCCCGAAAACTACCGCTACCTCTCCGACCTGCTCTCATATGTTGCCGTCGGCGCGCGTTCCGTTGAAGACCAGCAGCACCGTCTTGTTGCAAGCGGAATGGATATCCCCTGCGGAATGAAAAACCCCACAGGCGGCGATTATTCCGTAATGCTCAATTCTATCACTGCTGCTCAGAACAGTCACATTTTCCTCTACCGCGGCTGGGAAGTTGAAACAACGGGCAATCCCTATGCGCACGCTATCCTGCGCGGCTTCGTGAACAAGCACGGACAGGCTATCCCGAACTATCACTATGAGGATCTTAAGCTGCTGCTTGAGATGTACAACGCGAAGAACCTCGTAAACCGTTCGGTTATCGTGGACTGCAACCACTCGAACTCCAACAAGCATTACCTCGAACAGATCCGTATTGCTAAGGAGGTTCTTTTCAGCAAGCGCCATGACAACGACCTCAACGGCTTTATAAAAGGACTTATGATTGAAAGCTACATAGAAGACGGCGCTCAAAAGGCTGAAGAAGGCGTTTACGGAAAGTCTATCACAGACCCGTGCCTCGGCTGGGAAAAGACCGAGAAGCTCATCCTTGAACTAGCGGACAGCTTATAATAGGTTATCAAATCGATATTAAAACAGGACAGTATCGTTTAAACTACGTTACTGCCCTGTTTTATTCCATTATTCCGTTACTTTTATCTTGATTTTTACCGACGACGAACCGAGCTTTGCCTCTATCGTTGCCGTTCCCTCGGATTTTGCCGTTATCTTTCCATCGGAGCTTACTGCCGCAACCGACTTCTTCGAGCTGCTCCATCCGACAGTTCCCTCGCCCTCGATAACCGCGCCAAGCTGCAAGCTTTCGCCCTTTTTCAGCGCCACGCTAAGGCATGAAATCGTGCCGCTTGATGCTTCTTCTTCGGTTTTCTGGGGGTATTTGAATGAGACGCTCAATTTTCCGTTAACATCGTAAGACAAATTTGCATTATATATTCTTACATAATATGTACCTTTCTTTAGCGATTTATAATAAAGCTTACCACTGAATTTCTCAACATTGGTATTCCAATGAATAGATGTAATTTTTCCCGAAGAAACCCTGCCTGTTGTGACATCACTATCAGAAAGTTCAATTCTATTGCCATTGCTATCCATAACTTCAACACATGTTTTTTCTGACTGCGTATTAAACGTAAGCTTCAAGGTTCCTTTTTCCGAAAGCACAACCTTATAATCATAACAGGGCGCGCCCCAAATAGTACCTACCTCCGGCGTAAACGAAACCTTTTTTCCGCTGTCGATTGCCTTTGCGGTGTCCTCAATGCTTTCAGCGCCGACGTTGACGCATAATGACGCGACAAGCATTACCGCAGCCATAAGAACAGATAAAATTTTTGTGATCTTTTTCATACTTTCCCTTTCTTCTCCTTGTTTTTCTGCGCATTCGGAGAGCAATACGCGATTAACGATTTACCGTTATATTCATATAATAACATACCTCGTGGCAAATGTCAACGGTATTTCGTTAATTTTTTGCTCTATTTTACATAAAAAAGAAGAAATATAAAGTTTTTTGATAATATCATAAAACCTATATTGTCTAAAGATTTTTATTCCACCTCTTCAAGCGGTGTTTTTTCTGCGCTTAAGCTGACAAAAAATTCCGGGAATAATTCTCCCGGAACCTTTTATGCTCTATTTTTAAGATATTCACCTATAACAAGATCCGCCATTCGTCCGTAGCTCTTCGTCCCGTCCGACTGGTCGTTTATTTTAAGATATGTATCGTTCACCGCGTTTGAGACCTCGGCGACGGGCGTATCAAACTGCGACCAAAATTCGCTTTCAAGGCAAATCTGCCGATAAACCCGCGCGTCAATCGTACTCAATATCCTGACATATTCCTCATAACTTACCGCCTTGTAATACGCGTTCAGCATATGCCCGAGCGTACTGTAAAAGCCGCTGTATTCCAGATATTTATCCCCGCTCCCGCGGCAGGCAAGATACGAAATAAAGTTCGCCTCGTCCTCACGCATGAATCCCGTCAGGTGCGAAAGCTCGTGGCATATCGTATGACCTATATCTTCCGGTGTATCACATGTATTATAATTTGCCTCCATGGTATACGGCGTGAAAATTCCGACTATTTTTGTGTAGCACATCAGCCGTGAAGCAAGCACAGGCTTTGCCTGCGGGTAATACGACGAAAGCGCGGGATACTGTTCAGCAAGCATATACATCGCATTCACCGTCGTGCTTCGCAGGTCGTCCGGCAGCACGCACTGACCGTTTTCATCAAGTTCAACCTCGTCGATAAGCCGATTTGTATTTTCTATTATGTATTCCAGCGTTTCACGAACCTCATCGGTGGTATACGGGCGGATTTCAATGCCCGAATATGCCGAAAAAGGCGTACGATAGTAGTTTATTCCGCAGCTGTACATAAACCCCGCGCCAACAAGCGAAAGCACCATTGCCGACGTTGAAACCGACGAAAGCAGAAAACGCAGGCGCTGCCCCCTTTTGCGTATAAGCTGAACAATAAAATAAATTATTGCGAAAATGCAGGTCAGCACCGCGAGCACAATGACAATTTCGGCAAGCGAGAACGGAAATATCCCGCTTACCCGCGCAAAAACGCCCACAAGCAGCGGATATATCACATCGCCGTACCAGTTTGCGAAATCAACTGACAGCTTCGCCGCAATTCCCGCCGCAGCAAGCATTGCCAGAGCAGCGGCGGTTATTATCCAACGTATTTTGAGAGATTTTTTTATTTTCATTGTACACCTTATACTTCAATCAGCATCCCAAGCGTTCCGGCAACTATCAGCGCAAGCCCGACAAAAGTCTTTGCAGACAGCTTTTCGTGGAAAACAAAGTATGAAAATGCAATCGTTACGAGTATGCTCAGCTTATCAATAGGCACAACCACGCTCGCAAGTCCATCCTGAAGCGCTTTATAGTAGCATAGCCAAGAGCCGCCTGTGGCAACCCCCGAAAGGCATATAAACCCAAGCTCCTTCTTGGAAGCTTCGGCAATTTTTCTGCCTTTTCCCGTTACAAAAACCATTACCCATGCCATAACAAGCACAATAGCGGTCCGGATAGTTGTCCCCAGATTAGATTCGACATTTTCAATACCGATTTTGCCGAGAATTGAGGTCAAAGCGGCAAAAACCGCTGAAAGCACAGCGTAAATCAGCCAGCTGTTTCCTTTTGCGGAGCTTGTCTGCTGCTTCTTCTCAATCATAAGATATGTACCGACCGCGATTAACGCAACACACAGACCTTTCAGCCAGGTTATCCCTTCATTGAAAAATATTATTGCAAGAATTATAGTGAGAATCGTGCTGGATTTATCTATCGGAACGACTTTATTTATATCGCCGAGCTGAAGCGCCCTGAAATAGCAGAGCCACGACGCACCCGTAGCAGCACCCGAAAGTACCAGAAAAATCCATGTCTTCTGTGTAATGTCTGAAATTCCGCCGAACGAACCGGCTATCGCGGTCATAATCAGCGACATTGCAAGCACAATAATCGTGCGTATTGCAGTCGCAACGGTAGAATCCGTTTTTCTTATTCCGCATTTTGCGAGAATTGACGTCAGTCCCGCAAAAATCGCCGAGCCGAACGCATAAATAACCCACATTATTATGCCTCTTTTCGTTTTTTCTGCCTATAGTATATCACATTTCGGACGCAGGTGCAATAGCCTGTTTATTTTTTCAGCGCACGGGATATCGGTTTGTAGATTATGAATGTTATAACCGAATCGATAGCCATTTTTACAAATGTGAACGGGGCGTTGAACCAAATAAGCGCGTCCCATAGCGTAACGACCCCTCCGCTTAGCTTCTGATATTCGCCGATAATTGCTTCAAGCGGGAAGTTCATCGCAGTCACATAAAAAGGATAGGTTATGTAATAATTTACAAAAATACTTATAACCGCCGACAGTACAGCGCCTACCGCGCAGCCTATAACAGCGCTTTTTCTCGTTGGCTTAACGCGGTAAACTATACCCGCAGGAACGACCATGCATATTCCGAGTATAGCGTTTGCCAGCTCGCCGACGCCTACTGAATTTGTCGTCAGCAGATGTATCGTATTTTTGATTATGCACACCGCCGCGCCCGAAATCGGCGATACAAGGAACGACGCAAGCAGCGCCGGCAGGTCGGAAAAATCGAATTTTACAAAGCCCGGTATCAGAAAAGGAATCGGGAACTCGAAAAACTGCAGAACAGCGCCAAGCGCTGCGAGTACAGCAGTAACCGTGATGAATTTTACCTTTTTGTTCATGTCAGACCATCCTTTCGACAGGGCTGAAAAAAGCAAATACCCCGACCGCAGAATGCAGTCAGGGCGTAAAAATGCTTGATTCATGTTTCTTTCATCCGGACTATACCGTCGGTTTCGGAATTTCACCGAATCAGCCGTGAGGCTCGTGGACTTTACCACCGGTGGAGAATTTCACTCCGCCCTGAAACATTGTTTTTTGTTAAATTTATTCTTCGCAGCCGCAGTCACAGCCATCCTCAAGAGCAGATAAATCAAACTCAAGAGTTTCGCCGCAGTTGGGACATTCGATAGAACCGGAAGAAATAACGTCGAAATCGGTTGTGATAGTGTTGTTGCAGTTCGGACAGGTAATTTCATACATATCGTCGTCGCAGCAGTCGTCACAATCACAATCGCCGTCGCCGTAAACCTCGTCTTCAAGGTCGCATACGCTTTCTTCAAGATCGGTAACAACATCTGTTACATCCTCAAGGTCAGCGTCAATATCTTCAATGTTGAGCGCAATATCGCCGAGCACATCTAATATAGCGTTGATGATCTTTCCCTCGTTTGTGCTTTCGTCGATTTTCATGCCCTCGGCAAGTCCCTTGATGTAAGAAACCTTTTCAGCAATAGTCATAGCCATTTTTGTATCCTCCTTTTCGGATTTTAAGCCGCTTACTTGCCTGCGCGTTCCATATATTCGCCTGTTCTTGTATCGATACGGATAACTTCGCCGATCTCAATAAAGAGCGGTACGCGGATCCCTGCGCCTGTTTCAAGCGTAGCGGGCTTTGTTGCGTTTGTAGCGGTATCTCCCTTGAAGCCGGGGTCGGTATCCGTAACTTCGAGTTCAACGAAGTTAGGCGGCTCAACACCGAAAACCTTGCCCTTATAAGAAAGGACTTTACATACCATATTTTCCTTTACAAACTTGAAGCTGTCGCCTAAATCGGAAGCGTTTATCGGAACATCCTCGTAGGTTTCGCTGTCCATAAAGTGATACAGTTCACCGTCATTGTAGGTGTATTCCATATCCTTTCTCTCGATAAAAGCGGTCGGGAACTTTGCAGTAGGATTGTAGGACTTCTCAACAACCGCGCCGGTGATAACGTTCTTGGTCTTTGTTCTTACGAACGCAGCGCCTTTACCGGGCTTAACGTGCTGAAACTCCACAACCTGCATAACGTTTCCGTCTTCTTCAAAGGTCATTCCGTTTCTGAAATCGCCTGCTGTAATCATAAATAATAATCCTCCTGAATATAAATACGCTTTAAATAATATATCTCTTATATTTTACACGAAAATCCGAAAAAAAGCAAGTACTTTCTGTAAAATTTATGATATTTTTGAAAAAATCATATATAAATAAGCGTTTTCGGCGTTTTTGTCAGGTTCATACAGCCGTCAGCCGTAACAACGACCATATCCTCGATCCTCACGCCGTACTTTCCGGGAATATAAACGCCCGGTTCAATCGTGATTATCATTCCCTCGTGAAGCGTGAACGGACTTTTGGGAGATACTGCGGGAGCCTCGTGAATCTCAAGCCCTACTCCATGTCCGAGACCGTGCGTAAAATATTTCTCATATCCCCACGCGTCCAGCGTACTGCGCGCAACATTATCCACAAGCTTTCCGGTAACGTCAGCACGAACGGCTTTAAGCGCGTCTGTATTTGCGCCCCACACCGCGTTGTAGATGTTTTTCATTTCCTCGTCGGGCTTGCCGATAACGACCGTCCGCGTCATATCCGAGTGATACCCGTCAACAACAGCACCGAAATCAAGCGTAAGAAAATCCCCGTTTTCAAGCGGTTTATCTGTCGGAACAGCGTGCGGACACGCGGAATTTACACCCGAAGCGGCAATAGTATCGAATGAAATCCCGTCCGCGCCGAGATCCATCATGTAAAAATTGAGAACGGAAGCGACCTGCTTTTCGGTCATTCCCGCACGCATGGAGGTTATCAGCTTAGAGAACGCCGCTTCGGCAATTCTCTGTGCCGCCTCGATCTTTGCGATTTCATCCTCGCTTTTGATTATTCGCATGCGCTCAATTGTTACCGAAAGCCATGTTGAAGAATCTACCGTAAGCGCATTGAACAGCTTTTTATAGTCCTCAAGCTCGCTTACCGTAACGGTCTTGCTTTCAATTGAAACTACCTGAATACCTTCTTCCTCGATTATCGCATAAAGCTGCTTGCGCAGATCGGACAAAAGCAGGACTTCGCAGCCCTGCGACTGCTGCTGCGCCTTTTCGTAATAGCGCGAATCAATTATCAGCCGGCTTTTTTTCTTTGTGATGAACACAACCCCCGCCGATGAAGAAAATCCCGTCGCATAGCGCCTTGAAACAGGACTTGTTATAAGCGCGGCGTGAGTTTCGTCTTTAAGCTCAGTCGCAATACGTTCTGTAATGTACATAAAAACCTCATTCCGCAGAAAAACTGCTTGGATTATTTTCCGGCAAGCGCCGAAACAGCAAGCCTGTAAACGTCCTTTCCGAATCCGCAGATAACGCCTGCGCAGACTGCGGAAATAACCGACTTGTGCCGGAACTCCTCACGCTTGTGGACATTCGACAAATGAACCTCTACGCACGAAACCTCCGCCGCTGAAATTGCGTCGCGTATAGCAATGCTGTAATGAGTATAAGCTCCCGCGTTAAGCACGATTCCGTCCGCATTTCCTCTGGCACTGTGGATAAAATCAATAATTTCACCCTCGGAATTGGACTGGTAAAATTCAGGCTCAACGCCGATTTTTTTGCAGTATTCCGCAAGCTCCGCGTTAATGCTTTCAAGCGTGTCCGCGCCGTAAATTTCAGGCTCACGTTTACCGAGCATATCAAGATTGGGTCCATTTATAACAAAAATTTTCATTTCAAAAATTCCCTTCGGAAAAATTATTTTTCGTACATTTTTTTCATTTCCGCAGCGTCCTCCGCCTGCGTGCCAGCGCTTTCGCATATTACGGAAGGCTCCAGTCCTCGTTTTTTAAACAGCTCCATAAGCGGCTGAGGCTCCGGTCCGAACTCCTCGTCCGCAAACGTGAGATGGCACTTCTCGCCGCCCGAGGTGTACTTTATCTTGCTGAAATGGACGTGCATATTCTTCAGCCGTTCAAAGCCCAGCTTCCGCTCAATTTCATCAAGTATAGCCGCGTAATCCTCCGCAGTTTTTATCCCGCCGAGCGTACGCGCATTGAGGTGTCCGAAGTCGATGCACGGCAGGAATCTCTCATCGATCCCGCAAAGCTCCATGACCTCAGAAAGCGTACCCAGCTGGTTTATCTTTCCCATTGTTTCGGGGCAAATCCTTATTCCGGAAAGTCCGTTTTCATCAAGCGCCTGCTGCGCTTTAAGAAGCGTATCTTTCGCCAGTTCAAGCGCGGCTTCCCGGCTAATTTTCGCGCACGAGCCGGAATGAACAACGATTTTTTCCGCTCCGAGCCGCTTTGCCGCCTGTGCGCTTTCGAGAATATACGAAACGCTTTTCAGCCTTGTTTCTTCATTTTCGCTTGAAAGCGAAATAAAATACGGAGTGTGCAGCGAAACGTATATGCCATGCTGCTTTGCGAGAGCGGGCAGCAGCTCGTATGTCTTTTCCGCGATACGAACGCCTCTGCCGCATTCGACCTCATAACCGTTAAGTCCCAATCCCATCAGGTATTCCGGAAGCTGTTCGGGGAATTTTCTTTTACCGAAGCTCTCCGAGTTTCCGCCCGGTCCGAATGTAATCATAAATGCTCCTTATTTCAGCTTGCTGAAATCCCGTCGGAAAACAAGTCCCTCTGCGCTTCTCTTAAGCCTGAACAGAGCGCCTTTTTCAAGGTGAAACGGTTCAACAAGAATTGTTTTTATTTTAGCGAAGTTTCCTCCCATAACGTCGGTGAATATCTGATCTCCGACTACAGCGAGTTTCTCTCTCGGAAGTCCCAGCCGCTTTGCCGCCTTATTTATACCTAGGGTAAGAGGCTTTGCGCCGGATGATACAAACTCAAGTCCGAGCTTTGCCGCGAGCGGACTTACGCGCTTATATGTGTTGTTTGAAACGACTATCATAGAGATACCCAGACTGCGCATTCTGTCGAGCCATTCGGGTATACCCTCCTCGGCGGCAGGGTTTCCATGCATTGAAAGAGTATTGTCCAGGTCAAGAATAAGTCCCTCTATGCCGTTTGCACGCAGAAAATCCTCATCTATGCTGAGAACGTTTTTTACCCAGAGTGTAGGCTTGAAAATCATATAATAAATCCCTAAATGACCAAAACTAAAATAAATTAAGCGGACTCGCCGGAGTCCGCTTAAACGAATTGTAAAATCCGCATTACTTGAACTTACGCTTACGTGCAGCTTCGGACTTTTTCTTGCGCTTTACCGAAGGCTTTTCGTAATGTTCTCTTTTGCGAACCTCAGCCAGCACGCCGTCTCTTGCGCAGGAACGCTTAAAGCGCTTTAAAGCTGTGTCTAAGGACTCGTTTTTGCCAAGACGAATTTCTGCCATATATATCCCTCCCTTTGCCTTACGGCACAGGTTATCTACAAGTGAAGATTAACTTAGTAGTGAACAAACAAATGCTCATTTCATATTATACAGCATCTGCCATGAATTGTCAAGCATTATTTTAAAAATTCTTCAATATTTATTTCTTCTCCGTCCTGCCAGAGACGTTCGAGATCGTAGAACTCTCTGGTTTCCTTGTAAAAAGCATGGACAACAACGTCAATATAATCAAGCGTTATCCAGGTCGCTCCCTGAACGCCCGAAATACTCTTCGGCTCAACGCCCTGCTGTCCCATACGAAAATCCACCTCGTCCGCCATTGCCTTTACCTGCGTGGTACTCGTTCCCTCCGCGATAACGAAATAATTTGCGAGGATGGTGAGGTCGCCTATTCGCAGAACGCGTATCTTTCCCGCCTTCTTGTCGTCAAGCGCCTTAACTATTGTTTTTACCATTTCCAAATCAGTCATTTTTATCACCTTTCTGTTTTAAATCCATATAAAAATTATAAGCCTCCAGCGTTGAAACCGGAATCTTTTTCTCCCCTGAAACAAGGTCGGAAATCTGCCATTTCAATGCCCGAAACATTGCATTGTCAAGATTTTTCAGCGCATATGAGCGGTATTTTTCAACATCGGGATAATCACGCTCAGCCGAAACAAGATCGCCTAAATACACTATCTTTTCAAGACGCGACATATGCGCCCTGCCGACGGTATGAAAACGTATTGCATTGAGAATATCTGCGTCGGTTATTCCGAGAACGTTTTTGACGTAATACGCACCCGCGATACCGTGCCACGTTTTCTGCATTTCCAGTTCTGCGGGATCAACGTAAAAACCGCTTGCAAGCACCTCTTTTTTCATTTCGTCGAAATCGGCTTCCTTGCGTATATCATGCAGGATACCCGCAGCGTACGCTTTTTCTGTATCCTCTCCATGCGTCTGCGCCAGCTTAACGCACATATCCGCAACATTGCAGCTGTGCTGGTACCGCTTCTTGCCCATCATGCTCTTTATAAGCGCCTTATACTCCTCAGCCACGGTAAAATCCCCTTTCGTCGATATAATCCCTGACTGCGGCGGGAATAAGCCCCTCAGTGCTTTCTCCCATTCTTATTTTCTCGCGCACCTGCGTCGAGGAAACCTCAATTACAGGCAGGTTCAGCACCTTTATCCGACCTATGTCGTTCGCATAGTCCAGCATATCGGCATAGCAGTCGTTCTCGCGCGCCGCCGCAGCAACATGGCACTCCTTAAGCAAAGCCTCATATCTGTACCACTTTTCAAAATAAAACAGCATATCTCCGCCGATTATCAGATAAAATTCAGTATTTTTCGGATAAATTTCCTTGAGCGCGCGGACGGTGTTTATCGTATAGCTTGTTCCCCCAAGCTGCTTTTCAATATCCGATATTTCAAATTTATCATCATCAGCAAAAGCAATGCGGCACATCTCAGCCCTGTCCTCAAACGAAACAGCTGCCGCAGTCTTATGCGGCGAATGCTCCGTTGGGATAATAAGCATTTTCTGAAGCTTAAGCGCGTTCCGCGCCGCCTGCGCAAGGGCGATATGCCCGTTATGAATGGGGTTGAACGCTCCCCCGAAAATTCCTATCCTACTCATCTAAAAAAATAACCCTTTTTTTGACATCCTTGTTGCGGCGATACAGCACGAACTTCGTTCCGATAACCTGAATCGGCTCGGCTTTCAGCGCTTCACAAAGCTGAGTGCAAACCTCCCGCGCCGTAAGCTCGCAGGTCTCGTGAACCTTTCCCTTTATCATTTCACGCTTGTTCAATGCGTCGTCAGCCTGTTTTTCAACATCGGGAGTTATACCATTCTTACCTACAAGAAGGATAGTGTCATATGTGTTGGCAAGTGCGCGGAGCTTTGCTCTGTCTTTTCCAGTCATATTTTATTCCTTTCTTTTGCCGTCAGCCCGAAGCACTTCCGCCAGCTTGCGGAGCGCGTTTGCGCGGTGGCTTATTTCATTTTTTTCACTTGCGTCAAGCTCCGCCATCGTTCGTCCGTCAGGCAGCACGAATATCGGGTCGTAGCCGAAGCCGTTGTCCCCGACAGGCTCTGTTCCAATAAAGCCGTCGCAAGTCCCAAGTACCGAATATTCCGTTTCATCGTCGAGGATGCAGTAAAGCGCGCACACGAACCGTGCAGTTCTAAGGCTTTCATCCGTTCCCTCAAGCTCGGAAAGCACTTTCTCCATGCGTTCCCTGTCCGTTGCATTTTCTCCCGCATAGCGCGCCGAATAAATTCCGGGAGCACCGTCCAGAAAATCTATTTCAAGTCCGCTGTCATCGGCAATTACGGGGCAGTGAACGATATTATGCACCGCTTCCGCCTTTAAGCGCGCGTTTTCGGCAAATGTTTCGCCGTCCTCGACAACTTCGATTTCTATCCCCTCGTCTTTAAGCGAAACAGGCTCAAAACCGAGCGGCTCAAGCAGCTTTTTAAGCTCCTTTACCTTGCCTTGATTGTTTGTAGCAACTACCAGCTTCATTATTCGTCCTTTCCCTCCGCGAAAAGAATTTCCGCATAATCCTTAGGATCAAATCCCTGTAAATCGTCTATTTTTTCGCCCACTCCGACCAGCTTGACCGGTATGCCAAGCTCGTTCTTTATGGGAATTATGATGCCGCCCTTTGCCGTGCCGTCCAGCTTGGTGAGAACTATACCCGTGATGTCGCAGACCTCCTTGAAAAGCCTTGCCTGATTAACGGCGTTCTGTCCCGTTGTCGCGTCAAGCACCAACAGAGTTTCTACTCTGCTTTCGGGGAGCTGCTGCCCGATAATGCGCGAGATTTTTTTCAGCTCGTCCATAAGGTTTTTCTTATTATGCAGCCTTCCCGCAGTATCGATGATGAGAACGTCGGCGTTTCTCGCCTTTGCCGCGGCGCAGCTGTCGAAAACCACTGCGGCGGGGTCGCTTCCCTCGGCGTGCTTTACAATATCAACGCCCGCTCTGTCAGTCCAGACGTTAAGCTGCTCGATTGCCGCCGCGCGGAACGTATCCGCCGCCGCAACAAGCACCTTTTTTCCGTCTTTTTTGAGATTTGCGGAGAGCTTCCCTATCGTCGTTGTCTTGCCCGCGCCGTTTACGCCGATAACAAGGATAACAGACGGCTTTGACGAGAGATCAAGCTCGTTTGAGCCGCTAAGAATTTCAGCAATGATATTCTTTAAAAGTCCTTTTACTTCATTCGGATCGGTCGTTCCTGTTTTCTTTACATCCTCGCGGAGCCTGTCGCAAATAAACGCCGACGTTGCCGCTCCTATGTCGGATAAAATAAGGGTTTCCTCAAGTTCCTCAAAAAAATCCTCGTCTATTTTCGTAAATGAATTTACAAGCGATTCAACCTTTCCTACAAAGCTGTCCTTCGTCTTTTTCAGACCCTCTTTAAGCTTGTCAAAAAATCCCATTGGTTTTCCTTTCGTCCATCAGTCAAGTTCCATTTCCATTTCGTCCAGCAATTCCTGATGCAGCAGCTTTGAAACGCCCTTTTCCTGCATATAAACTCCGTACAGAACGTCGCAGCCCTCGATAGTTCCGCGCCTGTGAGTTATTATCATAAGCTGCGTCTGCGTGCAGAACCGCTTGAGATATGTAACGTATTTCACAACGTTTATTTCATCAAGCGCCGCATCAACCTCGTCAAGCATACAGAACGGCGTCGGTCTGTGCAGCAGTATCGCAAAATAAATCGTGATGGCCACCATCGTCTGCTCGCCGCCCGAAAGCGAAATAAGGTTCTTTATCAGTTTTCCGGGAGGCGCGGCGAAAATTTCTATGCCGCTTCCGAGAACGTCCTCGGGATCCATAAGCTCCAGGTGCGCTTCTCCTCCGCCGAACACTTCCTTAAAAATTTCGCTGAATTTTTCGTTGATTTCATTGAAGCTTGCGAGGAACTTTGCTTTTATATCGGCGGTAAGCCCCGCAATCAGCTTTTCGAGGTCGCGCTTCGAGTGCTCCACATCACGCAGCTGACCCGAAAGCTCGTCGTACTTAGCCTTTACTTCCTCAAACTCCTCTATCGCCGCAAAGTTTACATTTCCGAGCGCAGAAATCTTCCTGCGCAGTTCCTGCAGCTGCTTCTGCGCTTCAGCGAGATTATCAAGCTTCTGCGCCTGCTCCTTTGCCTCCGAAACGGTAAGCTCGTACTTGTCCCAGAGCGTTGAGCGCAGCTTCTCATCCTCGCGCTCTATAGACGCCTTTTTCTCTATTGCGACCGCGAGAGCGTTCGAGAATTTCACCTTATCATCGCTTTTTTCGCGTATCTCGCGGGTAACTTCCGCCATACGCCGTTCACATTCGTTTTCCTTTGTAATTATCTCCGCGATAGCCGTTCCTGTTTCGCCGAGCGAGCTTTTGAACTGCGCCATCCGTTCGCGCTTTTCCTCGATCTGCCCGCGCAGTTCTTCGCTGTTCCCGTTTATGTGAACTATTTCATCGGCAAGCCGCCTGCTGTCCGCGCCTGCGGCTTCTTTCGCACGTTTCGCCGCCGTTTTCTCGGCTTCGAGGTGCTCCGTATCCTTCTGCGCGGTAAGTCTTGCGAGGTTGAGCTGACCTATTTTTTCGGAAATTTCCGAACGTTCGCCGTCAGCCCTAGCAAGCTGTTCGCCCGAACGCGCAAGCTTCGCTTCGTTCTCGGCAATTTCCTTTTCAAGCGCTTCGATACGCGCCGCGCAGTCGGCTATAATCGCTTTCTGCTGCGCCTGCTGCTTTCTGCTGCGGTCAATTATAAGCTCCGCGCTCTCCTGCTGCTCCTCGCACTGCCTGATAAGATCCTTCACGCCGCCAAGCTCCGCCGTAAGACGTATTTCCTCCTGACGAAGCTGCTGAAGCTGCTCCTTATAGCCCTCGATCTCAATGCCCATCTTGTTTACTTCCGCCTGAAGCTCTGCCAAGCTGCCCTTTGAGAGCGCAAGCGTATCCGAAATCTTCTGCGTTTCGGCGGTGAGAGTTTCTATCTCCTGCTTTCTCGAAATAATTCCGCTGGTTTCTTTTACCGAACCTCCCGTGAACGAGCCTCCCGCGTTTACAAGCTGACCGTCGAGTGTGATTATCCTGAATTTGTAGCCGTATTTTTTCGCAATTCTCGCCGCAGTATTTATATCGTCGACCACCGCTGTTTTTCCGAGGACCGAGCGGATTATTCCGCCGTATTTCTCATCGCACTTCACAAGCTGAGAGCCAAGCCCCTCGAAACCGTCCTCGTTGGAAAGTCCCGGCTGGCTGAGTTCGCTCCCCTTTACTGAGGTAAGCGGGTAGAATGTTGCGCGTCCCGCATTTGACTCTTTAAGATAGCGTATGCATTTTTTCGCAGTTTCTTCGTTCTCGACAATGATATTCTGAAGCGCGTTTCCGAGCGCCGTTTCAATAGCTGTACCGTACTTTTTTTCAACTCCGATAACGTCCGCGACTGTTCCGTGGATACCGCTGAGTTTTCCCGTTTTCGCCGCATGCATTACCGACTTTACGCTTGAAAAATAACCGACCATGTTCTTCTCTACGTCCGAAAGGACTTCGAGCCTCTGGCGCTTCTGGTCGCAGCTTCTGCGAAGCTGTTCAAGTTCGGTCTGCTTTGCCGCGAGCTTTTCGCTCTTGCCGGAATACAGCTTTTCATATCCGACCAGTCTGTTTTCAATGTCGGATTTCTTCTCTCCGAGCGCTTCAAGCTCATCGCTCAGCGCGCGGCGCTTTTTCCTGTATTCCTCCGATAGTTTATCCTGATTTTCAATGCGTTCCGTGTCTGCGGCAAGCTGCTCGTTAAGGCTGCCGACGGTCTGTTCCGCCTGCTGCACAGTCAGCTTCGCCTCGGTAAGCTTCCCATAAAGAACGCCGTTCTTCGCGTCAAGCTCCTTGTGTTCCTCGTCAAGTTCCTTATTTTCCTCAAGCGCCGCCGTAAGGCTTTCCTGAAGCGCTTTGATCTGCTCCTCAGCCTGCGCTGCTTCGGCGTTTTTCAGGGTTATTTTTTCTTCAATTGCGGCGATCTGCGAGTCAAACTCTTCGCTGCTCTTCTTTCCGTTTTCTATCTGCCGCTCTATCTCGCCTATCCTTGTTTCATTGTGCCTGATCTCATTTTCAAGGACGGCGATTTCCTTGTCCGCGTCCGCCATTTCGTCCTTGGCGTTCTCGCTCTGTCTGCGCAGTTCTTCAAGCCGCGCGGCGAACTGCCCTTTCGTGATAGCCAGCTTATCGTTTTCCTCTTCAAGTGCGCCGATTTCACGTTCAAAATGTTCACATTCGCCCTGATTTACGAGTATTGCGTTTTCGGTATCGGTAAGGCTGCGCTGGAGCCGCTCCAGTTCCGCAGCCGCGACCGAGATTTCTATCGTCTTTTCTTCCTCGATAAGAACTTTCGCCTTCATCGCCTTTTCCGACTGTCTTTCGAGGGTCGGAAGACGCTCTTGCAGTCCGGCTTCAATATCCTTCAGACGAAGCAGATTGTCCTCTGCGCGCGCAAGCTCGCGTTCCGCCTCCGCTTTTTTGTGGAGGAATTTCGATACCCCCGCCGCTTCTTCAAAAATCTCACGGCGCTGCGAGCCCTTTGCGTTTACGATTTCCGCAACGCGACCCTGACCGATAATGGAGTAACCGTCGCGCCCCAGACCGGTTCCCATAAGAAGCTCCTGAATATCTTTAAGGCGGCATTTATCGCCGTTTATCAGATATTCGCTCTCGCCGGTGCGGTAGAGCTTGCGGGTTATGACTACCTCGTCCTTGTCCACGGCAAGCGCGCGGTCGGCGTTGTCGATGGAAAGCGCAACCTTTGCGAAACCCATCTGCTTGCGGGAAACGGTGCCATGAAAGATAACGTCCTCCATCTTATCGCCGCGCAGCGTCTTCGCGCCCTGTTCGCCCATTACCCAGCGAAGCGCATCGCTTATGTTACTCTTGCCGTTGCCGTTGCTGCCGACTATTGCGGTCATTTTTGTGTCGAAATTCAGAACAGTCTTGTCCGCAAAGGACTTGAAGCCCTGAATTTCAAGTGTCTTAAAATGCATAAAACGAATCCTTTCCCTCCGTCAGCCGAGCGGCTCTATTTCAAGCTCCGCTCCGGGCTTTTCGGAAAGCTTAAAGGAAAATCCGCATTCGAAAAGCCTTTCGCGGTTCTCCTTTTTCTGACCGATAATGCGGCTGAAATTCCGCCGGTCTGTATATATACGGAAGCGATCCGCTCCCGAATTATTCATAAATTCAAGCATGCGCCGCAGGAAAATCCTGCTCTCCGCCTTTTCCCGGAGCGCGGGGTGATAAACTCCGCCAAGCATACTTTTTTCAATGTCGCCGCTCGCGTGAAGCCCCAGCCGAATGACGGGAATACCCGCCGCTCCGAATTTCTCCAAAAGCTCCGCGCACAGATCGACCGTTTCCTCAAAGCCGAAGCTGCGGTATTCGCCTTTTTTGAAAAGCTCTCCTAGAAACGTTCCGTCGAGAATTACCGTCGGGTAAATCCTCACGGTGTCGCACCCGATTTCAATAAATTTCTCCGCCGTCATTCGGCAGTCGTCGGGCGTGTCGAGATACAGCCCCGTCATCATCTGAAGTCCGAGCGAAAAACCGTACTCTTTTATCATGCGCGCCGCATTTTCAACGTCTTTCGCGCCATGTCCGCGGAAATTTGCTTCAAGCACTCTGTTGCTCATGCTCTGAGCGCCCAGTTCTATTGCCGTCATGCCGTACTTTTTCAGGATATCAAGCCTTTCGGCGTCAATGCAGTCTGGGCGCGTCGAGCAGCGTATGCCGTTGTACTGTCCGGGAAAATGTCCCGTGAAATACGCTGCAGTTTCAAGCAGTTCTTCCATATATCCGCGCGGTATCGCAGTGAAACTGCCGCCGAAAAAAGCTATTTCCGCCGCCGTTTCACTGCGTTCGAGCACAGGCTGCTGCTCTGTGAGAAGCTGTCTTACCTCCTGCGCCGTCGGCGGCTTTTCCCTGCCGCTTATCGTGTTCTGATTGCAGAACGAGCAGCGGTTCGGACAGCCGTTGTGCGGTATAAATATTGACAGATTAGTTTGTCGCATATCCCATAAGACCTATCGCTTCCTTTGCGGCAGCCTGCTCGGCTTCCTTTTTGCTTTTTCCGCTGCCGGAGCCGATAATCTGCCCGTTTAGCAGAACATTCGCGGTGAACACCTTTTCGTGCGCCGCGCCGTGCTCGTCCGAAATTTCGTATTCAACACGCTCTTCCGGGTTCTGCTGGATTATCTCCTGCAAAACGGTCTTGTAATCGCCGAAAACGAGCTTTCCGTCCATTATATCATCGGCAGACGGAATAAATTTCATGATAAATTCACGCGCACATTCAAGTCCGCCGTCAAGATAAATTGCCGCAATAAGCGCTTCAAAGGCGTCCGCGAGAATCGAGCGGCGGTCACGTCCGCCCGTATGCTCCTCGCCCTTTCCTAGCTTTATGTTCGCTCCGAGATCAATTTTTTTTGCAAATTCGTAAAGGCTGTCCTCGCAGACCAGCTTAGAGCGAATTTTCGTCAGCTTCCCCTCGGGAACGTCCAGCGACTCAAACAGATATTTTGAAACAACGACAGAAAGAACGCTGTCGCCGAGAAATTCAAGGCGTTCGTTGCTGTTATGCTTGCCGTTTACATAGGATGAATGCGTAAGCGCCTCGCCGAGGTAAGCGGGATTTTTAAAGGTGTAGCCGATCGTTTCTTCAAGCCCCGACACTCAGACCATCTCCTTTTCATTCATCGCCGCAAGCGCTGCCATGATCTCTGAATTAACGTCATTTTCGACAAATTCCTTTGCCTGACGTATCGCGTTGCAGAAAGCGACCGCGTCGCTGCTTCCGTGCGCCTTGAACACAGGCTTAGCAGCTCCGAGAAGCGGCGAACCTCCGACCTCGCGGTAGTCCATCTGCTTTGTAAGCTTCTTTATTCCCCCAAGCGCAAACACGGCGCCGACTCTGGAAACTCCGCTGCCGAAAACCGTTTCCTTAAGCGCCTTTTTCATGAATTTTCCCATACCCTCGACGGTTTTGAGGTATATATTTCCCGTAAAACCGTCGGTCACAATAACATCGACAGCGCCTAGCGGAACATCACGACCCTCGGTGTTTCCGACATAGTTAAGTCCCGATTTTTTTAGCAGTTCGTTAGCCTCGCGCTCAAGGTCGCGTCCCTTTTCGTCCTCAGCGCCTATATTGAGCAGTCCGACGCGCGGATTTTCAACGCCCATTACCTTGTTCATATAAATGCTCCCCATAACGCCGAACTGAAGCAGCATTTCCGGGCGGCATTCAACATTCGCCCCGCCGTCGGAAAGCAGATAATATCCCGTTGCACTGGGCATTATCGGAGTAAGCGACGGGCGCTTTACGCCTTTTAAACGTCCCGTAAGCATAGTTCCGCCGACAACGATAGCCGCCGTGCTTCCCGCGCTTACGAATGCGTCAGCCTCGCCGTTTATCACAAGCTGAAAAGCCTTTCCCATAGAGCAGTCAGCCTTCGCCTTGCGTATATCCATAGGATTGTCCTCAATTTGGATGACCCCATCTGCGTCAACGATTTCAATATTCTTGTCGGAAAGTCCGAGTTCGCGGAAACGCGAGCGGATTATCTCCCCGCTGCCCGTTAAAACGACCGTTACACCGTATGTCTGAACCGCCTGAACTGCGCCCTTTATAACCTCATCGGGAGCGTTGTCCCCGCCGAATGCGTCAACTGCAATTTTCATATTATATTTCCTTTCAGAGCTTTATCTCGTCAGCCAGCGTCTCCTTGAAATCCTCAATACCGCGCTGAGCTATGATCATGTATTTTTCCTGCTTGTCCTTTATTCTTTTTTCAAGCGGCGGGAGCATTCCCATATTCGCGCCCATAGGCTGAAAATCCGACGTTTCGGTGCTTATATGCCGCGAAAGCGCCCCGCTCATTGTCGTAGCGGGAAGAACCTTTTCGGGTTTATTTTCAAGGCTGCGTATCAGGTGCATTGCCGCTAAAATCCCGCTCATTGCGCTTTCCGTATATCCCTCTACGCCAGTCATCTGACCAGCGAAGAATATGTTCCTGCTGCCTTTAAGGCAGAACCGCACGTCAAGAAGCTGCGGACTGTTAAGAAACGTGTTTCGGTGCATTACGCCGTAGCGCATAAATTCCGCGTTTTCCATGCCCGGTATCATGCGAAATACCCGCTGCTGTTCCCCGAATTTCAGGTTGGTCTGAAAACCGACGATATTGTAAAGCGTTCCCTCGCGGTTCTCCTTGCGAAGCTGAACCGCCGCATACGGACGTCTGCCCGTGCGCGGGTCTGTAAGCCCCACGGGCTTCATGCAGCCATAACGCACGCTGTCTATTCCGCGTTTTGCGAGAACCTCAACGGGCATACAGCCCTCGTAAACCGTCAGATCCTCAAATTCCTTGAGCGGAGCTGTTTCGGCGCTGACAAGCGCTTCATAAAACGCTTCATACTCTTCTTTTGTGAACGGGCAGTTGATATAATCCGCCTCGCCGCGGTCATACCTCGACGCAGCGAAAGCCCTGTTCATATCAATGCTTTCCGCAGTAACGATCGGCGCGGCAGCATCGTAAAAGCTGAGCGCCTTTCCTAGCTTATTGTAAATAACATCGGCAAACGCGTCGCTGGTAAGCGGACCGGTTGCGATTATTGTATTTTCTTCAGGAAATTCGGTGACTTCCTCAGAAATGACATTTATATTCGGGTGCGACCTTATTTTTTCAGTTATATAGTCCGAAAAATCCGTCCTGTTGACCGCCAGAGCGCCGCCGGCTTCAACCGCCGTTGCGGCGGCAGCCTCCATAGTAAGTGAGCCTAAAAGCCGCATTTCCTCTTTAAGCATTCCCGCCGCGCTTCCGAGCCGCGCAGCCTTTAACGAATTGCTGCAAACAAGCTCTGCAAAACCGCTGTAATGGTGTGCGGGAGAATATTTAGCGGGCTTCATTTCATAGAGGTCAACGCCGTATCCGCTGTTCGCAGCGCGCCACGCCGCCTCAGTCCCCGCAAGTCCCGCGCCGATAACCTTAATCCTCATTCGGTTGTTCCTGTTCCGCCGCGTCCGCTTCATAGCCGCAGCCTTCCTTAGCGCAGTACAGCTTGCCCTTTTTGCCGACCTTCTTGAACAGCGTCGAACCGCACTTCGGACAAATATCCGCCACAGGCGTATCCCACGTCATGTAGCCGCACTCCTGATAGTTTTCGCAGCCGAAGAAAGGCTTGCCCTTGCGGCTCTTTTTTGCAAGCATCCTCGCGCCGCACTTAGGACATTTTCCGCCCGTTTCGTTCACGATTTTTTTGGTATTTTTACATTCGGGGAAGCCCTCGCAGCCGAGGAATTTTCCGTACGGACCGATTTTTATCATCATGTGCTTTCCGCACTGTTCGCAGATAATATCGGTCATTTCATTCGGAACTTTTACGCGCTTGCCCTCCATGTCATGCTCCGCCTGTTCAAGCGTTTTCGCAAAGTCCTTATAGAACTTGTCGAGGACTTTTACCCATTCGATTTTCCCCTCTTCGATTTCATCAAGCTCGCGCTCCATTTTTTCGGTGAACTTGGTGTCAACGATATGCTCAAAATGCTCGCTCAGAAGACCCGTAACAACTATTCCCAGCGCCGTGGGCTTTAGCTGCTTCTGCTCGCGTTCGACATAGTGATGGTCGAGAATCGTCGAAATCGTCGGTGCGTACGTTGACGGACGACCTATACCAAATTCCTCCATTGCCTTGATAAGGCTAGCTTCGTTATATCGCGGAGGCGGCTGGGTGAAATGCTGATTTCCCGCGACAGAAACCACAGTCAGCTTTTCATCCTTTGTGAGCTTCGGGAGAGCGCCACCTTCCTCGCCGCTGCTGTCCGTGCTTTCTTCATACAGCTTCGTAAAACCGTCGAACTTAACGGTAAATCCCGACGCCTTGAAAAGGCAGTTCCCTGCCGCAATCTCGATAGCAGCCGCGTCAAGCAGAGCGTTCTCCATCTGACTTGCCATAAACCGCTCCCAGATAAGCTTATACAGCTTATACTGATCGCCGGTGAGCGTCTTTTTTGCCATTTCGGGGAGTATCGTGATAGTCGCGGGCCGTATAGCTTCATGTGCGTCCTGCGCGTTGGATTTCGACTTGTAAACGCGCGGCTTCGGCGGCAGATATTCCTTACCGTAACGCTCCTCGATAAGCGCCGCAGCTGCACGCTGCGCCTCCTCGGAAACACGCAGGCTGTCAGTTCTCATATAAGTGATAAGACCGACCGTTCCCTGCCCCTCAATATCAACGCCCTCGTAAAGCTCCTGCGCTGCCTTCATGGTGCGGCGCGCGTTAAACGAAAGGCGGCGCGAAGCCTCCTGCTGAAGCGTCGAGGTTGTAAAAGGCGGCGCGGGCTGCTTTTTGCGCACGCTCTTTTTTATATTTGTAACGATAAATTCTTCTTTTTCAAGGTTCTTGAGGATATTGTCGGTTTCCTCTTTTGTTGAAAGCTCCGCTTTCTTCCCGTCTATCTCGGTCAGCTTTGCGGCGAACTGCTTTTTAGACGCGTTTCCGCGCAGCTTTGCGTCAATCGTCCAGTATTCCTGGCTCTCAAACGCTTCGATTTCCTTTTCACGGTCAACGATAAGCCGAACGACCGCCGACTGAACACGTCCTGCGGAAAGTCCGCGCCTTACTTTTTTCCAAAGGAACGGACTGAGCTTATAACCCACGATTCTGTCGAGTATGCGGCGCGCCTGCTGAGCATTTACCAGATCCATGTCAAGACCGCGCGGATGAGCCATTCCGCTTTCGATACCCGTTTTTGTGATTTCGCTGAACGTAACGCGTACCGCGCGCTTGTCGTCCAGCTTCAGAACGTGCGCAAGATGCCACGAGATAGCTTCTCCCTCGCGGTCCGGGTCGGTTGCGAGAAAAACTTTGTCGGCTTCCTTCGCCTGTGTCTTGAGTTCCTTTATAAGAGCCGATTTATCCCGCTTGTTCTCATAACACGGCGTAAAATCATTCTCAATATCAACTCCCAGCTTGGATTTTGGCAGATCGCGGATATGTCCCGCAGAAGCTACTACCTCGTAATCCTTTCCGAGAATTTTCTTGACCGTCTTAACCTTGGTAGGCGACTCCACAATAACTAAATTTGACAATCTATACCTTTCCTTTCTCCTTGCTCAGTTCCCAGCCGATGACCGACGCGGCGACCGACGCGTTCAGCGACTCGGCATTCTCTATCGGTATATATAATTTCTGTCCTGCGGCGCAATATACCTCTTTGCTTACGCCGTTTCCCTCGTTTCCGATTATAACGGCGGTTTTTGCGCCGAATTTTATTTTTTCAAGACGCTGCGCGTCCTTATCCAGCATTGCCGCGTAAACCGCATACCCCGCCTTTTTCAGCTTTGCAACAAATTCGGAAAGCTCGGCTTCAATAAGCGGCAGCCTGAACAGCGAGCCCATAGCGCTCCGCACTATCTTAGGCGAATAAATATCCGCGCAGTCGGGCGAAAGAATCACACCGTCAAGCCCGAACGCGTCGGCGGTGCGGATTATCGTCCCGATATTTCCGCTGTCCTGAAGTCCGTCAAGCAGCAGAAAATGTCCGCCTTCTTCTATTTTACCCCAAAGAAGCGGTTTGTCAAGTGTTTTTGCGGTAATAAACATTCCCTGAGGGGTCTTTGTATCCGAAATATATGCCGAAACATCGTCGGAAATGAATAACGGAACAGCCGTCTTTGAGGCTGTTTCAAACGCCTGCGCATATTTTTCAGCAGCGCTCTGCGTAACCAGAAAAGACGTTATTTCAAGTCCGCTTTTCGCCGCTTCTTCACAGAGCCTTGCGCCCTCTATCGGAAATTCGCCGCGTTCGCGGCGGTAAGAGCGCTCGCGCACAAGACTGCGGTAGTGGACAGCCGCCGCATTCTTTCTCGAAGTAACAACCATTTGACATTATCCTTCCGTTGTGATAAAATATAGGAAATCCCCACAAGGAGGGCTTTATGAATTATTCCGAATTATCTCTTGCCGAACGCGACACGGGACTTTTCTTCGACGAAGAAAATCTTTCGCTTATCGGCGAAATGAACACCTTCGGAGTCACGATTTCCGACCGTGACGACGAATATATTCTGCAAATCTTCGCCGACGCTCCTTTCCGCTCCGAACAAGTGATAAAAAACGAGATCGGCGCTCTTTCCGAAAGTATGCCTAAAAATACAATCAACAGGCAGTCCTGCGAAATTGACAGATATGAAATCTATCTTCGTAAAAGCGCATTATTGCAGGAAAATCTTGCATTGCTTGTTGCATTTTCAGAAACGCTTACAGAAAAACTCCGTTCCTTAGGACTTGCCGGAAAAGAACCGAAACTCCCCGAAAAGCCCGTCCCCGCGAAGTTGAAACAGGAAAAAAAATCGGAGCGGCGCATAAAGCTGGGCTTTGATTTAAGCAGTGTAAAAGGACTGCTCGGCGCGCTTCTCGGCGGTATAGCAATGGTATTCATCACATATGCCTGTGTAACGCTGAACACCGAGCAAAGCGCATTTTCAACCGTTACCGAAATCGGCGGATATGTACTTTCCGCCGCCGCAGCAACGCTTGTATTTTTTGATTACCGCTTTCTCGCAAAAAAGCTCGACGCATTCGGAGTTATCGTATGTCCGCTCATTTCGGTTATTTCATCGGTTTTCGCCGCGCTCCTCGCAACCGCAAAGAGCTTTGCATACCTTACGGGAACCTCCGTACTCACAGCATTGGCTAATCTTGATAAGCTGTATGAGATCTCGCCGAAGCTAGCCTCCGCCGGCGGGGGCTATCTCACTATCGGAATTGTCATCTCAGTTTTTGCTTCGCTGCTCAACTGCCTATGGTACTTCAGCAGGCATCCGGAAGAAATGACCAAAAGTGAAAAATCCGACGAAAACCCCGTCCGAAAAAAGTAATTCCGCGGCTTGTCCTGCGTTGCCCTATATGCTAAAATATCACGCCCGTTTTTACGCAGGCGTGATACTTTTTATCTGATTAAAGGGCAGCCTTCGCCTTATCGCATAAAGCGGTAAAGCCTGCCGCGTCGTTGATAGCGATTTCGGAAAGCATCTTGCGGTTAAGACCGATGTTAGCCTTCTTTAAGCCGTTGATGAATGTGGAATAGTTCATTCCGTTGAGCTTGCAGGCTGCAGAGATTCTCGTGATCCAAAGCTTTCTGAAATCTCTTTTCTTTAAGCGTCTGCTTATATATGCATACTGACCGGACTTCCATACCGCTTCCTTAGCAGTCTTAAAGAGTCTGGACTTTCCGCCCCAGTAGCCCTTAGCCAGCTTTAATGTTTTGTTTCTTCTCTTGCGTGTCGCTAATGCGCCTTTAATACGTGCCATTGTTTCGTCCTCCTTTTATTCTCTTCTTACTTAGCGTAGGGCATGATTGCTCTTACTTCCGCGATATTTGTCTTGTCGCAGTAGCCTGCTGCACGATTGCTTCTCTTACGCTTCGTATCCTTCTGAGTCAGTCTGTGACGGCGGTTGGTACGCTGGTACTTGATCTTACCGGTAGCTGTAAACTTAAAGCGCTTTTTTGCACCGCTGTGAGTTTTAATCTTGTTCTTAGGCATTTTTTCGTCCTCCTTTGATTACTCTGCCGCTTCTCCGGCAGCTGCTTTTGCTTTTTTGTTTCCTGCGGGAGCAGCCTTCGGCGCAATAACCGCCATATAATTCCTGCCCTCAAGCTTCGCAGGCTTTTCGGAAGCGCCATACTCGGCGCAAGCGTCCATGAACTTTATCATAAGATCCTCGCCCAGATTCATGTGAGAAAGCTCTCTCATACGTCTGAAACGAACCTTTATGCGTACCTTATCCCCGTTTTTCAGGAACTTCAGAGCCTGATTAACCTTTGTGTTGAAGTCATTCGTATCGATATTCAGAGACATCTGAATTTCCTTAAGCTCCGCCTGTTTCTGATTTTTACGAGATTCCTTTTCACGCTTTGACTGTTCAAAGCGATACTTTCCATAGTCCATAATACGGCATACCGGAGGGTTTCCCTGCGGCGCAATCAGCACCAGATCAAGGTCTTCCTCTTCTGCACGTCTGAGAGCCTCGTCTGAGGACATAACCCCAAGCTGTTCCCCGTCCGCGCCGATTACCCGTACTTCCTTTTCGTGAATCTCGTCGTTGATGAGCAGTTCTTTTGCGCTGATGATATACACTCCCTTTCTGAAAAAGCCAAAACAAAAAGCGCAAGGAACTCCTGCGCTTAAAAAATCCTATTACATTTCTGCAACGAATTTGATAAACAACCGCGCCAAACAGCATCAAAGCGCCGACGGGTGAGAGAAGTTCTGCTTTCTGTTTATAAATCACTTGAATATTATAACCCTATTTTCACGATTTGTCAATACCTTTATGAAAAATTTTTCACTTTTCTTTTCCGACAAAATGTGATACAATATGAAATGTACTGACAAAACCGAAAGGAGATCAAAATGCTTAAAGAGATACTTTCACCTGAATCCTGCCAAAGATGCCGCACCTGCTGTGTTTTTGACCGAGATGATATATGGGAAATCCCTGTTTTTTCCGAAGAACAGCAAGTCCGCATCGCAGAAAAAAATCCAAAGTACGGCTTTATCCCGCGAGGAAACGGCAGTTGGGTATACGATATGAAATTTGACGCGGACGGGCTTGCCGCATGTCCCGCCTTATCAGAAACCGGCTGCACTCTCTGTGAAAACAAGCCTTTTGACTGCAGAATCTGGCCTTTCCGCGTCATGGAACGTAACGGAGATATTACGCTCACGTTAGCGCCTCTCTGCGAAGCGGTAAACGGGCTTGACAGCGATACTCTCTCAGCCTTTGCTAAAAAGCTCGCACCTATCGTTTTTGCCGAAGCTGATAAAAATCCCGATATAATCAAGCCGTATGCCGAGGGGTACAAGATTTATGCCGTCAAAGCTCGCCCGTAAAGGTACGGCGACCCTTGACTTCACCGTCACGCAGCTTTGCGCAGTAAACGTCAAACTGCTCGTCGACCCAGTATATCATCTGCTTGTAGCCGTCGAAGCTATGGTCGAAATCCTGTTCGGCGGCTGCTTCGCTTTTTTCAGAGCAGTTTTCTCCGTACCATACCTTCGCATGCAGCACCTTTTTTTCATCTTCGCCGGCTTCTTTCGGAACAATCTGATAGTTGAACGTATTCAGGCTTCCCACTGTGCCGTTTCCTACTTCGAAGTAAAAATATCTGGGTATTTCAAAATACCGCGAACGGTCATAAGTATACTCCATTTTCCTCCGCCTTTCAATAAAAATATCCCGCTGACGCGTGCGCCGGCGGGATCATTGTTTCCGAAGATTATTCAGCGGGAGCTTCCGCCGGATCGTCAATATCTGCTTCAGGCTCAATGTCAGCCTCATCTTCAACATCAACTGCGTCTTCAACATCCGCCTCGTCTTCGGCGTCTGCAGAATCACCGACAGTGCTGTCTATCACTGTTGACGGGTCAGTCGAAGGCGTCCCCGAATTATTGCTTCCGCCGAAATAAACAGTGATTACATTTACGGCAATGGCAATAACAAATATTGCAACCGCGGCGGTCTTTGTTGCGCGCGCAAGCTTGGCTTCCTTGGTTCTTCCGCTGTTTTTCTGATAATAGTTATCGGAGCTGCCGCCCGTAATTACGTTGGACATTCCCTGCTTGGACTCCTGCATCATAACGACCGCTACTACAAATACACAGGCAAGAATAAGTAAAACCGCCGAAATAATTTCAATAATGCTCATTATAATCTCTCCTTGAAAATCTGAATATGTTAAAGCCGTTAAGCTTGTCTGACATTAGCACGTTGTATTATATCATACTTTTTGGAGAAATGCAAGCATTTTTTTGAAAAAATCTGAATTAAATGCAATATATTGTGATGCCGTGATTATTTTTCCTGATATGTAACGCTGTCCCTGCGGCTGAACTCACGTCTGAATCGCCTGCCTCTAAGTTTTTTCGCCGCACTTTCAAGTGCGCACCCAACGATAAACAGCAGCGTGATCCAGCCCGCCATAGTAACGATCAAAACCAATGCTTCCATAAGCACACCTTCCTTTCATGTGCTTATTATAGCATTATGCAAGTCCCAAAAAACGGACAGCAAACATATCAGTTCAGATCCGCTTTCATTTTTCCGCCAAAAGCGAACACAGCCGCAAATCCTATAACGACGCAGTAAACCAGCAGGACAAGCATGGACGGTACAAAACCCGTGTAATCTCCCGCAATAACACAGCGCGCCGTTTTAACGCAGTGATAAAACGGAAGAACTCGGCTTATGCTCAGAATAACTCCTCCAAGCCCGTCAACGTCCATAAACACCCCGCCAAGCATACTTCCGAGAGATATAAGCACAGAACAAAGACCGGGCGCGGCCTTATCGCTGAAAAGCGAGCCGAAGAGCATGCCGAAGCCTATCAGAAGTGCCGCCGACGGTATAAGAACGGCAGCTGAAAGCATAAGCCGGTCAAGAGAAAGCTCAACCCCTGTAATAAGTGAAATTATGTAGGAGCAGACCGCGCAGATGAGCAGCTGCACCGCTGCAACCGCCAGCATTGAAAAAAAATACCCTCCGATAAAATCACCCGCTCGCAGCGGCGAAGCGTAGAGCCGCACCAGAAAAGAACTGCTCCTGTCTTTTGAAACCTGCAGAGCGGAAAAAAGCATGGTAAACATAAGCCCGAAGAAGCCGATTCCCGCACTGAGTTTATCGATGCGGAATATATCCATTCCCGCTTCCGGCGGTATACTTTCGTTGACCACTGACATTACCGCCAGCATCACAACGGGAAATCCAAGACAGAATATATAGCTAAGAGGGTCTCGGATAAGCTCCTTTATATTTCTTCCTGCAAATAATCCCATTTTTCTCATAGCGCACCTCCGTTCCCGCGCTCAACAAGCTTCACAAAAGCATTTTCAAGTCCCTGCTCTCCGGAGAGCTGTTCAAGCTCGGAGAGAGTCCCGCAGGCGATAAGCTGTCCGCCCGTCATTATGCCTATACGGTCGGAAAGCTCCTGCGCTTCCTCCATGTAATGCGTGGTAAGTATTATTGTTATTTTTCCTTTAAGCGCTCGTATTCCCTTCCAAAGCTCGCGCCGCGCAAGAACGTCAAGCCCCAGCGTAGGCTCGTCGAGAAACAGCACCTTCGGCTCGGTTATCAGTGCCATAGCTATGCTTACCTTTCTCTGCCAGCCGCCCGAAAGCGTTTTTGTGCGGCTGTCCATAACATCGCCGAGATGAAAAATCTCATTCATTTCTTCTATTTTTTTATTTATTTTTTCCTTTGAAAATCCGTAAACTCCGGCAATAAACGCAAGATTCTCCCTAACCGTAAGATTAGGCGCGACCGCCGTATCCTGCGTAGAAATGCCGATAAGCTGCTTTACCTGTTCCTGCTCGCCGCGGACATTCTTACCGCAGACGTACGCTTCTCCGCCGTCAGGCTTCGATAAACAGCAAAGCATACGTATAGTAGTTGTTTTTCCCGCGCCGTTTACACCTAAAAGCGCAAAAAGCTCTCCCTCGTCTACCGAAAAGGAAATATTGTCAACAGCGGTTTTCTCGCCGTATTTTTTCAACAGAGCCTTTGTTTCAACAGCTTTCATTCTGATTCCTCCGTATTCGTTTTAGGCAGCTCGAAGCCGTCTGTCATTTTCACTATCGCTATGCCCTGTGATTCGTCGCCGAGGACCAGCAGCAGATCTCCCGTCCCGATATTGAATATCTTACGGGCGCGGCGCGGCAGCGTGATCTGCCCCTTATCGTTCACACGAACCATTCCGAAAATATGCTTTCCCGCAGGCTCGGCGGGAACTTTTTCTCCCCGTCTGTCCGCGACCCGCACAAGACTGTCTACAGTGACATCATAAAGCTCGGCAAGGGCTATGCAGTTTTCAATATCGGGAACCGTTTCCCCCTTTTCCCATTTTGCGACGGTCTGGCGCGAAACTCCAAGCCTCTCCGCAAGCTCCTCCAGCGTCAGCTCCTTAGCCTTTCTGAGACTTTTCAGATTGTGCTTTATATCCTCCATAATTCACCCTCCTTTTTCTTTGATTATATCACGACGCGAAGCTTATTGCAAGCAACCGAGAATAACAAAAATAAAAGAAAAATGTTAATTCCGGTTTACAAAAAGCGAATAATTTTCGGAATATTACGCATTTTACGTTAATTTACCAGAAGTGCGGTCGGGCGGAGTTCAGCTGTACTGTAAGCCGTGCGTCCTGTACAATATAGATTTATTTATCAATTAATATTTTTGTGTATATATTTTTAATTATATCACTTATGAGACAAAAAATGGTGTGCAAATTTGCATTATTTTTTCCAAATATTAACATTGTTTTGTAATTATTGACAAATAATCAAAAAGATGTATAATTATATAGAGAATGTGAGTGATGGGATTGACAAAAAAGATATGCGGGAACTGTTTTACAAAAGGTCGCGGAAAAATCTGCCGCAGCTGCGGCAGCACACTTTCACGAAGCACTGCGGAATATGACGTACTCCCGATAGGAACAAAGCTTAAAGAAAAATATATAGTAGGGCGGGTTCTTGGGCGCGGAGGTTTCGGAATAATCTATCTGGTCTATGACGAGGAAAACGACCGAACCGCCGCCGTAAAGGAATATTACCCCAAGCGGTCGGCGGTGCGCGCGCATAACAACATTGATGTTGAGCCGATGACATCTATACATACCGAGGAATTTTCCGCAGGCTTGGAAAAATTCATGCAGGAAGCGCAGTTCATAGCACGCTTCAGCGAAAGCTCAGAAATCCTCGGCATCCACGATGCTTTCCGCGAGAACGGGACTGCCTACTACACAATGGATTACATAAAAGGCGTTTCACTGAAGGACTATGTCGGGCAATACGGCGCAATAACCGAAAATCAGGCTGTTTATATTGCGGAAAAGCTTCTCTCAGCGCTGCGCATAATACACGGCGGAGGCGTCCTTCACCGAGACATTTCCCCAGACAATATAATGCTTTGTGCAAACGGTTCGGTGAGGCTGATTGATTTCGGCGCGGCGCGCGCTATCCCCGAAAATTCCGAGAGTATGTCGGTTATCCTTAAAGCGGGCTTCGCACCCCTTGAACAGTACCGCCGCAAAGGAAAACAGGACGGTCGGACGGACATCTATTCGCTGTCAATGTCGCTTTTTTTCGGTCTTACTCTAAAACAGCCGGAGGACCCTCTTTCACGCCTTGACAACGACGATGCTATTCCCGACAAGATTAAAAACATCTCTCCCGCGCTTGCGCAGATTATTCTTAAGGGCGGCGAGGTACGCGCCAACGACCGCTTTTGTTCAGCGGACGATATGCTCTCGGCTCTTGGAGCATGCAAAATAACGCCCGAACCCGTCAATATATCCGAATGTATGTTAAGCGAGCCTTTCGCTCCAGCTCCGGTTCGGAAAAAACGAAAAAGGAAAACGGCGGCTGCCGTTGGAATCCTACTGGGAGCAGCTGCGGCTGCATTTCTGTTTATATCGTCATCCGGCAGCCCTTTAAGTGAACCTCAGCAGGTAAAAATCGGCGGAGAATTTTTTCCGACCGATTCGACTTCGCTTGACCTCTCTAACCGCGAGCTTACCAACCAGCAGATCTTCAATCTATCTCACATGAAAAAACTGGAGTATCTCAATCTCAGCGGGAATTACATAACAGACCTCTCCTGTCTTGACGGACTGTCTGAAATAGACACTCTGAATTTTTCAAATAACAATGTTCAGGATATCTCGTTTGCAGCCTCAATGCCCAAGCTGCGCTGCTTTGTCGCGGAAAACTGCGGAATTTCCGATATCTCGGTGCTTGCCGATAAAAAGCTTCTGGAAAAAGTGTTTATCGGAGATAATTACGTTACCGACATTTCTTCGCTTAAAAACTGCGAAAAATTAAAGGAAATAGGCTTTAACGAAGCGCAGATAGGAAATATTGAGGCGCTCCGCGACAAGACCGATCTCGAAAAAGTATGCCTTACGGGCTGCAATCTTACGAGCATAGAACCGCTTACAAACTGCAAAAAGCTGAAATATGTCTACCTCGGCAGAAACAGGCTGACCGATCTTTCGCCGCTTGAGGGCTGCGACATTGCCGAGCTGTATATCGACAACAACCTGCTTTCAGGCAACATCGATTCTTTCCGCGGTATAACTGTAAACGGCTTTGTATGTGCGGAATTTAACGGTTTCACAGACTATGAGATAGACCGTATAGTCAATATCCTGCTAAGCGGCGATTTTGTATTTTATTATTACGAGGTACAGGAATGAATGAAAAAACCATGATAACCGAAGATATTGAGCTTGAAATACGGCGTGCAGACAAGCTTGACATGAACATGATAACGGCAAATTCCGCGCCGAATTTCAGCAGCTACCTTAACGAGCTCGTGCAAGGCACCGAAATAAACCGCTCAAAGCTTATCCACGCGCTTAACGTCGATCGCAGCTACGGCTATCAGTTACTGAACGGAACGCGTATCCCGCTGCGCGAACATATAATAAAAATCGCCCTTTTCTGCAAATTCACGCTTGAACAGACGCAGAAGCTGCTGCGGCTTGCAGAGCGAAGCGAGCTTTATGTGCGCCGTCCCGAAGACGCGAAGATCGTATACTGTCTTGAGCATCAGATTGCCTATTCCGAAGCGCTCGACTTCATATATGAAGAATAACAAAACCTGAAAATAAATGTAATTCAAAATAAAAACGAAAAAAGGCTGTCCACGTATGGGCAGTCTTTTATTTTTCGCTGCGTTCTCAGTTCAGCAGGAAATTATATCCCCGCTGAATTGAAAATGTTTAACGCCGCCTAAGTTATAATCACATCTTTAAATTCTTGCTCCGCTCCGGTATTTTCTTTAAGCTGCGGACTTCTTGTCCCAAGAAATTTTTTCTGAATTTGCGTATGGCAGCTCCGCCTTTTAATATGTTCCCCATATTTTCCGCTTTGCAAAACGGCGGACTGCGCGAAGCGCAAAAAGGCGGCGCAATAATACGGAAGAACATTTGCCGAACCCCGAAGCGCCGCCTTATTCATATAACTAAAAAATATTTTCCCAGGTTATGTCGTGCTTTCTTCGATAAAGCTGTATCAGGTCCTGCGCAGCGCCGCATTCGGTCAGCAGATCGTCGTCCTCCTGCTCCGCCATGGACTTTATCCGCGAGATTGCCATAGATATCTCCATTGCATGGTCCTTATCGACCATAAAAATATGACCCTGATAGTAATCCTTCCAGCTTTTGTCAAGCTCGTTTGTCAATTTACGAGTAAGGTCGTAATCGCCGTTCTCGAAGCTCTCGCTTATCTCGCCGACCTTGCGTTCGGTCGAGTCCGCAATCGAATCCGTATAAAAAAGGCTGATTATACCTATTATAACAAGCGTTATCATTATCAGCCCGCAGATAATTATCCGCTTCATTTTCCCGCCTCCTTGTCCTTTTTGGTTTTTTCGCGCAGAATCAGCGTATACGACCCGTCCCCGCTTGCCGCAAGCAGAAACACTTCCTCACGCTTTACGTTTTTATTTCTGAACAGCTCCGCAAGCCAGCCTTCTCCGAGTCCCGCCTGCTTAAGTCCCTCCTTTATAAGAAGACCGTCCTTTATAATAACGGTCGGCGGGTCGGCAGTGCCGTCGGATTTCTGATAAAAGTTGATTTTTCCCGTAGTTTCCACCATTGCGTACTGGATCTGGTTAATATCAAAAATGTCCGAATCGCGCATAGACTCAAGCAGATCGTCTACCGTATAACGAAGGTCCTTCATCTGCCGCTGGTCGATCTTCCCGTCGGATATAATAACCTTAGGGCTGCCCGTGACTATCCGTCTGAATCTCGTGCTTTTCAGCATTATTCCCGACATAAGCACGTCAATGCAAACTACCATAAGAATAGGCACGATGCCGAGCAACATGGGCATTGACGGATCTTCAAGAGAAAGCGTGGCAATGTTGGAAATCAGTATAGTGGTAACAAGCTCGCTCGGCTGAAGCTCTCCAAGCTGTTTTTTTCCCATAAGACGCATGCATAATATAATAAGTATAAATAATATAAAAGAGCGTATAACGATTATAAGCATTTTTCTGTCCTTTCCGACTGCAATAAGATTTTATCTTTATTTTTTTCAAAAAGTATGTTTTTATGCGAAACGGTTAAAATAATATCGCAAAATATGACGAAAGGAAGCATAAAAATTGGACAAAGGCAGTCTTGAAAAGGATCTCGGTCGCAACACGGTAAATGTCCGCGCAATAATGCGCAATTCAAGCGACCTTAATATAAAATACGCAAAAGCGGGCGGCGTTCCCGTCTGCATACTTTTCTGCGAGGGACAAACAGATACAAACCAGATGGCGAACCTCATTTTCCGCCCGATAAACAGTATCGGCAACGAAAAGGAGCTTGATCCCGCGCGTGTAATGGAAATTATGCAGGGAGAACTGCTGCTCGCAGGCGAGCAGCATCAGGTAGATGATTATGAACAGCTGACCGCGATGATAATGGGAGGCTTCTGCGTAATTCTCGCGGACGGAGTTACTCACGGCATCGCTATCGGCGTTCAGGGCTTCGAGACGAGGAGCGTCTCCGAGCCGTCAACGCACGTCAATCTGCGCGGCTCACGCGAGGGCTTTGTCGAAGCAGTGCGCACGAATATGTCCATGCTCCGCAGAAGGATAAAATCCCCCGACCTTGTATTTAAGCTGGACACCATAGGAAGTCTGTCGAACACCGATATATGCCTATGCTATATTGAAAGCAAGGTCAGCCGCGAGCTTCTCGCGGATATAGAGCGCCGGCTTAAAGAGCTGCCGCTCTCGACAATTCTTGAAGGCGGGTACATCCAGCCGTTTCTGGAGGAAAAAAACTCTCTCATTTTCGATGAAGCGGGAATAACCGAACGTCCGGACACACTAGCCGCAAAGCTGTATGAGGGGCGCGTCGGCATACTCGTGGACGGAACTCCGTTCGCGCTTGTTGTTCCGCGCCTTTTTACGGAGAATTTCCAGACGCTCGACGATTACACTCAGAAACCTGTATATGTTGCAATAATGCGCGCTCTGCGCTATATTGCTTTTGCGGCGAGCGTTCTTCTGCCGGGATTTTACGTTGCGATAGCAAATTTTCATCCCGAGCTTATACCTGATTCACTGCTGCTTAACCTCGCCGCCTCTATACAGATAACGCCGTACAATCTGCTTACCGAATGCCTGCTTATTCACATTTTCTACGAGATAATGCGGGAAGCGGGACTGCGTATGCCGTCCAATCTCGGACACGCGGTAAGCATAGTCGGCGGTATCGTCATCGGCGATATCGTCGTTTCCGCAGGTCTTATCGGCGCGCCTCTCGTGCTTATCGTTGCGGTTTCGTCAATCGCAAGCTTTATTGTTCCGGATCTGTACAACAGTATCGTTGTAATGCGTTTTGCGTTCATTCTTGCGGGAGGCATGTGGGGACTTTTCGGAATAACTATACTCGGAATGCTGTTCCTGCTGAAGATATGCTCGATGAGTCCTTATGGTATTCCGTTCACCTCTCCCGTTTCCCCGTTTTCACTGCGCGGTATGCGCGATACGCTTATTCGTGCAGGCTGGCGCACACTTGCCAAAAATGATATTAAAATACAGGATCTAAACGGTTCCGATTTGGAAAGGGCGGAAAGAAAAAATGGATAAGATAGGTTGGGGACAACTGGGGATAGTGCTTGCGTTATCCCGAATTTTTTCTGAAGCTGCAAACTTTCCGCAGGACGATATAACCTACGGAATGCAGCGCTTTACTGTCATAATTCTATCGTTTGTGATGCTTGCGGCGGCGCTTGTACCAATAATGCTGCTGCTCAGAAAATATCCGGGCGAAAATCTTTTCGGACTCTGTGCAAAAAGCAGCCCTGCCGCATCGCGGATACTCGCCGTGATATTCATAATAATGATCTTTACTATGATGGTATCCGTCACGGTTCAGCTTGAATTTTACACCTCAAGCACGATATTCGACGCTGCGCCTGCGTCGCTTATAATATTTTTCGTGATTATCGCATGTCTATATGCGCTGCTTAAGGGACTTCCGGCAGTTGCCCGAACAGGAGTTATAATCGCGGGCGGATTTGCGCTGCTGCTTATACTGGTGGTGTGCGGCATCGGCGGAAGTATCTGTATACACTATCTGTATCCTGCGATAATCGACACGCCTAAAACGCTTATTCCCGACATTCTGGGCGAATTTTCCAAAAATCTTGAAGCCGCGACATTTGCTGTACTTTGCTCCGAGGTTCACGAAAAGGCGGGAAAAAGCCTGCTGCTCTATGTATGCCTGACGCTGCCCACGCTGCTTCTGATGACATTCCTTTACAATTCCGTACTCGGCGAATACCTGAACGTAACGAGCTTTCCGTTTTATATGCTTGCTTCGCTTTCGGACATTAATCTGTTCCAGCGGCTTGACGGAATAGACGTTATCGTATGGGTAATGGCGGCGATAATACGGCTTTCTCTTATGACGATAGCCGTTCAAAACGCCTGCAGGAACGCCTTCGGCAATATCACCGCATCTAAGATAACAGCCGCCGCAGTGCTTATTCTCTCAGGCTTCGCCAGCTTTGCTTTCAGCCGAAATACAATTGATTTTGTCAGCTTTTCCGCACTTACCGGTACGGGGGCGGCTCTGCTTGTCCCGGTGACTATTGTGCCGCTGATCTGTCTTATTTTCGCATCACGCAAAAATAAAAAAAGGGGAAAGGAGCAAGTAAAATGACTTTCAGAAGATTTATCGCCGCCGCATTAATGCCCGCCATTCTGCTTTGCTGTTCAGGATGTCTGCCGCACACCGAACTTAATAAACAGGCAATAGTCGAAGCAATCGGAGTGGACTACTCTGACGAAGGCTACGAGGTAAGCGTGCAGTATTTCAACATGGAAGAGTCCGGCGGCTCTACGCTTGTTGATTCCTCCAAAGCGAACGTAGTTGTCGTAAAAGGGCGCGGAACGGACATTCAGACCGCGATAGAAAGCGCTTCGGTAAAATGCGGGCAGCCGTTCATGTTCGGAATTACAGCGGCTATAGTTTTCGGCGAGGAAGCTGCAAAGCGCGACCTTGTAAAAAGCCTCAGCTTTGCGGAAACCTATTACCAGAGCAACCCGAAAACGCTTATCGCCGTCGCAAAAGGAAAGGCGAGCGACATCATGGATGTAAAGTTCAAGGACGGCGTTGTTTCTGTCGAACACCTGCGACAGCTTATGGTACACGCAGAGCAGCTCGGACTCGGAGAAACAAAGCCTCTTTATAAGGTTATGAACGAACTCCGGCAGCCGACCGGCTGCACAATCCTGCCTCTCCTTGCCACTGCAATGACCGAAAGCGGAATTACCGACGACGGGCGTATAATCGAGCTAAGCGGAGGTGTGCTTTTATCGGAACGGGTGCTTACAGACACAATTTCGCTTTCCGACCTTTCGGGCTTGCAGTTCCTCAGGGATAAGATAATAAACACCTCTTTTTCCGCTGTCGCCGACGGGCAGAATATAACAGTATCGCTGTACAATGTCAAAACTAAAGTCGAGCCTAAATACGGCGATAAAAAACTTACCTTTAAGGTTAAAATAAACGCGCTGGGAAAATATATTGAAAGCCAGCTCCAGGATGAGGGCATTCCATACAGCGACATAGTCGAGGAACAGTGCGAAAGCTGGGTAAAAAGAAGGATAGAGGGTGCTGTTTCCGCTGCGGTAAACAAATACGGAACCGATCCTGTAGGGCTTTGTCACCGCATTATGTCAGACGATCTGTCGGAATGGCTCACAGTAAAGGAAAACTTCTCCGAACTTCTGAAAACCGCAGAATTTTCAGTCGAATGCAATGTTAAAATAGACAGATTCGGCATAACCCACTAGGCTTACAAAAAGGAATTGACATTTCGTATAAACTGTGATATGATAGAATTGTATTTTAGCATACACGAAAGGAAATTCCTATGAATAAAAAATTATCTGCAATTCTTGCGGCTGTTCTTATTCTTTCGCTTGCAGGCTGTGACGGATCCGAGAGCGGATTTACAACCACAGCCTCAACCGAAGCGCCCGATGACCGTGCGGAAACACCTAACTTCGTGGGACTGACTCTTGAACAGATAGGTATGCGCTATCCCGAACTTTCGATTGAAACGGAATACCGCTATGATGAGAGCGCACCGAAGGAAACCGTTCTTGAGCAGGATATTGCAGCCGGAACCAAATATTCCGACGGTACCGTTTTTCACCTTGTTGTCAGCAGCGGCGCAAAACTGGTTGAGATCGATGATTATACCGGAAGAAACATTGACGACGCACAGGCTCTTCTCGAAAAGCAGGGCTTGAAATGCGATATAATCCATGCGGAGGACAGCGAGATCCCGATAAACTGCGTTATCCGCACCCAGCCCGCCGCGCGCGAAAAGGTCGAACCCGGCTCAAGCGTTATCTGCTACGTCAGCCTCGGTTCGGGCGATGTTGAAGTGACTGTTCCCGACTTCCGCGGATATTCCGTTGAGGACGCAACAAAGCTTGCAAAAGATAACAACATTGCATTAACTATCTCCTATAAACAGGACGCGGGCGACGCAGCTCCCGGAACTGTACTCGAACAGGGAATTGAGCCGGAAACAATAGTTGAGCCAAATACAAGAGTTGAAGTTGTTATTGCAGGCGAATCCGCTTCGGCTTCCGGAAAAACGACAATTTCTGTAACCATGAAAAACAGCAGCCTCACCGGAGAGTTTCAGCTAAAATATTACATAGACGGAACACTTGTTGAAGAAAAAACAGAGATCAAGGAGATAAGTCTCACCAAAAAAATCGAGTGGGAAGTAAGCGGTTCAGACGTTCACACCTACTCCATTGTGGTCACATCGCTTGAAACAGGAAACAGCGGCGTTCTCTATGAAATGGAAGTTGATTTCACACAGGATCCCCCAAAAAAGGATCATCACGACACATTTGACAGCGGAATTTTCTCAAAGCTGCTGGACGATTGATAAAATGACTGCTCCCGCAAAACGGGGGCAGTTTTCTTTTCGGCAATGTCCGCAGCGGCTTTCTGTCTGCCTTGCATTCCTTTTATCAGCTTTTCTGTAATCTCTATGTCTGTGCAGGTTCCACCGGCGACCTCCGGCAATCCCCCTGAGGCGCGGGCGCCCGCGCCTTGCCAAAGGCAAGGCGGCAGCGCGGCGAAGCCGCGCTGCCCGTGCGTTTTGCGGAGCAAAACGCACGGCGGGCGCCCGCCCCGCCGACTGCACCCACGCAGCAAAAACGGCTTTGCACTTTCAAGGTGCAAAGCCGTTTTTTTGCTTGTGCGTTATATCGCCATTTCCCCGCTGAGCGCCTTTTCGAGGTCGTCAAGCGCATACCTGCGGGATATTTCCAGCTCGTAGAAGCCGTTTTCAATCGCTGTGCGGGCATACTGCGCCGATTTTTCCTCTTTGGCGCTGTCGCCGAGCATATGATAAATATATGTCTGCAGAATGTAAAAGTCCGCCGCAACCCCCGACTGCATTTTTTTCTGAGGAATCGCCCCGCCGAGCGAGCCAAGCGCCCCTGAATAATCCCCGCGCACGCACAGCAGCCTTGTGTAGCAGCACTTCAGAACCAACGCCGTTTCAAAAAACGGCGTGTTCTGATTTTCGGCAATATACCTGCTTATAAAGTCATGGTTTTTGTTCCATATATCGATTGCAAGTTCTGCGTCCTTCATTGCAGCGGCAGCTTTCATATAGGTTATGAGATACCACGCGCGCGCAGATTTTTCGCTTTCGGGGATCTGAAGCTTATTAAGGAGAAAAACACAGCGCTGCGGGTCGCCCATGTGCAGATGAATTTCAGCATATTGTATTTTCTGAAGGTTCGTCGCTTTGGCGTTTCCTCGGATATGCTTCGCTTCAAAAGCGTCGCGGTATTCTGGACAGAAGCCCTTTTCCTCGAATACCTGCATGTATGTCCAGACATTGTTGACATGCTTTATCCCGGAGATGATTATAAATATCGGTGTAAGAATAATCATCAGCAAAAGCACCTGTCCGCGTATGCTCAGCCCGCCGTCGCATATTTTCATCAACACACAGAAGAGAATGCCGAAAAGTTCTATGAGAATAACAAGCTTCCCCTTTTTCAATATGTTTTTCATGTACCGACCGAACAATTTCAATCTGTAATTCATTTTTCACCTCAGGAGAAGTAATCAATACCGCCCTTGAACATCGGCTGTTCCTTCTTTCCGTCTACATTTACGCAGCAGTTATCTGAAATTCGTTCGCTGTGACCCATTTTGCCGAATACGCGTCCGTCGGGCGAAATAATGCCCTCGATAGCGTGCATAGAGCTGTTCGGATTGAAGTGCAGATCCATTGTCGGATTGCCGTCAAGGTCAACATACTGAGTAGCGACCTGACCGTTTTCAATGAGTCTGCTTATTACGTTTTCGGGCGCAACGAACCGCCCCTCGCCGTGAGAAATCGGGATAGTATAGATCTCGTCGGGCTTGCAGTACATGAGCCACGGAGTCTTATCTGTGCAAATTCGCGTTCTTACAAGCTGCGACTGATGTCTGCCGATAGCGTTGAATGTAAGCGTGGGGCTGTCCTCGGTCAGCGGAACAATTTCGCCGAACGGCACAAGTCCGAGCTTTATGAGCGCCTGGAAGCCGTTGCAGATACCAAGCATAAGTCCGTCACGCTTGTAGAGCATTTCGTGAACCGCTTCCTTTATCTTCGGGTTGCGGAAGAATGCGTTGATGAACTTGCCGGAACCCTCCGGCTCATCGCCTCCGCTGAATCCGCCCGGAACAGCGATTATCTGGCTTTCGGAAATCAGCTTTGCAAACGCGTCGACCGACTCCTCCATGCTCTTCGCGTCAAGGTTGCGTACAACGAACTGCGTTGCCTGTCCGCCATAGCGCGTGAACGCGTCCGCCATGTCGTATTCGCCGTTTGTTCCGGGGAACGCGGGGATAAGTACGCGCGGCTTTGCGATCTTGTTCGCGGGAGCGCAGACAGTCGTGCAGCCCTTTGTGCAGGTGATTTTTTCGGGAGCAGGCATAGCCTTTGCGCTGTCCTTGAAAATAGGCTCAAGAACGCTGTCCCACTTCTTTTCAAGTTCAGCCATGTCGATTACGACGTCGCCGCTGATAATTTTGTACTCGTCAATCGTTTCGCCGATAAGCTCCGCTTCGGGAATCTCATCATTTGCTTCGATAATAAATGCGCCATAGCAAAGTCCGAACAGCTTTTCGTCGTCCATTTTGTTCAGCTTCGCGCCGATATGATTACCGAGAGACATTTTGAATACACCCTCGGCAAGACCGCCGTTTGCGAGCGACCATACGGAAAGCGCCTTTCCGTCGGCGATAGCCTTTTCGACGGTTCTGAACACTTTTTTAACGCTCTCGAAATCGGGGAGCATATTTTCGTCATACTTCGGAGCGATATAATATATCTTGCTGAACGGGCACTTGAATTCCGCAGAGATTATCTTATCAGCTTTAGCCGTCGAAACGGCAAAGGAAACAAGCGTCGGGGGAACGTCAATCTTCTCGAAAGTACCGCTCATTGAGTCCTTACCGCCGATAGCGCCGCAGCCAAGCTCAAGCTGCGCCTTATAAGCGCCGAGCAGCGCGCTGAACGGCTTGCCCCAGCGGGAAGGATTGCCCTGCGTTCTCTCAAAATATTCCTGGAACGTCAGCCAGCATTTCTCGCTGCTTCCGCCCGCCGCAACTATCTTCGCGATACTTTCGATCACCGCGAGCATTGCGCCGTGATAAGGCGACTGAACCGCAACAGCGGGGTTATAGCCCCAGCCCATGAGCGAAGTCGTGTTCGTCTTTGCGTTAAGAACGGGGATCTTCGCAGCCATAGCCTGAACGGGGGTCTGCTGCGTCTTGCCCGAAAACGGCATAAGCACGGTCGCCGCGCCGACTGTCGAGTCGAAACGCTGAACAAGCGCGCGCTGGGAGCATACGTTAAGGTCGGTTATCAGCTTTTCCCAGTCCTCGGCGGTATTCTTATAGCCCGTGCTGTACGAAACTTCGGGCTTCGGAACTTCAATTTCGGTGTGCTTTTCCGCGCCGTTGGAGTTAAGGAACTCACGCGAAATATCACAAATCGTCTTTCCGTTCCAGTTCATCTTCAGGCGCGCTTCGGATTCAACCACGGCAACGGGAGTTGCTTCGAGGTTTTCTTCTCCCGCGAGGGAAATGAACTTGTCAACGTCGTTTTTATCTACAACGACCGCCATTCTTTCCTGCGATTCGGAAATTGCAAGCTCCGTGCCGTCAAGTCCGTCGTATTTCTTCGGAACAGCGTTCAGGTCTATGGTAAGACCGTCCGCAAGCTCGCCGATCGCAACGGAAACGCCGCCCGCGCCGAAGTCGTTGCAGCGCTTGATAAGAACAGTAGCCTCGCGTCTGCGGAAAAGTCTCTGGAGCTTGCGCTCTACAGGCGCGTTACCCTTCTGAACTTCCGCGCCGCAGGTTTCAAGCGACGAAACGCTGTGCGATTTTGAAGAGCCTGTAGCGCCGCCGCAGCCGTCGCGTCCTGTGCGTCCGCCGAGGAGAATGATAACGTCGCCGGGAGCGGGTCTTTCACGTCTTACATGGTCGGCGGGAGCAGCCGCGATAACCGCGCCTATTTCCATTCTCTTAGCCATATATCCGTCGTGGTAAATTTCCGCGACGTGACCTGTCGCAAGACCTATCTGGTTGCCGTATGAGGAATATCCCGCAGCCGCAGTCGTGGTGATCTTTCTGGGCGGCAGCTTTCCCTCGATAGTTTCCGAAACGGGGAGCAGAGGATTTCCCGCACCCGTTACGCGCATAGCCTGATATACATAAGCGCGTCCCGAAAGCGGGTCGCGTATAGCGCCGCCAAGACAGGTCGCCGCGCCGCCGAAGGGTTCGATCTCGGTCGGGTGATTGTGCGTTTCGTTTTTGAACATGAGCAGCCACTGTTCGTCCTTGCCGTCAACGTCAACGGTGATTTTAACGGAGCAGGCGTTGATCTCCTCGCTCTCGTCGAGGTCTTTGAGAACTCCGTCCGCTTTCAGCTTCTTCGCCGCAAGCGTAGCAATGTCCATAAGACAGATAGGCTTCTTTCCGCGTCCGAGTTCCTCGCGGTCGGCGATATATTCGCGGTATGTATCGGAAATGTACGGCGCGTTTATCTCCGCCTTGTCGATAATCGTGCCGAACGTGGTGTGGCGGCAGTGGTCAGACCAGTATGTGTCTATCATGCGTATCTCGGTTATCGTCGGATTGCGCTTTTCACCCTTGAAATAATCCTGACAGAACTTGATATCTCCCTCGTCCATGGCAAGACCGTAGGTTTTGATGAACTGCGCAAGTCCGTTTTCATCGAGGTCGAGGAAACCGTCAAGAACTGCAACCTCCGTCGGAATATCATACTTTACCTTAAGCGTTTCATACGCTTCAAATCCACATTCTCTGGATTCTACGGCGTTGATGAGGTAGTGTTTTATCTTTGCAAAATCCGCGTCGCTGATACTGCCGCTTAAAACGTAAATTTTCGCGTATTTTACAAGAGGACGGTCGCCCTGACAGAGCATCTGGATACACTGCGCCGCGCTGTCCGCTCTCTGGTCGAACTGACCGGGAAGAAATTCGACCGCGAACATACGTTCGTTTTCGCGGGGCTTTTCGAGCTGTTCAAAAACGTTATCTACCGGAGGCTCGGAGAAAACGGTCGGGATCGAACGCTTAAAATTCTCCTCCGAAATATCTTCAACGTCATAGCGGTTGATAATGCGCACAGCCGTTACACATTCCATACGCAGCGCGGTCTGAAGATCGGAGAGAACCGCTTCGCCCTCTACCGCATACTGCGGCTTTTTTTCGACATAGATCCGATAAACTGACATACTCTGTCCTTTCTTTTTCATCAGAAAAATATATTTTTATTCCATGCGCAGAACGCACAAATTTACCTTTTAATTTTACCACATATCACACTTTTTGTCAACGAAAATATTCCACACAAACCCGCCGCAAAAGTCGGATTTTTTCGGTATTGCAAACAGACGGAATATGTGATATAATTTAGGTAAGAATACCACCGCCTTTAAAGCGGCGGGTTCTATTTTCAAATTCGGCGCTAGATACAATTCCCGCCAACCCTTGCCTCGTTAAATTACGCGGCAAGCCGCTTATTGGATCAATTGCAAGAAATAACAAAGGAGAGTAAGCCAATGAAAAAATATTTATCCCGCATTTTATCATTTTCGGCAGTATTTGCGTTGTTGATTTTCATGTCGTCATGTTCGTCTGCGCCTAAGCCGGATACTTCCGCTCCGCAGCAAACCCAAGCTGCAGAAACTTCCTGCGTTTCTTCGGAAACAACTCCGGCCGAAACGCTTTCTTCTGCTGCCGAAGGCGGAGTTTACCTAGACGGAAAACTTCAGACGAAAAGCAATGTTGCCTACACTTATAATCCCGATTACGGGAATTTCTTTACATTTGCTGTTTCAGTAACAGAAAATGAAACGCTTGTACTTACAATGCTTGTAACAAAAGCATATTCCTCGGACGAGGTAACGCTCAATACGGAAGATCTGCGTTCGGGAGAATACGACGAAACTGCATTCCTTACAGTTATTTATATAAACACCGCTACAAACGAATATTATGAATATTACAGCCTGAATAAACCCGAAATGTTTGAAAATGTAAGCTTCAGCATAAACAGCTATGAATTTCAGCAGTACGCTGACTTTACACTGAGCGCAGACGTAACATTAAACGGCAGTTCCTACTCTCTCAGCGGAAACGGACGCGCGGAGTATACGGAAACACACGGCGGCTCATCCGCTGATTCGGATTCGGGCTACAGCGACGGAACCTGCCTTTACTGCGGCGGAAGCGGTATCTGTCGAACATGCAGCGGCATGGGCTATACCGCGTGGGGCGGCTATGACAACAGAATCGACTGTACGACATGCGGCGGAAGCGGAAGCTGCTACTACTGTCAGGGTACGGGCATTCAGGTATACGCTTCAAGAGGAGTTCTCATTCAGTAAGAGCTGCCGACGATAATCACAAACCGCCCGCAGTATAATGACTGAATAAACAAAAACATACAAGGAAAAACCGAAATGTACCATTTAAAGGAACTGACTGACCGCTTCACGCAGCAGAGCAGAAGCATTCTCAGAGATAACCTCACAGGCATATATCTTCACGGCTCGGCTGTAATGGGCTGCTTTAATGAAAAGAAAAGCGATATAGACCTGCTTGTCGTTGTAAAAAACGGCATTCCGACAGATGTGAAAAAGCAGTATCTCGCCATGGTTTACGAGCTGAACAAGGATGCTCCCGAAAAAGGGATAGAAATGAGCGTTGTTAAGGAGAGCGTCTGCGACCCGTTTGTTTATCCGACGCCTTTCGAGCTGCATTTTTCAGCGGGACATCTCGATTGGTACCGTTCCGACCCGGACGGCTACGCGGAAAAAATGAACGGAACGGACAAGGATCTCGCGGCGCATTTCACTATTATTTTTCATAGGGGCAAAACGCTTTACGGAAAGGAAATCCCGCAGGTTTTCGCACAGGTAAGCCGCGAGGACTATATGGACAGTATCCGCTCCGATATTAAAAATGCAAAGGAAGATATAACCGAAGACCCGACGTACATTACGCTTAATCTTTGCAGGGTTCTGGCGTACAAAAAAGACGGACTGATCCTGTCAAAACAGGAGGGCGGCGAGTGGGCGCAGAAGTTCCTTTGCTCCGAAGAATACAAAGCGCTTATTTCAGGCGCGCTCGACGAATACAGAACAGATCGGGCAATGACCTTCGCCCCCGCCGAAGCGCAAAGCTTTGCCGAATATATGCTCGGCGTGATAAATGAATAAATACAGCCCGCAGAAATTTTGGTAAATAGTCATAAAGAAGTAAATCCGGAGAAGATGTAATCTCTTCTCCGGATTTTATTATCTCATATACAAATTGTAAGTTATTTCTTTGGTTCTTTACACAAATAAATAACTGCTGTCAAAAGCATAACTCCCAATAATACAAAGTAAATATAATCATTCAACACGATAAATGCTGTGGATATGTTGAACTCGGCTATGAAGCTAGTGGCATTTGAAAGTATATTCGTGACAAAGTGCATGAGCATCACAACCAAGAGGTTATGAGAATACAAATAAACAGAAGCAAACGAAAATCCCCATATACCTGTCGTTACAAATCTATACAATGCCATCGAAATGCTGGCGCATTCAACTGCATGGAGCATACCAAAGATTACAAATGAAATGAAGGCATATAAGAAACGTGCCTTTTTGGTTTTGTTCTCTGTTTGGTAATATCCTTCAACAACAAAAGCTCTAAAAGTCAATTCTTCCCAAAAACCCGTCGTAATTTGCTGAAAGAACAAGCAAGAAACAACAATCGGTACTGTTGTATCAATCCATGATTTCGCCCCAATGATAAAATAAGTTATGGTATCAAAAAGAATTATAAGGAACATAGCAGAACTCGCCGCCAAAGCATGTTTAAAATTCTTTAAGTGCAGCACATCTGTCCACTTATCCTTTTTGAAGATTTTCATAAAAACAAAAAGTTCAACGATACCAAATAGCAATCTTTGGATACTACTAACAATATACCAGTATGCCCCATCAAAGTACGGCGCAAGGAGATTAGAAAGGATAAGAAAAATTGTTGTAAATACAAGGCAGTATATAATTCCGATTTCTCTTTTTATCAGTTTCTTTGCATTATCCATTTAATCCCCCAAAATGCTGAACTTCGCTAACTTCAAGTTCATTTAACGGTTTTACAAATTCTTATTTATCGTTTTTATCGTTGAGTTAATTATAGCAAATAAAGCATAAACAGTCAACCCCATAAGCAATTTGTAATACTTTTATATGACTATCTGCCTTCCTGCGGGCTTTGTTTTTTATCCGAGCGGATTTACCTTTTCGGGCTGATATGCATAGAAATCATTGGTCGCCTGCTCGGTGAGGTCATAGCGGTACCAGCCCGTTTCCTCGTTAGGCTCCATCCATACCATAACGCCCTTCCAGCCGTTGTCGTATGCGGATTTGTACTTCTCCGTCAGCGTCATTTTGCATTCTTTCTCGTCGTCGTTCGAGGTCTCGCCGATAAGACAGGGCTTATCGGTGTCAAGACCAAATTCCTCGGGAGTAACCGTGAACGGGAAGCCGAACCACGCTTTCTGCCACATGTAATAATGAGTGCTGTAAAAATCGAGGTACGCATTTTCGTTTCCCGTGAGCTGCTTTAAGTAATCGTCGGACACCTTGTTGCCCTCGTATTTGTCGGAGTTGTACTTGATTATCGCAAGTCCGACCGTAACGATAAAGTCGGAATTTTCATGGATAGTTGCCGCGCATTTCCCGAAGAAGTATGAAAGGTCGTCCCAGCCTATCTGTCCGCACTCCTCGTTTTCATATACCCAGTCAGGTTCGTTCATTATATCAATTCCGAAGATATATTCACAGTCCTTATAGCGGTCACAGAATTCCTTTACATAAACCTCGGCGTAGTGGTCCGCCATTTCGTGGTCGGTAAGCACCTTGCGCCAGTTATCCGAGCCGTTCCCCTTGAAATGGTCAAAGGAAAGGAATGTCGGCATAACGTAGACCTTATACTTTTCCGCAAGCGCGAAAAGCTTATCGAGGTCGTCCCAGTGTCCCTCCGAGAAAATAGTGACCTTTCCGTTCTTGTCGGGTCTGCATATCTGCTGACCGTTGCAGTTTACCCATATTCTGGTGCAGTTTATATTGTCCTCGGCGAGCTGTGCGAAGGTCTGTTCCCAGACTGCTTCGTCCATGTTTCCCGTGAAGTCGTTCCACTTGTACCACGGCGTATTTACACCGTTTATCCACAGTTCCTTGCCGCCGACCATAAACTTTCCGTCTGAAACGGTTACTTTTGCGGAAGTCTGCTGCACTTCGGGAGCCGCCGTTTCGCCGCCGCTCGTCTGAGCCTGTTCCTTGCTGCACGCTGCCGCGCTTGCAAGCATTGCTCCGGCTAAAAATAAAGCTATGATTCTCTTAAAAAACATATTGTTCCTCCGAAAAAGGCAGACATAAAATCTGTACTTGATTTCAAATTAAGCAAGGGCAGCCTTTAAAGCATCGGTTTTGTCGGTCTTTTCCCATGCTACGCCGAGTTCCTCGCGTCCCATGTGACCGTATGCGGCAAGCTGCTTGTACTGTGGCTTTCTGAGGTCGAGCGCGGAAATAATAGCTGCGGGGCGAAGGTCGAACACCTTTGCTACAGCTTCGCTGAGCTTATCGTCGGAATACTTGCCTGTTCCGAATGTATCAACAAGAACGGAAACGGGCTTTGCAACGCCGATCGCATAAGCAATTTCAACCTCGCACTTTTCCGCAAGCCCCGCTGCAACGATATTCTTGGCAACATAGCGCGCCGCATATGCCGCAGAGCGGTCGACCTTCGTCGGATCCTTTCCGGAGAAGGCTCCGCCGCCGTGACGGGCATATCCGCCGTATGTATCAACGATTATCTTGCGTCCGGTAAGTCCGCTGTCGCCCTGAGGCCCGCCAACAACGAAACGTCCTGTGGGATTTACATAATACTTTGTATTTTCGTCGAGAAGCTCTGCGGGAATCGTTGTCTTTATGACCTTTTCGATAATATCCTTGCGGATCTGCTCAAGCGTTGCGGAAGCCTTATGCTGCGAGGAGATAACAACGGTATCAACGCGCATGGGCTTTCCGTCGTCATATTCAACGGTCACCTGTGATTTTCCGTCGGGGAGGAGATAGCCGATCTCACCGCTCTTTCTTACGTCTGTAAGCTTCTTAGCGAGCTTCTGCGCAAGGGAAATGGGGAGCGGCATAAGCTCCGGAGTTTCGCTGCAGGCATAGCCGAACATCATGCCCTGGTCGCCCGCGCCTGTGTCCATTGCGTTTTCTTCTCTGCCCTCGAGCGCATTGTCAACGCCCATCGCAATATCGGGGGACTGCTTATCAAGAGTGGTCATTACAGCGCAGGTGTTGCAGTCGAAGCCATATTCTGAATTGTCATAGCCGATCTCGCGTATCGTTTCACGAACGAGCGCGGGAATGTCGATAACAGCCTTTGTTGTAATTTCGCCCATGACCATTACCATACCAGTTGTGGTGCAGGTCTCGCAGGCAACGCGGGACATAGGATCCTGCGCGAGGAGCGCGTCAAGAACGCTGTCGGAAATTTTGTCGCAGATCTTATCGGGGTGACCCTCGGTAACGCTTTCGGATGTGAATAAATACTTTGCCATTTGTGTTTCCTTTCTCGGTTGAGTTAAAAATTAAAAAACAAAAGCTCCCTTTCGGGAGCGGATTTTCACACTCCCTCATCTTCCGCCTTTCGGCGCAGGATTTGGCACCATTTTCGGTTGACCGAACGGTTGCCGCAGCTTCACAGGACCTGTTCCTCCGCTGCTCTTGATAAGGAATACTTATGCCGAAAATTATTGTAGCACAAGCGAGTGATTTTGTCAATAGAAAATGCTAAAAAACCGAATGTATAGTTGTCAATGATATGTTACACTCGGACTCAAAAAGCTACGAAGTTAAAGTGTAAAAAATGCAAAATGCCAAATGCGAGGAGCGAAGCGACGAGGATTTGGCATTTTGCGGCGGCTCA
>Ga0129308_1000472_pt1 | contig 58996 bp, 52 predicted proteins | sample L827metagenome_FD_94440 | JGI IMG/M metagenome (GOLD analysis project Ga0129308, IMG submission 94440) | Ring-tailed lemur group fecal microbial communities from Wisconsin, USA - L827 metagenome | ecosystem: Host-associated > Mammals > Digestive system > Large intestine > Fecal | place: USA...
CTTTGCCCGCGGCGGCAAAGTAACCAAAACGCCGCCGGGGACGTCGGCCAAAGAAAGCACGAAAAATTTCTCCCGCTGGAAATTTTTCCGCGCTTTCATGCCTCCTTTCCCCGGACCCCTGTTACGGGAACGCACTTCTGTTTCGTAGCGGTTTCATCCGGCGCGCATCCCCTGGTTTTGCCGCCCCTCTTTCCGGGCCTTCGGCCCTGGGTCGAGGAAACTTGGATTGGAACAGCCGCTGAATCCTGCGCCTGGGTTTCACAATTGTGCGGCGTGGTCCTTGGCCGCGCTGGTCCGCATACAGTTTGATTCATTGGGAACCATTCCTGTAGAACATAAAACTGCTGCTCCATAAACGAAAATTTACCACTTAATATCACGAGGTGTTCCCCATGCCCGTCGCCCTGACCCAACTGAATATCGACGAGGTCCTGCGGTATATGGGCTGCCCGCCGGACAAGGCTGATTCGTCTACCCGGGCGCTGGCGGAGGAATGTGCCGCCCAAATGCTCCGGACGGCCACACCCCGCTGGACCTACCGGATCTTTGACCTGGGCTTTGAGGAGGAGGGCGTCCGGATGGGCGGCCTGCTCCTGCCGGGGGAGGACCTGAAGGCCCATTTGACGGGCTGCGGGCAGGTGGCTCTGTTCTGCGCCACTCTGGGGGCAGGGGCGGACGCCCTGATCCGCCGGGCGGAGAGCGGAGACATGGCCCGGGCCCTGGCGCTGGACTGCGCCGCCGCCGCGGCGGTGGAGGAGGTCTGTGACCGGATCGAGCTGGAGCTCCAGGCCATGTTCCCCGGCTGCTTCTTCCCCTTCCGGTACAGCCCGGGCTACGGGGACCTGCCCCTCACGCTGCAAGGGGACCTGCTGGCCCTGCTGGACGCCCCCCGCCGGGTGGGTCTCACCGCCAGCGCCAGCAACATCCTGCTGCCCCGAAAATCGGTGACTGCCATCCTGGGGATCGCGCAAAGCCCCATTGAGAGAAAAAACCGCAGCTGTCTGGGCTGTCCCGCCCACGACGGCTGCCAATATCGAAAGTCAGGTGGACATTGTGGAATTTCATGAACTGCTGAAGGCGCCCGGCCCCATTCTGCTGGACGGCGGCATGGGCAGCATGCTCCAGGCCAAGGGCCTGGCTCTGGGGGAGTATCCGGAGCTGGCGGCCCTGGAGCACCCCGACTGGCTGCGGGAGATCCACCGGGCCTATGTGGAGGCCGGCTCCCAGATCATTTACGCCAACACTTTCGGGGCCAACCGGGAGAAGCTGAGCCGGACGGGGAAGACGGCGGCGGAAGTGGTGTCCGCCTCGGTGGCGCTGGCCCGGGAGGCGGCGGGGGGACGGGCCCTGGTGGCCCTGGACCTGGGCCCCATCGGTCAGCTGCTGGAGCCCACCGGCATCCTGAAATTTGAGGAAGCGGTGGATATTTTCAAGGAGATGGTGCTGGCCGGCGCCGCCGCCGGGGCGGACCTGGCAGTCATCGAGACCATGACCGACCTCCAGGAGGTCCGGGCCGCCCTGCTGGCGGTGAAGGAGAACAGCAGCCTGCCTGTGATCGCCACCATGAGCTACGAGGAGCGGGGCCGGACCTTCCTGGGCTGCGACCCGGCCTCGGCGGCCCTGACCCTGGAGGGGATGGGGGCGGACGCCGTCGGCGTCAACTGTTCCCTGGGCCCCCGGGAGATGCCGCCCCTGGTGGAGGAGCTGACCCGCTGGACCACCCTGCCCATCGCCATCAAGCCCAACGCCGGGCTCCCCGACCCCGGAGGGGCCGGCTACGATATTACCGCGGAGGAGTTTGCCCAGAGCATGGCCGACCTGGCTGATCTGGGGGTCAAGCTGTACGGCGGCTGCTGCGGCACCACCCCGGAGTACATCGCCCGGATGAAGGCGGCCCTGGCGGGCCGGACCATCCGGGATATTCCCCGAAACGTCCCCGCCGCCGTGTGCAGCGGCAGCTGCGCCGTCCCCATCGACCGGGTGCGGGTCATTGGTGAGCGGATCAACCCCACGGGCAAGAAGGCCATGAAGGAGGCGTTGCGCCGTGGGGACGTGGACTACATGCTCAACCAGGCCCTGGAGCAGACCGGGGCGGGGGCGGATATTCTGGACGTGAACGTGGGCCTGCCGGAGATCGACGAGGCGGAGATGATGGTCCGGGTGGTCAAGGCCATCCAGGGGATCACCGACGCCCCCCTCCAGCTGGACTCCACCGATCCCAAGGTGCTGGAGGGCGCTCTCCGGGTCTACTGCGGCAAAGCCATCGTCAACTCGGTGAACGGGGACGAGGAGAGCCTGACGGCCATCCTCCCCCTGGTGAAGAAGTACGGCGCCGCCGTGGTGGGCCTGACCCTGGACCGGAACGGCATCCCCAAATCCACCGAGGAGCGGATGGTCATTGCCCGGCGCATTTTGGACAAGGCCCTCTTCTACGGCATCCGCCGGGAGGACGTGTATATTGACTGCCTGACCCTCACCGTGTCGGCGGAACAGGCGGGCGCTTCCCAGACGCTGGAGGCCCTGCGCCGGGTCCACGCCGAGCTGGGGCTGAAAACGGTGCTGGGGGTGTCCAACATCTCCTTCGGCCTGCCTGCCCGGCCCCTGGTGAACCAGAACTTCCTGACCATGGCCATGACCTGCGGCCTGGACCTGCCCATCATCAACCCCAACCTGGAGCCCATGATGGCGGCGGTCCGCAGCTACCACCTGCTGATGAACATTGACAAGGACGCGCGGGATTTTATCGCCGCCTACGGCGACGCCCAGGTGTCCACCACCATCACTGCCGGGAAGGCCGCCCCCGCTCCGGCGGAAGCGGGCGCGCGGGACCTGGGCAAGCTGGTGGAGGCAGGCTTGAAAAATGAGGCGGGACAGGCCACCCGCCAGCTGTTGGCGGAGCGGGAGCCCATGGATATTGTGGACAATGTTCTGATCCCGGCCCTGGACCGGGTGGGCGCTGATTTCGAGACGGGCCGGGTCTTTCTGCCCCAGCTGATCCAGTCCGCCGGAGCCGCCCAGGCCGCCTTCGAGGTGATCCGGGAGAAGCTCTCCGGCCAGCCGGGCCGGGAGACGGACAAGGGCACCATCGTCCTGGCCACCGTCAAGGGAGACATCCACGACATCGGCAAGAATATTGTCAAGGTGCTGCTGGAAAACTACGGCTATACCGTCATCGACCTGGGCAAGGACGTGGACCCCGCCGCCGTGGTGGAGGCCGCCCGGAAGCACAAGGCCGGTCTGGTGGGACTGTCCGCCCTGATGACCACCACCTTGAAAAGCATGGAGGAGACCATTGCCCTGCTCCGCCGGGAGCAGGTCCCCTGCAAGACCGTGGTGGGCGGCGCGGTGCTCACCCCCGAGTATGCCGCCCAGATCGGCGCGGATTTCTACGCCAAGGACGCCAAAGAGAGCGTGGATGTGGCCCGCCGGGTCTTCGGAACAACGTAACATGGGGAAAGCGGGAGCCCGGGCCGCGGCCCGGACTCCCGCTGTTTTCCCCGGGGACCGAGTTGCGGGAAGGGAAAGCGGCTGGTATAATGTTCGGCAAAAGCCGACAGCGGCGGCCTTTGCCGGGAGGACACAGAATGAGAGACAGAGACAATACGCGACAAACTGGGAAGAACGGTCCCCGCCGCCTGGCGCCGAAAAAGAGGGGGCGGCTGGGGATGATCCTCTTGGTCCTGGTGCTGGTGCTGGCGCTGGCCGCCGGAGGGGCGGGGCTGTACCGCGTCCTGCATCCTGAGCCGGTGACCTTCACCTACCGGGACCGGGTCCTGGAGGCCAAGGACGGGGTGCCGGTGAACCGCTATGCCCGGGAGGGATTTTCTGCGGATGAAAACGGGCGGGTGTCCTATGTCCATAACGGCCTGCGGGCCAAAGAGGGCATCGACGTCTCCTCTTACCAGGGGGAGATCGACTGGGAGGCCGTGGCGGCGGACGGGGTGGACTTTGCCATGATCCGTCTGGGCTACCGGGGCTACACCGAGGGCGGACTCCGGATGGACAGCCGGTTTGAGGAAAATATCCGTGGGGCTTTGGAGGCCGGCCTGGAGGTAGGGGTCTACTTCTTCTCCCAGGCCATCACGCCCGGGGAGGCGGAGGAGGAAGCGGATTTCGTGCTGGAGGCCCTGGAGGGATATGAGCTCGCCTACCCCGTGGCTTTCGACTGGGAGCCGATCACCCCGGGGAAGGAAGCCCGCACCGACGCCATGGACGGAGAGACCTTGACCCAGTGCGCGGCGGCCTTCTGCCGGCGTGTCAGCCAGGCGGGCTATGTCCCCCAGGTCTATTTCAACAAAGAACTGGGTTATCTGGCCTATGATCTGGCGGAGCTGAAAGACTGGCCTTTCTGGCTGGCGGAGTATGATACCGCGCCGGATTTCTATTACGGCTTCGATCTGTGGCAGTATACCCATACCGGCACTGTGGCGGGCATCCAGGGCAGCGTGGACCGGGATCTGGACCTGGGATCGGTTTTGAATTGAATGGAGAGAACGGGCTCCCGGCGGCGCCGGGGGCCCGTTGTTCTATGCCAGGATCTCGCCGCACAGGTCTGCCGCCATGGCCGCCACCAGGTCAAAGTCCACGTGGGGGTTGTAGAGGGCCTCCAGGCCGTCGTGCATGGCTTTGGCCTGGGCCAGAGAGGAGATGGCCTCCTCCATCAGGGCGGAGGACACCTTTTTGGCGAAACGGAGCCGGGGACGGTTGTGGCGGAGCAGCTCCTTGTCCGCCGCCGCGTCCAGCCGGATGCGGCGGTAGGGGGTGCCGGGGAAGGGGAGGCCGGCGGTGGAGGTGAGGAAGGCCAGGTCCAGCTGGGGGACCAGCAGATGGGCCAGCCGCTGGGGAGCCATGGGATCGGGACAGGCGGTCACGTCCCAGCCCTGGGCTGTGATGCCGGCCAGCAGGTGGATCAAAAGCTCGTGGGCCAGCCCGCAGCTGTCCGCCAGCTCGTAGATCCGGCCGCACTGGGCCTGGGCCGTCTCAAAGAGGCAGAGGGGACCCGCGTGGGTCACCGCACCCAGGAACCGCTGCTTGACCTGCCCCCCGGCCGGCCCCTTCTTTTTCCGCAGCTCCCGGTCCAGAATGCCCCGTGCCCGCTTGGCCAGCTTTTCCGACAGACCGTCGGTGAGCAAGGTGGAGCGCTGGTCCTCGAAGATCTCAGCCGCCGCCCCCAGACAGCGGTAGGCCCGCTGGTAGCAGCCCTTGTAGCCCGCCATGCAGTCGATGATCTCTCCCCGCAGCGGGGCCAGCCCCTGGCTGTCGTAACACTGGCCCATGTTTACATACCGCTCCACCACGCCCGGGTATTTCGGCTCCACCACATGGGGCGCGGTGCCGTCCACCAGGGCGACCCTAAGCTGGGGCAGGAGCAGGGCGTCCAGGGAGGCCGGGTCTCCGGAGCAGAGGATGTACTCCGTTTCCAGTCCGGCCTCCTCCATGCGCTGGGCCACCCGGCGCATGAGAGTGGATTTTCCGCAGCCGGGTCCGCCCTTCAAAATGTAAATGGCCCGGGCAGTCTCCGGGGCGATGAGTTCCGGGTAAAGGGAATAGAAACCAGCGGGGGAATTGGCCCCCAGAAAATATTGGATATGGGGTGAAGCAGTCATGACCGACCCTCCCTGTCAACGAATCTGTATCCCAGACTATGCCGGAACGGTCCGGATGGTGTGAGAGAGACGGAAAGAGCCAAAAAACGGCGGAAAAACGCTGAGAAATGGGCAAAAATACACATTGACAGACCAGAGGGAGTAGGGTAGAATGGGGACGAAAATGAAGGAAAACTTGCAAGATGAAGGAACGGACGGCGGTTCCTGCACGGACGCCGGACGTTTTGGGAACAACTGTGAGGGAAATGTTGGAGGAAGCGAGATTATGCGTACATTTGAGACCAAAATCCAGGAGCTGAAAACTTCCGTTCTGACGGAAGTGGCACGGTTGACTTGGGAAGACCGGACCCAGACCGGCATTCTGGACATCCCCGAGAAGATCATTCCCGGCCCTGAGTCCAGCCTGCGCTGCTGCATTTACAAGGAGCGGGCCATCATCGGCAGCCGGGTCAAGATGGCCATGGGCGGAGACAAGACCAACCCCTGTGTGGTGGAGGTCCTGCCCATCGCCTGTGACGAGTGTCCGGTCACCGAGATGACGGTCAGCGCCTCCTGCCGGGGCTGTCTGGCTACCCGCTGCGTCCACGCCTGCCCCAAGGACGCCATCACCATTGTGAACCACCGGGCCCACATCGATCACCAGAAGTGTATCACCTGCGGCAAGTGCCTCAACGCCTGCCAGTACAGCGCCATCGTCAAGACCCAGCGGCCCTGTGAAAAGGGCTGCCCCGCCGGAGCCATCTCCATGGGTCCCAACAAGAAGGCCTCCATTGACATCAACAAGTGCATCTCCTGCGGCAACTGCGTGTACCAGTGTCCCTTCGGCGCCATCCAGGACAAGTCCTGGATCATGGACGCCATTCAGATGATCCGGGGCGGCGAGCACTGGGGCTATAAGACCTATGCCGTCATCGCGCCCTCCATCGCCGGCCAGTTTGCCCCCGCCACCTATGGCCAGCTGGTGGCCGGCCTGAAGCTGCTGGGCTTCTCCGGCGTGGCCGAGGTGGCTCTGGGCGCCGACATGGTGGCCGAGCGGGAGTCCGAAGAACTGGTGGAGCGGGGCGTGATGACCTCCTCCTGCTGCCCCGGTTTTGTGGGCTATGTGAAGAAGAAGCACCCTGAGCTGGACAAATATGTGTCCCACACCCCCTCGCCCATGGTCATGATCGGCCTGCACCTGAAGGAGAAGGACCCCGACGCCAAGGTGATCTTTATCGGTCCCTGTGTGGCCAAGAAGAAGGAGTTCCAGCTGGGCCGCACCATGAACGCCATCGACTGTGTCCTGACCTATGAGGAGCTGTTCGCCCTCTTTGAGTCCCGGGACATCGACCTGACCAAGCTGGAAGAGGCCGAACTGGACGAGGCCAGCCCCTTTGGCCGCAACTTTGCCCGCAGCGGCGGCGTGGCTCAGGCCGTGGTCCAGGCCCTGCAGGAGAAGAACTCCGACTTTGAGGTGAAGGCCGTCCCCTGCAGCGGCATCGCCCAGTGCGAGATGGCCCTGCTGAAGCTGAAGGTGGGCAAGCTGGAGGGCAACTTCATCGAGGGCATGGCCTGCGACGGCGGCTGTGTCCAGGGCGCCGGCTGTCTGGTCCGGAGTCCCCGCAACCGCATGGACGTGGAGAAGCACGCCAAGGAGGCTGAGGGCCGCACCATTCTGGGCGCCACAGCCGCCGCCGGTCAGGCGCCGGCCAAAGCTGCCGTCAAGGCCGAGGGCGGAGCGGAGAAGGCCTGACCTGCCATCGTATGCAAACCGGGGTTCCCTTGTGGGGAGCCCCGGTTTTTTACCTGTGCAGGCAGGGGAACATAGACCTTGGAAGAATGGATTTACAAGCGGGGAAAAGTAAGCTATACTAAAATAGCTTTTTTGGGAGCCTATTTTCAGAAAATTGAGGTACTGCATGAAACATCGAATCCTATTGCCCCTGTTGGCCCTGTTCCTTCTGTTGTCCGGCTGCGTCTCCGCCGGGACCGCGGAGCAAAGCGCGGACCGAGGGGAAGAACTGAAGATCGTGGCCGCGACCTACCCCGTCTACCTGTTTGCCTGCGCCGTCACCGAGGGCGTGGACGGGGTGACGGTGGAGCGGCTGAATACCGGTGAGGCCAGCTGCCTCCATGACTACACCCTGTCGGTCCAGGACATGAAGAAGATCGAACTGGCCGGCGTGATCGCCCTGAACGGGGTGGAGCTGGAGGAATTTATGGAGGATGCCCTGGCCGCTTCCGACGCCTTTGTGATCGACTGCTCGGAGGGCGTGGCGCTGCTGGAGAATCTGGACCACCACCATGAGGAGGAGGAAGACCACGACGGTCACGACCATGGCCACTTCGATCCCCACATCTGGATGGACCCGGAAAACGCCGTTCAGATGGTGAACAACCTGGTGCGGGGATTCAGTGAACTGGACCCGGAGCACGGGGAAGAATACCGGAACAACGGCGCGGACGCCGTGTCTTTGCTGAACGCGTGGGACAGCGCCTTGGAGGACCTTTTGCGGGAGGTCCGGGAGAGCCGGGAAGGCTTTGAAATTCCCGGCCTCATCACCTTCCACGACGGCTTTCAGTATTTTGCCCACGCCTACGGCCTGCCCCTGCTGGAATCCATTGAGGAGGAGGCGGGCAGCGAGGCCAGCGCCCATGAGATCCTGGAGATCACCGAGCTGGTGAAGGAAAAGGACATCCCCGTCATCTTTACCGAGGTCAACGGCTCCGACGCCACCGCCAAGGCCATTTCCCGGGAGACGGGCTGCCGGGTGGCCCAGCTGTCCATGTGCATGGACGGGCCGGACGGGGCGCTGTCCAACTATTTTGACGCCCTGATGGGCAATATGACCGCCATCATCAACGGTTTCGCGGGGGAGGAGGTGGCCCGGTGAGAAAGATCAAACACGGAAAACTGGCCGCCGGCTGCGCCGACGCCTGCTGCCTGAAGCTGGAGGGGCTGTCGGTGCGCCTTCAGGGGGACTCCATTCTGGAGGACGTGTCCTTCCACCTCCACTGCGGGGAGATCGTAGCCCTCATCGGCCCCAACGGGGCGGGGAAATCCTCCCTGTTCCGCAGTATTCTGGGCCAGATGCCCTATAAGGGCAGCATCACCTTCTCCCCGGCGGGAGGCCCCGCCATTCGTCTGGCGGACGGCGCCGTCACCGGAGGCAAGCGGCCCCTGGTGGGCTATGTGCCCCAGGCCCCCAGCTTTGACCGGGGAGACCCGGTGTCCGTTCTGGACTTTTTTACCGCCGCCACCGCCAAGTGGCCGGTGTGGCTGCCCGTCCCCAAAAAGCAGCGGGAGCGGGCGGCGGCCTGTCTGGCCCGGGTCCATGGGGAGGACCTGCTGGACAAGCCCATGGGCGCCCTGTCCGGCGGTCAGCTCCAGCGGGTGCTGCTGGCCCTGGCCCTGGAGCCGGTGCCCCACATCCTGATCCTGGATGAGCCTCTGTCCGGCGTGGACATCGAGGGGGAGCACCAGCTGCTGGAGATGCTGGACGAGCTGCGCACCCAGTATGACCTGTCCATCTTCCTGTCCACCCACGACTTTGCCACCCTGGGCCAGTTTGCCGACAAGGTGATCCTGCTGAACAAGAAGGTGCTCCGGGCAGGCCCGCCCGGAGAGGTGCTGTCCTCCCCGGAGTTTTATGAGACCTTCCACCTGCACATGGGGAAAGGAGGCGAGGGGTGATGGAGCTCTGGTATTCCCTGGTCTCCCTGCTGCCCTTCGAATGGGCCCAGCCCGGGACCATGTACTTTATGAAGCACGCCCTGCTGGCGGTGCTGGTCATCTCGCCCCTTTTCGGCATCCTGTCCACCATGGTGGTTCACAGCCGCATGTCCTTCTTCTCCGATGCCCTGGGCCACTCCGCCTTCACCGGCATGGCCATCGGGGCCATCTGCGGCTTCAACGAGCCCACCTGGGCGGCGGTGATCTTCGCTCTGCTGTTTGCCCTGCTGTTCAATCTGGTACGCCGCCGCTCCGCCCTGGCCAGCGACACGGTCATCGGAGTGTTCTCCTCCACCGCTGTGGCCCTGGGCATTTTCCTGTCCACCCTGGGCGGGCGGTCCTTCACCAAGTTCAACAACCTGCTGATCGGCGACATCCTGTCGGTGGAGCCGGCCAAGATCGGCCTGCTGGCCGTGATCCTGCTGCTGGTGGTCCTGCTGTGGGCGGTGTCCTTTAACCAGCTGATGCTGTCCGCCGTCCATCCCGCCCTGGCCGACAGCCGGGGGGTCAAGGTGTTCTGGCAGGAGACGGTGTTCTCCATGGCCATCGCTGTGGTGGTCACCCTGTCCATGACCTGGGTGGGCCTGCTGGTTATCAATTCCCTGCTGGTGCTGCCCGGGGCGGCCGCCCGGAACATCGCCCGGAACATGTGGCAGTACCACCTGCTCTCCCTGGTGGGCGCGGTGGCAGCCGGCGTGGCCGGATTGATGACCTCCTACTATATCGGCGCCTCCGCCGGCGCCGCTATCACCCTCTATCTGGCGGGATGGTTTCTGGTCACCTTCCTGCTGCGGAAAAAGGGATAATAAAAAGGAAACGCATGACAGCTTGTCGGCGTTTCCTTTTTTATTCCCTGTACTCGGCAATGTCTTCCAGCTTGCAGCCTAGAATCCGGCATAGCTGATCGAGAGTGTAGGTGTTGACATTTTCATTTTTTCGAAGTCGGTCTAATTGTCCCGTGCTAATCCCGTATTGTTTAATGAGTTTATACTGTGAAATGTTTTTATCGCGCATAGTCTGCCACAGTTTATCGAATACAATCATTCATAATTGCTCCGTTTGTTTTCAGTATAAACTAAGACTATTTCATTGTTCTCTGCTTGACAATTGCCCGTATACGGGCTATATTAGACAAGGAGGTAATCAAAATACAATCGAAAAGGAGAACTTGATGATGGTCATTCTGTTAGTGCTATATCTAGTGATTGGGTATTGGGCGGTAGGAGCAACGGTTTATGCGAACAAAATTCGTTTCGGCACAATGGAACATTTGTTTATATCAAGGTTAACGATTGCACTGGTTTTTGGATGGTTATTGATTCCTGTTGCATTAATTAAAGCTATTTTCTTCCGCTAAACTCCATTTTAATCATTGTAGGAGAATTAAAATTTTCATATAAAGATAGAGAATCCCCCTGATGTAGGAAAGAAACTACATCAGGGGGATTTGAGTTGGATACAACAGTATAGAGCTGTTTTAGGGTGTATCAATATCTACCAGAATGTTGTCGGTGCCGTGTTCCTCAAACTCAGCGATGTAGGCGTCGATGCGGCTGGTGAGTTCGGCGTAGTTGCTCTCGTCGATGGGGGCGTCGTCCATATCCCGGCGGGCCAGGTCCTCGGCCAGGATGTCGAAGAAGACGTTGTTCTCATACTCGACGATGGCCTCGTGGATGCCGCCCTCCACAAAGGCCCGGGAGGGGACGATCTCCCCCTGATACAGCTCGGCCAGAGAGGGCATCCCCTCCAGCACGGCCTGGCCGAAGACCAGACTCTCCACTTCGTCGTAGTCGGCAAAGCGCTGGTCGCCCCGGGTGGAGTTCAGGATCCAATTGCCGATGTAGACCATATCCAGCAGCCGGCGAAACTGCTTCTTACTCAATTCCAGGTTCATGAATGGGACCTCCTTTCCCGGAATCAGAGATGCGGATACTCATATTATAGCCGCGGGACCGCGTTTGTCAAATAGGGATTCTTGGGAAACAAGGGCGTTTTACGAAAATTCCCCCTTGTCTTTCCCGGGAAAATAGCATAGAATAATATCCGTTGAATTTTGCCCTTCCGGCCGTTGCATGCCGGTGGAAAAACCTGGCGCCGTGTTTCACTCGCGGGCCGGCGGCGGGGCATCAAAGCCTATGGGAGGCAAGTATGGAAAAAAACGTGGTCATCTCCATCAAGGGGACCCAGAAATATGAGGACACGCCCCCGGACGTCATTGAGCTGGTCACCAAGGGCCGGCTGATCCGGGACGAGGGGGGCTATACCCTGACCTACCAGGAGAGCGAGCTCACCGGACTGGAGGGCACCCTTACCACCATCCAGGTGGAGGAGGAGGGGGAGCAGGTCACCCTGATGCGGGCGGGTGAGGTCAATGCCCAGATGGTCTTTCAGGAGGGCCGCCGCCATCTGTCCATGTACAATACACCTTATGGCGCCATGGCCATCGGGGTGAATACCCGCCATCTGCTGGCCGACCTGAACGACCAGGGGGGCGACATCGAGATCGACTACGCCATCGAGGTGGACCACGCCATCGCCGGCCGGAACATCTTCCAGATCAAGGTGCGGGAAGCGGACGGCTGCGGGCTGAAGCAGTAAATCCGGACCAGGGACGGAGAGAAACGAGTATGGAGGGGGTTCCGCTCCGAGAAATTCTTGCCCGCGCCCTGTCTGTTATCTTAAATTTAAGGTGTGATAGATAAAATGAGCAATATGATCCAGGCCGCCCGGCAGCAGGTGGCCCAGCTGACCCAGGACGCCTATGAGAAGGCGGCCCAGGCCGGCCTTCTGCCCGCGGGGGCGGAGGTCAAGGCCACCATTGAGATCCCCAAGGACACCTCCCACGGGGACTACGCCTCCTCCTTTGCCATGGCGGGGGCCAAGGCCCTGCACAAGGCCCCCCGGATGATCGCCCAGGCCATTGTGGACAATCTGGACCTGGAGGGCAGCTATTTCCAGAAAGTGGAGATCGCCGGCCCCGGTTTCCTGAACTTTACCCTGGGACCCAAGTGGTTCGGCGACGTGCTGGCCGCCGTGGAGACCGAGGGCGCCTCCTACGGCTCCGGCGACGAGGGCCAGGGCCGGAAGGTGATGGTGGAGTTCGTCTCCGCCAACCCCACCGGACCCATGCACATGGGCAACGCCCGGGGCGGCGTGCTGGGGGACACCCTGGCCAACGTGCTCAAGCGGGACGGCTGGGACACCTGGAAGGAGTTCTATGTCAACGACGCGGGCAACCAGATCCACAAGTTCGCCGTCTCCATCAACGCCCGGTACATGCAGCTCATTCTGGGGGAGGAGAACTTTGAGTTCCCCGAGGAGGGCTACCACGGGGAGGACATCAAGGAGCTGGCCCGGGCCATCTATGAGATGCACGGGGAGAGCTGGAAGGACCTGCCCGAGGAGGAGCGGCTGGACAAGATGGCCCAGTACGGCCTGTCCGTCAACATCCCCAACATGAAGGCCGACCTGCTGAAATACGGCATCGAGTACGACCAGTGGTTCTTCGAGTCCTCCCTCCACCAGTCCGGCTATGTGGCCGAGACGGTGGGGCTGCTCACGGAAAAGGGCTGGACCTATGAAAAGGACGGCGCCCTGTGGCTGAACACCACCCAGCTTCTCAAGGAGAAATTTATGCGGGAGGGCAAGACCCAGGAGCAGGTGGACAAGCTGGACCTGAAGGACGACGTGCTCCGCCGGGCCAACGGCTTCTATACCTATTTCGCCGCCGACATCGCCTACCACCGGAACAAGCTGGCGGTCCGGGGCTTCGACAAGGTCATCAACATCTGGGGCGCCGACCACCACGGCCACGTGGCCCGGCTCCAGGCCGCCCTGGACGGCCTGGGCCTGGACGGCTCCAACCGCCTGGTGGTGGTGCTGATGCAGCTGGTCAACCTGATGCAGGACGGCAAGCCTGTCCGCATGTCCAAGCGCTCCGGCAAGGCCATCGCCCTCCACGACCTGCTGGACGAGATCAGCGTGGACGCCGCCCGGTACTTCTTCAACTCCCGGACCTCCACCACGCCCCTGGACTTCGACCTGGACCTGGCCGTCCGCCAGGACAGCGATAACCCGGTGTACTATGTCCAGTACGCCCACGCCCGGATCTGCTCCCTCATCGCCCGTCTGGCCGAGGAGGAGAACGCCCGGGTGCCGGAGGCCGCCGCCGTGGATGCCGCCCTGCTGGCCGCTCCCGAGGAGCTGGCCCTGGTGAAGGCCCTGGCCCAGTACCCGGAGGAGCTGCATCTGGCCGCCCGGGACTATGACCCCAGCCGCATCAACCGCTACCTGGTGGCCCTGGCCGGCGACTTTCACCGGTTCTATAACGCCTGCCGCATCAAGGGGGAGGAACCCGGCGTACTGGCCGCCCGCCTGAAGCTGGCCGATACCGTCCGTGCGGTTCTGGCCAACGGCCTGGGGCTGCTGGGCGTGTCCGCGCCGGAGAAGATGTAATTGGATACAATCAAAAAACACGCCCCAGGGCGTGTTTTTTGTCAGAGAGGAGTGGAAGATATGGCGTCCAGGCGGGAGCGGTTTTCCGGACTCAAGAATAAGCTGGAGAAAAACAGAAGCATGATCGTCTATACCCTGGTGCTGCTGGCCCTGATGGGGGCGGCGGTGGGCTGGGGCCTGCTGCCGGAGCGGGTCACCATGGCCCCGGGGGCGGAGGAAGCGATTTACCGCCCCAAGGAGCAGCTGATCCTGATGAATCTGGCCCTGTCCCTGGGCTTCTCCGGCCTGTTCTGGAAATGGCCCCGGGAGGCAGCCTACCTGTTTGGGGCCGCCTTCGGCGTGGTCATGACCTTTGGGCTGCTCTATTTGAATCTGGGGGTGTGAGGAGATGGATCTGCGTCAAACGGAGGAATTTTTTCGGACCAGACAGCCCAAGCCCATGGACGCCGCGGGCAGCTTTGCCGTGCTGGTCCCGATGGTGCGGGACGGGGATGGGCTGTCTCTGCTGTATGAGGTCCGCGCCCATACCATGCGCCGCCAGCCCGGGGAGATCTGCTTCCCGGGGGGGAAGGTGGAGGGGACGGAGTCGCCGGAGGAGTGCGCCCTGCGGGAGACCTGGGAGGAACTGGCCATTCCCGCCTCCGGGGTCCATGTGATGGGTCCCCTGGATTTTATTGCCCACCGCTCCGGCCGGACCATCTATCCCATTCTGGGCCTGGTGGAGCGGGGGGCGCTGGAGCACATGGCCCTGAACCCGGGAGAGGTGGACGAGACGTTTTTGGCGCCCCTGGCCCACCTGTGGGACCAGGTGCCGGTGGAGTATACCTACCCTCTGGTCCCCCACCCGGAGGAGGACTTTCCCTATGAAAAGCTGGGTATCCCGCGAAACTACCCCTGGGCCAATGGCCGGGAGACCGTGCTGTCCTACTTTTGGGAGGACCGGGTCATCTGGGGACTCACCGGGCGGATCACCCGGAATCTGATCACGCTGCTGAAGGAGCAGGGCGGCGGAGAGATGCCAGTTTGAGCATAGGAAACGCGGGACCCACATGGGTCCCGCTTTGTCATGCTTCTTTCCGGTATCCGATCTCCACCTGGGGCTGGTGCTGGGAGATGAGGGCCAGCCCCTCTTTGCCCAATTCCTTGGACACCACCTCGCCCTTGTGGACGGTGCCGTCCTGGTCCTGGACCATCAGGAAGAACTGGTCGAAATTGGCCCGCCCGCAGCACAGGTTGGCGTTGACCTCCTCCTGGCGCAGCCAGGCGCGGACAATGTGTTCGTAGGGGAGGCTGAGATTACCGGAGAACCGGGTGAAGTAACAGTTATGCTCGCCCAGGCGTACCTTGCCCAGGTCACGGGCTTGCTGATAATCCTGCTTCAGTTCCTCCTGAGAGAGGGGAGTGGGGAATAACACTTTGAATCCCATAACATGTCCTCCTTTATCCGATCATTTAGGTGTGTTTATTATAGCACATCGCCAAATTAAATACAAGTAATTCTTATTATTAAAAATGGAAGAAATAGCGAAAAAATTCCCGAAAACAGGGCTGCGGCCTATTGACATAGCCCGTCTTTATTGGTAAAATATCAAAGCCGCTTTGAGTGGGACAGAGGCGCGGGAACCCCCAAAAGGGCGCCGCGGCGTGCTGACACAAGTGGAACACCGTTCCCTCCCAGGAGAGCGAGCCCGTAATGAAGGAGTTGAAACAAATGCAGGCAATCATCGTGACCGGCGGCAAGCAGTACAAGGTGAGCGAGGGCGATACCCTGTTCATCGAGAAGCTGGAGGCCGAGGCCGGCCAGAACATCACCTTCGACCAGGTTCTGGCTATCCTGGACGGCGACAACGCCACCTTCGGCGCTCCCACCGTGGAGGGCGCTTGTGTGGACGCCACCGTCGTGAAGAACGGAAAGGGTAAGAAGGTCCGGATCTTCAAGTACAGCCCCAAGAAGGGCTACCGTAAGCGTCAGGGCCACCGTCAGCCCTACACCAAGGTGCAGATCGGCGCCATCAAGGCCTGATGACCACCGTGACCTTCCATTCCGAGGGCAGCCGTATCGTGGGCTTTGAGGTCAAAGGCCACAGCGGATACGCCCCCGAGAGTGAGGACATCGTCTGCGCCGCCGTCACCAGCGCGGTCCGCCTGACCGAGTGCGCCATCAACGACGTGCTGGGCCTGGAGGCCTCGGTGAAGGTCCGGGACAAGGACGCGTCCATCACTCTGAAACTCCCCGGTAAGCTGGGACAGACCAACGAGAGCACCTGTCAGGCTCTGCTTGCGGCGCTGATGGTCCATTTTGTCCAGCTGGCGGAGGAGTACCCCGACCATATTTCTGTCTTGGAGGTGTAAGTTATGCTGAATATCGGTTTGCAGTTTTTCGCCCACAAAAAGGGCGTCGGTTCCACCCGTAACGGCCGTGATTCTGAGGCCAAGCGCCTGGGCGTGAAGCGCGGCGACGGTCAGTTCGTGCTGGCCGGCAACGTGCTGGTCCGCCAGCGCGGCACCCACATCCACCCCGGTGTCAACGTGGGTAAGGGCAGCGACGATACCCTGTTCGCTCTGAAGACCGGCACGGTCAAGTTCGAGCGTCTGGGTAAGGACCGCAAGCAGGTCTCCATCGTTGAGGAGATCGCTCAGTAATTTTTACTGTCACGAAGCCGCAAACGACACACCGTTTGCGGGGAGGCTGTCGAAAAAATTTTTTCGACAGCCTCAGCAAATTTAAAAACATTCAATGTTTTTAAATTTGTACTCATTGAAAAGAAAGGGAACCCTGACGGTTCATCTCTGCGCCAAGCGCCGCCGCTGCGCGGCGGTTGCGCTCCGAAACGCGCCTGCGGGCGCAGCCTTTCAAACTATCCTTCCCTCCGAAACCTTAGGCCGGAAGGGTTAATCGACAAGCCGGCCGCAAACGATTTGTTTGCGGCCTTTCTTTTCCAAGGAGGTTTTATCGTGGAATACCGGAAGTTTGACCGGGGTTACGTCCTGCGCCTGGACCCCGGCGAGGAGATCGTGGCGTCTCTGACCCGTCTGGTGGAGGAGGAGAAGATCGAACTGGCCTCTGTCTCCGCCCTGGGCGCGGCCAACGACGTGACCATCGGCATTTTCAACACGGCGGAAAAGCAGTATCATTCCCAGCGCTACCAGGGAGATTATGAGATCTCCGCCCTGGTGGGGAATGTGACCCGGAAAGACGGGGAACCTTATCTCCATCTCCATATCACCATCGGCAACCCCGTCACCGGGGAGGTCCACGCGGGACACCTGTCCGCCGCCACCATCAGCGCCACCCTGGAGCTGTTTCTCCAGGTTTGGGACGGCCAGGTGGGCCGGAAATTCAGCGATACGGTGGGCCTGAACCTGCTGGAGTTCTGATCCGCGGACAGGAAGCGGCCGCGGGGCTATGCCTCCCGGGATTCCTGTCTGTTTTACCTCAAAAAAGGAGGTGCGGCATATGGCAGCACCCTTTGTAGATACCGCCCGCATTACCGTCCGCTCCGGAAACGGAGGAAACGGCGTGGTCTCCTTCCACCGGGAGAAGTATGTGGCCGCGGGGGGCCCCGACGGCGGCGACGGCGGCCGGGGCGGAAACGTGGTGGTGGTGGTCAACGACCACATGTCCACCCTGATGGATTTCCGCTATAAGCGCAAGTATGTGGCGGGCAACGGCATGGACGGCCAGGGCAAGCGGTGTACCGGCAAGGATGGGGAGGACCTGGTGCTCCGGGTGCCCCGGGGCACCATCATCCGGGACGCCGAGACCCGGGAGATCATCAAGGACATGTCCGATGAGGAGCCCTTCATTTTGTGCAAGGGCGGCCGGGGCGGCTGGGGCAACAAGCATTTTGCCACCCCCACCCGCCAGGTGCCCCGCTTTGCCAAGGCGGGTCTGCCCGGCGAGAGCCGGGACGTGGTGCTGGAGCTGAAGCTGCTGGCCGACGTGGGCCTGGTGGGCTTCCCCAACGTGGGCAAATCCACCCTCCTGTCCGTGGTGAGCCGGGCCCAGCCCAAGATCGCCAACTACCACTTCACCACCCTGTTCCCCAACCTGGGGGTGGTCTATGTGGAGGAAGGGGTGTCCTTCGTCATGGCCGACATCCCGGGCATCATCGAGGGCGCTGCCGAGGGGGCCGGCCTGGGACACGATTTCCTCCGGCATATCGACCGCTGCCGCCTGCTGATCCATGTGGTGGACGTGTCCGGCTCCGAGGGCCGGGACCCGGTGGAGGACTTTGAAGCCATCAACGCCGAGCTCCGGCAGTATTCCCCGGAGCTGGCTTCCCGAAAGATGATCGTGGCGGCCAACAAGGTGGACATCATGTCCGATCCCGCTCTGCTGGACCGGCTGCGCGCCCATGTGGAGGAGCGGGGCATGGAGCTGTTTGAGATCTCCGCCGCCGCCCACCAGGGCGTCCGGGAACTGGTGAAAAAGGCAGCTCAGGAGCTCCAGGAGCTGCCCCCTGTGGCGGTGTACGAGCCCACCTATGTGGAACGTCCCCCCGAGGTGGATACCACCGGAGAGGTCCAGATCGAGCGCTATGACGACACCTGGGTGGTGGAAGCGCCGTGGCTCCAGCGGCTCATCGCCAACGTCAACTTCGGCGATTACGAGTCACGGAACTGGTTTGACCGCACCCTGCGCCAGTCCGGCCTGTTCGACAAGCTGGAGGAAATGGGTATCCGCGACGGGGACATCGTCTCCCTGTACGACCTGGAGTTTGAATACCAGCGGTAACGGGAACCGGCGGGCTGTGCCTGTTGGAGCGCCGCCCGGATGCTGGGCGTCCTGTGATCACGTAAATGACCGTGCTGCGGCTGAAAGAGGCCCACTGTCTGTGTTGGCAGACAGTGGGCCTCTTTTTTTGGAATATAGGAGTGGTTGGGGACGGGATATGCCGCGGCCTAAAGCCCCACTGGTCAGCGGCAGCGGATACTGCCTGTCCAATGGGACGTGGGCTTCGGGCGGCAGAGGGCTTAGTTTAAGTAGTCTCCCACGGGGGAGGCGTTGTACTGCTTGATGATTTTGATGAGGACGGAGCCGTCCTCCAAGGTCTCCTCAGAGAGGATCTTGTGCTGGACATGGCCCCGTTCCAGCTGCCGTTTGTAGCGCTCTACCTCCTGCTGGACGGTAGATACGGCCAAATCGTGGTCCGTGTCCTCCTTGAGGAGAAAGTGAAGCGTCTGCTGGATACAGGCGGCTTTGATGCGTTTCATGGTTGTGCTCCTTTCCGAAAAATAAGTGACTGGGTATAAGAAAATCAATATTTCTGATCACATTCTTATCATATCACTTATTTTTCGGAAATTTCAAACACTTTTTTCATATAAATTTTCAACAAAAAGGGCCGGGGACATCCCCGGCCGGAAAGGGCTTTACATCAGGGCAATGACCTGATACATCATCACGAAGTGGGCCGCGCTGCCCAACAGGATAAAGACGTGGAAGACCTCATGGCAGCCGAACCGGGGGTTGTTCCGTCCCGGCCACTTGACGGCGTAGAGGATGCCGCCCACAGAATAAAGGATGCCTCCGGCCAGCAGCCAGAAGAAGCCGTTGGCGGGCATGGTGCGGTGGATGGGGACGATGGCGAAAATGGCCAGCCATCCCATGAACAGGTAGATGACGCTGGTGAGCCACCGGGGAATGGACAGTTTGGCGATGGTCAGGACCGCGCCGGCGGCGGCCAGGACCCACACGGCGGTCAGCAGGACAGAGCCGCCGCAGTCCCGCAGGACGGTGAGGCAGACAGGGGTGTAGCTGCCGGCGATGAGCAGGTAGATGGAGCAGTGGTCATATTTCCGCAGGGCGATGCGGACGGGGACCGAGGTATTGAGGCAGTGGTACAGGGTGCTGGCGGTGTACAGACAGATCATGGACAGGCCATAGATCAAAAACAGCTGGAAATTGAGCCAGTTGCCCAGTCCGGCGGACCGGATCAGAAGGGCGGCGGTCCCCAGCACGGCCAGCAGGGCGCCCAGGCCGTGGGTCATGGCGGACCAGGGACGCAGGCCGTCGTAGGGGTCCCGGACCTCGCGGCGGGGGGAAACGGGCCGGCAGAAGGTTTGACCGGCGGAAACGGCGTTGGAACGCATACAAGACACTCCTTTCCGGGAAACAGGCGGAGGGTAACCGGTATGCCGGTTACCCTTTTCGGGTATGCTCAGTATATCCCAACAGCCGGAAAATATCAATGTTAAAAATGACTAAATATAATATTGAAAATTAGATTATAACATATAAAAGACGACGCCGGAATCACTCCCGGCGTCACTCTTTCATGTAATTAGCCCTGAGAAATAGCACTCATGGGGCAGGTGTCGGCGCAGGAACCGCAGTCCAGGCAGGAACCGGCGTTGATCTCGTAATGATCAGCACCCTGAGAAATGGCGCCCACGGGGCAGGCATCCGCGCAGGAACCACAGCTGATGCAAGCATCGCTGATGACATAGGCCATGATAAGTACACCTCCATTAAAATGTACATTTATTCTATCACATCTTTTTGAAAATGCAATGCTAAATTTTAGAAAAGGCGGGCATCCTTAAAAAAGATTTTGGATGAGGTGATTTTACCATGGCAGAAAGCCGTTTTACATCCACGGCGCTGGGGGCCATCCGTCTGGCCCAGGAGAACGCCGCCCAATTGGGGCACAGCTATGTGGGCAGTGAGCACCTGCTGCTGGGCCTGGCCTGTCAGGAGTACAGTCCGGCGGCCACCGTTCTGCGGCGGGCGGGGGCGGACAGCAAGACCCTCCGGTCCGCCATTGCCCAGCAGGTCGGGGTGGGGGTACCGGTCCGTTCCCTGCACCAGGGGCTGACGCCCCACTGCTGCCAGGCCATCCAGGGGGCGGTGGGGGAGAGCCGCCGGCTGGGACAGCGGGCGGTGAACTCCGAACACCTGCTGCTGGGTCTGCTGGGGGAGGGGGACTGCGCCGCGGTCCGGCTCCTCCGGGACTGCGGCGTGGACGAAAGCAAACTTTATGAGGCCGTTGCCGCCTCCCTGGGGGGAGAGAACCTGTCGGCCCGGCGGCCCCGGGAGCCGGAACAGCGCACCGCCGCCGAGACCCGGCAGCTGGACCAGTGCTCCCGGGACCTGACCCGGATGGCTGCGGAGGGCAAGCTGGACCCGGTGATCGGGCGGGAGGCGGAGCTGGAGCGGATGATCCAGATCCTGTCCCGGCGGACCAAGAACAACCCCGCCCTCATTGGGGAGCCGGGAGTGGGCAAGACGGCGGTGGTGGAGAGCCTGGCCCTGGCCATCTCTGACGGTACCGCCCCGGCCCACCTGCTGGGGCGGCGGCTGTGCGCCCTGGACCTGTCCGCCATGGTGGCGGGGACCAAGTACCGGGGGGAGTTCGAGGAGAAGCTGCGCCATGTGCTGGGGGAGGTCCGCAGGGCGGGCAACGTCATTTTATTCATTGACGAGCTTCACACCATCGTGGGCGCGGGGAGCGCCGAGGGGGCCATTGACGCGGCCAACATTCTGAAGCCCGCCCTGGCCCGGGGAGAGATCCAGGTTATCGGCGCCACCACCATCGACGAGTACCGCCGCCATATCGAGAAGGACGCGGCCCTGGAGCGGCGGTTTCAGCCGGTGACCATTCGGGAGCCCAGCCGGGACCAGACCCTGACCATTCTCCGGGGACTGCGGGGCCGCTATGAGACCCACCACCATCTGACCATCACCGACCAGGCCCTGGAGGCGGCGGTGGACCTGTCTATCCGCTACCTGCCCCAGCGCTTTTTGCCGGACAAGGCCATCGACCTGGTGGATGAGGCGGCGTCCCGGGCGCGGTTGTCCGGTCGGGCCCTGCCCCCGGCCCTGCGGGAACTGGAGGGACGGGCGGTCCAGGCGGGGCGGCAGATGTCCCAGGCCATCCGGGAGCAGGATTTCGAGAAGGCGGCCATGCTGCGGGATGCGGAGAGCAGCTTCCGCCGCCAGCTGGAGGGGGAGCGGAGCAAATGGCTGGCCGCCCAGGGCCCCCGGCAGGTGGAGGAGGCGGATATTCGGGCGGTGCTGGCCCAGTGGACGGGGGTCCCCGTGGAGCGGCCCGGAGAGGCGGACCGGCGGGTTTTGGCCCAGCTGGACCAGGAGCTGCGCCGGAGCATTTTAGGCCAGGACCGGGCGGTGGAAGCGGTGACCCGGGCGGTCCGGCGCAGCCGGCTGGGGCTGAAGGACCCCCGGCGTCCGGTGGGCAGCTTTCTGCTCCTGGGGCCCAGCGGCGTGGGCAAGACCCAGCTGTGCCGGGCGCTGGCCAAGGCCCTGTTTGGACGCCAGGAGGCCCTGATCCGCTTCGATATGTCTGAGTATATGGAGGCGCACACGGTCTCGCGGCTCATCGGTTCCCCGCCCGGCTATGTGGGCCATGAGGAGGGAGGACAGCTCACCGAGCGGGTCCGCCGGGAGCCCTGGTCGGTGGTGCTGCTGGACGAGCTGGAGAAGGCCCACCGGGACATCTGGTCGGTCCTCCTGCAGGTGATGGAGGAGGGTGTGCTCACCGACGCTCAGGGGAGAAAGACTGATTTCCGGAATACGGTGCTGGTCATGACCTCCAACCTGGGGGCGGGCCGCTTCGCCCGGGGGCGGCAGCTGGGATTCTCCGCCGGGGGCTCCGCTGAGCGGGAGGAGCTGGAGCGGGCGGTGCTGGCCGACGCGCGGCGCACCTTCGCCCCGGAATTTTTGAACCGGCTGGACGCCGTTTTGGTGTTCCATCCCCTGGACCGGGATTCCCTGGGGGCCATCACCCGGCAACTGCTGGCTGAGACCGGGGACCGCCTGAACCGGCTGGGGGTGGCGCTGGAGGTGGAGGAGCCGGCGGTGGACCTGCTGGCCAGCCAGGGCAGCAGCCGGGAATACGGCGCCCGTCCCCTGCGGCGGGCCATCTCCGCCCTGGTGGAGGACCCGGCGGCCGACTTGATGCTGGCGGGTCAGGTGAAAAAAGGGGACACCCTGCAGGTGGTGGCGGAGGACGGCCGGGTACAGGTCCGGCTGGTATAGCGGTAAAAGGGCATAAAAAATGGGAACTGCCTTTGGCAGTTCCCATTTTTTGAGTTTTTTATACCAGCAGGTTCTGTTCAGTGCTGGGGTCAAAGAGATGGATGAGGTCGGCGGGGAAGGTGAAGCGGATCTGGGTGCCGTAGGGGATGCCGGCCCGGTGCTCGGCGGGCAGTTCGGTGGTGGGCACGCGCAGGACGATGTCCTTGCCGTTGCTGCTCACGTGGAGATAGATCTCGCTGCCCATCATCTCGGACACATCCACCTGGGCGGCGATGGTGTGCTCGCCGCCCTCGGGGGCGAAATGGACGTGCTCGGGACGGATGCCGATGGTGACGTCCATGCTGTTTACGCCCTTGTCAGCCAGCTTCTGCTGGATGCCGGCGTCCAGGGCCATCTTGGCGCCGTGGACGGCGATGGAGTAGCCGCTGGCCTCCTTCACCAGCTTGCCGTCGAAGAAGTTCATCTGGGGGGAGCCGATGAAGCCGGCCACGAACAGGTTGGCGGGGGAGTTGAAGACTTCCTGGGGAGTGCCGATCTGCTGGATATAGCCGTCCTTCATGATGACGATGCGGTCGCCCAGAGTCATGGCCTCGGTCTGGTCGTGGGTGACGTAGACGAAGGTGGTGTCGATGCGCTGGCGCAGCTTGATGATCTCGGCGCGCATCTGGTTGCGCAGCTTGGCGTCCAGGTTGGACAGAGGCTCGTCCATCAGGAAGACCTTAGGCTCACGGACGATGGCGCGGCCGATGGCCACGCGCTGGCGCTGGCCGCCGGACAGGGCCTTGGGCTTGCGGTCCAGGTACTGGGTGATGTCCAGGATCTCGGCGGCCTCGCGGACGCGGCGGTCGATCTCATCCTTGGGGAAATGGCGGAGATTCAAGGCGAAGGCCATGTTTTCGTACACGGTCATGTGGGGGTAAAGAGCGTAGGACTGGAAGACCATGGCAATATCACGGTCTTTGGGCTCCACGTCGTTCATCCGCTTGTCGCCGATGATCAGGTCGCCCTCAGAGATCTCCTCCAGGCCGGCGATCATGCGCAGGGTGGTGGACTTGCCGCAGCCGGAAGGACCGACCAGAACGATGAATTCCTTGTCGGCGATCTCCAGGTTGAAGTCGTGGACGGCGGTCACCTTGTTGTCATAGATCTTCTTTACGTTCTTCAGAGATACAGTTGCCATGTTTACAGAGCCGTAGGAGTTCAGCATCCGCAAAAACTCCCTTGCCCGCGGAGAGCGAAACTCCGCGGACGTTGCGGCAGGTCTCCACACTGCCGTACCGCCGGCCCGGCGGGATTGGTCTCCTCCTTTTTGATGGCTCCCGGCGCGCTATAGGGTTGGAGTAGCGGGCCGGCGCCTATTTAAGATTGGGGGCAGAGTGCAAAATACCATTTTGCCATGAAAAAATGGCAATTGGCGATATTTACTGAATGGCTTCCTTGACCAGCGCGCCTTTGAACACGATGGCGCGGATGTCCAGAGTGTCCTGGTCCAGCAGGACGAAGCTGGCCTCCTTGCCGTCCTCCAGGCTGCCGGTCCGGTCCTCGATGCCGATGGACCGGGCGGGGTTGTAGCTGCAGGCCCGCACCGCGTCAGCCAGGGGGATGCCGAATTTCACGGCCTGCCGCAGGCAGCCCATCAGGCTTGTGACGGAGCCGGCCAGCGTCTCGGGGTGACCCACGATGGTGGCGCGGTTGCCGTGGACCTCGATCTCCTGGCCGCCGAAGGGGTACTGGCCGTCGGGCATGCCGGTGGCCCGGAGGGAGTCGGAGATCAGGATGACCCGCTCTTTGCCGAAAAGCTGGAAGGTGAGCCGGACCACGCTGCCGTGGATGTGGACGCCGTCGCAGATCAGTTCGGGCATCACATGGGGCGCGTCAAAGGCAGCGCCGATGACGCCGGGGGTGCGGTGGTGCAGGGAGGGCATGCCGTTGTAGAGGTGGGTGGCATGGTCGGCCCCGGCGGCGAAGGCGGCGCTGGCCGTGTCATAGTCCGCCGTGGTGTGTCCCACCGAGACGTGGATGCCGGCCTCGGTGGCGGCTTTTACAAACTCCAGGCCGTTGGGCTCCTCGGGAGCCACGGTGACCAGCTTGACGCAGCCTTCGGCGGCCTCCTGGAGGCGGCGGAGCATGGCCGCGTCAGGGGCGTGGAGGAAGTCGCCGTTCTGGGCGCCCTTTTTGGCGGTGGAGAGGAAGGGCCCCTCCAGGTGGGCGCCCACCACCTCCGCGCCGCCGGCGTTTTTCGCCCGGTGGGCCGCCGTGTTCCGGCAGATAGCGGTCAGCTGGTCCTCGGGCAGGGTCATGCCGGCGGGGCAGATATAGGTGACGCCCTGGCTCAGCTCAAAATCCGCGATGCGCTGCAGGCCCTCCGGGGTGGCGTCGCTGAAGTCCTCGCCCACACAGCCGTGGAAGTGGACGTCCACCAGCCCGGGAATGACGTAGCACCCGGCGGCGTCCAGGACCTGGCCGTCACCGCTGGCGGCGGCCAGCAGGGACCCGTCCGTGGAGAGGTCCCGGGCCACAAAGCCTTTTTCCAGGTCGAATACCTGGCCGCCGGTTACTCGCATACGGGCACCCCCGCGGCGATCAGCTTGCTCAGCGCGGCCTTGTCGCCCACCAGGACCACATCGTCGTGGAGCTGGAGGATGGAGGCGGGGCAGTAGGGGGTGATGGGGCCGCAGAAGGCGTTGTACACCGCGTCGGCCTTGTCGGCGCCGCTGGCGATGAGCAGCACCCGGCGGGCGGCCATGATGCAGCCGATGCCCATGGTCAGGGCCTGGCGGGGCACGTCGTCGGCGCTGGCGAAGAAGCGGGCGTTGGCGTCGATGGTGCTCTGGGTCAGGTCCACCACGTGGGTCTCCTTGACAAAGTGGTCGCAGGGCTCGTTGAAGCCGATGTGGCCGTTGCGGCCCAGGCCCAGCAGCTGGAGGTCGGCGTAGCCCAGGGAGCGGACCAGCTCGTCGTACCGGGCGCACTCGGCGGCGGGGTCGGCGGCCAGGCCGTCGGGCACGTTGGTGTTCTTCACGTCGATGTCGATGTGATCAAAGAAGTTGTCCTGCATAAAGTAGCGGTAGCTCTGGTCGTGGGTGGGGGCCAGCCCCTTGTACTCGTCCAGGTTGACGGAGCGGACTTCCTTGAAGCTGAAGTCGCCCCGCTGATTCCAGGCGGCCAGCTGCTTGTAGGTGCCCACGGGGGTGGAGCCGGTGGCCAGACCCAGCACGCAGTCGGGCTTCCGGATGACCTCGGCGGAGATCAGGTTGGCCGCGCGGCGGCTCATGGCGTCATAATCTTCGGTCAGATAGATGCGCATGGAAAGACCCTCCCCCTCAGCAGTACTTGGCGATGGCGTCCTGGATCTGCTTGGAGCAGGCGTCCACCACGGCCTTGTCGGACTCGATCAGGTTGGCCAGGGGAGCGCGGACGCCGCCCATGTCCAGGCCGTACTGCTGCTTGATGACTTCCTTCATCACGGCGTACAGGTTGCCATGGGCAGAGCACAGCTTGTAGATGATGCGGCAGATCTCGTTCTGGATCTTGGCGGCCTCGGCCATCTTGCCCTGGTGGAACAGGTCCCAAACCTTCAGGAACAGCTCGGGCATGACGGCGTAGGTGCCGCCGATGCCGCCGGTGGCGCCCATGGCCAGGCCGGAGATGAACTGCTCGTCGGGGCCGTTCATGACCACGAAGTTCTCGCCGCCCTCATCCTTCCACATCTGGATGTCCTGGGTGGGCATGGAGGAGTTCTTGACGCCGATGACCCGGGGGTTCTTCAGCATCTCCTGGAGCAGGGGAATGGTCAGGGCCACGCCGGCCAGCTGGGGAATGTTGTAGATGATGAAGTCGGTGTTGGGGGCGGCGGCGGAGATGTCGTTCCAGTACTTGGCGATGCCGTGGGGGGGCAGGTGGAAGTAGATGGGGGGAATAGAGGCGATGGCGTCCACACCCAGGCTCTCGGCGTGGGCGGCCAGCTCCTGGCTGTCCTTGGTGTTGTTGCAGGCCACATGGGCGATGATGGTCAGATCGCGGCCCTTGGCCTCGGCCATCACGTTCTCCAGGACCACCTTGCGCTCCTCCACGCTCTGATAGATGCACTCGCCGGAGGAACCGCCCACGTACAGGCCGCGGACGCCCTTGTCGGCCAGGTGCCGGACCAGAGCCCGGGTGCCCTCGGGAGAAATATTGCCCTGCTGGTCATAGCAAGCGTAGAACGCGGGGATCACGCCCTGAAACTTTTTGATATCCATTACGATCAATCTCCTAACTTAATAAAATACGGTGAGTTTGGTTCGGAAATTCTGATTTGCCGGGGCTGCTTAACCCTTGACAGCACCCATGGTGATGCCCTGGGTAAAGTACTTCTGGAATACCAGGAACACAAGGATAATGGGGATGGCGGCCAGGGCGGCGCCCGCCATGAGCAGGCCCATATCAATGGAGGTCTCGGCCTGCATGGTGGCGATGCCCAGAGAGATGGTGTAGTTGGAGCTGCTGGCCAGCATGACCAACTGCATGAAGTAGTCGTTCCAGCTGTTGATGAAGGTGAAGATGGCCAGGGCGCCCACGCCCGGCTTGACCATGGGCAGGACGATGGAGAAGAAGGTCCTGGCCTCGCTGGCGCCGTCCACCCGGGCGGCCTCCAGGATCTCGCCGGGGATGCCCTCGGAGAACTGCTTCATCAGGAACACGCCGAAGGGCCAGCCCACGGTGGGGAAGATGACCGCCCAGAGGGTGTCATACAGATTCAGCGCGGACATCTCCTTCAGCAGGGGGATCAGGATGACCTGCTTGGGCAGGGCCATGGCGCACACGATCAGGGAGAACAGCAGGGTCCGGCCCACAAAGCGCTTCTTGGCCAGGGCGTAGCCGGCCATGGAGGCGGTGAGGCAGGTGAGGACCATGGCGGCCACCGCCATGAAGACGGTGTTCACCAGCCAGCGGATGGCGCCGGGCACGGTGGGACCCACCAGGGAACCCAGCTGGAACAGGGGAGCGGAGCGGCGGTCAAAGAGCTTTGCGAAATTGGCCATGGTCCACTGGGAGGGCCAAAACACGGGGGTGGTGCTGTAAATGTCCTGGCTGGTTTTGAAGGCGCCGGTGACGATCCAGTACAAGGGGAACAGGAACAGGAAAGCGAGGACAAGCAGAATGATCATGCTGAGGACTTTGTAAGCCCTGGAACGGTTCGACGTAAGATTCATATTCATCCTCCCCCCTTACTTTTCCTTGGCCAGCTTGAACTGGAGCGCGGACAGCAGGCCGATGAAGATGGCCAGGATCACGCCCATGGCGTTGGCGTAGCCGAAGTGGCCGGCCTTTTCCGTCAGCTTGAAGGCGGTGTAGTAGATGTAGTACATCACCGTGTTGGTGCCGGAGCCGCCCTGGGTCAGCAGCTGGATCAGCGCGAAGCACTGGAAGGAGTTGATGGTGGTGATGACCAGGATGTACAGGGTGGTGGGCATCATCTGGGGCCACTTGATCTTCCAGAAGACCTGGAAGTTGGTGGCGCCGTCCACCTGGGCGGCCTCCACCAGAGACTGGTCCACATTGCCCAGGGCGGAGACGTACAGCACGATGGGCTGGCCCACGGAGGTGGTGAACAGGATCAGGATGATACAGCCCAGGGCGTACTTGGGATCGCCCAGCCAGTTGATGTTCTTTTCGATGAGTCCGGCGCTTTTCAGAACATAGTTGAACACGCCGGTGTAGTTGTCGTACATCCACTTCCACACCACGGTGACGGCCACGGAGCCGGTGACCACGGGCAGATAGAAGATGCAGCGGAAGGCGGACAGCAGCTTTCCGTTGAGCTTGTAGATGGCGGAAGACACCCACAGGGAAAAGGCGCAGACAGCGGGCACGCTGACGATCACGATGACGAAGGTGTTCCACAGGGCTTCACGGAAGGTCTTGTCCTTCCACAGGTCGATGAAATTGGTCAGGCCCACAAAGTTGCCCAGCCCCTGGGTGTTCATGTTGGCGTCCGTCAGGCTGTTGACGATGCAGATGACCATGGGGATGATGACGAAACCGACGAAGAAGATCAGGCTTGGCAGCAGGAACAGGTAGCCGGAAATGGTCTCACGCCGTACCAGAGCCCGGCTCATTGTGGACTTAGGCTGTTTAGCCAAAATAAGTCTCCCCTCTCTCAGAATCATGTCGGAGGAAGATACGGGCCGCGGGCTGGGGCCGCAGCCGGGTGTCTCTCTCCGGAAAGAGGAACACGCCCCCTCCCCGCGCGTCGCGGGGAGGGGGCGCGCTATCCCTCTTTATGCGAGTGTTGATTACCTATGGATCGATCAGCCCGCGGCAGCGGCGTTGGCCTCGTTCATGAAGGTGGTCACGGTCTCGGTGACGTCGGCGCCCTCGCCGATGTCCTGGAGCATGTTCCACCAGGAGGTACGGGCCTGGGCCCAACCGGCGGTGACCTGATAGTAGTCGCCCAGGTAAGGCATCAGCTTGGTGTACTCGGCCATGATCTCGTTGTCGGCCCAGATACCGGTCAGGTCGGCGCCCTCGGCGGTGTCGCGGACGGCGAAGTAGTTGGCGGTCTTGACGGCGTCAGCAGTGTTGGCGGAGTCGCACATGTACTTGATGAACTGCTTGGCGGCGTCGATCTTGGCGGCGTCGCCGTTATCGAAGATGCCGAAGCCCCAGATACCGCCGCACAGCTTGGACTCGCCGGTCTCGGAGGGGAAGCTCATGAAGACGATGTCGTCGCCGGAGATGGTCTTGCCGGCGCCGGTGTCAGCGGCGTTGGGGTTGAGCTGCTGGGCGATGTTCCAGCAGAAGCCCATCTTCAGGATGCCCTGGTAGAACTTGGCGATCTCGTCGCCGCCGGCCAGAGAGGCGTCGAAGGCGATGCCGTCCATGCTCTTCAGCTGCTCCAGAGCCTTGATGTTGGCGGCGTCATCCCAGGTGTAAGCGGTGTGGTCGGCGGTGGTGAAGGTGCCGCCGTACATGTTGTTGATCAGAGCGCGGGTGCCCTGGTCGCCGCCCTGGCCGGCGCAGTAGACAGCGGCCACGGTGTCGCCGTACTTGGCGTACAGGGCCTCAACGGCCTTGATGAAGTTCTCGGTGGTCCAGGTGTGGTTCTCCAGGTCCAGATACTGGTCGGCGCCGGCCTCCTTGAAGGCGTTCAGGTTGATGGCCATGCAGTGGGCGGTCATGACCAGGGGGTACTCATAGACGGCGCCCTCAGCGTTGGTGCAGGCGTTCAGGACGGACTCCTGGATCTCCTGCTTGTCGGTGGCGTCCAGCATGTCAGACAGGTCCACCATGTAGCCCTTGGCGCCCCAGTTGGCAACCAGACGCTCGGGACCTTCCATGACCAGGTCGGGGGCCTTGCCGGCGGTGATGGCGGAGTTGACCTTGTCGTCGCCGTCCGCGTAAGCCAGATACTCCACGTTGACCTTGATGCCGGTGGCGGCCTGGAAAGCGGCGGTCAGCTCGTTGACCTGCTTCTCATCGCCCCAGCCGCCGATGGGGTAGGTCCACAGGGAGATCTCCGTGGCGTCGCCGGAAGCGGCGGGCTGGCTGGTGGAGGCAGCGGCGGAGCTGCCGGCGTTGCCGGCGCTGCTGGCGGGCTTGCTGCCGCCGCCGCAGGCGGTCAGCCCAAGGGTCATGACCGCGGCCAGAGCAAGAGCAAGAATTCTTTTCATGTTTTGTTCCTCCTTATTTTTGATAAAATTTCGCGTTGCCGGGGTTTGCTGTATAGTCAAATTGTATAAGAGGGCAGGGGCTTTGTCAATACAGTTTCTTCAAAAAAATTTCACAAATTTTTGTTTTGAAAATTTTTTTAAAAATGGTTCAGAGGTGCTTGTCCGACAGCGCGTCAGCCACCTGGGCCCTCCGGTATCTGCAGCCCTCCAGATCCCGGCGGCAAACCTCGGAGAACAGAATGTCCACCAGGTAGAGCTGGGCCACCCGGGCGGGAACGGAGCCCAGCTGGAGGGGGGACTCCCGGGAACCGCATTCCAAAACAATGTCGGCCTGGGCCGCGCCGGGGGAGTTGCGGTACCGGGTGATGAGGATCACGGGGGCCTTCCGGTCCTTTGCCGTGCGGAGCACGTCCATCAGGTCGGTGGTGGTGCCGGAGTAGGAGAAATAGAGGATGGCGTCCCGTTCACACAGGTGAGAGGCATAGATCACCTGCATGTGGGAATCGGTGACGGGGAAATAGCCGGGGAAGGCCGTGGAAAACAGATGGGCCGCCTCCTGGGCCATCAGCATGGAGCCGCCCTGCCCCATGCACAGCACCTTGTCCGCCTGCAGCAGGATGTCGGCGGCGGATTGGATAGCGCTGGGGCGGACCAGGGTCTCGGTCTCCTGGATGGCATCCATGCTGGCCCCGGCCAGCTTGTGGGCCAGACTGGGGATGGTGTCCTCATGGGTCACCTCTCCGGTCAGGGGGTTGGAAAAATTGGAGCGGGATGCCTCAGACGTGGCAATGGCCAGCTTGAAGGCGGAAAAGCCGTGGAAGTTCAGCCTCCGGCAGAAGCGGGAAATGGTGGCCTCCGCCACGCCTGCCGCCTCGGCCAGCTCGGAGATGGACATGGTCTGGGCTCTCATTCCGTTGGAGATAATGAAATCCGCCACCCGCTTTTCCGAGGCGGTAAACTGGAAATACTTCTGGGACAGAAGGTGGAAGATGTCGTTTTCACCCATGGGAGGTCACCGCCTTTCTGTGAAGATTTTCCCGAAATCAGCGCTCCAGAAGCTCACCCAGCATGGTGTCGCACTGGATCAGGCAGCGGGGGAGGTGGAAGGGACCTTTGAAGGTGGAGCCCTTGGTGCTGGGCATGGTGGGCAGGCCGTCCCGGCGCAGGTAGCCGTACCACTCGCCGTTCTCGGGATCGGAGAAGTGCTCCTTGCAGTAGTTCAGGGTCTTGTCGAACCAGTCCAGATACTTCTCCTCATTGGTGTCCCGGTAAAGCATCAGGGAGGCGATGAGGATCTCGTTGTGGGGCCACCACAGCTTCATGTCGTGCTCATAGGCCTCCGGGGGCTTGCCCAGGCAGTCGATGAAGTAGAGCAGTCCGCCGTACTCCTTGTCCCAGCCGGCCTCAATGGCCCAATCGAAGATCTGGGCGGCCTGCTGGACCAGTTCCTGGTTTCCGGTGCGCTTGGCGTGCTCCAGCAGGAACCAGACGCCCTCGATGTCGTGGCCGGGGTTGACGGTGCGGCCCTCGGTGTAGTACAGCCGGGCGGAGCCATCCTCCGCCACGTTCTCCAGCACGCATTTCAGCTCGGGATGGACGTGGTACCGGAAGATCTCGTCCACGCAGGCCTGGGCCCGCTCCTCATACTCGGCCTTGTGCTCGGGGTCCACCTGGAGCAGGGTGCCGATGACGTTGAGGATGATCATGGGGATGCCGAAGGCGCGGCCGGTGCGGGTTTCGGGGATGGTCTTGGGACCCATGCCCACGGGGTCGGGCATGCCGTGAGCCAGATCCCAGTACAGGTTGTAGCCCCGGCGGGCGCGGTCCAGGTGCTCCTTCTCGCCGGTGACGCCGTAGTATTCGGCGTTAGCCAGGGCATAGAAGGCCTCGGAGAAGTAGTAGCGGCGCTGGCGCAGGGGCTTGCCGTCCTCGGTGACGGTAAAGTACATCCGGCCGCCGGCGGCGTGGTTGATGCAGTGGTCCTCCAGGAAGTCCAGACAGCTCTTGCTGGCGGCCAGCCACTCCTCCTTCACCCCGTACACCCGGCACAGGTGGGCGAACATCCAGCCGCAGCGGCCCTGCATCCAGACGCTCTTGTCGGTGGAATAGATCTCACCCTTGCGGTCCAGGCAGGTATAGACGCCGCCGTGCTCCTTGTCCATGCCGTGGTCGAGCCAAAAACGCACGCAGGCGTCCAACTCGCTCTGGATCCAGCTGCGGTAAGACTGTAAACGATTTTTGTCCATGGGATTCATCCTTTCTTCACATGATGGGATAAGCTAATCCTAGCCTGTTTTGTAGGATACGTCAAGATAAAAAGAAAATTTTTTGCAGGGCCTTGACAAAATGAAAAAAGCTGATAGCCTATCAGTAACGGATTTACTATTGTTCTGAGGTATCTGCACCATATTTGAAGGAGGAAATCGATGTGAAACACCTTGGCATTGAGGTCACCATCAAAAACGTTCCGTCTCTGGACCCTGGCTTCCTTCCCCTGAACCGTTACTATGAGAGCTTCCGCAAGGATGCCAAAGAACCCTTTGACATCGCGGTGGAGCGGGCCGGCGGACAGATGGCCGTCTGCAAGACCGCGATCCACGGCACACCCGAGTTTTTCGACGCTGATGTGTACTATGTGGAGCGCCTGGTCAAGACCCTGCTGTGGATGAAGGGCGGCTTCAAGGTCTATCTGGCGGGCAATCAGGCGGTCTGCGACGCCATTGCCAAGTTCTATTCCGCCGGCGGCCAGCAGGAGTTCGACTGGGACTACATGGCCAGCGTGTTTGAGCATCCCTTTGAGGTGGTCCGGGTGGACAAGGTCCCCGAGGCCAAAGACGCGCCCAAACGCATCGGCGGCCACCTGGACGGCTGCCGCATCGGCTTCGACGCCGGCGGTTCCGACCGGAAGGTGTCCGCTGTCATTGACGGCGAGAGCGTGTACAGCGAGGAAGTGGTCTGGTTCCCCAAGACCAATTCCGACCCCGACTACCACTATGCGGGCATCGTGGCGGCCCTGAAGTCCGCCGCCGAGCATCTGCCCCGGGTGGACGCGGTGGGCGTGTCCTCTGCCGGCGTGTACATCAACAACCGCACCATGAACGCCTCCCTGTTCCTGAAGGTGCCCAAGGACCAGTTTGACGCCAAGGTGAAGGACATCTATATCCGCGCCATCACCGACACCTTTGGCGACGTGCCCTATGAAGTGGTCAACGACGGCGACGTGTCCGCCCTGGCCGGCACCATGAGCCTGAACGACAACAATGTGCTGGGCATCGCCATGGGCACCAGCGAGGCCGTGGGCTATGTGGACGAGGACGGCTGCATCACCGGCTGGCTCAACGAGCTGGCCTTTGTCCCCGTGGACGCCAACCCCGAGGCCATGCGGGACGAGTGGTCCGGCGACATCGGCTGCGGCGTCAAATACTTCTCCCAGGACTCCGTCATCAAGCTGGCCCCCCGTGCGGGCATCGAGCTGGACGAGAGCCTGTCCCCCGCCGAGAAGCTGAAGGTGGTCCAGAAGCTGATGGAGGCCGACGATCCCCGGGCCGCCCAGGTCTATGAGTCCATCGGCGTCTATCTGGCCCATGCCCTGGCCCTGTACTATGACCTGTACCACTTCAGACATGTGCTGCTCTTGGGCCGCGTCATGTCCGGCAAGGGCGGCGATCTGATCCTGAACCGCTGCAAGGAGGTCCTGGCCGACGAGTACCCCGAGGTGGACAAGGCCATTCTCCCCAGCCTGCCCGACGAGAAGTTCCGCCGCGTGGGACAGTCCGCCGCCGCCGCCAGCCTGCCCGAGCTGCGGAAGTAAGCCGTGAAGCGACACATTCTCTGCCTGGGAGACTCCAATACCCACGGCTACTGTGCCGACCCGGCCGACTGCGCCGACGGCGCCCTGGCCCGGTTCAACGAGGAGGAGCGGTGGACCCGCCTGCTCCAGAAGGCGCTGGGGGAGGAGTATCTGGTGGTGGAGGAGGGCCTGTCCGGCCGGACCACGGTCTTTGAGGACCCTTTGTACGAGGGCCTGGACGCCCTGCACTACCTCTACCCCTGCCTGAAAAGCCATGAGCCGGTCAGTCTGCTGGTCATCATGCTGGGCACCAACGACACCAAGGAGCGCATCGGAGCCAACGCCTATGCCATCGGCCTGGGGATGCGCCGCCTGGTGCGGAAGGCCCAGACCGTGGACTGCTGGGGACCGGGCGGAAGGCCCAATATCCTGATCGTCGCCCCGCCTGCCATCGGTGAGGGGGTCAAGACCTCCGCCGTGGCCGACGAGATGGGAAACGGCGCGGTGGAGAAGTCCCGGCAGGTGCCAACTGAGTACCAACGGGTGGCCGCCGAATGCGGCGTCCATTTCCTGGATGCCAACCAGGTGGGCTGCCAGTTCAATCAGGTGGATTTTATGCACCTGACCCGTCAGGGACACGCCGCTCTGGCCGCCGCCTTGGCGGAGCGGATCCCCACCTTGCTGTAACTGTTCTGAACTATAGAAGAAGCCCTCCGGCCGCAGGCCGGAGGGCTTCGTTTATGCCATGATTTAGGTGCCGCTCTCGTCCTTTTTGAGGAAGGGCGCGAAGATCCGCTCCAAAGGGAAGGAGCACAGCCAGGCGGCGGAGGCGGGGATGAAGACGCAGGAGATGGGCCACCAGATGACGAGACTCAGGAGCAGGATGACCGTGACGATCATGAGGGCGGCCGAGGGCAGGTGGGCAAAGACCAGCTGGCAGGCGGTCCGGAGCAGTGCGCCGGGGGTGAAGGTGAAACGGGAAAGGAGGGCGCAGGCAAACAGCCAGATGGCCAGGGGGATGCAGAACAGCAGCCGGTAGGTGTAGAACAGCACCCCGCCGGCCTGACTGCCCGACAGCATCATGACGTAAGCCGTCCGGTACAGCAGCAGGAAGACCACCGTCAGGGCCAGCATGGGCAGGGTGACCAGAAAGGAGGTCTTCAGCTCCCGGCGGAAGGTGGTGAAAAAGCGGGCGTAATCTCTGCTTTCTCCCCGGCGGACGCCGTGGTACACCGCGTCGTAAAGGGCGGTAGTGGAGGCTCCCAGAGTGACCAGGGGGAGAGAGCAGAACAGCCAGCACAGAGACAGGCCAAACAGGTCCATGACCCGGGCGAATCCCTGCCAGAAGGGGCTGTCGGCGTTGAAGATGGATGAGAACATAGGCGGTCCCCCGATTTTGATCCGTGATGTGCGGAAAATTTGATCCCGTACCGGTATTATAGCGTGTCTGGATCAAAGCCGCAAGTCCAGGAGCGCATGTTCCCGGCGGCCCGCGGGAATGGCCGGAGGGCCCGCAAAACGAACGCCCCGGTCCGGTCATATGGGAAACCGGAGGTTCAAAAAGCCTTCTCCCGGTGAGGGAAGGCGCCGGGCGCAGCGGGGCGGATCAGGGGAGCCTTATCCCAACCGCACGATCTGGTCGATGGGTAAGGAGCAGACCACGGTCTGGGCGGGGCTGCGCAGGCCGTGGGCGGCGTTTACCGCCTCCATAATAGGGGCGCGGCGGTCCTTGGGCACCACAATGGCCACGATCTCCCGCTCGGCGTTGAGCTCCAGGCCGTAGGCCTGTTCCAGGTCCTCCAGGCCGGACAGGCGTCCCTTAATCACGGTGCCGCCCCGGGCCCCCTGGGCTTTGGCGGTGGTCATGACGGCGTCGCTGTGTCCCCGGGCGCAGGCCACCAGGATCAGCGTGCTTTCGGCGGAATGTTCCATAGGCGTATCTCCTCCGTTTCCTTTTTTTCCGGCACTGGCCCGGAAATCCACCAGGGCGGCGGCCAGATTGTTCAGCCCTGTCAGCGGCAGGGAGAACACGATGCCCGAGGTGCCCACGCTGCCCCGCAGGTCGTTGTCCAGGTCGTGGAGCAGCAGCTGAGCGGACGGGGCGGCGGCAAAGCTGAAGACCACGTCCTTTTCGCTGGACCCCAGGCCCAGAATATCCAGAATTTCCGAAGTGGCGGTGCCCCGGCCGGCGCACTGAAGGTGGAGGAAGACCTGGCGCTGGTCATATAGCCGCTGCATGGCCACGCCCTTCCCCCGTTCCACAATGGAGACGATCAATTTGACGGCGTCCAAAGCGCTCCTCCTCTCTCAGTCGAAGTAGACTACGGTGTCCTCCACCCGCTCCATGTGGTAGAGCAGGCGGCGGCGGGCCAGTTTGTGGCGCAGCTGGCTGTACAGGCCCATGACCTGGATGGTGACCAGGGGCGTCATGGCCACCATGGCCACGGTGCCGAAGGCGTCGGTCATGATGCTGCCGCCCAGGGCGGAGCAGGCCCCCATGGCGAAGGGGAGGAGGAAGGTGGCGGTCATGGGGCCGCTGGCCACGCCGCCGGAGTCGAAGGCGATGCCGGTGAAGATGGGAGGGACGAAAAAGGTGAGTCCCAGGGAGATGGCGTAGCCGGAAACGAGCAGCCAGAGAATGTTCAGTCCGGTGAGGACCCGGACCATGGCCAGCCCCACGGAAACGCATACGCCGATGGAGAGGGCGCGGCCCATGGCCCTGTGGGAGATGGCGCCGTTGGACACCTCCTCCACCTGCTTGGTGAGGACGGCCACGGCGGGTTCCGCCTTGACGATGTAGAAGCCGATGAGCATGCCGATGGGGACCAGCAGCCAGCGGTGGGCGCCGGAGGCCACCGAGGCGCCGATGAGCTGGCCGGCGGGCATGAAGCCCACATTGACCCCGCACAGGAACAGCACCAGCCCCGCGTAAGCGTAGGCCAGCCCCAGGCCGATCCGGAGCAGTTGGCTGCCCTGAAAGCGGCGGGTGGCCAGTTGGAAGACCGCGAACACGCCGGCGATGGGGAGCAGGGCGACGGCCACCTCGTGGGCGTACCCGGGGAGGGCGTCTAAAAAGCGGCGGGCCGCGTCGGCGGTGGTGGATACCTGGAGCATGGGGGCGGAGGAGGGGACCACCTCATCCAGCCCATAGACGGCCCCCAGGATGAGCACCGACAGGATGGGGCCGATGGAGCACAGGGAGATCAAGCCGAAACTGTCGCTGGCGGCGTCCGCGTCGCTCCGGGCGGAGGCCAGGCCCAGACCAAGGGACATGAGGAAGGGGACCGTGATGGGCCCTGTGGTGACGCCTCCGGAGTCGAAGGAGACGGGGACCAGTTCTCCGGGGACCAGAGCCGCCAGGAGGAACACCAGGGCGTAACAGGCCAGCAGCAGCCGGCGCAGGGGGATCCCCCGCCGTACCCGCAGGGCGGCGGCGGCCAGAAACAGGCCCACGCCCACGGCCACGGTGACCACCAGAACCTGGGTGTCGATGGCGGGCACCTGTTCCGCCAGCACCTGGAGGTCGGGCTCCGCCATGGTGGTCAGGACCCCCAGCAGAAAGTAGATCAGCAGGGGCACCAGGGGGTGGCGGAACCGGCTTAGGGCGGCGCCCATCCCCTCCCCCATGGGGATCATGGACATGTCCACCCCCAGGGTGAAGAACCCCATTCCGGCGATGAGCAGGATGGCGCCGAACAGGAACAGGACCAGGGTGCCGGGCTCCAGGGGCGCGGCGGTGATGGACAGGAGAAAGACGATGGCGGTGACGGGCAGCACCGAAGCCATGGACTCACGGGTCTTTTCCGCCAGCTGTTTGTTGAGGCGCAAGGGATGCCCTCCTTTCCCGGGAAATATAACGTGTTTATTCTATTATATGGGAGAAAAATCGTGGCTGTCAAAGGGCCGGAGAGTCCAGGTGTTAAGAAACCGGCGATGGAAAAGGGGGCAAAACAGCACATAACATCGTCCGCAGGCCTGAGGAAAAAACGAAAAAGACAAAAAAGACGAAAAAAACAGCGCCCCTGAGGGCGCTGGAGGGGAAAAGCTCTTGACATTTTCTTTATGGAAAACCGGACTTCTTAACAAGGGAGGCGGCTCAGAGGTCCTGCCACTCCACCGCCGCCTCCTCCCGGGCGCACAGGCACAGGCTGTACCCGGGGGCGAAGGGGAGCAGCCGCAGCCGAACCCCCTCGAGAGCGGGGAAATGGCCCGCCTCGTCCACCACGGAGAAGGTGGCCGGGTCATCAAAAAAACCGTGTCCGGTGTATTTGACCCAGCTCTCCTTGGCGCACCACACGTCGAAAAAATCCCGGTACCGGTTTTGCGCCAGCCAGGCGTCCTCCAGGGGGTGGAAGAAGCGCCGGGACAGCCGCCCGGGGTCGGCGTGGGACCGGTGGATCTGGAGGTCCAGCCCAAGGGGCACAGAGGCAAAGGCGCACAGCCACCACTGTCCGCTGTGGGTCAGGGAGAAATGGAGGCCGGGGACCTGGGAAAAGGAGGGCTTTCCCCAGGGGCCGGTGCGCAGCTCCCCCAGGGCGGCGGGGGCCAGGCCGCTGTACCGGGACGCGGCCCGGAGCAGCAGGGCGTGGGAACCGGGCCCCCCCTCGGAGAAGGGAGCCCGGAAAATCGCCGCCGGAACGCGGTCAGCTCCCACGGTCAGGGCTGGGTGAAGCCCTTCTGGGCCAGATAGTCGATGACGTCCTTCACCTGGTGGAGGTGCCAGACCTCCCGGGTGGGGATGGTGGTGTCGAAATGGTCCTCAAAGGCGCTGATGATGTTCATGACGTCGAAGGAATTCAGGGCCAGGTCCTGAACAAAATCTGTCTCGTAGGTGATCCCCTGTTTTCCGGTCACGTTGTAAATGATGTCCTGGATCAGCTTCAGCATGGTGCTCTCTCCTTACTGGTTGTCGTACCGCTTGATCTTTTTGGTTCCGGTCTTGCTGAACTCTTTTTCCCGGATGTTCACCAGTTGGATCTGCTGATAGGTGGGCAGGTCCCGGTTGATTTTATCCACCTCCTGCTGCAGGTGCTCCAGGATCTCATAGGAGCTGAGACCCTCGCAGCGCTGGGGGTCGGGGTAGATGCTGGCGGTGAGCTTCACGTCATCGGCGAAAGCCCCGTTGGCGGTGCCGTAGACCATGACCTCTTTGACCATGGGGATGGCGGACAGCATCTCCTCCAGCTTTTCCGGGGAGATCTTCTTGCCGTTTTTGAAGACGATCAGGTTCTTTTTCCGGCCGGTGAGGTAGAGGAAGCCGTCCTGGTCGGTGTAGCCCAGGTCGCCGGTCCGGAACCAGCCGTCCTCCAGGGCCTGGGCGGTCTGCTCCGGGTCCTGGTAGTAGCCCTGCATCACGGAGGGGCCCCGGACGCAGACCTCTCCGTCGTCCAGGCGGAGCTCCAAGGTCTTCAAAGGCAGGCCCACGGAGCCGATCTTATTGGCGTAGTTGCAGTTGACGGAGATGAGGGGGGCGCATTCGGTGATGCCGTAGCCCTGGAGCACCTGGACGCCCAGCAGCTCGAATTCCTCGGACAGCTCCCGGCTCAGGTGGGCGCCGCCGCAGATCAGAAGGCGCAGGGTGCCTAAGGCCTTCTCCCGCAGCTGCTCCAGGGTCTTGAACTTCACCGGAAGGTGGAGCTGGCGGCACAGGCGGGCCGCCTTCATCAGAGTCTTGAGGGCGTCGGCCTTTCCGGCCTTCTCCACCGTCAGCCACATCTGGTTGTGGATGGCCTCCACCATCAGGGGGACGGTGAGCATGGTGTCGGGCCTGGACAGGTGGAGGTCCCGCATGGCGGTTTTCAGGTCGCCGTTGATGTACAGGTGCGCCCCCCGGAGGAAGGTGTTGAGCACGGCGGAGTTCAGGCCGTAGGCGTGATAGAAGGGAAGGGAGCAGAAGACCCGCTGATGGAAGCACACATAGATGCTGGAGTCGCACAGGTTCTGCAGCACGCCCTTTTGGCTGAGCATGACCATCTTGGACTGGCTGGTGGTGCCGGAGGTGAAAACGATCTCGGCGGTCTGCTCCAGGGACACGTCGGGGGCGGGCAGGGGGGAGGCCGCCTCCAGGGCGCGCCCCTGCTCATAGAGGGCGGAGATGGGGCAGACCCGCTCGTCCCGGGCCGGACCGTCCATCAGGACGATGCGCTCCACGCTGCCGCTGTCCAGCAGGGGGAGGCAGATGGACAGGAAGGTGGAGGAGAGAAACAGCAGCTTGGCGTCAGACCGGCATACCATCTCCCGGATGATGCTGTCAGACTGTTCCGTGTCCACGCAGACGGCCACGCAGCCGCAGGAGACCACCGCCAGGAAGGAGATGATCCAGTCGGCGCTGTTTTCGCTGAGGATGGCCACATGGGAGCCGGGGGCCAGGCCCTGCTCCAGCAGCCCCCGGCGCAGGTCCGCCGTCCGCTGGGTCAGCTCCAGGTAGGTGAGGGTCTTCTCCTCCTGCCGGCGGGTGAACCAGGACAAGGCGGGACGGGGACCGTAGGTTTTGGCGATGCCTTCCAGAAACTGGGGGAAGGTGTCGTAAAAGGGGACGGTGTAATCCGCTTTGTTGTAAGGCTGAATTTTCATGCCGGACCTCCTGTTGAAGATGAAAAGTCGGGAACGACCTGACAGGGCGCGCGGTCCTGGATCTCCTCCCGCATCTTGGCCCAGAACTCAGGGTCCAGGGCCAGAGACTGAAAGACCTCGGTGATGTGGGCGTCCAGCTGGGTGCCCTTGGACCGCTCCAGCTCCTCCATGGCCTGCTGGAAGCTCAGGCTCTTGCGGTACTGGCGGTCGGAGGTCATGGCGTCAAAGGTGTCGGCCACGGCGATGATCCGGGCCTCCTCGGGGATGTCCTCGCCCTGGAGCCCGTCGGGATAGCCGCAGCCGTCGATGCGCTCATGGTGGCTGAGAATGGCGGGGAGAATGGGCCGGAACTGGCTGATGACGGAGAGCAGTTCCGCGCCGTTGCGGGGGTGCGTCTTGATCACGTCGTATTCCTGCGCGGTCAGCTTCCCGTTTTTCAGCAGGATGTCGTCGGGGATGGACAGCTTGCCCACGTCGTGGAACAGTCCCGCCACCCGGACCCGCTCGCAGAATTCCGGGCCGCGGCCCAGCTTGCGGGCGATCTGGAAGGCGTAGAAGGAGACGCGGTCGGAATGGCCCCTGGTGTAGGCGTCTTTGGCGTCCACCACCCGGCGCATGGTGCTGATCATCTCCAGATAGCCGCTTTGCAGCTGGCTGTAGGCCTGGTCCAGCTTGTGGTTTTTCTCCTGGACCAGGGCGTGCAGGCGGGCGTTGCAGATGGCGGAGGAAGCCTGGCGGGAAAAGACCTCCATCAGCTGGATCTGGTCATATTTGGGAGGCTCCCGCAGCAGGATGGTCAGCAGGCCGATCTGGTGCTGCTCGCCGTCCACCAGGGGGAGGACCAGCTGCCGGTCCAGGACCAGGGAGCTTTTTCCCTCCAACTGGGCCATCAGGTCCTCCGCCTCCTGGGAGGTGAGGGCGGAAAAGCCGTCGCCCGCCGCCCGGGAGGAGAAACGGGCTCCGGTTTCGCTGGGGAAGGCGGGGGAGTAGTGGTCCGCGTCCAGGGTGAGGACCACGTTGGCGCAGGGCAGCAGGGAGGAGGCGGTGCGCAGGATGCTGTCGGTGATGTGTTCCATGGACCGCAGGTCGTGGATCAGGGGCAGGGAGTCCATGATGGCGGACAGCCCGTCCTTATAGCTGCGGATGGTGCGCATCTGCCGGATGGATTTGACACAGGATTCCACCAGCAGCTCCAACTGGTCGAACCGGTCGCTCTTCTCATAGTACCCCTGAATGTCCAGGGCGCGGATCGTTTTGATGGGGGGCGCCATGCTCTTGTGCCCGGTGAGCAGGATGATGAAGATGTCGTGGTCGAACTGGCGGATCTGTTCCACCACCTGGTCGCCGCAGATGGGGGTCATCAGGAAGTCCAGCAGCAAAATGTCGTAATGTCCCCGCCGGACGCGTTCGATGGCCTGGTTGGGATCATTTTCCACGTCCACCCGGTAGCCGGAGCGCTGGAAGTAAGCCTGAATGGTAGAGGTCATGATGGGGTCGTCGTCCAAGGTAAGGATGGAGAAGGCACCCTCAGCAGTATTTTGTCTGTACTGTCTCATAAGCTGTTACCTCACTTCACATTCCGGGGATGGGGGGGAGCGCGGAGGACTCGGTCAGGTCGGCGGACTCGGCGTCCAGGGAGGCGGCGGGGTCCAGGGGGATGGTCATGCCGAAAATGGCGCCGCCGCCGGGGTTGTCCTCACACCACATGGTGCCGTTGAACTTGCCGTGGACCACGGCGTTGGAGATGTACAGGCCCAGGCCGCTGCCCTGGGACCCCTTGCTGGTGACCATCTCTTTGAAGAGCCGGTGCCGGATGGTGGGGGAGATGCCCGGACCGGTGTCTTTGACATAGAGCTTGACCTGGTGCCCGTCCTGTTCCAGCCCCAGGGTGATGGGGCCGCCGCCCACCTGCTTTTGGGCGAAGATCGCGTTGGTCACCAGATTGCCCAGCACCTGGACCAGGTTGTTGATGTCGCCGTGAAGGGTGATGTTCGGGGAGTCCTTACACTCGGACACCAGGGTGCAGCCGGCGCTGATGAGCTCGTGGCGCATCAGCAGGGTGGTGCGCTTGAGCAGTTCGTCGATGGTGAACAGGGAGTCGTCAAAGGCGCTGACGCTGGTGGCCTGTCCCTTGATGGCGGTGATGATGTCCGACATGTAGGCGGTGGAGTCCTGGATCTTCTGGAACCAGTCCCGCATCTCGCCGAAGATCTCCCGGTAGTCGTCGTCGGTGACCCGGGGGTCGGAGAGGCTGGCCAGACACTCGTCGATCAGATTGTCCGCCGCTGAGATACAGCCCGAAATACTCATGATGGGGGTCTTCAGGTTGTGGGCCAGGCCTCCCATCATCTGGCCCAGGAAGGCGAACCGCTCCTGCTCCATCATGCGGTTCTGGCTGTCCTGGAGCTGGCGCAGGCTCTTTTTCAGCTGGGTGATGTCCTTGAAGATCAGGACAAAGCCCACGGGCTTCTCATTCTGAATCAGCTGGGAGACGTCGGTGACGTAGTAGTTCTTTTGCAGCACGCCGCCCCGGTTGATGGTGGCGGCCTGCTCATAGGAGATGGTGGACTGGGCGTCCTGGCAGGCCTCCACGGCGGTGATCATGTTGTAGATGGCGGTCTTTTTGGAGATGTCCTCCTCCTTGACGCAGTCCTTCAGGTAGCGGTTTTCCGTGATGCCGTACCGGGAGGCAAAGACGGCGGCGAAGGATTTGTTGTAATTGAGGACCAGCCCCTTGCTGCTGAGTACCATGTAGCAGTCGGAGATCCAGTCCAGCATGTACTGGGTCGCCACCGGGGTGATGTCCAGCAGATTGAGCCGGTAGATGGCGATACCGTTGAACAGGATCAGGGGAAGAAAGCTGAGGGGCGTGGCGGTGATGGGAAAGTTCAGCCCCGAGAAGGTGGCGGCGATGCTGACCAGCAGGGGGCACAGACCGCCCAGAAAGAGCATCATGCACTGCTGGAAATAGAGCTTGCTGGGATTTTTGCGGACAAAGTTGAAGATCAGTCCGAAGCTGATGAGAAAGCACAGGTAGCTGTGCAGTCCGGTGACCAGGACGTAAGGGCCGAAGACGATCTCGCTGCGGACCACGGAAAAGACCCGGTACTGCAGGTGGTGCCAGTCGTTGGTCAGGGAGACCAGGACCGACAGCACGGGGACCGCCAGAAAGACCAGCATCCATTTCGGGAAACGGTCCCGGCCCTGGACGAAGATCAGGGAGATCATCAGGTAGATGGCGGGAATGGCGATGCCCAGGTAGGTCAGGCTGTCCAGAATGGCCAGGGCTTTCAGATGGTCCGGCGGGGTGCGCCACATGAGCAGGATCAGTATAGCCCAGTAGGCGTAAGCCAGCACCAGCCACAGGTACAGCTTGCTGAGCAGGGAGCGCTGCTTGGGGCTGTGAAACAGCCAGAAGATAAAGATGGCCACGCCCACCAGAGACAGCTGAAAGATTGCCGCGGCGAAATCAGATACCACGGGAGCACCTCCCCTGGGACAGGCGGTCCGCGGGGTCAAACCGGAAGGCGCGCAGCAGGCGGTCCGGTCCGGGCACAGTCTCCCGGAATCCGGCGCGCTCCAGCTGCTCCATGGTCAGGGCGCTGTCCACTGTGACGGAGGCGGGGCCCTCCTTCAGCTGGTTCCACAGGTCCAGCAGGGGGGCCAGCAGATCCCCCCGGAGGTCCACCGGCGCCTCGGCCATCATCCGGTCAAACTCCCCGTCGGGCACTACCTGCAGGCCGGGGACCACCGCCCGGGCGGCCTCCTCCACCGTGGGAGGATTGGGGCCCTGGAGGTGGAAAACGGTCTGGGGCGCGTCCCGCAGGGCTGCCGCCGCCTGGGCGCACCAGTCGATGGGGGTCAGCTCCATGGGCGCGGAGGCCATGGAGGCGGGGATGGCGCCCATGGCGTGGATGCCCCGCATGGTGAGCCAGAAGGCGTTGGTCTTGGGATTTTTCTGGAAGGTGCCGTCCAGGGACCGGCCCACCAGGCGGCCCAGGCGGAACACCCGGGCGGTGAGGCCGGAGCGGACCGCGTCAAACACGGCGGCTTCCGCCAGGAATTTGCTGCGGACATACAGGTTCCGCCGCCAGTTCTGGCCGATGTCGAAATCCTGCTCCGTGAAGACGGCGGAGCCGTTTCCATCGGACAGGCGGTCGCCGGCCACGCTGGTGGTGGACATGTGGAAGAGGGGGGCGTTGGCGGCCCGGGCCAGCTTGATCAGTTCCTGGGTCCCGCCCAGGTTGACAGCCAGCAGGGCGTCGCTGTCGGCGGCGTAGTGGCGCACGTCGGCGGCGCAGTTCCACACGCCGTCCACCCGCCCGGACAGGGCCTGGTACTCCAGGGGGGACAGCCCCAGGCCGGGCCGGCTGATGTCGGCGGACAGCACCTCCACCTGGTCCCCCAGACCCAGGGTCCAGCCGCTGCCGAAATACCAGGACAGGGTGTCCATCAGACGGGCCTCATCCCCGTCCCGCATGGTGCACAGCACCTTGGACACGCCGTTTTCCAGCAGGGCGCGGAGCATGTGGGCCCCCAGAAAGCCGGTGGCTCCGGTGAGCAGCACCGTCCTCATGGCCCGGCGTCCGCCGGAGGCGGGCAGGGCAGGCACCGCCCGGGGATACTCCTGCCGGGGGGCGGATACCACCAGGGTGCGGGCGGGAGACGGGCTGGGAGCGGGATGGGACCGCAGGTCCGCGCTCTGGGGGCAGAGCAGGGCGGCCTGGCCCCGGGCGGTGGGCTGTTCATAGAACTGGGCCAGGGACAGGGTGAGGCGGCTGTTGTTGTAGAAACTCAGAACGCTGAGAGCGGCCAGGGAGGTCCCGCCCTGTTCGAAGAAGGAGCGGTCGGGGTCCACGTCCCGGCGGTTCAGCACCCGGCGCCACAGGGCCAGGATCCAGTCCAGAGAACCGGGGAGCGCCTCCTGCGCAGGGGAGACGGGCTGAGGGGCGGGCTCCGGTTGAGGTTCTGGCATGGGAGCGGGGACAGTCTGGGGCGCAGGTTCACACGCAGGCGCAGCCACCGGAATGGGAGCGGCGGGCCGGGATGATATGGGTTCCGGCTGGGGCTGCGCCGGCCGGAGGTCGGACGGCTCCGGGACGGGTTGAGGGGCCGGAGCGGCCTCCACCGGGGGAACTGGGGCCGCGGGGGCCTCCACGGCGGCGAAGGTCTCGGGGGCCTTCTGCCCGCCGGCCTCCGCCCGCTCCCGCAGGGCCCGGAGGTTGATCTTGCCGGTGGGGGTGCTGGGCATGGACTCCAGGGCCTCCATGTGGGAGGGGATCATATAGGCGGGCAGCACCTTGCCAAGGCGCCGGCGCATCTCGTGGTCGTCGGGGCGGTCCGGGGCGGGGATGTAGTAGGTGAACAGCTCCATGGAGCCGTCCTCCCGCCGCACCGGGACGGTGGCCGCCTGGAGGGCGCAGCCCTGGGACACCAGGGCGCCGTTGATCTCGTCCAGCTCCACCCGCTGGCCGTTCAGCTTCACCTGGGCGTCCCGGCGGCCCAGGAAGTCGTAGGAGCCGTCCAGACGCAGCCGGGCGATGTCTCCGGTGCGGTACATCCGCTCGCCGGGGAAGAAGGGGTCGGGATGGAAGGCGGCTTCCGTGAGGTCGGGGCGGGAGATGTAGCCCGCCGAGACGCACTCCCCGGCCAGCCAAAGCTCACCCACGGCGGTGGGCAGCACGGGCTTCTGGTCGGCGTCCAGAATGTAGACCCGGTTGTTCCGCATGGGCCAGCCCACATTGATGTGGGAGCGGTAGTCCGCCGGGCGGGTGGTGTTGTACACGGTGCCCTCAGTGGGGCCGTACATGTTCACCTGGACCGAGTTGCAGGCGGCGGTCTGGGCCTTCTCCAGCAGGGTGGGGGTGAGCACCTCGCCGCCGTAGATCATCAGGTCCAGATTGGGGGCCGCCCGGCAGAAGGCCTCGTTGGAGAACCACATCTGAACCCGGGAGGGGGTGGACTGGGTGATCTTTACCCCGTCCCGCTCGATGAGCTCGGCCAGCTTCCAGGGGAGCATCATCTCCTCCTCGTCGGCCATGACGATGGTCTTGCCCATGGACAGGGGGATGACCACCTCGCCGTTGAACATGTCAAAGACCACATTGGTGGTGCACAGGATGGGGCCGCCGGACCGCTCCAGGATCTCCCGGAAGCCCCCGGCCATGTTGGCGATGGACCGCCACACCAGCATGACCCCCTTGGGGTGGCCGGTGGAGCCGGAGGTGAACAGCACCTCGGCCAGGTCAGTCTCCTTCAGGGGGACGGCCTGGAAGGTGTCACCGGCGTTCTGGTCGATGGGGACGAAGGTGACGGGCAGGGAGGGGGGCAGCTGGGCCCGGGTCCTGGGGTCACAGAGAATGTGGGAGATGCCCGCCGTGTCCACCATGGACTGGAGCCGCTGCTCCGGGTAGTGGGCCAGCAGGGGGGAGTATGCTCCGCCTACCTTCCAGATGGCCAGTACCGCGGCCACCAGGTCGGTGTTCCGGCTCAGGGCGATGCCCACCCGGCAGCCGGGCTGGGCTCCGGCCTGGGCCAGGAGGTTGGCGATCTGACAGGCCCGCCGGTCCAGTTCCCGCCGGGTGGTGGCCTTGCCGTGGAAAATGACGGCGGGGGCCTCCGGGTCCAGGGCCAGCTGGCGGGCGAACTGGACGGGGATGGGCAGGTTCAGGAAGGGGTAGACCGTGTTGTTGGGGATGTCCAGCAGCTCCATCCGGTCCCGGGGAGACAGGGCGTCCACGTCGGCCAGGGCGGCGTCACCGCTCCGGACCATACCGGCGGCCACGGCCTCCAGGCAGCGGCCGAAGTAGGCGGCCGTCTCGTCCAGAAACAGCTGGGTTGCGTATTCCAGGTGGAAGGAGTAGCAGCCGCCCTCCCGGGACAGCTCCACCCACAGGTCCATCCGGGCGGTGCCGGTGGGCAGGGGGAGGTACTCCAGGGGCGCGCCGCCCAGAGAGAAGCCGGCGGCGTCCACCGGGCGCTGGGAGAAGATGACCTGGAACAGGGGGCTCTGGGACAGGGTGCGCTTGAGGCCCAGGGAGGAGACAATCTCCTCCAGACCCACCTGCTGGTGGTCCAGCATCCCGTTGACCTCGTCCCGGACCCGGTCCAGGTAGTCGTCCACGGTCTGGCCGTGGGCGGGGGACAGCCGCAAAGGCAGGGTGTTGATGAAGGGGCCGCACATGGACCGGGTCTCGGGCAGGAGGCGGCCCGCCGCCGCCGCGCCCACCACCAGGTCCTCCTTCCCCGACAGGCGGGAGAGGAGCAGGCCGAAGGCGGCCAGGAAGAACATATAGGGAGAGACGCCCCGCTTGGCGCAGAAGTCGTCGCAGGCACGGGACAGCTCCGAACTCAGGGTGTGGGCGATGGTCTTGCCCCGGAAATCGAAGCCCCGGGTCCGGGTGAAGTCGCCGGGCAGCTCCAGGGGGTCGGGCAGGGGAGACAGCCGCTCCTTCCAATAGTCCAGCTGTCCGTCTCCGGACTCCTTCCGGGCCAGGTGCCAGGCGTAGTCCAGATAGGTCAGGGGCTGGGCGGGCAGGGTCTCGCCCCGGTAGAGCCGGTCCAGCCGGTCCAGGAGCACGGGGGTGGTGAGGCCGTCCCCGATGATGTGGTGAATGTTCAGCAGCAGCACCCAGCGGCCGGGGGCTTCCTCCCAGAGGGTGGCCCGGAGCAGGGGCGCCCGGTCCAGGGAGAAGGGGGCCAGAACAGGGGCGGCGGCCTCCTCCAGGGAGCAGTCCCGGCAGACAGACAGGGTAAAGTCCGCCTGGGGCAGGACCCGGGCGAAGATGCCGTCGGCCTCGGGGGCGAAGACGGTGCGCAGCAGGGGCTCCTGGGCCACCAGGGCCTGGAAGGCGCCCTCCAGCCGGGGAATATCGGGGACCATGCCCAGACGGAAGGCTCCGGCCATGTGGTAGGTCTTCCCCGTGGGGTCCAGGTGGGACTGGACATAGATGCCCTGTTGGATGGGGGTGAGGGGCCAGCGCTCCTGATGGGGCGCGGGGGCCAGATGGGCGGCGGCGGGCAGGGCTTCGCCGCCCTCCCGGTCCAGCAGGGCGGACAGCCGACGCGCGCTGCGGCAGGTGTACAGGTCGGCCACCCGGAGGGCGCGGCCGGTGGCCTCGCCGATCTCACTGAGGGCCTCCATGGCGTTGAGGGAGTTGCCGCCGAAGAGGAAGTAGTCGCTGTCCACCCCCAGGCCGGGACGGCCCAGCACCCGGCGGAAAATGGCCAGCAGGGTCTCCTGGGTCCTGGTCTCGGGCAGGGCGTGGTCATCGGCGGTCAGGTCGGGGCGGGGCAGACGGGCCTCGTCCACCTTGCCGTTGGGGGTGAGGGGGATGGCCTCCAGCCGGAGCATGGCGGAGGGGATCATGTAGTGGGGCAGGTAGGAGGCGCACAGGGAGAGCAGCTCCTCCTCCGCCACCGGGGCCTCGGCGGTGTAGAAGGCCACCAGCACGTCCTGGCCGCTGTGGCGCTGGACGGCGGCGGCGGCCTGGCGGACCTGGGGGTGCCGGACCAGACAGGCGGACACCTCCTGGGGCTCGATCCGCAGGCCCCGCAGCTTTACCTGCCGGTCGGAGCGGCCTCCCAGGACGATCTCTCCCTCCGGGGTCCAGCAGGCGATGTCTCCGGTGCGGTAAAGCCGGTCGCCCAGCTCAAAGGGGCTGTCGGAGAAGCTCTGGGCGGTGAGCTCGGGGGCGTTCCGGTAGCCCCGTCCCACGCAGGCGCCGCCCACGTACAGGTTGCCGTACACGCCGATGGGCAGGGGGTTGCCCCAGTTGTCCAGAATGTACAGCTTGCAGTTGGCCATAGGGGCTCCCGCTGTGATGACGGGGGAGCCGTTGAGCAGCTTCAGACTGACGGCCACCGTGGCCTCGGAGGGGCCGTACTGGTTGTAGATCCGGGCGCGGGTGTCCAGCTGGAGCCGCTGGAGCAGGTCGCTGGGGAAGGCCTCGCCGCCGCATACCACGCTCTCGATCCGGGCCATGGCCGCCTTGAAGGCGGGGTCCCGGAGGAAAGCGGACAGGCGGGAGGGGGTGGTGGACAAAAAGCCCGCGCCGAAGCCGGTGATGAGTCCGGCCAGCGCCCGGGGGGACTCTAGCTCCTCGTCCCGGGGCAGGAGGATGGTGCGGCCGTTGAGGAGGGCGGCGGCGCTCTCCAGAAGGAAGGCGTCAAAGCCCACGCTGCACACCGACAGAACGGCCCCCTTGCCGTAGACCGGCTCCATGGCGCAGGCCAGGTTCAGCAGGGAACGGCGGCCGATCTCCACCCCCTTGGGGGCGCCGGTGGAGCCGGAGGTGTATACCACATAGGCCAGCCCGTCGGCCAGGTCGTCGGCGGGGGTGGGCTCTCCCTGCTGGGGCAGACGGTCCACATCCACCACCGGAATCAGGTCGGAGAAGGCCCCGCCCAACTCTGGGCGGGTGATGAGGGCGGACGCGCCGCTCTGGCGCAGGATCTCACGGATCCGGTTCTCCGGCTGGTTTGGGGCCAGGAGGAGGAAAGCGCCTCCCGCCCGGAGAATGCCCATCATGGACCAGAACAGCTCCGGGGTCCGGGGGAGCAGGACGGCCACCAGGGTGTCCGGGGCGGCGCAGAAGGGGGTCAGTGCGGCGTGGACCCTGGCCGCGCGCTCCTCCAGCTGCTGGTAGGTGGTGCGCTCCCCCTTCCAGATCAGGGCGGCCCGGGCGGCGTGCTGCCGGGCCAGGCGGTGGAAGCGGCTGTACAGGCTGGTCTCGAAAATGGGCCGGGCGGAACGGTTGAAGGTGTAGAGCACCCGCTCCCGCTCCGAGGGGCTGAGGATGGCCAGCTGGCGGATGGGGCGGTTGGGGGCGGACAGGGCCTCCCGCAGGATGTTCACCAGGCAGGAGTGGAGGATCTCGATCTCCCGGGCGGAGAAAAACTGGGTCAGATAGTCATAATCCACCGAGTAGCGGCGGTTGTCCTCCAGGTTGCTCAGGTGGATGCACAGCTGCTCCATCTGGTAGCCGCTGTAATGCCAGCGTCCGGAGAACATGACGGTGGCGTCCCGGCTCTCCAGAAGCTGGCTGTTCTGATAGGAGAAGGCGATGTGGAACAGGCGCTCCGACGCCCCCTGACCCTCCTCGGCCAGCTTCTGGATGTGGCTGAAGGGGAAGCGCTGGTGGCGCAGCATGTTGAACCATTCCTCGTTCAGGTGGTCGTTGAACTCGTTCAGGCTCCAATCGCCGGATATTTCACTGAAAAAAGGGAGGGTGCTGACAAACATGCCGCTGGTCTGCTTGGCGGCGAAGTTGATCCGGTTGAAAATGGGCACGCCCAGGGTGAAGCGGTCGGCGCCGCCGATGCGTTTAAAGTAAATGGCCAGGGCCATGTAAAACACGGAGAAGGGGGCCACCCGGTGGCTCATGCAGAAGGAGTAGATGTCGTTGTTCAGGTCCTGGGGCAGGGGGAAGGTGCGCCGGCGGCCCACCGGGCTGACGGCGGCCCCGCGGACGGATTTGAGCATGGAGGGCTCTCCCGCCTGGGAGAGGACCCGGCTCCAGTAGTCCCGGTCCCGGCCGTAGGCGGAGGAGGACAGGTAGGCATTCTCCTCCTCCAGGTGGCTCCGGTAGCTGGGGATGGGGTCCAGGTGGGGCTCCCGGCCGGACAGCAGGTCCAGGTAGATCTGTCCGATGCGGTTGCACAGCAGCACCTGGGTCCAGCCGTCGGAGATCAGGTGGTGCATCTTGATGACCAGGCCGCCGGAGTTTTCCCCGGTGCGCAGCAGCACAAAGCGGTAGAGGGGGGCGTCGGTCAGGGTCATGATCTCCCGGGTGAAGGCCTCCTCCCAGCTCTCGATGCCCTCCTGGCTGGTCTGGGAGAAGTCATAAATGGGGGCCTGCTCCTGGCGGTAGGGGACCTGGTACTGCACAGGGGTCCGGTCAGGGAGGGCGATCCGGGTGCGCAGGGAGCTGTCCGCCTCCAGCACCAGGTCGATGGCCCGCTGGAGGGCGGAGAAGTCCACCCGGCCCTGGATGCGGAGGGTGGTGCAGATATTGTTGATGGAGGTATCCGGACAGGCGCGCTCCACGTCCCAGATATTCTGTTGGCTGAGGGAGAGGGGATACGTGTCGTAGGTCCCCAGGTAAAGATCGCCCAAGAAAATGACCACCCTTCTGCGGCTGATGGAGCCCAATGGTCCGCCTCCGGCAGAGACGTAAAAATTCATCTTTTAATATACCACACTTTTCGACATTTGCCTACCAAAATAAGAAATTTTAGACAAAGAATTTTGAGATACAAATATCAATATTTTACCATTTATGAGCAAAAAGAAGAAACTGAGACGGGATGCGGATTGCGTGGCGGGAGGGAAAATGGTATAATGACAGCAAGATCGTGCCGGGATTCCCCGCAAAAAGGAAGACCCGGGACACAAGAAGCGGGAAAGGAGACTGCGCCATGGAGGATCAGATCAATACCTTACAGCAATGGATCGACGACAGCCGGAATATCGTGTTTTTCGGAGGTGCGGGCGTCAGCACCGAGAGCGGCATCCCGGATTTTCGGAGTGTGGACGGACTGTACCACCAGAAATACGATTGGCCCCCGGAGGAGATCCTCAGCCGCAGCTTTTTTGACGTCCGGCCGGAGGAGTTCTACCGCTTTTACCGGGACAAGATGCTGTGCCTGGACGCCCGGCCCAACGCCGCCCACAAGAAGCTGGCGGAGCTGGAGGCGGCGGGGAAGCTGCGCGGTGTGGTCACCCAGAACATCGACGGCCTGCACCAGCTGGCGGGCTCCAAACGGGTGTGGGAGCTCCACGGCTCGGTCCACCGCAACTACTGCATGAAGTGCAAAAAGTTTTACCCGGTGGAGTTCGTCAAGGACAGCGCCGGCGTGCCCCGCTGTTCCTGCGGGGGGACCGTGAAGCCCGACGTGGTGCTCTATGAGGAGTCGCTGAACAGCGAGGTGCTGGAGGGCGCCCTGGAGGATATTCAGAGCGCCGATATGCTTATCATCGGCGGCACCTCGCTGGCGGTGTATCCGGCGGCCAGCCTGGTCCGCTATTACCGGGGGAAGCGGCTGGTCCTGATCAACAAGAGCCCCACCCCCTACGACTCCCACGCCGACCTGCTGCTGGCGGCTCCCATCGGCCAGGTGCTGGGGCAGATCCGGGTGCGGTAAGGAGGATGAAGAACAGCCGTCTCTTTCAGGTCCTGTACCTGCTGGTGGAGAAGCGGGCCGTCACCGCCCGGGAACTGGCCGAACGGCTGGAGGTGTCCGAGCGGACCATCTACCGGGATGTGGACGCCCTGTCCGCCGCCGGTATCCCCGTATACACCCAGAAGGGCCAGGGAGGCGGCATCCGGCTCATGGACCAGTTCGTGCTGGACCGGGCCCTGCTGTCCGGGCCCCAGCAGGACGAGCTGCTCTTTGCCCTTCAGGCGGTGCTGGCCACAGGCGGAGCGGAGGCGGAGGACACGCTGGCACGGCTGTCCGCCCTGTTCCGCCGGGAGGGGAGCGACTGGCTGGAGGTGGACTTTACCGACTGGGGCAGCGGCGCCCGGGAGCGGGAAAATTTCGCGCTGGTCAAGCAGGCGGTACTGGAGCGCCGGGTGCTGTCCTTTACCTACTACAGCGCCGCCGGGGCGCGCTCCCGCCGCCGGACCGAGCCCCACAAGCTGGTGTTTAAGTCGGGATGCTGGTATCTCCGGGCCTTCTGCAGGACCAGAGAGGACTGGCGCACCTTCCGGCTGGTGCGGATGGAGGACCTGTCGGCGGAGACGGAGCATTTTCTTCCCCGCCCTGTTCCGCCGGAACTGGAACCCGCTGCCGGGGAGGAATGCCGGACCGTCCGCCTCCGGCTCCTGTTTCAGCCCCGGGCGGCCTACCGGGTCTGGGATTACTTTCACCCAAGCTGGGTGGAGAGACGGGACGACGGCTGTCTGCTGGTGAACTGCGCTTTTCCTGAGGACGGCTGGGTGCTGAGCTTTCTGCTGTCCTTCGGGGACCAGGTGGAGGTGCTGTCTCCGGCCTACTGGCGGGAGCTGGTGCGGCGAAACGCCAAAAAAACAGCGGACCTCTATGAAACCGGACAAACCCTGTCAGGTTTGAGCGGCTATTCTGAGTGCACAGGGGAGGGAAAGCACCCTTCCCAACAAAAGGAGGTCAATCAAATGGAAGAACGGAACTTTTGCCAGAGCTGCGGGATGCCCCTGGAGGCCCCGGAGAGCCGGGGGACGGAGGCGGACGGTGCCCTGAGCCGGGACTACTGCTGCTACTGCTATCAGGGCGGGGCGTTTACCGCGCCGGAGGCCGTCATGGAGGACATGATCGCCTTCAACCTGAAGTTCAACGAGGAAAACGGATACCCCATGGGACCCCAGGAGGAGGCGGAGCGGAACATGCGCGCCTGGTTCCCCACCCTGAAGCGCTGGAAGAAATAAACCGCGGCCCTGACGAAACATCGTCAGGGCCGTTCTCTTGCGGCACCGGGATGAGCGGGAAACCGGAACCGGACCATTTGTGTGATGGCGCTATCCTGACATGGCGGCCCTTTTGGGCCGCATGCAGGACCTGCCGCGGTTTCGGGCCCCTTTGAAAAATGAGTGATTGTATCGTTTTCAGGAGTGTGTTATACTAAACAAAAGACAAAACGGCCCGAAAGCCGCTTGTCAGAATCTCAGAAACCAATGAGACGGCCCGAAGGGGCCGGTAAAAGGGTAAGGTGGGTGTGAGTATGAAAACGATCCTCCATGAGCAGCGTATGAGCAGCATTGCGGCGGCACTGGTCACCATTCTGCTGGGCGTGGTCCTGATCTGGTGGCCGGACCGCTCGGTGAACTTCCTGTGTATGCTTCTGGGCGCGGCGATTTTTATTACCGGGGTCATTTATATCCTGGGCTGGCTGGCCCGGCGGAGGGAGGGGGTCCCCGCCTTCTTCGTGCTGCCCGGGGTGATCCTGTGCGCCCTGGGCATCTGGCTCATGACCAGCCCGGCTTCGGTCATCAAGCTGATCCAGTATATTTTCGGCGCCATCCTCATTTTCCACGGCGTGGTGGACCTCCAGGGCTCCGTGGCGCTGATGCGTCAGAAGTGGGGCCGCTGGTGGGTGGACCTGCTGCTGGCCCTGCTGACCGTGGCCCTGGGCGCGCTGATCCTGCTGAATCCCTTCGGCACCTTTGCCACGCTGGTGGTCCTGATCGGCGCCGCCCTGATCTTCGACGGAGTCAGCGACCTGTGCATCATCTGGCGCCTGTCCCGGGCCTTCAAGGCGGCGGAGCGGGTGATCCAGGAGGAGGAGCAGGACCTTGAGCAGTGAACTGCGGGAGGTCAATCTGGAGCGGGGCATGCCGAGAGCGGACCAGGCCGTCAAGCAGCTGACCTTTGAGATCAGCCGCAGCCGCGGCTTGGGCTGCACCGCCCTGAAGATCATCCACGGCTATGGCTCCTCGGGCACGGGAGGCCGCATCCGGGTGGAGGCCCGGAGCTATCTGGGCCGGCTGAAAGCCAGGGGGGAGATCTGGGATTTCATTCCCGGCGAGGACTTCTCCATTTTCAATTCCGCCGTTCTTGCCGCCTTCCGGCGGTGCGGCGAGCTGCGCCGGGACCGGGATCTGGAGCGCCACAACAACGGCGTCACCATCATCCTGCTCTGAGCAAATGCTGCAAAAGAAAGGGCAGAACAGGGGCGTTTTTGTAAAAAAACATGAAATATGAAAAATCAAAAATTTCTACTTGCAATTTGTCTTTGCTGCGGGTATAATCGTCCCCATCAAGCGGACAACTGAACAGCCAGACGATGTCCACAGAGAAGCGGCCCTCTCCGGAGGACCCACCGACGGTGTAACGCTCTCAGGTACCAGGACTGTGGACGGATGGCACTCTGGAGACGCCCGCCGCGCGCGGGGGCCGAAGGTGCAAGTTCGGGGGACCCCCGGATCAATCTCTCAGGCAAAAGGACAGAGCTTCCGTAAGTATCATGCTGTCAATGGGGACGAAAGAAACTGTTGGCAAGGAAGTCTTTTGATTTGTCAGGAGCGTGTGCCTTTGGGCCGCGCTCCTGTTTTGTTGGCCCGGATGAAAGTGTTTGATAAGGGGAGACGGAAAGATGATCACAGACTTTTTGGTAACCATTGACGATTTAGTGTGGGGCGTCCCGCTGATCGTGCTGATCCTGGCCTGCGGCGTGTGGCTCACCGTCCGCACCGGGCTGCTCCAGGTGTTCCACCTGGGCAAGGCGCTGAAGTTCATGGTGCGCAACGAGGAGGACGGCCACGGCGAGGTGACCTCCTTCGGCGCCCTGTGTACTGCCCTGTCCGCCACCATCGGTACCGGCAACATCGTGGGCGTGGCCTCCGCCATCGCCGCCGGCGGCCCCGGCGCCCTGTTCTGGATGGAAGTCGCCGCCTTCTTCGGCATGGCCACCAAGTACGCCGAGGGCCTGCTGGCCGTTCTGTACCGGGACGTGGATGACAAGGGCCATGTGCTGGGCGGCCCCTTCTATTACATTGAAAAGGGTATGGGCAAGAGCTGGAAGTGGCTGGCTAAGTGCTTTGCCGTCTTCGGCGCCCTGGCCGGCCTGCTGGGCATCGGCACCATTACCCAGATCAACGGCATCACCTCCGCTGCCCAGACCTTCTTTGACCCCAATAAGTCCGGCGCCCTGTTCACCCTGGGCTCCGGGGACAGCCAGGTGGTCATCACCGTGACCACCGTGGTGGTGGGCCTGCTGGTCACCGTCTGCGCCGCCCTGGTGGTCATCGGCGGCATCCAGCGCATCGCAAAGGTCTCTGAGATCATCGTTCCCTTTATGGCCATTATCTACGTGGCCTGCGGCGTGCTGATCCTGGTGTGCAACGTGAGCGCCATCCCCGGCGCCCTGTACCAGATCGTGGTGGGCGCCTTCAAGCCTGAGGCTGTGGCCGGCGGCATCGTGGGCGTCACCATCAAGACGGCCATGCAGAAGGGCGTGGCCCGGGGCATCTTCTCCAACGAGGCCGGCCTGGGCTCCGCGCCCATCGCCGCCGCCGCCGCCCAGACCAAGGAGCCTGTGCGCCAGGGCCTGGTCACCATGACCGGCACCTTTATCGACACCATCATCATCTGCACCATGACCGGCCTGTCCATCGTCATCACCGGCGCCTGGCAGCCCGAGCTGGGCCTGGAGGGCGCGGGCATCACCATCTACGCCTTCCAGAACGCCCTGCCCTTCCCGGAACAGGTTGGCGCGTTCCTGCTGATGCTGTGCCTGATGTTCTTTGCCTTCACCACCATTCTGGGCTGGGACTACTACGCCGAGCGCTGCCTGGAGTACCTGTCCGGCGGCAAGATGGGCCCCGTGAAGGTCTACCGCTGGCTGTATATCGCCGCTGTGTTCGTCGGTCCCTACCTGACTGTGAAGGCCGTGTGGACCATCGCCGACATCTTCAACGGCCTCATGGCTATCCCCAATATCATCGCCCTGCTGGCCCTGTCCGGCGTGGTGGCCAAGGAGACCAAGAGCTACTTCGACCGCAAGGCTCACCTGCTGTAACAAACCGGTCAAAACAAAACCGCCCGTCCTCCGCAATTCAGGAGGACGGGCGGTTTTTATGGCGCCGAAAAGGTGTTCAGCGTTTCCAGCAGCAGGGCGCGGTCATTGGGTATAGATCCCTCCGCCACCTGCTCCAGCAGGCGGTTCAAAGCCCTCCCCACGGCGGGGCCGGACAGTCCGGCGGCCAGGGCGTCCCGGCCGTTGACGGCCAGGTCCCGCAGGGTGAGGCAGGGGCGGCGGGAGAGCAGCGCCCGGGCGGCCTGCTCCGCCCGCTCCAGCGCCTCCAGACCGCCGCTTTCCCGGGGGGCGCAGGCCAGGGCGTCCCCGCGCTTCAGCTCCAGCAGGTCGAAAAAGACGTCCTCCCCCAGACGGGACAGCCACCGGCCCGCCCACGTTTCCGTGGGCTCCTCAGGCAGGTCGTGGCGGCTGACAAGGGTGACGGCACGCTCCCGGGTGGCCTTGTCCAGCCGCAGCCGCTCCAGGGCGCGGTCCGCCAGAGCGGCGCTCACCTTAGAGTGGCCGTAAAAATGGCCCACGCCCTGCTGGTCCAGAGAGAAGACGGCGGGCTTGCCCACGTCGTGGAGAAGGGCGGCCAGCCGCAGGGCGGGCCGGGGAGAAACCTGCTCCATGGCCTTGACGCTGTGGGTGTAGACGTCATAGAGGTGGTGGGGATTCTTCTGGTCAAAGCCCACCGCCGGGGCCAGCTCCGGGAGGATCTGGGTGATTACCTCTGGAAAATCCAACAGTACCTGTCCAGCCCAGGGGGAACAGAGCAGGCGGACAAATTCCGCGGCGATCCGTTCCCAGGCCACATGGGCCAGCTGGGGGGCGTGGCGGCGGATGGCGGAGGCGGTGTCTGGATGAAGGGTGAAATTGAGCTGGGCGGCCAGCCGCAGCCCCCGGAGAAGCCGCAGGGCGTCCTCCTCAAACCGACGGTCCGGGTCCCCCACGCAGCGGATGATACGGCTGCGGAGATCCGCCTGTCCCCCGAAGGGGTCCACCAGACCGCCGTGCTCCCAGGCCATGGCGTTGACGGTGAAGTCCCGGCGGGCCAGATCCTCCGCCAGATCAGAGGTGAACTCCACCCGGTCGGGGTGGCGGTGGTCGGAGTAGGCACCCTCCCGCCGGAAGGTGGTCACCTCCACCGGAAGACCGCCGGACAGAACAGTGACGGTGCCGTGTTTTAGGCCTGTCTCCACGCAGCGCAGTCCGGCACAGGCCATCTCCGTCTCTTGAGGCAGGGCGGAGGTGGCGGCGTCGTAGTCGTGGGGCGGGATGTCCAGCAGGCTGTCCCGGACGCAGCCGCCCACCAGCACCGCCCGGTGCCCCGCTGCCTCCAGCAGCCGGAGCACCTCCAGCGCCCTGGGGTCCCACTGAACCATCTGACATCCCTCCCGTATGGGTTTTGATGGTTCCCATCTTATCAAAAGGAAGGGAAAAAGACAAGACGGAAGCGCAGGGCGCCTCCGACGTAAATTTTCGTTTATAGGGTCAAAGAGATTTCGCCCTGGGGGGCGAGTTTCTTTTGCGGAGATGCAAAAGGGACCAACGGCCCAGGCCGCAAAATTTGAATGGACTCACACCGTCTTTTTGCTTCGCAAAATTCGGAGGCTTTACGGGGGATCAGCAATGCAGCCCGCCTCGATACGGGCAAAACCCGCTCTTGTTGTGTCTTACTTCCGCGGCCAGCCGGGGCCGCCCGGCGTGGA
>Ga0129308_1000474_pt1 | contig 58929 bp, 65 predicted proteins | sample L827metagenome_FD_94440 | JGI IMG/M metagenome (GOLD analysis project Ga0129308, IMG submission 94440) | Ring-tailed lemur group fecal microbial communities from Wisconsin, USA - L827 metagenome | ecosystem: Host-associated > Mammals > Digestive system > Large intestine > Fecal | place: USA...
GCTTCGTTTTCCGGAGATGACCCATCCCACCTCGCAGAGCATACTCTTCAGATACGGATTACCTTTGTTAATGTGAGCACTCTTGCGTTTTCCGGCACTCTCGTTGTTACCGGGACTCAAACCGGCCCAGGAGCATATATGCTGGGAATCCGGAAAGGCACTCATATCGGTACCAATCTCCGCGATAATGGCTGCTGCCGCAGTTACATCAATACCCGGTATGGAGCACAGGAGGCTCAATGCCTCTTCGTGCTTTGTGATCTCTTTCGTAATAGCGTCCTCCACAGTATGCCGGTGCTGTTCAAGTGCTTCCAAGTGCCCAAATATCATGCGAAGAAAGCCGCGCTGGTGCTCCGAGAGCGAACCGTTCAAGGCAATCAGTATTTCGTCGATACGTTTCCGGGTCTGCGTTTTCAGGCACCGGTCCAGAGCTTCCCGCGAAATATTTCCGTATTCCATGAGATGACGGATGATGTTTCGCCCGGAAGCGCCAAATGCGTCCGACAGAAACGCTGTGAAGCGGAAACCGGAGCTTTGCAGAAATTTATCGATGCGATTCTTTTGGGCGGTAATGTCGCGAACGATGCTCTTACGATACCGGGTCAGATGCCGCAGTTCCCGGAAGGTCTTATCTGGGATAAAACTTCCCTTTAGTAATCCGGCACGGAGTAATGTGGCGATCCATTGCGCGTCCCGCATATCCGTTTTACGCCCAGGCACATTCTTCATGTGGCGGGCATTCACGACCAGAATGCTGATCTGCCCATCAAAACATGGCTCCAGCATTTCGTAAATAGGCTGCCAGTAGATCCCGGTGCTCTCCATAGCGACATAGCGGCACTCTGCTTCCAACACCCAATCCCGCAGTTTCCGCATTTCCGGGATAAGTGTGCTGAAGGAGCGAATCTCGATTTCCGGATCGGTGCCCAGTTCACCTTTGGCAAGACAGGCAACAATAACGTCACGATGAATATCCAGTCCCATGGCGCAGGTCAATATGTCTTGCATCAAATCCCTCCCTGAATTATGCAGGCTGGGAATTGCCCGGGTGGGTATCCGAACTTTGCTACTCGTGCTCTTCACTTACGTGACGCAACATACTGCTGTTCTCTTGGGCAACTCGTCCACGTTGAACAAACGGGGTGAAAATCCACCAAGGTGCAACCGGACTACGCCTGCTGTTTTCAGTTTAGCAAATCCTTCGGTTAACGCACAGACTATATTTTCATTCTCAGCTGTGATGGCATTTCATGAGGCGTTGAAAACCGAATACGATCTCAAGACGTCACCATGTTCGAGCCACCGTGGCGGGTGCAAAGGGCCGAGGACAAGCCCATAGCGACGACGACATGGGAAATTAAAGGTACACCCGTCCGGCTAGGCCACAAACCGAGGGACGGATAGCCCATAAGAATGGGTAGAGGCTGAGATGCCTGTGTTCCCCTGGACCAGGGGACTTGAGATCGCACTTTTATTTAGAAGGGAGGGACCTGGATGCCCTGTTCGCAATATAAACAACTCGTGTGTTTCCCGAAGTCCCGTGTCCATAAAAAGTGGTTCCGGTACTTCAACGATCACAAAGACTTTCATAATGAAGGAACCTTACATCTATTCAGCCTCATGAGTCTCTATTCGTATGCGTGTTTCCGCTCCAATGTCCGGCAGGTCGGAAAACATCGTCACATGGAAGGTCCCGGACAATGGATCTGCAAATTATCAGCACTGCCCCGCGTGCTCCGAGTTCACAGCAAAGCACAAGCCCGAGAACTGATGAATTACTTTCGGGATGCCGGATTCCTTGATTATGAAATCCTGGATGAAGAGATGGAGGTCATGCGCTTCACGATTCGGGACTGGAAACGGCATTGTGTCCATCTGGACTACAACTACTACAGCTATAAAGGATCGGGATTCTTTTTCTTCCCGCTGCCTGTTGGCCGGCAGTTGATCCGCAGCAGCAAATCCCGGGGCGCTATCCGGTTCAGCGAATTGGACGCCATCATGGATCTGTGGCTGCATACGATCGTCAACGATCCGTCCGTTCGGGGTTCTGAATATATGCCTGTGGTCTATTTCGCCAACATGAAAGGCCAACCGCTACTATCCTATTCCTACCTGGCCAAGAGGTGGGGCTGGTCCAAATCTCGGGTAGGCCGCTTTATCCTAAAGATAGAGGATGCCGGAATCATCAGCCGCGTGAGCTTTTCCAGCTCGCGTGGCTCTGTTATTTCCCCCTGTCGTTACCGGGAAATGATCTATGGAGAGGACTGTGAGAAACTTCAGCTCCAGCGGATCGGCGAGATCCTAGGACTCTCGCAGGCAGCGGGTCAGATGGAGGCAGGCGAAAGTATCAGAGTCGAAGTCCAGGTTTGCGTCCCAAGCGATAAAGTCATCCTGCCAAGCACGAAAGCCTTGAGAATTCAGGTGTTCCGGGTTCCCAGCGGCTCTTTTTTTGCCCGGCCGGTGCCTTTAATCTTCTATAGTTCCTTAGACTGGGGAATCTGCGAACTAGAGGCGGGGGTCTATCGTGGGCCGCCACGTCCTCGAAAACAACGGAAGGGGGAAAACAATCATGGCAAATAAATCAAATCGTCTTTCGCGCCCCGCTCTCGGGATTGAGAAGGAGGCTGTTAAAGAAGAAATATCCACAGCTCTTCACGCAGGTGTGGAAAAACTGGAGGGTAAATCCAAGAGGCAGAAGCCGGTGGATAACTTCCACAACACGAAGTACCTGCTCAAGCAATATCGGCGTGTGGCCTATTCCATCCAAATCTCGGAGGAGGAACTGAACCTGCGTATGGAATTGGAGCATGGCACCAAGCTCTCAACCCTTGAAGTCAATGCGGAGCTGGCTGGCATCGATCTCAGCAATACCAAACTTGAAGGTCATGCACGGACTGTCATTCGCAGCAAGACCATGCTGGAGATCATCAATACGGCGCTTGAGGCAGTACGGAAGGACCCGGATCGTGGCGAGCTCATGTATCAGGTGCTTTATGAGACCTACTTTACCCCGACCAAACCCAGACGCCGTGAGGAGATCCTCACCACACTGGATGGCCGGGGTTTCCCTATGTCCATCGCATCGTATCACAATTACCTGAATGCCGCGATTCATGCCCTGGATCGAATTCTGTGGGGTTATACCGCGCGCGACTGCATTGAGATCATCAAACAATTCCTGCCGGAATAAGTTAGACGAATGTTATAGGAAAGTTATAGCGTTCCTGAATTGCTATTATAGTCGCTCTGTGATATGATTTCATCGTCGAATAATGCAAGCCATCAGCGCCGCCTGTAATAGGCGGTTTTTTTGTTGGCCACGGGGCCTGGATTGGGAGCGGATCGCACTGCCTGCTTCCTGATCCAGGCCCTTTTGCATACACGGCAAATCTACATACAAGGAGGAAAACCGAACCATGCACAGGAAAATGAAGTCTATGCGCCAGTGGATCAGCGGGAAAGTGCAGTGCATTGACAAGGGACGCCTGCTCTATACTGCTTTTCTGCTGCCCACAGCCATGACGATGGTGCCTGTCCGCGCATACGCTGCCGATACGATTTGGACCAAAGCAAGTGAGATCATGCAGGATGTCTATACCCAGGTGCTCGGCATCTCTACTGTTGCCGCTGTGGTCACGGCCAGCATCGCACTCTTACTCATGAACTTCTCCAAATCCGGCCGCACCGTGGATGAGTCCCGCGCTTGGCTCAAGCGCATTATCATCACCTGGGCCATTCTGAACGGGCTGGGCTTTATCATGGCCTATATTACGCCGTTCTTCAGTGGTGGCACCTGGACACCCTAACTCCACACCTGAGAAAGGAGAACTCCATGAAAAAGAACATTATTTGCCTGCTTGGTGGGATGGTAGCCGGCATCGCGCTGTGTCTTGCCACTGCCAGCATGATCCCCCTGGATCCCGACTACCTGAAGGATCTCGGGGGATAACCTCTATCAGGAGGTATTCAGATGGGTATTCTTGATAGCATTGTCGGATGGATTGCAGAACAGGTTATGAACCTGCTGGATCTGGTAACAGGCTCGGTGCTTGGCGCCCTGGGTTGTGATATGTCTGTTTTCATCCGCTACTTCCCCGCCGCAGAGACCATGTATGAGATTTTTGTGGCGATTGCTGCCGGCTTTATCTTACTCAATTTAGTCTGGCAGCTATTCAAAAACTACGGAGCGGGTATCGGCCTCAGTGCGGAGGACCCTGGTAAACTGCTCCTTCGTTCGATTCTCTTCCTGTTTCTGGCCTTGTTCTCAGACCAGATCATGACGCTGGTCTTGGACATAGCAGGCACCCCTTATACCTGGATTGTGGATGCGTCGCTTCCTGCGATCGAGTTTTCCAGTTTTGCCAGTGTATTAACTGTCATCGTCGGTTGCCTGGCATCAGGGTCGGTCAGTCTCATCGTGCTGATCCTCACGATCATCGTCGCATGGAACTACATCAAGCTCCTCTTCGAGGCGGCTGAGCGATACATCATGGTCGGTGTTCTCATCTATACGGCACCAATGGCCTTTGCGACCGGCGCTTCTGAAAGCACATCCAATGTCTTCAGCGCATGGAGCAGAATGCTGGGTGGCCAGTTGTTCCTGCTTATCATGAATGCATGGTGCCTACGCCTCTTTGTGTCGATGGTGGGTAATTTCATTGCCAATCCGCTGTCACTCTAAAACGAAAGAAGGAGGTCACCATGTTCAAAAGGTTGATTGCAGTGGGTGGCAGCAGCCTAATGCTGTCACTGATCTGCTGTACGCAAGCGTTCGCCATCGAGGAAACTGACGTGGAGAGCGCGATTGCCGCCTCCAGCAATGAGGCGGTCGCCGGCAACATCTTCATTTGGTTTCTCTGTGCAGTGGCATTTTTGAAGATCAGCCAGAAGATTGATAGCTTCCTTGCCGGTCTCGGCATCAATGTCGGCAGGACTGGAGGAAGCATGCTCGGTGAATTGTTAATCGCCGGACGAGCCCTGGGCGCTGTCGCAGGCAGCATGGGCGGAGCGGTTGGCAACATCTTTAATAGAAACCATGCAACCGGGCACAGCACAACCCATCAAGCCGCCGGTCAAGCTTTCACTGGCGGTGGCAACGGCCTATTCGGTGTGGCAAAGCGCTCTGCCGGCAATGCCGCAGCAAGCAGTGCAACAGGCACCGGCTCCGGACTGAGCAGTATCATCGGTGGTGCAATGTTTGGCTCCAGCATGGCCGCCGGCGGCAAGTTTGCCAACAGTGTCGTTGGAGCGGTCGCCACCGGAAATATCGCCACAGTGGGATCCATCAAAGGTGAGAAAGCAGCCCAGGCGCTGACGAACTATCTGGGCTATTCCGATCCGACAAGTCCGGTAGTGGACTCCATGGAGCATACGGTCGGCGATGTTGCCGCCCCTGTCATCGTTGGACAAGAAGTTGGTGAAGTGGTGGACGGCGAACAACACGACACCGTGACCGTAGACGGTGGTACCGCCGCTGGCAGTCACGCAACGACGGCAGGCGGTATCCCAGCCGGGCAAAGTCCCATCGACCGGAAGCCGCCTGTTGATGGTGACAGCTCTGCGGGGATATACGGTCCCGAGTCTGCTGCACCCACTTCTATTCCCGCCGAGCCTCCCACATTCCGCGATGTCGAAATTGGAGGAGGCCGAATCACAGGCTACGAAACACCCGCAGGCGGCGGAGAAGAGCGGCAATTTGCCATGTATAATGCGGCTCAATATATGGCGCCAACGGCTCCTTATGAGACAGTTCAGACTGTCGATGGGGAGAGCTGGTATAAGCAGTACGCTCAGCCCACTGTTCAAAGGACGCCCCATGAGGACTCTGCGGGGAAAATCACCTATGATGAAAAGATCATCGAGCAGCTGCCGCAAATCCCCAAGAGAAAGGATCGTGTTTGATGGCTGAAGAACAAAGAACGCGAGGCGAATCTGCTGCCTCCTCAGTCAAAGGTGCAGTAAAGGCAGGAAAAGCAGTTGCAGAAATAGCAAAGGGGGCTGCCACCGGCGGAGCGCACGGGGCAGCCCTCGCCGCTGTAAAGAGTTCAAAGAAGTGGATCGGCATTCTGGCTGTTATTCTGCTCCTGCCTGTTTTACTCATTGCCATGCTTCCTGTCGTCATATTCGGGTCACTTTTCGGTACTGGAACAGATGATGCCAACGGGTTTACGGATGACACGGTTCTTACACAGAATATCGTTGATCTGAACACTGGCATCAGCACCATCCTCTCCGAAGGCCTTACAGATGTACTGGATCGGATTGATGCCGATTTTGCCGCATCTGGATGTGATGAAAAGGAGGTCAATAATCCCTATGGCTCAGATATCATCTTTAATGCGAATTCCTTTGTTGCGATGTACTGTGCCAGCAAGGATACGGATGTGGAGTCAATATCACAGACGGATCTTGAAAGTTTGCTCCGCACACACCTAAGCAAACTGTACTCATTTATCTCTCATGACGAGTCCCGCGTGGTAGAAGGAGAGCCGGACCCAGAAACAGGCGAAGCCAAAACAGAAACCATCATAGTCAGAGTCTACACCATTACTTATAATGGCGAGGGATATTTTGCCGACGAGGTTTTCCAACTCAGTGACGAGCAGAAGGACTTGGCCAACAACTACGCCCAAAACCTATCTGTATTCCTAGGCGATGGCTCCTACCAGGTTCTCTCCTCGACAGAATTCTCCGCAATGGGCCTTTCGTACGAAGGCGTGGTCTTTGCCGACGGTGAAACCCAGGTCGTCTACTACAACCAGTTGGACGAGCGATGGAAGAACCTTCCCTACGGCACAGACAATATCGGTGGATACGCCTGCGGCCCAACAGCAATGTCAATTGTCGTCTCCAGCCTGACTTCCGACACCGTCGATCCTCCGCATATGGCACAGTGGGCCTATGAAAATGGATACTGGTGCAGCAAGTCCGGTTCGTATCACTCACTCATTCCCGGCGCTGCCGCTGCATGGGACCTCCCGTGTGAGGGATGCACGCCATCGGAGCCTCAAAGGATCGTGGATGCCTTAGCCGATGGCAAACTTGTAGTGGCACTCATGACCAAGGGGCACTTCACCAGCTCAGGACACTTTATTGTCCTGCGTGGTGTAACCTCTGAAGGAGAAATCCTAGTTGCTGATCCGTCCAGCTATAATCGGTCCAACAAGGCCTGGGACATGTCCATCATCCTGAATGAAGCAAGCCGCAGTGCCGGCTCAGGTGGTCCCTTCTGGATCATTGGCTGAGGGAAGTGTAGTATGGATATCGCATGCAAGAACAACAAGATGGTCATATGCAGCACTCCGAATGGCTGTGCAAGCTGTGGCTGGGATGAATCAACCAAGGCCCGCCGCCTCCTGAAAATCAGGAAGCAGCGGGCCTCTTCTATTGCAGTGAAACCCTGCCCATTTTGTGGCTCAATTCCGCTAACACTCTGCAATGAGCAAGGTTTCTCCATCAATTGTAGAAACCCTGCCTGCATCATGCCTGGAACAGGCACCTGTGAAAGCATGGACGAGGCACTCCGAAAATGGGGGCGCCGTGTCCCAGTAAGGTAGGGAGCAAAACGAGGTAAGCATTATATGAGCAACACAAAAGACGAACGGGATGTCTACTATGTCCCACCGAACTTCTTGACAAGCGGTCGTCTGTTTGGTGGGATGGTGAGAGTACGCAATGCCATTGAGGCATGTGTGCTCGTTATCATATCAGGTTTCCCGATTATTAACCTTCCTTTCTCACTGACCGTCCGTGTGATTGTCCTCTGTCTAATCACATTACCTCTCGGCGTTTTTGGCGTCGTAGGGATCGATGGTGATTCGCTCACGGAGTTCGCAGTTAACTGGGTGAAGTGGATGCTGAAACGCAGAATGTTGTATCGTTCTGATGTGGATGACAAACAAGCGGCCGCAAAAATCGCCGTGCAGCGTACTGGTGAGGGAAAACAGCACCAACCTCCGGAGCAGTTAGGAATCAAAATCAAGCAGCCTCATGCAACCAAGAAAAAGCGCAGGTCTCGAACATTGCGCCGAAAGCGTCCGGTAAAGGGTGCTGCTGGTAAAAAGGCGGCTGGATACAAGGCCAAGCGCCGCTCTCGCAAAGAGGGCGTTTCTGATGATCTGGTACCGGTCAGCGATATTCGCAACGGCATCATCCACATGAAGGATGGCCGTTACATCAAGATCTTGGAGGTCGAGCCCATCAACTTCCTCCTGCGCAGCGTTCGCGAACAGAAGAACATTGTTGCATCCTTCGCCAGTTGGCTAAAAATCAGCCCAGTCAAGGTGCAGATCAAAGTTCTCACCAAAAAGGCGGACATCAGCAAGCACCTCAATGCTATTGAGCGGGATATGGAGCACGAGCATGACCCCAAGTGCAGGGAACTCCAGCAGGACTACTACAATCTGATCAAGACAATCGGTTCCAGGGAAGCAATCACCCGACGATTCCTCATCATCTTCGAGTATGAGCCGTCCTTCAACAACCGCAAGTCGGACTACACCGAGGTTGTCTCCACCCTGGAGACGGCGGCAAGGACTGCCCGCCAGTACTTCCTCCACTGCGATAATGTCGTGGTGACGCATGAAGATGAGAATGCGTTTCTGCTTGAAATCCTCTACACGATTTTCAATCGTGAGACATGTGAGCGAGTATCTTTGGATGAACGGCTCCAGCAGGTGCAGATCAGACACCTCACAATGCAGACCGGGACAGAACCCACGGTGCCGGAAGTAATTGCTCCGGAGAGCATCGACCTTCGCCATGGCGCATACACGGTCATGGACGGCCTCTATCATGCCTATCTCATGGTGCCGTCCAGCGGCTTCAATTCACGGGTAATTGCCGGATGGACATCGATCTTCGTCAACGCCGGAGAGGGAATTGATGTGGACTTTTACTTTCAGAGAGAGCCCAAAGAGCGGATCCAAGCCAAACTTGGGCAGCAGATCCGCATCAACCGCAGCCGGATCAAAGATGCCTCCGATACCAATACGGACTTCGATGACATTGAGGGCGCGATCCGTTCAGGCTACTTTCTCAAGCAGGGCCTATCCAACTACGAGGATTTCTACTATATGAACATTCTCGTGACTGTGACCGCAGACACCCAGGAAAATCTGGAGTGGCGAGTGGCTGAGGTCCGCAGGCTCATGATCTCGCAGGATATGGATCTGCGGATCTGCCGGTTCCGGCAGGAGGAGGCCATGTGTGCGGTCATGCCGTTTTGCAGTCTCGACAGAAAACTGTTCGAACGCGGCAAGCGAAATGTCCTGACATCGGCGGCTGCGAGCTGCTACCCCTTCACCTCCTATGAGATGTCCGACGAGAATGGCATTTTGCTGGGGGTGAATAAGCACAACAACAGCCTCGTAATCGTGGATATCTTCAATTCTCGTGTCTATAAAAACGCGAACATGGCGATTATCGGCACCTCGGGAGCGGGCAAAACATTCACGATGCAGCTGCTCGCACTCAGAATGCGGCGGAAAGGAACACAGGTATTTATCCTTGCACCGCTGAAAGGCCACGAGTTCCTGCGTGCCTGCAAGAATGTGGGGGGTGAGTTCATCTCCATCAGCCCGGCATCCAAGCAGTGTATCAACATCATGGAGATCAGGCGCGTCGATCAGACTGCCAATGCGATTATTGACGGCGTTGTCAATGAAAACTCCATTCTGGCCAGGAAGATCCAACAGCTGCACATTTTCTTCGGTCTTCTGATCCCGGACATGACTCATGAGGAGCGTCAACTTCTGGACGAAACACTCATTCGGACCTACGCGCTCAAGGGAATCACCCATGAGAACGACTCTCTCATTGATCCCAATGACTCCGAAAAATATCGCGAAATGCCCATCCTTGAAGATGTCTATAACCTGCTTATTGAATCACAGGAGACAAAGCGCATGGGCAATATCCTCAACCGTCTCGTCCACGGCTCTGCAAAGACCTTCAACCAGCAGACTAATGTGGATCTCTCGAACCCCTACACAGTTCTCGACATTTCGGAACTGACAGGCGATCTACTGACAGTCGGTATGTTCGTCGCTCTGGACTTCGTCTGGGACAAGGCAAAAGAAGATCGCACCAAAGAGAAGGCCATCTTCCTGGACGAGGTCTGGCAGCTGATCGGCAGCTCCAGTAACAGCATGGCAGCCGAGTTCGTGCTGGAGGTCTTCAAAATTATCCGGGGTTATGGCGGCAGCGCGGTCTGCGCAACGCAAGACCTCTCCGATTTTTTCGCCTCGGATGGCGGAAAGTACGGCAAAGGCATCATCAACAATGCCAAGACCAAAATAATCCTGAATCTGGAGGATGACGAGGCCATGCGTGTTCAAGATGCTTTGAAACTCACCGATGCGGAGATTGCCAACATCATCCGCTTCGAACGCGGCAACGGGCTCATTTCCACCAACAGCAACCACATCACCGTCGAGTTCAAGGCATCCACCCTGGAGAAGCAGCTCATTACTACGGACCGTTATGAGCTGAGTCAAATCGTCCAGAGTCACATCTGAGTTTTTACGCTGTGCGTCAATCATTGGCGCACAGCAAAAATCCAAATTCACATATCTATGGCGTTGAACGCAAGCGTGATTCCGAATTTCGTTCAATGCCGATAAAAATCTACGATAGGGGGTAGCAAAATGTCCTTTGCCAGCAAGTACCGGGGCAAGGAACTCACGGTCATGGTGAAGCTGATCTCCATTTTCAGTGTTGTGGAGGTGCGTCAGATGCGTGAGCTTTTCTCGCATCTGAATCCCAAGACATACGGCAAGATCATGAATCGGCTCCACATGGAGGGGATGGTATTCACGACACCGGACGCCAAATATCTGGCATCGAATCGGCTCTCAACCGACAAGATTGATATTGAGAGCAGTGTTTCCTGCTTCTGGGCGCTTATCAGCATAAAAGACAGCATTATGGACTTCTGCGCAGGCGAGATGCCGGCGCTTCTTACCGTTTCGGCGGCCAATTATGATTACGATCTGATTCCCGTCAATGAGAAGGCTCTGACTCTCATCAATGACAGCGCCTTCGAACTGCCGGAAAGTGTCCGGCGGCTGCTGATTGTTCGCTCCATCAATGATGCGAATTTGGTGGAGCGCAGGATGAAAAACGATTTCCTTCTGGTCACTGGGACAGATGGCGTAATCGGATCCTACGAACTGTGAGGTGCAATATGGCAACGGAAAAGTACATGGAATTACTCCTGGAGGTCGCCTCGGAGTATGAACGTATGAGCAGTGAGCTCTTTCGGCTGGCACACCGGCTGGAAGATATGCCGCGTTATAACCCGCGCAACGAGATGTATAGTCTGGTTCGGAATGCGGAGCAGACAACCGTGAATCTCCGGGGGCTGACTGCTCGAACGGACTGGGCCAATGCGAGCATCCTGTATGAAGCGGTCGCGGACGCTATGGGGATCAAGATTGAGGAGGAGAGCCGATGGTTGAAGATCACGGTTCCCGCCATCCTGCCCAAACGGAATGCCAGGGACAACACGCTTTACCTCGCAAGGCCACTGAGAAGCTGCCTGCTCCGATTCCAGGCCAAGGACCCCATGGAACGATTTGAACGGTGCGTCATATGCATCGTGCATAAGTACGACGAGGCGCTGGGCATCCGGCGGGTTCGAGACTACGACAATATCGAGACCAAGCGGTATCTGGATGTCATTGAATCCATATTTCTGACCAATGACAGCGGTCTGCTCTGTACGGTGCTCCAGACCACTCAGATCTCCGATAGGGATGCAACTGAGTTCTTCCTGATGATACCGGAATCTCTGCCGGCTTGGGCGGAAACACACCTCAAATTCGATACCTAATCCTGCAAAAAAATGCGGCAAGAAATTGGTATGAAAAACAGCGCGACCAGTACACTGGCTCCAGAGCCCCCGGATTCTGGCATGAAAATGCGGGGCAAAAAGTACGGGGTGTTTTTGGCTACATGTGCTGGGAATCATCTGTTTGAACATTTGCTGCCTTGAGGCTCCGGCAGTCTCAGGGCAGCCTTTTCCTATTCAAATTGCCACACGTAGGAGGTGCTTTTCCTTGTTTGCCGGTAAGTATAATCGGATGCTTGAGCTGTTGTGGTTTATCGGATACTGTCGGGAATTTCCTTCCCAGTTGGCGGATCGGATCTGCGGGCATCCGGATTGGAATCGGCATGTGAAGTATGCTGCTTTGAAGAAGGGATATATTTCCGTGTATCGGGCTCGATATAGGCAAAGGGTGATACGGTCATTGCGGTTGACACCTTCGGGTTTGGAGTATATTGCGCAAAGGGATCCGGAAGTGTTGCCCTACGTAATGGCACAGCAGGATTCTGGTGCCGGAACCCGGAATGTCACAGAGCGGATCCTACGGTACCACGCTCAGGCAACAGCACTTATGATGGCCCGCAATGCCGGCGCCGTATTCCTCCCGGACCAAAAGCCGAGCTTGCTGGCCAACCTATTGGCCAGCTCCGCAGCATATGACCCAGAGCAGAAATACTTTTTCACCACACAGGAATTCCGAGATGCAATTCAGGAGCAAGGCAACAGGTCGGATCCTAACATGAAGACCGTGGCGAAGTCATCCCGTCTCCTCGGAGTCATTGTCCACGGCCGATACTGTCACTGCCTCTACTATACCGGACCCACGAGAATGTACTGGCTCGCCGGCACGGAGGAGAACATGGTTGCGGCGGTCGAGCAGGTGCTGCGGACGCGTGGTATCCCCGTCGAGGTGTTCAGCGAAGTAATCATTGGAACGAAGATGGGTGTCGCAAAAAAGCTTATGCGCGAGGAGCACGCCAGTTCAAGCCGGTACTTCACGCTCTCTGATCGGTATAACAATATCTTCTTTATCACCAACGACCAACGAGGCGACGAACTCCTTGGCATCATCATCGATCCGAAAAAGCAAATGCAGGTGAATCGTGAGGCGCTGGACGGTATGATACCACCGCCCGGCACCAAATTCTACGATGCCCTCACACCAGACCGGCGCCGGCCGATTGTTCTGGGATACACCTGCGACTTATTCGCCTTTTCAAACCTGAGTGCCTACCTGAATGGATTCGAGGAACCGACGATCGTTCTCTGCTATGACTATCAGCTCAACACCATCCAGGCAATCGTTGAAACACCCACAGAAGTCCGTGTGATGAAAGGCGGTGATACCGCATGAAAAAGAAAGTTGCCGGTGCGATCAGCATTGCTGTTCTGGTCCCCATCCTGCTTTATGTGGCCGGCATTGTGGCGCAATTCATCATCAATATCAATGCATGGAAGGCCGCAGGCAGCGATTATCGAACCTCGCCCGGTCTTCCTTCCCTTGAGTTGGGCTCTATTGTATCCGCGCTATTCCACTTCCCTGAAGGGCTCATCTCCATAGGCGCCGTCGTGATCGGCGTCGCTCTGCTCTGTATCTTCGGCCTCCGACTTGGCCGGGGCGGCGGCGGGATCACAGATCAGGATCGCAACCTAACCATTTCGAACTTTGGCAGTTATGGAACGGCTGCCTTTATGAACGAGCAGGAGGCCAAATCCTATTTCGACATCACCTCACCGGCGCAGACGGATCGTGATATCCTTGGAATGACAAGGAACGGGAAAGTCATCACGCTCCCACGCAACACCAGGCTCAATCAGAGTCTCGCTGTCTGCGGCGCACCAGGCACAGGCAAGTCCCGCAGCATTTCCCGCAATCTGATTTTACAGGCGGCCAGGCGTGGAGAATCGGTGATCATCACAGACACCAAATCAGAGCTCTATGAATCCACCAGCGAATTCCTGCGCGAGCAAGGCTACACCGTCCGGGTATTCAATCTCATCGAGATGGAGCACAGTGATTCCTGGAACTGTCTTGGTGAGGTGGGCGGCAGCGAGATCATGGCACAGACCTTCTGTGATATTGTCCTGAGCAATACGAGCGGTGATTCCCGAGATGCCTTCTGGTATAATGCCGAGCTCAACCTGTTGAAAGCGCTGGTCCTCTATGTCTCCTTGGAAATGCCGCCTGAAAAAAGAAACCTCGGCCAAGTCTATGAGCTGCTGACCTCTGAGAATGAGCGCAGCCTCACACGAATTATGAATAGTGTCAAACGGGAGCATCCAAACGCCTTCACTGGTGAGATGATGCCACCATCTCCGGCCTTCGCTCCCTTCTCAATCTTCATGCAGGCCAGTGAGACGGTACGCACTAGCGTGATCATCGGTCTGGGCAGTAAGCTCCAGGTGATGCAGGCGCAGCTGGTACGCAGTATCACTTCTTATGACGAGATTGACTTGGAGCTCCCCGGGAAGCAGAAATGTGCGTACTACTGCATCATATCCGACCAGGACAGCACATTCGAGTTCCTGAGCTCGCTATTCTTTAGTTTCCTCTTCATTCGACTTATTCGCTATGCCGACGCATACGGGAAGGGCGGCGTTCTGGACACCAAGGTCAAATTCATCCTGGACGAATTTCCAAACGCCTGCTCCATTTTGGATTTCACGAAAAAATGCAGTACCATCCGCTCACGTGGGGTGTCGTTGGCAGTCTTTTTCCAAAACATCGGCCAAATGCGGAACCGATATCCAGATGACCAGTGGCAGGAGATTTTGGGCTCCTGTGACACCACGGTCTTCCTCGGCTGTACGGATATGCTCACTGCGAATTACTTCAGTGAGCGTCTTGGCACAGCCTCCGTAGAGATTGAAAGCGAGGCGCGGGAGCTCAATACCATGCACATTACGAACTACACCCCGCGATTTCGGAAGACGAACTCCCTCGGCCGGCGACAACTCCTGACACCCGATGAGGTGCTGCGCCTCCAGCCGGATGAAGAATTGATTTTCGTGCGTGGTCAAAAGGTGCTTCGAGCACAGCGATTCGACTACTCCAAGCACCCAGACTATAAAAAACTGAAAAGTTCCAAAGCAATCCACCACGAGCCCGACTGGAAGAAAGCCAGCCGGGCTTCTTCATCTGAACCAGCCCCAAGCGTCATTTCCGCTGACCCTGCGCCAAAGAAACCCCGGACAAAGCCGACAGGCTCACCACCCCCCTCTGAGCCGAAAGCAGTTGATCCGCCGATTGGCCGCAGTGTCAACTTAAATGAAGTTCTCAAAGAAAGGAAGGGATAACACATGCCCCCCAGAAAAAAGGTTGAGCAAGCCGAGCAGACTCCTGAGCAGGAGACCACAGTCAACCGTGCGCCTCCCACCAGCACGCCTACCCGAGCCCGTGCCAACAGCAATGACATCCTGGAACTCAATGACCAGGAGCGCGGCATCACACCTGAGGATAGCGAAGATGTCAAGTGGAACTATCTCTCCGGCGCCCTTCATACCCACAAGATCCTCACTGGCGTCGTCAGCGGTATCGAGACCCTGGAAAATGGAAATATCGTATGTGCCGTTGACTTTGAGGGCCTTCGCATTCTGGTTCCCGGCAATGAGATGTTCATGGACAGCTGGCCGGAAGGCACCACTCCGCCTATCCGGTTCCAGATCCGTCTCAATCGCATGTTGGGCGCTACCATCGACATCATGCTGGCCGGCGTTGACTTTGTCAATCGCGCAGCCGTCGGCAGCCGGCGCTCCGCGCTCAAGCAGCGCCAGGCCCGATACTACGCCACAAACCGAGTCAAAGTCGGCAGCCGTGTCGCTTGCCGTGTGATTGGTGTGGGCAATAATCGAATCACTGTCGAAGCAATCGGCGTGGATGCTGAGATCCCCGCCAGCAGTCTCTCCTGGCAGTGGTTCTCCGATGTGAGTGACCTGTACGCCGCCGGCGACCTGGTTGTTGCGAAGGTAATGGAGATCGGCCAGGATGAAGAGACCGGCGCCTACTCCGTCGCGCTCTCGGTTAAGGCCGCCAGCGAGAATCCTGACCTACCCGCGCTGAAGAAGCTGGTTCCCGGCAGCAATTACTATGGTGTGGTCACCGGCGTCCGCGAACGAGTCATCTTCATTCGGCTCCAGACCGGCGCCAATGCGAAGACCATGACCTATCGCACCAAGGAGATCCCCGCCAAATTGGATACTGTGAGTTTCCTGGTCCGCAGCGTGGATATGGAGCAGGGGATGGCGTTCGGCCTGGTCACCCGTATCATCAAGAAGCACTCCAGATTGAGGTGATGACCATGCAGAGCCCTACCAACAGAAACATCCAGCATTGCCGTGAGGTGATCCGTGCATGCCTCAATATTGTGGAGGAGAGAGGTGACACCTATGTCGCCATCCATAAGGATGCGGATATTGAATGTGTCATCGTTGTATCCATAATCCGCGCGCAGCCGATCCTGTCCGTTATCGTGGCGGACAGGATCCTGTTTGCGGCCGGCAACGAGCAGGACATGTATCGCACAGCAAACGAGCTCAATAGCGAATCCATAACCGGCTGGCACAGTTTAGTCCTTACGGACAACAGCATTATCTATATGTACCGTCAGTGTCTTTGGACTACAGCATCGCTGGATCCCGACTCTCTCACGGAGATCTTGTGCGACTGCATCACGGAATACAAGTATGGCCGTGAGCATTTGGCACAGCACAATCCGACATAGCATCCATATCAATTCAGAAAGGAAATTCTATGTTATGAGAAAACCTCTTATGGCCTTGATTCTGGCCATCACGCTCTGCCTCAGCCTTGGGGTGAATGCCAGCGCCGCCAACTATGTTGCGGATGATATCACCTACCAGAATCTCAACGGTCAGCAGCTTGCCATCAAGATTTATACCCTGCTGCCTGACCAGAACCCGGAGGATCTGGAGGAAGAAGACTTCGAATATGACGGCTATCATTACACCTACAGCAGCACCACCAAAGAGGAGCAGACTTACAGCGAGGAAAACCTCCATACAGAGACTGTCACCGTGACGACCTCGTCCAAAAACATGGAGGACATCCTGGCTGAACTGAAACCGACCATCGAATATGATGACGGCGTCGCCTCCGGCACGTTGGCCCTGGACCACAGCACCATCCACACGGAGGTAGCTGGCTATAAAGACAGCAGCTATGTGGTGACCGCGACGAAGAACTATACCGGCCTGGATCGAAACGACTCCAGCTACATCGACAAAACCGTAGTCAAAGACGGCCGCACGCTGAGTCTCTCGAATGTCACCTGGTCTGTCGAGAGCACGGCATTGGTTGGCGACGAATTGGTTCCTGCCACCTATGCGGCGGTAGCCACTTACAGTGGTACCGCCTACAGTAAAACAGCTACTGGTTATATCACCACCGCAGATTATGTGGGCACAGTCAGAACATCTGGCATCTCCAGCATCAAATATACCGTGACATACCTGGGCACAGCAATCGTTGTGGAACCTGAAGGCGCCCCGCCTCATGTTCTTGCGATCGGTATCCTCGGCGCTGCCGCGCTTGCTGCGGCCGTCGTGTTGTTGATCACCATGCTGCTGCGTAAGAACTGTACGGTATATGCCGCAACCGGAAAGGGCAACGAGTACGAGAAATGCGGCAGACTCCTTCTCCGAGCGAAGCGGCCTGAGCTGCGCATTGACAGCCTGAAGAATGTGCCGGAAGGCGTGATCGCGATTGAAGTAGACGAGGCAATCGCCAGGAAACTGTTTGGTCAGACGATCAGTATCCGCTACTTCAGCGAGACCTTCAGCCATACCGTCGGGACTGTCAATGGCGCCTACTGGTTCAAGGTTGATGTTGGTTCCGTGCCTGATGATGAGGAGGAGCGCACATGAAAAAAACACTAACTTTATGCCTTGCCCTGTGCCTTGCCCTGGGCATGTCCATCAGCGCAAACGCAGCTGACTATAATTTCAGCACTGCCGGCAAGACCGGCTACTACGACAGCACCAACTACGAAAATCTGTATGACAGCAGCTATAACTACGGCGGTGTCAATCAGATTGATTACGATATCCCTGAGATCAAATTCGGACTTGCCCAGGATTTCCTGGAGTCCTCCCTTAATAATCCTTATCTGGACAGCAGCACACAGTACGGACTCTCCGGTACCGGGGGCAGCTATCCGGAACTCGACTACGGGAGCGCCATCCTCCCTGGCGGCGGGTCCATTGATATTGAGTACCAGCCCACCGTTACTGTTTCCCAGCTTCTTCAGTCTGATGGCAGTATCGGCACGGTATCGATCGCTCGTGTCGGCCTCTACGCTAAAGTCTATGAGGGCACGACGAACAGCTCCATGGCAAAAGGTGCAGGCCATTATGCCGGCAGCGGTTGCTGGACCGGAAACATTGGACTATTCGGCCACAACAGAGGCAGTGGTGTGGATCACTTTGCCGAGCTGAAGGATGTCAAAGTCGGGGACATCGTGACTTATAAGACCAATCAGGGTACCAAGACCTATGAAGTCAAGGTCGTGTCCAACATCTCCAGTACCGACTACTCCTATCTCAACGAAATGGGCGACAACCGTATTACGCTCATCACCTGCGTTAAGAACCAGCCCTCTCTGCGTCTGTGTGTCCAGGCTGTAGAGATCCGATAAAGCGTTTTGGAGGACCACATCATGAATAAAAAAGCCCGCAGTCGTGAGCAGCGCACCAAGCGCGGATCTGCCTCGAAGCAGATCGCAGTCAGAATCATGATCAACCAGCCTGAATTCGATCGCTTGAAAGTACTGGAGCGCGAACACGTCGCCACCCGCGAAGAGATCTTCCTGCGCGGACTCCAAAGCTGCAATAGCCGGTAACAAATCAGCCGGTATCCTCATAGGGAGGGCTGGATTACTTACTATGAGGTGATTTGCATGAAAGGAAAACTCAATTTCATCGTTGGCCTGTTTCTGGGCATTTTCCTGGTAGCCGGCACCGGAGCTGCTGCTGCCGTCGTGGAGACCGTGACGGCAACGCTCAATCAGTCGCCCATCTATGTGGATGGCACCCGCGTCGAGCTGGCCGCCTATAACATCGGTGGCTACAACTACTTCAAGCTCCGCGACATAGCGGAACTGGTGGATTTTGGTGTCGAGTGGGATCAGGAAACGTCAACCATCCAAATCGATACCACCGTCGGCTATCAAAATGACGGCGCCAGCACCGACCAGGGGACAGTTCCCGGCACCATACGCTATGTACCCAAGGTGGGTGACAAAATCACCTGTCTGGACGGCTACATCTACGAGATTACTGATGTGACCAAGTACAATAACAGCATGTTTGCCACAGAGGAGACAGGCGCCTTGCCCACACCGAGTTGTGACTGGAGCCTGCTCCCAGACCCGGAACTGCCAGCAGACGAAGCCCGGCACTTCACCTCCGGTGGCCGAGAGTACCTATTCATGCGCAATCTCTATGAGACCCGGCGCATGCAGTACACGCTCTACAACGCCATCGGCGCCAATCCTCAGACTTGGCAGAACGGTAAGCCGGTAACCAGAGTGGACGGCAGTCCGTTGGTGCAGGTGCATCTGTCAGTCCCCAACGATGTGAACGCCTACAGCTTCTGGCCGTGGCGCTCCGAGCAAATCACCGAGCTATTCAATTCCTGCCCTCCGGGCGACTACTACTTCGAAGCCTGGGATGTCTACTGTGATGGTGCATTCCGGTACACGGAGTACTATGTCTACACAAAGTAACCATACATGATTTTCAGAAAGCGATGTGCCGTTTGGTACATCGCTTTTATTCTTGTCAGATTTGGAAGGGGGTGATTCAAAACCTCCTTCCGCCTATTTACGGAGGAATGACCATGAAAAAACGCATCATCTCCGCCCTTCTCACAGTTGTCATGCTCTTCGGAATGCTGTCTACGGCAGCCTTCGCGGCTGACAGTGTGGAGGAAACTCTCGGCGAGATCGACATCTACAACGGCGGAGTCGCCATGAGCTACCTGTCCATCAACGGGCGGAATCGAGAACTCATCTATACATACTACAATTACATCGACCGTAACGGCTTGACCCGCGAGATCCCTGCATACTGTGTCAACCCGAATATCTACGGCGTGCCTCAGTCCGTTCCGGAAGGCGAGAGCATCAAGTACATCGCTGAGGAGCGAGGCAGTGATCCGAAGGTTGTGGGAATCGTTGCCAATGGATATCCCACCCGAGGCCTTGAGGAGCTGGGCCTTGAGAACAAGTACCACGCCTACTACGCGACCAAGATGGCGTTATGGTGTTATCTGTTATCCAATTGGGACATTAACAATCTCAAGGTAAATCCCTCGCTGACCGGCGTGGAACTCCAGCGTGCAAATCAGATCCTGGCGGCCGCCAAAGACATCTACCGCCGTGGCACCGCCTGGACGAAGGTGCTCACGCCCGGTATCGTATCGGAGGTCGATCAGGATGTGGCGTACCCGGTTACGGTGAATGGTCAGGACTACTATCAGCAGATCTTCACTGTCACTTCGGAGACTTGGGTATGCGACTATATCATCAATGTCTCCTTCTCTGACCCGTCCGCAATCCCCGCCGGGACAAAGATTGTGGATATGAATAACAACGAAATCACCCAGATCACCACGGAGGGTACCGGAAATGGATACGCAGGACAGTTCAAGGTTCTGTATCCGGCAGAGTCCATCGATGGGAAAACCGGGAGCGTGCAGCTCTCCTTCAAGACCAATGTCTATAAGTACGGCGTCTACTATGCCGTCTGTGCAGAGACCGACCAGTATGGGAATCTCCAGAATTACATGGTCGATACGGATCCCACAGTCCCGCTGAATCTGACCGCGTACAGCTCTTACACGAGTGATCCTGAGCAGGACCCTACAGAAACCAGCCTAAAGATTATCAAGCTGGAGTCCGGCACAGAGATTCCGCTGCGAGGCGCTGTCTTTGAGGTTGTGGATCCTGAAGGTGCGACCGTTGGCACATTTGCCACCAATTCCAGGGGTGAGATTGTCATCCCACTCATGCTGGCGGGAAACTATACCGTCTATGAACGGACTGCGCCCCAAGGCTATCTCCTAAGTGAGGAGCCAGCAAAGAACGTCACTGTCATCTACGGCGAGCAGGCAACCCTGACCTTCGAAAATGACCCCTATGGGAGCCTGGAGGTCCGCAAGTACTCCAATACCGGCATGTCGCTGGCCGGCGCTGTCATCCAAATCGAGCACATCGAGACCGGAGCCACCTACACACAGGAGACCGGATCTGGCGGCGTAGCCATCTTCGACGAGCTCCAGCCGGGTGCATATCGGATCGTCGAGGTCGAAAGTCCGAACGGCTATCTCAAGGATGACACGGTCTATACCGGGACCGTAGTCCCGGGCGATACCGTCAGCGTATCCATCGTAAACGAAGAGAAGCCCGGCCTTCGAATCCTGAAATATGACAGCAAGACCCAGGAAGCACTGCCCGACATCACCTTCGAGGTATTCAAAGATGCCCAGTCTATCGGACAGTATAAGACAGATCAGTTTGGCGAGATCCTCCTGACTGACCTGGAGCCGGGCACCTACCTGGTTCAGGAGATCGCAACCGACGAGTCGCACATCGTTAACTCCACGCCGCAGCAGATTGAGTTGGAGGGCGGAGATGGCATCCTCCAGCTCATCTTCTTCAATGCGCAGAAGCCTGGCATCCACCTGGTAAAGCTGGATGCTACGAGCCTTGAGCCGCTTCCCAACGCTACTTTCCGCATTGAGCAGGTGGGCGGCACATTCTCCAAGGAGTATGTGACCGATGAAAATGGCGAGGTGGATCTGACCAACCTGGAGCCCGGAGCGTACCAAGTCACGGAACTGGCGGCGCCGGATGGCTTCCTCATTGATGACGCCACCCGGGTGATCCAGATCAACGGCAATGAGAATGCGGAGTTTGTATTCACCAACACGCGGCGCCCGGCCTTCCGTCTGGTCAAACTGGACAGCTTCACTGGCGAAGGACTTGGCGGCGCCACGTTCCGCATTGCCAGAATCGCGGACGGAACCCATTACCTCGACCGCGTGACAGACGCCAACGGAGAGATCAACATCTCCGATCTGGAGCCCGGCGTTTATTCCGTCTACGAAACCAAGGCGCCGGAAGGGTTCGTAATTGATCCGACCGAGTATCATGTCGAGCTCTTCCCCGGCCAGGTCAGCGAGCTGGTCGTCTCCAACGACCGTAAGCCAAACCTGGAGATTATCAAAACGGACGCGGTAACAGGTGCGCCGGTGGAGGGCGTCGCATTCACTGTCAAGAAGGTGGACTCCTCCACACTCACCACCGTAAAGTCGGATTCGGATGGCAGAGCACTCATCGAGAAGCTGGATCCCGGCGTATATGAGATCTGGGAGCAGTCTGTGCCGGACAACTATCTGATCAACGAGGAGCATCAGCTCATTACCCTGGTACCCAATCGCACGGGTACCGTCCGATTCCAGAACTACCCCAAGCCCGGCCTGACCATCCTGAAGGTCGATTCGATTACCGGCGATGTTATCAAGGGCGCCAAATTCCAGATCACCTACGCCAGCAATGACACATTCGAAGGTGAAATCAATGACCTGGGTACCTACTACACGGACGAGGCAGGCCAGATCAAGTTGGACAACCTCCGTGATGGCTGGTACCGAGTCACTGAATTGGAGCCTGCATCCGGATATGCCATCAAAGAACCCGCAACCCAGGACTGCTACATCAAAGCAGGCACGCAAAAGACCCTCACCTTCGAGAACACACCGCTCAGCGCCATTGTCATTGAGAAGGTTGACGCAGACACCGGCGCGCCCTTGGAAGGCGCATGGTTCCGCATCCGATTCCTGGGCGGAACGAGCGGTACCGGCGGCACCGTCATTGCCGAGCGTCAGACCAGTTCCAACGGCACCATCGTGCTCACCGGCTTGGAGGCTGGCACTTATGTCATTGAGGAAATCTCTGCTCCGGATGGATATGTCATCAACGACAGCGCCCAGACCGTGTACCTGAGCGGAGAAGACCAGGATGTCATCACCGTCGTCTTTGGGAATGACAAGATGGGTTCCCTTCTCATCACGAAAAAGGATGCAGTAACGGGCGCCCCCATCTCTGATGTTGAGTTCCTCGTGACAAACAGCGACGGCGGCGTCATCGGTAACGCCAACGGCAAATTTGTCACTGACAGTGCGGGCACCATCCGCATCGACGGACTGGAACCCGGGAGCACAGTCGTGGTCAAGGAGACCAGAGCCAAGGACGGCTATCTGCTCGATGACGCGCCCCAGACCATCAAGATCAAGGCGAATGAGACCATGACCCTTGAGTTCCGAAACCAGCCGCTGGGCGGCCTCATTATCCATAAGCTCGACTCCATCAGCAAGAAGCCGCTGCAAGGCGCACAGTTCAAAATCACCTATGCGGATGGATCCTTTGTGGATGTCGAGGGTGGAAAATTGAGCAGCAACGGACTATACACGACCGACGAGAACGGCCAAATCATCATCAGCGGCATTACCGGCACACTCGTCGTAACGGAGGTGCAGGCTCCGGACGGCTATCTCCTCGACGAGAGCACACGCAGCCAGACCGTCGTGGTACGAGCGGATGATACTCAGACCTTATCCTTCTACAACACTCCCTCCGGCGGTCTCCAAATCATCAAATCCGACGAAGATACCGGAGCACGCATCAGTGGCGTGCAATTCGAGGTACGGAAGATGAATGGTGAGATCATCGGCACCTACACCACAGACAGCAATGGTGTCATCTCGCTGCCTGAGGCCGAAAGCGGCTGGTACCAAGTGACCGAGCTCAAGGCGGCCGATGGGTACCAGCTGGATAATACCCCCGCCTATATCTGTGTAAAGGATGGCGAGATGGCTACCCTGGAAATTACCAATCAGCGCATGTCCTCGATCATGATCCACAAGATCGACGCAGATACCCGAGAGGGCATCTATGGCGTAAAGTTCATCCTGTACGATGCCGGCAAGAACCCCGTGGGCGAATATGAGACCGACCAGGACGGGTACATCTGGATCGATGACGAGCTGGTCCCCGGCAAGTACTATCTGCGTGAACTGGAGGCGGCTGAAGGATACATCCTGGACGAGCAGTACAAGACCGTCTACGTGGAGCGCGGTCACTGTGCGCAAATCACTTGGGAGAATACCGCTGTCACAGGTCAGATCCAGATTCGGAAATACGCCGAGGAGGCCAATACCATCACAGGCACTCCTGCCGGCGCCGCACTGGAAGGCGCTGTCTATGAGATCACGCAGGCTCGTTCCGGCATGGTCGTAGGCTACATCACCACAGACGCCCACGGTGTCGCAGCATCCGATCCGCTGCCCCTGGGCCGCTACTATGTAACGGAGGTATCCGCGCCAGCGTACTATCAGCTCAACAGTGAGAGGATGGAGGCGGAGATCGAGTATCCCGGCCAGATCATCAAGCTCAGTCAGTATGATAAGCCGGCCGAGTTGGGTGTGACCATCAAGAAGACCGGCAACTACGAGGTGCAGCCCGGCACGACCATGTGGTACAACTTCTCCGGCATTGCCAATACCTCGAATGTGGCCCTCAACAACTTCTACTGGCATGATCGGCTTCCCACCGACGCCACCAATGCCATGAGCCTCACAACGGGCACTTACAATCAGCGGCTCTACTACCGGATCACCTTCAAGACAAATGTGAATGATTACCGGGTGCTTGCCAGCAACTTGCTGACCACAAACAACTACTCCGTCAAGCTGAGTGCGGCAGCACTGGGCCTGGTCCAGGGCGAGTATGTTACGGATATCCGCTTTGAGTTTGGCACTGTCGCCAGCGGATTCTCCTCCGTCATCAACCCCGGCGTCCAGGTGCAGGTCAAGGGGACGCTGCCCAATGGGTATCAGATCATCAACCGCAGCGATGTGGGCGGCCAGTACCTCAATGAATGGCAGACAGCCATGAGTAACTGGGTCACCATCGTGCGCAGATTCCAGCCGATCACACCTCTGCCCAAGACGGGCTATTAAAAGCTCACCCAAGTGCGGGTATGCCTGGGGCCATGGCTCATACGCCATGGCCCCAGTTCCATATCAAGAAGAAAACACCAAACGGATTGAGCGGGCACATAGCCCGCCAGGAAAGGAGTACAACAATGCACAACTTCATCAATGTGGGAGGTATCTTCCTCAACCTGGCCCATGTCAAAGCCATCATCGACCATGAGGATGGCACCTGCACGGTCATCACCGACGATGGCGAGCGGTACACCAATGTGGATTCCGAAGTCATGGACTCCAAGCGTGAGACCTCCATCCGGGCCGTGATCCCCTGTACGGGCGTCTACGCCCGTATGGAGCGGGATGGGCAGGAAACGTATCCGCCCGTTCGCTACCTGTGCCTTACGGAGTCCGGTGACGTTCTCCCCCTGAACCTGCTGGCCTGTGACCATGACGATCGTTTCGAGCCCGGCATGGAGTACATGGGCCTGATCATCAAGGACTAAATTCCAAGCGGGGCAGGACACAGCCCAAACGAAACCGGGGGCAGACTCGCCATGAGTCTGCCCCCCTTCTTTTTTGCCTTATTAGACCGGATAGTTGCGTGAGAAGAGATCAAAAAGCAGGTGGAATATCGTTTCGACTGAGCAATAAAACTTGCCTGCGGCTGGAATCACTTTGCCGTCCGGGTTTGCCACATGCGGCGACTCCAGTATCCTCACTCAAGCCCAATACTCCTGTCATTCATTCTACCATCCCTGCTGCTACCAACTCCGGCAGTTTCCATTCTATCATCATCTACGAAGGAGCATCAACATGGAACAGCGAATAAAGAGCCAAGTGGATCAGATGGTCCAGTCAGTTCAGAAGAATCAGTTTCAGAACCCATCCGGCCATGCATATATGGTCCGAGAGCTGACACGGAAGATCCTGCGCACTGCTGCGCGAGAACAGCTTGGCCGTTATACATTTAGCACCAGTGAAGCGCGACTGATCAGCGACGCCGCCTACCTCCACGATGTGGGAAAACTCCTTACACCCCGGAGTATCCTCAATAAGCGCGGCGGACTCACCACTCAGGAGCGAGAGAAATTGAACCTTCATACGGTGGATGGCGCCATGCTCATCTATTTCCATCCCCAGTTCCACAGCCAATTCATGCAGAAGTACGCCTACGAGATCGCTCTGCATCACCATGAGCGGATCGATGGGCGTGGGTACCCCGACGGGCTCCAGGGCTCTGAACTGACGCCCTGGACGCAGATCGTCTCCCTGGCTGATGTCTATGTGGCGCTGACGGAGGATCGTCCATACCGAAGCGCCTATCAGAAAGAACAGGCATGGTCGCTGATCACGCAGGGCGCCTGCGGTGCCTTTGATGATAAGTTGCTTCGGTGCGTGGAGCAGCTCATGTGATTCCGGCGCATCAGGAGCGGGCAACATCACTTCTTCCCGAAGAGGTAGCCGTATTTACGCATCTGCTCCCGGAGTACCGTCTCCCCGCGCTGGAGTGTCCGGCCATCGTAGAGTTCATCCAAACCGTGGAACAGTTCCGGAATATCACTGACCGTCAGGAAGAAGCGCAGATCGCTACCGTAGAGCGACGTGGCTGCCTCTGCCTGTTCCCCGAAGTCCGGACTGAATGGCTTGGCCTTGACCCTTTGGATGCAGGCGTACACGTCGGCGTCCAGGGGATAGTCATTCAAATCGGACAGGAGCGACAAGCCGTGGTCAAAAATGGGACACAGGCGGAACTTGCCGGTCTCCTCGTTGCGAATGACGGCAAGGTTATTGGTGTGCCGATCCTCATTGAGAAGAAAGGCATCCAGCTCCAGAATCGTACTGAGGTACCGGCCAAATCCAGCCAGCCCGGTGACGCGTTCCACAAAATCCACTGTGTAGCGGATCCGCTCTTCCACCGGCTCCATCCGTCCTACCGCCTGTGCCAGCCCCTTGCCCTGATAGGCCCGGTGCAGCCGCTCCAGGGGGATCAGGGTCTCGGCATGCTGCCGGAAGTTACGGCTGGCGCATCCGGGCAAGGTTTTTACCTCCGTCCGGACCTCAACCGGCTCATAGAGAACAAAGTTGCTCAGCGCGGACTGGGCCAGCATCCGGGAAACCACGATTTCAGCCAGGCTCTCATAGCCCATGTGGTCCGCCTTATACCAGACGCCATCCACCAGCCATTTGGGCTGATCCCCTTTCGAGGTGTGTCCGGCTCGCTCCACCTGGCGGGCGGGATCCAGTTCAATGCGGCGCATTCCGCTGCACCTCCTTCGGATAAGTGCGGAAGGTCAAATACATATCATCCTCCGCCGTCCGGCCGCCGGTGGCCTCCGCAATCTCCAGCGGATCATACCCGCCCATGAGGCCCAGGCCATCCACGATCTGCTTGGCATATTTGCGGCTCCTGGGGAAACAGCGGCTCTCCAAAAAGAGCTCAAAATCCGACCAGGTGGGCGCCTCATTGACACCAAATGCCCGGTGAAGCAGATCATCGGTCCGGTTCTGGATCGCAATCCGCTCCCGCCCGAAGTCCACATAGATCACGGTGCAGGTCTTCTTCCCCAGCCGGAAATCGATGCGCATGGTATAATCCTTGCCGGGCCGCTCATTGATATACTGACTGATGACCGGCCGGCTTACCCCAAAATGTCCGGCAATCTGCGATACCGTTGCGCCTTCCTGACGCATCGTGTCGATGGCATCCAGGTCAGCCTTGGAGAGCACCCGCTTACGCCCTGCATTCCGTTTCTTCCACTGTGCAGCCAGCGCACGGATCTCCCCCGCATCCGCAGTTCCGAATATCTCCTCGCACAATTTTCTGTAATCTACCTTGTCCATCACAGCGCCTCCTCTCTTTAATGTAAATATTTTAATTCATTTACACTCATTATATACAGAGATGCTGCTGCTGTCAACGGATGGATTCACTTCTTGATAGGAAACGGGTCCTATGATAAACTGGGGGAAATAGAACCCATAAGTGGGAAACACAGGAGGAGCGCCGCGATGAAGTACACAGCAGATGATCTTCATACCTTGGATACCGCGCTTGCAACCAAATGTGTGGAGGAACTGAAGGAGCTGGCACGAAGCTACTATGTCCAGGGCAGCGCAAAGATGCGCAAGCAGGAACTGGTTCAGGAAGTTGGTCGGGCCCTGCTGGAACCCGGCCGCATGGAAGAGCTCATCTATATCATGGACGACGGAGTGTGGCATGATTTCCAGACCATATGCACCAGCGGGACCTGTCCGCCAAAGGAGCTGGGTCTAAACAGTATCAATCTTCTTCTCGATCTGGCCTATATCTTTCCCGTCTACGAAGGCAAGCGGCTGATCATGCTGGTGATGCCGCAAGAGATTCAGGCTGTGTATCATAAGCTGTGCGAGGGTGGCGTCCGGGCGTGGAAGGAGCGATACGATCTGCTGGATCGCTATGCCCGGGCGGCAGCCAATCTCTATGGTGTGATTCCTCTGGAAGAGTTTGTGGAGATCTTCAACAGCCAGAATACGCAGGAAACTTCACCGGAGGAGACCGTTTCTGCCCTTCTCAAGCATTCCGTGGTGCAAAAACTCTATTGCATCTGGCACGGCTTGCTCATGGTCAGCGACTTTGCGGAGGATCATTTTGAAGGAGTCGCGGAGTTGATGGCCCAAACAGAGGGAAAGCCGAGATATATACCGGCAAGTGCCGAACTGCTTCGATATGCCGATTGGAACTACTATGAGCGCACGCCGGAAGTCATTGCCCTGGAGGATTTTTTCGTGAAGGAAGCGAAGCTTCCTATCCTGATGGCCAAGCAGGTGGTGACGGACTTGTACTTTGTGATCGCTTCCGAAAGCGATGTATCTGAAATCTTCGACACCCTGGACGACCATCATATCAAGTTGCAAGAGTCCCAGGTGCAGCCGTTTCTAAACCGATATACAGCCATGGCAAACACCACCCGGCTCTGGTCGAATAAGGGTCACACGCCCAACGAGCTTTTCCATCAGTCATTATCAGAATCGCGAAAGGCGAAACAAAAGAAGATCGGCCGCAACGAACCCTGCCCCTGTGGCAGCGGGAAGAAGTATAAAAACTGCTGCGGACGATAGGCTGATATCAGATAACCCCACGAAGGAGGGAAACCGTGCGTAAGGCGAAAAAGATTGGAATATTGATTGCCGTCATTTTAGTCATAGCAGTAGTACTGGGCGGCATCTATTATATGCAGTCGTGGCCGTTGCGCTTCCGCAATGTGTTTGACCAGTTCTTTGGGAAAGGGAATTGGGAGCTGCTCTCCTCTGAAACAGAGATCAGTCGGATATATGATGTTTACTACCATGCCAGCGATTCCTTGTATTCCAGTGAGCGGGATGGCACCTATCACGATTGGAATATTGAGTTTACCAACCGGGATGGCGAACAAGAAGTCTGGACCGTTACGGATCATACGCTGAAGATCAACCATGACCGGAGGGGCTGGTTTGACCCCATGCGGTACTCCGCGAGACAGGCCCTCACCCTGGAGCTCATGGACATCTCCTTCGCTGTGGCAGCTGCGGAGGTGAGCCGGAATGTGCTAGAAGCCGTCCTGCCAGCTGCTGAGGCAGAGTGTCTGGAGGTGGATATCTCCTACCATGATGGTAACCCACCTCCCGAATTCTATGACCAGCTGGCCCGGAAGCCCTGGTTCACTGCCAACAAAGTCACTGTCCAGGACTATCTGGATACCGACCTCTACGACTTCTACATCCGGATCCACGCCCATGACTACCGCGTGGAGAAGCTTACGCCGCAGGAACAGCAGCATCTGATGGATAGTCTGGAGACCATCGAGCAAGCATTGAAGGATACCTACGGAGGCGATGCCGCCTATGAGATCTATCTGGGTGAGGGAGTCAAGGCGGAAACCCCTGAAGGGGATACCTGATTGTAGTTTCGCACTCACGCAAAATCCTCAGCAATGTCTAATAACAGTCCATCACCGAAAAAATGGCGGAGCCCACTCCAAACGGGCTCCGCCTTTTTGTATGCATGGACGAATCACTTCTTCTCCGACAGGATCGCATCCAGAATGTACTGGTACTCGGGTAGCTGATCCATGTAAGGCCGCATCCACACCCTCAGCTCTCGGAGCTCTAATGCGGTCGCGTCTGTGTAATCCTCACAGTGCCCCTCCTGCTCCATAAAATCATAGCATAGATTTGTGAAAAGCTCGTGAAGCAGCGTTTCAGCACAATCCAATTGCGTGACCTCGGCATCATCTATGACATCAGCCGCCGGCATAGAGATCAGAAGATAGCCGAATTTATCGGAACGCACGACATCATAAAGCGGGCAGGATTGGATGTAGGACTCCATAATCTTCAGTACGCGTTCCAACTCAGCAAGAGCAAGATTCTCTGTTTGTTCACTCATAGGGCTGCCTCCTTCTATCATCAGTACAGCGAATCGTAGTGATTCCGGGTTTATTTCTGTTCTTCCTCCTGGCTTTTCAGCCATTGCTCATAGAGGGCTTCTTTAATCAAGTACTGGTCAATACTATGCTCGACCCTGTCAGCAATCACATCCCGTATCCAGGATTTGATCAGACCATCAAGTTCCTGCTGCGACATTTCGCGATTGCCTACATAAATTCCAATGACGAATTCACGGTCTCCATAGCCATCAGCGGAAAAGAAGAAGGATATCTCATACTGGTCATCGGAACGTTCACTACCATGGTTTTCCCTGCACTCGGCATAGAGAGAGATCTGATGGCCTTGAAATTGGGTTCCACCCAGACGACAAGCCTTGGTATAGATCGGGTCATCAATTAAGTCAATCGAAAGGTAATCAGCCATAATATTTCCTCCCACTAAATTTTAATAAATATGTTATCGCTATGGTGAAACACCCGCGCAACATCTGCTTCAGTGCAATGCTTCCTGGAATTGCTCGCACAACTCCTCAATGTCTTCCCGGCGGCTCAGGGTAGAGAGCCACTCTTCCGGAATAGCGTTTAACCCATAATAGAGACCGGCAAGGCCGCCGGTAACGGCGCCGACCGTATCCGTATCTTCGCCCAGATTCACCGCCTGAAGGACACAGCTCCGGAAATTATTGGTGTGTAGCAGGCACCACAGGGAGGATACCAGGGTATCCAGCACATACCCGCTGCCTCGAATTGCGCTAACGGGAAGTTCCTTCAGCGTGCTGACCGTGATGTTTTGGAATTCTGGCAGGAAAGAAGACAGTTTCTCCCATTTCGCATAGACGGCCTTGGCCTTCTCAGCACCATAATAGATTGCCATTTCCAGATCATGGCCTCTTAGGATCTCGTTGGTGATGGAACAGTAGATCCCGCAGGAAATCAAGCTGATCGGATGCCCGTGGGTAATCCGCGATGCGTTGTGTATGATCTCATACGCATCCATCTCATCATTCCAGCATGGGCCCATCGTCTGGTGCAGGTACAGGGCCAGCGGCATAATGCGCATCAGAGATCCGTTGCCGTTATCCCGCTGCCCATCGCAGCCACACTCTAGGGCAGGAACACGATGCGCATACTTGACCAGGGCCTTCCGAGTGGCCATGCCCATGTCAAATACCTCACCATGCGCCGTCCAGTATCCCTCATCCGCCCAACGCAGATAGGTGGAGGCCATGTCCTCATAATCCAAGCCGTGGGTGAGACTCTCCATCAGACACAGTGCCATGGAGCTGTCGTCCGACCATGTGCCGGCGGGCTGATCATGGGTTCCGTATTCCCGCATCCCGGTTACCGGGCACGCAGTCAGCTCCTCTCTGCTCATAAATTCCACCGGTACGCCAAGAGCATCCCCAACTACGACGCCGAGCATGATCCCCTTGATCGTTATGATGTCCATTCCGCTATCCCTCTTTCACTTGTCCACTTCTTGATCAACGCTCTCATAGAGCTTTGCGACTGACCGAATGTGTGCGGCCATTTCCGCTACTACCTTATCGGGGCCAACGATCTCTGCTGCTGCTCCGAAGCCAGTGACCCAGGCAAAGAACTGTGGACTAACCACGACATCGGCACTGACCGTGAAATGGGCGTCGCCATCGCGCACGATCATGACCTCACGACCCAGCCGATCCAGCACGGCGCCGACCAGGTGATTCTCAAAACGCAGCTTTACTCTGACCTCCTCGCCGGAGAACATGCCAAAGACTTTCCGTGCGTACATCGCCATATCCAGCGACTCGAAGGCCTCCTTACCGTCGCGAGCCTGTTCAATGGTGGAGATTTCTGTCATCTTATCGACGCGGTAGTGCTTGATGATTCCTGCCTCGCTGTCGAAGGCAACCATATAGTAGTTCTCATCATCCCAGGTCAGCGCATAGGGGCTCACCACATAGAATGCACCATCCTTGCGGAAGTGGCGTGTCTTCTCAATGGTGTACTCAAAGTATTTGAACTGGATCTTCTTGTTCTGGGAAATGCCGTTATGGATCTCATCCACGTTGAAGTAGATGGACTCATTCATGGTCTTAATCCGGTTCTTCACATAGACCTGGCGCTGAAGCAGCTGCGCCTCGTGGATGCTGGCCAGCTTTTCAATCTTCCGGATCAGTGTCGCGGTCTTTTTGTGGGTAATGAACTTAGAGGACTGGACGCTATCCACCAACAGTTTCAGCTCCGGTAGCTCGAAGTTGCGCTGCGCCACAAAGTACCCCTGGAAGCGGCCCGCCTCCACATGTACGATGTCCAGGCCAAACACCCGCAGCGCCTCCAGGTCGTCATAGACGCTCTTGCGCTCCGCACGAATCCCCTGAGCATCCAAGTGCTCAACAATTTGCTTCATTGTCACCGGATGCTCCTCATCCGAGTTCTGAAGCAGGTAGTTCATGATATACAGCGGCTTCAGCTTCTGGTACGGCGATCTCGCCATCCCAAACTCCCCCCTCTCAACAGCTCAGGCCATGCTCCATTTAGATTCTGACACTATGTTACGCCCTATGCTGTCCTATAATCAGTACTCTATCATACTTATCGCATTGCATCAACCGCCCTAAAATGGGCGGTTGTTTTCTTTTTTCTTCCATTTATTTTATGAACTTTTTGTAAATTTTTCAGAAATCCATCAAAAATGCACATTTTGAGCCTCAAAACCCCCGAAATTCCGGGTTCCGACGGGAGGTAAGGGGGTAGGCGATGGGAGGAAAGAGGATAGACACAGAAAAAGATTGGAGGTCACGAAATGAAAAGAAAGAAAGACAAGCGGAAGCAGGCAGTCCGTTGCCCGTACTGCGGAGCAATCGCCGACCTGCGGCCGGCATCGGAGATCTACGGAGATGAAAGTGCCGTGGGTGAACTGTACGTATGCCGCAACTACCCCAGTTGCAAGTCATATGTCCGAGCGCGCCCCGGCACCAGGCAGCCCATGGGCCCGCTGGCCAATGGGGATCTGCGGCATCTGCGCATCGTCGCTCATCGGAGTTTTGATCAGATTTGGAAGACCGGGGTGATGTCCCGTCAGCAGGCCTATCGATGGATGGCTGATTTCTTCTGCATTCCTCTCCGCGATGCGCATATTGGCCAGTTCAACGAGTACCGCTGTGAGCAGTTGATCCGAAAATGTGAGAGCGTGCTGTTACGAAATACACGCGCCGGCTGAAGGAGGTTATGAAGATGATGAATATCATGACGGATTACCAGCGCGACCTGGTTGTGGAACACCTGGATCTGGTCACTCAAGTGATTCGCAAACGCATCAAGGTGAATGGCAGTGTGATGCTCACCTTTGATGATTTCTACTCCGTCGGTTGTGAGGCCCTTTGCCATGCCGCAATGCGGTACAAGCCGGCTATGGGTGAATTTGCTCCCTTTGCCGGCGTGCTTATCTACAATGCGATGATCGACCACTGCCGGAAACAGAATCGGCTGTTAGGTGTGCATTCGGATCTTCCCACCGAGCCGGACAACGAATCCATATCCCTGCGCCACTTCAGTCTTGACTATGACTTTGATTCCGAAATCTGGGGCGCCCAGATCTCTGAAGTGCTCTCCGGCTGCAAGGAGCGGTACACGGGTGTCACCAGGCGCGGGATCGAGGCTTTGGAACTGAAAAGCTTGGGCTACAGCAGCCGGGAGATCGCCGAACGGTATGGAACCACTGTGAATAATGTAAACGCATGGATCTCCAGAGCCCGCACAAAGTTGATGCAGGACCCATCTGTCACCTCCATTCTCGGCTGAATTGTTGTTCCCAAAACACCCGTGGCGTATAAGGGAATAGAAATGCTGAAATAGGAGGGATTTCAATGATCACCTTTTATGCTGCCATCGGCTGTTATCGCGTGAAGACTGAGGCCGGCAAGAAGAGCGTATATATTCAGAAGCTCGGGAAGTATCACCCGATCTCTATTCCCGAGTTTGCCATCTGGAGCAGTTTACTCTGGGAAGTTATGACCTACGACGAATTGAAGAAGGCATATTCTGATATCATGTGCCATCAGTCGAATCCGGTTCCGGACTTTGACCAGATGCTGAACATGCTTGTCAAGCGGCGGCTCGTCATCTCCGGTGTCGGCTATACGGGCGTAGACGCCCTCTATCGGATGCTGGCAGATGCCTTCGTGGTCCCCTATCGAATCGCACCGCCCAAAAAGGCCTGGTGCATCCTGCGGCTTTTGGCCAAGGGGAAACTCCCTGTCGCCGATGTCCTTACCGCAGCCCGGGTGCGCAAACCGACTGCTATCGAGCATAAGGTGCTCAGTCTCATTGAGCAGACACCTCTGAGCACAGCGGAACTGATCCGCTGCTTTGACCGCAATATCACTGATGTGAGTACGCCAGAGAAGGTAATTGCCGGCATCTATACCGACAGTGCATCCACACAGAAGCATATCGCCAATGAGGAGTTCCACTCTGCCAATGCCAATCCAGTGCTGGAGGCCGTATCGAACCTCTATCTTGGGCGGCAAGTCATCCTTGAGATCCCCTGTTGACCCTCCGTTCATTTGATGTGGCCGCTTGTAATTGCACATAATATGTAATATAATAGTTGTGCAAAGGAGGCTTGCATCATGGATACAAACATGACTTTTCGCATGGATTCTGAAGTGAAGGCTCAGATGTCTGCCATTTGTGCTCAGCTTGGCATGACAACTTCTACTGCGTTCAACATCTTCGCCAACGCTTTTGTGCGGGCGAAGGGGATGCCGTTTCCTGTGACTGTCCAGGAGCAATCCACACTCCTGACCCGAGAGAAGATGATGTCGGATACGGAGCAATTATTGACTGAGTTTGCGGATGATTACAAGAGGATGGCCGAATGATCTGGATTGGAGTGGAGGATATTATCCTCATTCACAGCAAAATTATCCAGAAGAGCGGTGGGATTGATGGGATACGCGATCGCAGTTGTCTGGAATCCGCAGTAGCAGCACCAATGCAATCCTTTGGTTGCCAAGATCTTTTCCCTTCCGATGTGGAAAAGATAGCACGCCTGGGTTATGGCTTGGCAACCAACCACGCCTTTCTCGATGGCAATAAGCGGATTGGTGCCATGATGGTCCAACTTCTTTTGAAGTGGAATGGCTACCATTTGGAGTTGGTGTCCGGAGAGCTCGCTGATATGTTTATTGCATTGGCTGATAATCGCGCCACCGAAGAGGAACTGCTCGACTGGATCCGCACACACCTGAAGTAAAAATCAATACCTTGAGGAAGGGGACGGCTATCGTCCTCTTCTTTTTTTATACCACGAACGAGGAGGAACATTATGAAACAGATTCCCATTCCCATTCAAAGAACTCTGCTGAAGACGATCCTGGTGAGCTGCGCAATAATGGCGTTTGGCCTAATCTGGGGCCTTGTCAGCCGGGATCACAGCTTTCTCGGCCTGACGGCGGCCGTGGGTGTCTTGGCCGGACTAAAGATCTTGGGCTTGTACCGGATGGCCCAGCAGCAGCATTACGAAGTCCTCGAAGGGCTCGTGTGTTCGGATTTGAGGGTTCCGCTGAGAAACCGGCATCTTTTGGCCCTCACAGATCAGGCGCAGCAGGAACACAGGATCATGATATCCGGAAAGAATACGCTCACCCCTGGCGCCACATACCGCTTGTATATCAGCGGTGCGGATGACCAAATCGCACTGGCTTCGTTGCCAGAGCCGCTCATCCCCGCGCGGACTCTGCTCGGATATGAGCTTCTCGACTGAAGTGTGAGTAGATTTTGGTATTATAGAGGATGCGTTTGGCTCATGCTATGCTTACTGTGTTCTTATTAGAAAATGTCTTCTCCAGTTGGAGTTTTGATTAAGCAGTGAGCCTTTGAGCAAGAGACTCAAGGCGCTTTGCAGCTTGGTGTGGTTGGGGCAGTAGCCGACCAACTTCACACGGCTGCTTTTTCTTTGACCAAATCACCGGCTTCGGTGTTTGGAATATTGATCTGGCTAAGACCAGAAGAAAGGACTGTCGATTATGGCAAACGCAACAATCAATCTCATCGGGCGAGTGGTCAATGAACCGGAGATTCGGGAGGGCAAGGATCAGCGCAAGTTCGTGACCTTCAGACTGGCAGTAAACAACCAGTTTGGGGCATCTGAAAACGCTGCATTCTACAACTGCACCGGCAACGAGTTCATGGCAAATCGCGTCAGCAAGGCCGGCTTGAAGAAGGGACGGCTCATCTATGTGACGGGCTCCTTCAATCCCCGCGAATACCAGACGAAGCAGGGCGAGATCCGCATTTCGCTGGATGTCGGACTCTATGACTGGGTCTACATCGGGGGCAAGCCGAAGGGCGACGACAACTCTGAGGGCGCTGCTCCGAGTGACCGGCCCAAGGGCACGGTACATCCAGAGAGCACCATCGGCGACGAGGACGATTTGCCGCTATGACGGAATAACAGAATATATATTGCGGGACTGCGAGTTTGAGAGTACTTGCGGTCCCGCATTTTCTGTTTTCCGGACAAATTGAATGTGGAAAGGATGATGGTTCTATGGCGTACATTCGCCGAATGAAGTTATTTACTCTCTTCAAATACCTAGTGGCGCCATCCATGCTGCTGAGTGCGATATTCAAATTTCAGGCACTACACTGGGTTGCGGTCGCCTCTGTTGTTCTCTGGGTAATTGTTCTGGTACTCCAGGGCGTTGACAGCTTGAACCAACGAATGCGACACAGGAGGGCACGCCGTCCGAAGCCGGCAGACCCACCACCATCGCAGCACGCGGAAGATGTCCAAAAGGCGGCTGGAAATCAAACTCCACCGCAAGCCACGCGAAGTGATCTGTTCCTGATCCGCCAAGTGAACTATCGGATCACGGAACAGCTCAAAGCCAGTTACCCAACGGTTTCCTGGCTTTGGCTGAAACGGCCTGAGGCGACGGAACTATGCCAGGGCGGGCGCTTTCGGATTCGGACGACAAATACGGACCCATTCAATTTCGGGGAAGTGGAGTTGTCCTCCGAAGGTAGGCTCACCATTACCATGCTGCAAGCGATCCCCCTGAAGGACGCAGCAGAGATGGCACTGGAAGCCAAAGATGACCTGGCACAAGAGGAACTTTTGGAACGCATGGATGTGAAGGCGTGGTACCAGACTCAGGGCGAGAGCATTCTCTGCCAGATGATCGATGACTTGAATACCCAGGGCCATAAGCGCCTGCTGATTCAGGACAATGGGAATGTCGTGATCGAGATTGCTGGCAAAGAGGAGGCAGTAGAACTGCTGAAGGATTTCCCGCCCAGGATGGTTTGGGATGAATTCTGTCAGCTCCTCAGGGAAGATGAGATTACAGCTACTATCCAGACGGAAGGGCTGCTGCTCACATGGTAATGCACACATTGGAGGTCAAATGAACTATGGCAAGAGGAAAACTGTTTGAGTCGTGGACATTCAAGCTGACACTACCGGAGCCATTCGATGATCCGAAATACTCCGGAATGCACGACACCGGTCTGTCCCGCTATAACTGTGCCGGCCGGCTCAAGAAGGCCACTCTGCATGCGCCATCGCTGCGTGCGCTGCTGGCCTATGCAAATCTGGTTTTGGCCTCTGAAAAGGGGCAGAACACAGACGGACTTGGCGCCATCGGACACCAGGATAACAACTTCAGGATCGCGGAATACCACTCGGCCAACAAGACGGACTGCGTCGTGTTCAACCCTAACACAGGGAAGTTTATCGCCAGTCAGTTTGAGGACGGGAGTGACTCCCCAAAGGCCTATACGGTGGGCCCTGGGAATGGGTCTGGATCCGCACTCTTTTTCTGCCTGATGCCCGTCCTCGAACAAGAGGAAGAGTTTCAGGATAATTTCGCTGTTTTCAAAGATTCCCTGAAGGATGGTTGGCCGGACATGGATGTCGCGTTCGACTGTGCGCTGCGGCTTTGCGACAACATCTATCGCCGGATCGAATCGGCGACCCAGGTAGGACAGGCTGGCGTGAAACTGGCTGTTCCAACAACGGGCAACATTGCCTCGATCTCACCCCTGGCACTGGATAAGGGAAGCTATTCCCCAACTGGCGCCACATACGGAGAGTTTGCCATTCTGAAGCTCGGCTCCAGTCATGTTGTTACAGCACCTACAGTGAGTCTCAATGACTTTGCTGGTAAATATGTGCTGAAACAGCGGCAGCTGACGGCCCGCGAAGAGGCAATGGTACCCAAATTGCCGGACTGGTATGTGATCCCACACGAGGTCGTGCGCGTGTGTGAACATGCGAAGATGACCACACAGTCGAGTCAGCCGATGCGGAACTTCTTGCTTCGGGGACCGGCTGGAACTGGTAAGACGATGGGCGCGCAGGCCATAGCGGCAGGGCTCCATCTCCCGTACACGCTCATGACTTGCAGCGCGAATACGGAGATCTCCGATCTGGTTGGCCAATTTATCCCCGACACGAGTGAGGTACTGCCGAAACAGAGTAATGCGGATATTGAGCTCCCGAAGATCTCGGACATCATCATGCATCCGCCCTCTGTCTATGAGGAACTCACCGGCATCTATGACGATGAGAAAACGGAGGACGATGTATTGTCCAAACTCATTGAGATCGCAGTCGGGCGCCTTGCGCGGAAAGAAGATCAGCACGGACAGCGGATCCGCTATGTGGATACGCCGCTATTGGAGGCAATCCGCCATGGATACGTGTGCGAGCTGCAAGAGCCTTCGTGCATCGCCAATCCCGGCGTGCTGGTTGGGCTCAACTCTCTTCTGGATAACTGCCAGGCCATTACGCTGCCCACCGGGGAGCGGGTGGAACGGCATCCGGACACGGTCATCATTGTAACGACTAACTCCGATTATGCCGGCTGCCGGGATGTCAACCAGAGCGTCATTTCCAGAATGGACCTGATCTACGACATTGATACCCCGGATATCGCTACCATGGTCAAACGGGTGATGAATGTCACGGGCTGTACGGACGAGCAGGAAACGACGAAGATGGCACTGGTCGTGCAGGACATCGCATCGCGTTGTCGGCAGACTATGATTACAGACGGCAGCTGCGGCATGCGCGAGTTAAAAGCCTGGGTCCTATCCACCATGATCACAAAGGACCCATATGAATCTGCGCTCTCGACCATCATTGCATCCGCTTCGGCGGACCCTGAGAATCGAGCGGATCTGATCACGACCTGCTTAGAGAAACAGTATATGAGATGAATTGTGAGGTGTGAATGGTATGAAATACGATGAAATGATTTGCTTCCGATGCGCTGTCGCCGTCGCAGTCTCCTGCTTGGAAGATGAGCGGCCAAAGGGGGATGCTGCCACGCCACAAAGCGTTGCAGGGTACATCGGACGTGTGCTGGATATCGTGTTTGCGTATTCCGGCATTGAGACCTGTGTCATCCCAATGGCCTACCCGTCCTGTTGTAAGGTGCCTTTGATCATCCGCCTCTACGGTATGGGTGATCGGCTCTTATGGTACCACCAGAACGCTGATTCCGCAGAGCTTGCGGAGGAGCTGGAAGGCACGCTCCACGACCTGATCCAAGAAGTCGTGTGTGTCAGTGCTTGATGGAGGTGCCAGCCGATGCGAGCATCCCATCGAGAGATCCGGAAACGGATCCTGGAGCGAAAGAGTCAAATCAGCGATGAAGAGTTCTTCACATCGCGGGCGTACCGGGGATATATGACTGACATCACAGAGTCAGCCACCAAGCGGTACCGCAGGCCCATCACTGTCGCACTCGTGTCAGATAAGGCTGACCACACGGTCGCGTACACGAGCCCGATGGGGATCTGGATCAATGTCAGCAATCACATTACGGACAGCATGCCAACACGGGAATTGAAGTCGATCAGTTTGGAAGGCCTGGATGGCCACGAGATCGGCCACAATCTCTATACGGATATGCGCGTGTGGGAGCGCTACTTCACACAGCTTTTGCGAGGCAAGTTCTATCCGAGCCTGCCACAGAACCTCGACGGCACGCAGCAACTTTATGCCGAAGAGATCCAAGATGCGCTCTTGGATGCGCTGGATGATGTGCCGCGCACAGCCATTTTTCAGACCGCGAAGGTCCTGGAGAATATCCTGGAGGATGGCTATGTGGATGCCAGAATGACCGCTGCGTTCCCTGGCCGATTTGCACGCGGCATCGCACTCAATAATGTGAGATATTCTGAGACGGTTCCGGATCTCCAGCATATGGTCAATCAGAAGTACTACGACCACAGCATTCTCCTGAATCTTCTAATCCAGTATGTCCGTGTGGGTGAGGTGAATAACCTCTCCGAGTACCAAGGTGAGTTCATGGACAAACTGCTGGAGTTCATTCCGGTAGTGGACGAGTGTATCCGCGACGAGGATGCACGATCCCGCTGCTTTGCAGTGACGACGATCCTCATTGGGATGTGGCCGATCCTGCAACGATGCTTCGATGCCCTGCGGCAGATGCAGCAGGATGCAAAGCAGCAGTGCGGGAGCCAGCAATCAAAGCAGGCGGGTGCGGGTGGTAATTCCACAGCACCGGCCGGCACCGGAAGCGAAGAGGATGACGGCGAGAGCGATGGCGGCGACGGAAGCGCCGGCGGAAGTATCGGTTCTGAGTCGGAGGATTCCGATGACGGCTCTGAAGAAGATGATGCGCAAGCCGCTCTTCAGGCTGTGATCGCAGCTTTAGCCGAGCAGCTTCCCCAACTGCCGAACATGCCGGATGGAAAGAGCAGTCCCATCCCGTCTACAGGGACCTTTCAACCGGCTGAAGACCTCGCGGAGCAGTTGGTGGAAGAGGCAGCCAAAGTCCTCGCTGAGGAGACCGCCAGACTCTCCTCCCATGTCTCCCAGATTGAGGGCCAGGGCGGCGAGGGGTCTGTATCCTACAATACCGGATACACCGGGAGTGGGTACAGTCATGCAGCGAGTGACACGGAGCGTATGCTCGAAGAAATGGCAGAAGCCCAGGTCTATGAGGCGATGGAAGAGGAGCTGTCGGAGGAACTTCAGTGTGAGGCCAACAGCATCTCCTACGGAAACGCGCATCGTGGTGTCCATGTCATCATCAATCGCATGGCCCACATCGACCAGGAGCTGATCGATGCCTACAACACGGTAGCTCCGGACCTGCTGCAACTCTCAAAGCGCCTTCAGCGCAGCGTAAAGCCCATCCTGCAAGACAAGCGTCAGGGTGGTAAGCAGACGGGGCTGCTGGTCGGAAAGCGCCTAAATCAGCATGCACTGTATCGTGACGATGGCCGAATCTTCTGCAACAGCCGGCTCCCATCCGAACCAGTCAACCTGGCAGTCGCCCTGTTGGTGGATGAGTCGGGCAGCATGTGTGGCAGTGATCGAATCACCAGAGCAAGAGCGACGGCGATCGTTGTCCACGACTTCTGCTCACAGTTGGGGATCCCGGTGATGATCATGGGGCATACAGCGGATTGTCGGACGGTAGATATCTACTCCTATGCGGACTTCGACTCCGTGGATCGGAATGACCGCTACCGCCTGATGGATATGAGCGCACGATACTGCAATCGGGACGGTGCCGCACTTCGCTTTGTCGCGGAGAAACTACACAAGTACCCGGCGGAAGTCAAGCTGCTCATCATCATCTCCGACGGCCAGCCAAACGATGACGGATACAGCGGGAGTGCAGCCGAGGCTGACCTTCGCGGGATCAAACTGGAGTATAGCCGGCGCGGGGTACAGATCTTCGCGGCGGCCATTGGAACGGATCGGGATCGGATCGAGCGCATCTATGGGAATGGGTATCTGGACATCTCAGACCTGAACCAACTCCCAATTATGCTCACGCAGCTGATTGCGCGAAATCTGCCCAAATAAGTGGTGTTGACTTGGAGGAGAGCGGAATGGCTCTCCTCCTGTCATATTCAAATGAAAGTGCGGCCAAAACCGGTCGCCGTACAAGAGGAGGTAATACTGACATGAAACGAAAGAAGAAGCGAGCCCGCGCAAAGATCTGCGATCCAGCAGTCTGCCACCACTGCACCTACATCGGTGAAGGAGATTTCATGTGTGACAATCACCCGGATGAAGCGGTGGTGCTCGTCATCAGCGATTGGGAACCGACGGAGTATTTCCTGCATTGCGCTCAGACCATCTCCACTCCAGCCAAGGAGGAGGTGGCGAAAGCATGACGACTATTCATGACAGGGGCTACCAGGATCCCAATTCGGCGCTGTGGGTGCGGAAAGGGTTTGCCAAGGAATCTGTTCACTCCCTTCGGTTTTCCTATCAGTTTACCGAGGAGGACCGAAAGCGGGAGGCACAGTTGCTCGAAGGCAAAGATGACGCTGAGCGCCAGCGTATCCAGCGCAGCATCGTAAATGACCGTGATAACTTTATGCATCACTTGATGTCTGACATCGCCTGTAACTTCATCTGCTTCAATTTTGAGCCCAACGAGGATGATGATGCTCTATTTTCCAGTGTCATGTGGGAACTGTACTTCTGGTGCAACCATTTTCGGGACATGCCCAGCCGCAGAGACTACTCCTACTTCACGCTCACCTTCAACCGTGAGCATCCGGCAGAGTGGAAGATGGCGCTATGCAAACGAGTTGTGGCCTATGTAGAGGCGCTGTGTCAGAACTGTCCGAACCTGGTGCTTGCAATCCAGTACGAGACCTGGTTTGACACAGAGAGCATCCACAAGGAAGTGCTCAGGCTCGTCAATCAGGTGGTGAACAGGAAATGTATCTACCACGGTATGGTCGGAAAGCTGATCCGGCACGAGGAGCAGATCCTATTCAAGAAGCGATACGCCAGGACAAATGCTTACCGAGTCAGCGATGCCGATGTGCTCCAAATCTATTGGCAGCTCTATCCGTCGCAGCGAGAGGAGTTGGATGCGGTATGACCGAGCTGATGGATGTAGGCGGCAGCATGGATGCAACTGAGGATTCAGTCATCCTCGATTGGCTGCACCTTGAATATGAGGAGGACGGCGTTCGGGTCTCTTGGGACGACATTGGTGAGGGGATCTGCGGCGACTATGACCCGGACAACCCCGATGACATTCCGCTGCTCCGCTTCTACGTGGACATCTTTCAGGATGGTCAGTGGGAAGAAGTCGAAGACGCTTCTTACTGTACGCAGATGCCTGTCGCAACGCCCGTGCCGATCCTGGAGCGCGCGCTGCGCTATCTCCATGCTGAGTATAAAGACGCCCTATCTGGGTATCCATACAGCTCAGTTAAGAGACTCGGGGAAAGGCTATCCTGGATCAATCCTGAGCAATTTGAGGAGAGAAACACCAAGAAAGGGAATGCGATGTATGTCTGAAGCGAGACGGTATTTTAGGATCGGTGAAATCATGGGAGAGGCTGTGAAATTAGCCCGCAAGGATCCCAGATTCGCAGCGGCGGAGCAGCGCTGTGCGCTGGAAAATGACGGTATCTGCATCAATACGCGCTTTGATGAAGTGCGCCTTTGCTCCTTCGATGTGATCGGCTACCCGGTATACGGGAGCTGCGAGGGGATCTATGGCGATATCTTCTTCTACGGCGAGTGGATGCCTCAGCAAGAGATGGAGCCACTCCATTCCAGGGTTCGGGTATATGTGATGAAGACTCTGTCTACCAGAAAAGAGGCGTATCTGGGCATGGGTGAGATGGTGAACTTGATCTGCTATTACGCAAATGAGTTCATCGCAACCCACCTGAATCGCTTCGACTGATGGACTGACAAGGAGGCGCCATATGAATACGCGTATCCATTACCTCTACCGGGATGCCGACAACTACAAAGTCCTTAATAGCTGTGTTGTGGAAGGCGAAGTCACTGCGGAGCAGAAGAAAACCATCCTGTCCGCCCTGGACGATGGATGCTACTTCATTCCCGAGGTGGTGGGCCTCCCGGCAGAGCGGTTCGGGACTCATACAGAGTCGGATCATGCCTGGATGGAGCTCTATGAAGACGGCTTCGAACTGGTGACGTCCGATACCACAGTGGCTCTGACGATTGAGCAGGTCACCGAGGCATTTCGGAATGCGCGCTGGAACGAGGAAGAGCAAGAATTTTGTATGCCACGGTCGAAGGCCTATGGAATCATCGCCAGGCATGTCTTCACTGCCTGCAAGACTTACGGCAGCGGTCAGAAGGCATTTGTGATTCTGGCGGATGACTTGGACGATGCGAAGAGAAAGGCACTGGCAGCCTTTGGGTACCTACCTGAGGAGCTTGACCAGGTCTATCACGGTATCCCAAGCATCACCGTGTATCCGATCGAGGCCACTGATGACCCTCAGGTGTATCAGGCGTTCAACGCCCGATAGATAAATCAACGAGAAATTTGAAATGAAAGGTGGAAGCAAACATGGAAAACCGATGGATTCAGAACCAGATAGCAATTTACATGACCAATAAGAAACTGGTGGAATTCAACGACAAGCTCAAGCTGGCGCCAGTCGAGTATTACGCCCATATCCACGCGCAGGGTGAGAAAGTTGGCGATGGTAACCGGCCGCGCTCCTGTATCGGCATGGTGCTCCAGGACTACTCCAATGGGACTGGAGATAAGACCGTCAGGGTCATGGCCAATCTGTCCCCGGAATTCTTCCGCTACGCGCTCAGCCGTGTGCAGTTGGGTGTGGAGCATTTCGAGTTCACGGAAGATAAGATCTTCGGGAAGCCGGATGAAAACGGCATGAGCTATGTGACGAAGGTATCCATCAAACGGGCCTCTGTGGATAAGACCGGGCGGCCCAGGAACTATCCCTGGTGTGTCATGGTGGAGAATGGGCGCGGCGTCAAGGAGACAACGCAGACCGGCGGTATTCACATGAAGAAGGGCTCCTATGTGAAAGGGCCCTTAGTCTTCGTGAATATCAACGACTACGACTTCTTCACGCTCATGCTTCAGACCTGCCGCTATATCGAGGCGTGGGAACTCACCAACGGACCCAAGCAGATCCGTGAGGCGAAGCAACTCATTGCCGAGCAGCAGGCGGCTCAGGCGAATGCCTGACACTACAGCGGATGATCTGTATAGGAGGAATTTGAATTATGCCAAATTGGGTGAAAAATATCGTGAAAATGCCTGGAATTGCCAACCTTCCCCTTTTCAGCGAAGTGGACGGCGGAAAGGACTTCGATTTCAATAAGCTGATCCCGATGCCAGTCGAGCTGGACATGGAGTCCGGTTCCATGACGGAGAGATTCATTGTCTACTTCCTGACGGAGCGGTGTACCAACCCGATCCAAGACCTGGACCAGATGAAGGCGGCGATCGTTGCCAAACTGGTCACGAATGTGTTCAGCCCGAACGAATGGCAGGAAAGGGTCTTTGACATGGTTCGGGAGCAGATGTCCAGTGCAACCGATGAAGAACGGGATAAGGCCTATGAAGCGGGTCGCCAGTATGTCTCCAATTATGAGAAATACGGCTTTCCCACCTGGTATGAGTGGCGTATCTGCAACTGGGGAACCAAATGGAATGCATCTGATACCATCATTCTCAACACGGATACGATTGTGTTCGACACCGCATGGGGCAATCCTGAACCGGTCATCTTGAAACTTGCTGAGATGTATCCGGACGCCGAGATCGAGCACATGTGGGCAGACGAGAATATCGGATACAACACCGGACACCGAATCATTCGCAACGGTGAAGAGCAGGTGGAGTATTTCGACGGAGATCAAAATGCCTATGAGATCTATCAGGAGTGTTGGGGCGAAAGTGATTGTGTGTATCTGGATGAAAACGGCATCCTCCAATCGCGTGACTGCGATACGTGTGATGGATGCAAATAATGACGGATACGCACCGACGTAAATCGAAATAAGCGGGCTTTGAGGGGGTGGTGCATTGCGCTGTCCCCTCTCAATTTCAACTTCAGAAAGGATGTTTCGTTGTGCATAGCAGAATATTTCAAGTGAGCAAGGGACCTATCGCGCCAGAGGAACTGTTGAGTAAGCTCAGCATTCCTGAGTACTTCACCAGCGGTATCGCAGATTATCTGGACGAGGTAGATGACCGGGATGGGGAGCTTGACTATTTCATCGAGTCTGAGCAGGGTATTTTGGAGGCGGGTGCAGAGCACCATACCTTCCGACTTGCTCAGCAGGGGCGTGAGAACTATTTCCGGGATAAATACAAGCAGTTTCAGGAGCTTTGCGCACGGATTATGAAAGCAACCCTTGAGGATTTCATCGGAAGAGAGCCTCGGCCTTGGGATCAGCGATTTTCCTTTCTCATGTACCAGCTCAATGATGCGTATTGCGACCGTTATGGCTACTACATCTTTGAGGATGAAGAACTGATGCCCTACTGCGAGTGGATGAGAGGGGCCGATCCGGAGGCGGTGTACTACCTGGGCAATGTGCTGGACTACCACTTTTAAGGGTGCTCAGACGGGAGGACCGTGTATGCGGGCCAGTCGAGTGACGCGTGAGAAGTGCAGAGCGAAGGGAGGCTGCTCAATGAGGCGCGATCGATTTAATGCGCCGATGACGGCAGCTGAGCGAAAATTTGCCGCAGAACACCATGACATCGTCTACAAATACCTCAAGTTGCGACGCTTGCCGGTGGACGAGTGGTATGACATCGTGATTTTCCGATACTGCCGCAGTGTAAAACGCTGGTTCGCGATCCCAGAGCTTCGTAAGTATAACTTCGAGGTCATAGCGTTCTACGCAATGCGCTCAGCCGTTGGCCATGAATATGAACGGCGACGCCGGCGGATCAAGACGGTCAGCTTGGATGATGTGATCCCAGGCACGAACGCACTCCGGTATGGAGACATCGTGACCTGCGACAACCAATTTTATATGTAAAGAAAGGAATTTGATTATGGGCTTGGATATTTGTGTTTACAGAGTGCAGAAACCAGAACCCTTTGAAAGCAAAGTGTTCGACCGGGAGGAATTGCTCAGTCAGGGCTATTGCCTCATTCCCAGACCGGACGATTATGAAGGCCTCGTTCGGGATCTCCGTCCGTACTCCCAGGAAGTTCTTGTGAAGATCGCTTATCTCAATATGGAAGCGGTTCGGAAGGACTACGGGCTGTCTGAACAGGCCTATGCCTGTGAATGGTCCGGCGACGGTCAGGTCGGGATCGCAGATCCTCATTCCGAGGGCGAGCGATACATCAAGCTGGCGCCGGAGGAGATCGCCGAGAAGTACACCGTGTACGAGGACGAGAAAACGCTGGTCTTCCGCCGCGAGGAGGTTGCATACTGGCGCAAGCATTACGCCGTACAGAGCTTCTTCTACGATGCCCTGGGCAATGTGGAGAATACCGGTTACTATCGCCTCAGTGAAGCTGTATTGAAGCAATTCAACGCATCCACTTTGGAGGGGAGCTGGGATCCGCTGCCTGTGGAGGCACCTACCGATGATACTGCCCTGTTCTATTGGGAATGGTATTGATTTGAATGTGAAGGAGGACACAAGCAATGGCGAATTATGAATCGTGTATCCGCACCAACTACTTCCATGTCAATGATCCAGAGAAATTCAAGCAATATATGCGTCGTGTCTATGGCACGGAAGACTCTGTTGAATTGTGGGAGGAGAAGGATGCGGACGGGAACCCCGTCTTTGGCTTTGGCACCATGGGAGGAATCGGAGGCGTGTATCCTACGGACGAGAGCGCCGAGGATGCGGAAGATAGCGACTATGACACTGTTATCAACGACCTTCAGACATTTATTGCCGATGGGGATGCCATCATCATCCTGGAATGCGGACATGAGAAGCTGCGGTATATCGTAGGCAGCGCGATCGTCATCACCAAGGACCAATGTGAGTATTTGGATGTCGCCGATCTTGCCGCCTCTCTTGCAGCGAAATTGCTAGGTGATCCGAAGTGGTGTACGCGCTGTGAGTATTAAAGTGCGCATCGCTGAATCCACCTACCGAGTGAAATGAACTCGTTGCCTGGCGCCCTGCGGGTATCGCCTTTGAGCGATCCCGTTGGGCCCGGGCAACCGACTATGAAGGAGTGTAGCTATGATTTACATAAGGAGCAGAACGCTCAATGGGAAGCTGGTCACACATAGTTGGAACACGGCCCGCGATATGCTCGCGGCATATGCAGCAACACCCTTTGACCGTGAGGTCGTCCATTTGGTAATCGAAGATGATAAGGTGCTCTATTCTTCCCTGGGGCAAAACGACTTGTGCTTCGGGGTTTGCCTGTGGATGTCTGATCTGATGGCCTGGTTTGCGGATGCAGAGACTCAAATGCCTTGGGAGAAGACGCCGGAAGACATTCCAGCCCAGCGCGAGATCCAACCGGGTGATTTCACCCTGGAGGAGGATTCTGCTGAGTGGAAGGATATGCCCGATGGCGTAGAGTCGTTCTGGCTCTATGGCCTCAAGGCGAATAGACCGCTTGCTGAGCTTCTGGGCGAACGATTTGGACAATTGGAGCCTGACGCACAAGTTTTTATCTGTGCCGTTGTGCGGGTGGGATATGACATGATTGACTCCCATCTGAGAGTAGATGTCTTCCACCCCGACACCGATGTGACAGAGTACAGCCGCCTGCTGACTGAACGGGAAAAAGCCCTCCTACTGGCCATGATCCAGAAGTTTGAGGCTGAGCGGCTTGATAAGCTCTACCAGACCACCGCCAAAGTGCTGGAAGGAGGCCGGGCATGAGTTTAACAACTGTCCAGGAAATTCTTGACCTATGGGCCAAGAATGAGAGCGCAGAAGCAAAAGAGGAACGTCTCGCCATCCAAGCGCTCAAGCGGGATGTCGAGACAGCGCAAGAGAGCATCCAAGATGCGATTGGCCGCTATCGAAAACTGAAACTGCGTGCGCGCAGCAAAGCCAAGGCGAATGCTGCGGATGTATTCTCCGAACTGGATCAGTACTCCTCTATGGAGGATATCCGCAATGCCTACGGCTATGAGGTCATTACCGAACACGAGATGGATCGGCTCATGAATCTCTGGGAACTGCGTGAGCAGGCACAACGGAGTGATGGTCCGTACACGGATCGGGTCATTGAGATGCTGGAACTGGCAAGTCGTGCCATCTGGGCGAAATATGGCCCGGACATCATGGAGTATGATGCCAGGCTTTTCAAAATGCATCAGGCGGCCAAACAAATTGCAGCGGAGAACTATCAGCGAGATGCTGAGTGTGAGCACCGCGCAGAAAGAGGTGAGTGATAATATGGCCTTCAATCCGGATTGTTTGACCCAGGCCATTCGCTTGGCAGGCGTTTCTGAAGATGCCAGCCAAGTTGGCAGAGACCCGGCGGAAGACAAAGATATCTATCTTGGGAGTGTTCTGAATTTGTCCTCTGCGATTGCAGAGGTAATCGCTTCTCCCCAAGTAGATCAACTACCCAAGCGAGTGCTGGAGGAGAAGATCTCCGCACTGTGGGACACATACAACCGCGCCCGCTCTTATCGGGCGATGTCGATTCGAGATGCCATCGTTGAAAAGAAGACCAGCCTGATCCTGGATGCAACAACCGTGCAGGAGCTGAAGAGCATCTGTGCGGAACCCAAACCCTACTATAACGGGAATCAGTTCATCACATCCCAGTATTGCATTCCGGAGGAGGAGATGATCATGTGGTCCCGCACCTCACTGAAGGCGCCGCTCAATGAGGCCGGCATCAAACGGTATATGCAGCTGTTCAAGGAGATCTTCGGCTTTCTACCATGGGAGGGCCCCTGATATGATGACCATTTATGGTGTGGATCTGCTCAGGCAGATCTATGCGGCATACCTGGACCGTTACCAGAAGGCGCTGCAACGGGGTTACGATGCCGAAGGGGATCGTTACCATTGGCTGTATAACGAGCTCCTGATCCGCGTTCAGACGCTGCGTGAGGCCATCCTCTACCTGGATGCGCTGCCCCGGTTTCTGGACACCGTTGAGGATGATAGGGCCCTTCAATTTGTCTTTGGCTACACCTCAAGGCTGTTCTCCCCGGAGAATATCGGCACATCAGATCGACCGGAAGGTGAAGATCACCCGTTCTTTCATGACAGCAACCCCTATTGGAGAGAGCTCCAGGAGGGAATGGACATATTCAACGACAGCGAGATCATCAAGAATCGCCCGTTGCTCTATGTCTATGCTTGCGAGTTGGTCACCCGGGCGATCCGCCTTTATCTTCAGATCCGGGAAGCCAAATTCCATGCAATCGACCGCGAGAAGTTCAATGGCCTGATGCAGATGCCGAAGACAGCTCTGCCTGGCACAGCATAATATGCGAATTTAAGCATCACCAGCAACGATAGACAAGACATTCATTCGTACTCTGTTTGGGGAGGGACATCTATTTTAAGATAGGTGTCCCTCCCCGCTTTTTTTCGAAAAAGTCTAAATGGTCTTACGAATAGATAGATGGTCTTAGGACTGGTGGATTTGAATTGCCGCGCCTGCATTTTATACTCCTAATGGAAAGATACTCTATCTATTAGGAGGTGTGAAGTTGGACGCAACGAAGATAGGGCAGCGGATCCAGCAGACGCGGAAGGCGCGCGGTTTGACGCAGTCCCAATTGGCAGCCAAGGTAGACATTTCGACCAAGTACCTGAGTAATATCGAGTGCGGCGATAAGGTTCCGAAGTTTGAAACCTTCGTTGCCATTGCCAACGCTCTTGAGGTGGACGCAAACACCTTGCTGGTTGATGTACTGACGGTGTCGTCTATCATCATCAGTTCTGAGATCGCGGAGAAGCTGGCGAAACTCTCTCCGTATGAGCAGCGCAGAGTGAAACGCCTTTTTGATGTGATCATCGAAGATGCAGCCGGCAGCCATAAATGATACAGCACAATTCAATCATTCCATATTATGAGTGAGATCGGGGAAGTCCGTTGTCGGGCTTCCCCGTTTTTTGTTTTTTTGGCACCTTATGCGCTCGTTTCCGAAAATAATTTGCCACTCGACAAATTTCGGCAAATTATTTGTTTTCACGCCGCTATACTCTTTCTTGTAGATAGATAGTCTATCTGTTAGAATGATAGGGAGGAAGGAAAGTGGACAGAATCCGTGCAGCATGTATAGCCTTTCTGATCGAATACCATTGGTTCTGGATCATGCGATACAGGCACCGGGGTGAACGACTCCTGGAGAATGGTGAGTCTCTCTCGTCAAACAGACTTATCGCCCTGGCAAAGAAAATCGATCGGCATGGCATGAGGGCCTTCTACTGGGAGGATGCCTATACTTCCGCTGGGATGCTGCCCAGATAATGGGACAGCATCCCTTTTATAATTTGAGTCAGAAGATAACTTCAGAGGAAGAGCCGCAGCTTTTGATACGGAGGTGACCCTAATGATACTCATAGTCTGTCTTGACGACCAAAATGGTATGGCGTTCAATCACCGCCGGCAAAGTCGCGATCGCGTGCTCATTGAGCGGGTTGAGGAACTGACAGCGGGCAGGAAACTATGGATGGCCCCATATTCTCGCAAGCTGTTTTCCAATGAAAACGTTGTGGTCAGCGTCGGCTACCTCGCCGAGGCCGGCCCCGATGACTACTGCTTTGCGGAACTGGATGATGTGAAACCGTATGAGAATCAGGTCCAGAAGACGATCGTGTTCCGTTGGAATCGTCGCTACCCGTGCGACCTGAGGTTCGAGTTCGATTTGTCCAACTGGCGCTTGGTGGCCTCGGAGGAGTTCTCCGGCAGCTCACATGAAAAAATCACAATGGAGGTATATGAGCGATGAAGAAGAGATGGATATCCGAACTTCTTGCAATGGTACTGGCGCTCTTTTTGCTGTCTGGCTGCGGCGGAGAGCAGGTATCCTTAGACACGGGAGATGGCTCGCCACAGATCACGGATACAATTGTAAGTAACACACAATTGACTACCAATGATCCAGGAAAAAACCCACAATCCAGCGGCGAACCACTTGAGGATGCCGATGTGCCTGATGCCCCGGCGACTACGGATCCGGAGCAGATCACTTCCAGCACGACCAGTACTGCATTCTCCATGAGTGAAGTACCGGCCTACTCCGGAGCTGCCTATGTGGCAGTCAACGGAAATGTGCCTTACTTCACGTCTGACGATCTCACAACAAACTCTTTTGAGTCCTATAGCTCACTGGACTACTTGGGTAGATGCAGCACGGCCTATGCCTGTGTAGGGCAGGACATCATGCCGACTGAGGAGCGCGGCAGTATTGGCCAGGTAAAGCCAACTGGTTGGCATACAGTTAAATACGACTGCGTGGATGGGAAGTATCTCTATAATCGCTGCCACCTCATTGGCTACCAACTCACTGGTGAGAATGCAAATGAGGAGAACCTGATCACCGGCACACGATACCTCAACATCGACGGCATGCTGCCCTTTGAGAATATGGTTGCCGACTATATCCAGGAAACGAACAACCATGTGCTCTATCGCGTTACGCCCATCTTTGAAGGGGATAACCTATTGGCAGACGGGGTCCTGATGGAGGGCTACTCTGTCGAGGACGGGGGCGATGACATCTGCTTCTGTGTCTATGCCTACAATGTGCAGCCAGGGGTTACGATCAACTACGCCACCGGCGACAGCGCCCTTGACGGCACCGCTGCTACCACAGGGCCGGTAACTCTACCGACAGTGCAGAATCCTTCGGAAAATTCGCAGACTGGGACATCAACTACCCAGGCAGACTATGTCCTGAACAACAATACGAAGAAGTTTCACCTGCCTTCGTGCTCCAGTGCCGAGGATATCAAGGCATCCAACCGTGAGGATTACCACGGCTCACGCGAGGATCTGATCGACCGGGGCTATGATCCTTGCAAGCGTTGTAATCCATAGGCCCTGGCCCTGTGGGATGATCAAGCGAAACAGAATTGCTGATTGGAGTGTGTTTTATGGGCTTTTTTGATAATCCGTTTGGGGGACTCTTTGACCTTAACCGGGATGGCCATACCGATATATTCGAGGCAGGCCTTGGCTTTTCCATCATGCAGGAAGCGCTGAAGGAAACAGAGAGCGTCGATAGCACCGATGACTTGTCTCTTGACAGCGACCTGGACAGCTTTGAAAGAGATTCACTCCAGATAGAATTGGACGAACTCAATGACAAACTGCTGGAGCTGGACTTGGATGAACCGATGGACTACTTCAGCAGGGCCCATGAGCGCTGGGAGGAGTGTAGGGAAACCGTTGCCGATCGGATCCAGGAAATTGAAGATCAGCTGCTCGGTCTGTAATATAAGCTCTATGCTGTACTGATTATGGGACTCCTTACATGGTATCTTGATACCAGAACACGAAGGAGGTGCGTTCCATGTATTATTACAGCAAAACCAGTAGGAGTCGAATCATTCACTCGGATGATTGCAGATACCACCTGGCAATCGCCCCTGAACACCTGGGTACTTTCCAGACACTTGCCGAAGCTCATGCGGCTGGCTATCGCCTGTGTAAGGTCTGCAATCCTCTTGTGGATCTCTTCCACGCCGAGGAAGAGGCCCTGATGGAGATCTGCCGCGAGAGGGGACTCTCGATCTGCCTCCGCAGAAACTTCATTTCCATTAGTACCCCTCGGAGCAACTGGCGGATCCTGGCCGATGATAATCGCAATCACACGAAGCTATACCACCGCAACGACTTTGGATCAACGCAATCGGGCCCTGTGGCTGGATACCATGACCAGCATGTCAACTATGCCACGATCCGGGAATATCTGGGTTATATCATTGATCACGACTACTACCGTATGATGCATCCCCTGTATCCGGCGCCGCAACCGAAAGCGGCCCCGATGAGGGGAACGAAGCGGTACCGTAAAGCGCAGGCTAAGGAAAAGCGGAAGGCGAAGAAGGCAGCGGTCTGGAATGTACTGAATATCATCGACTCCCTATCAGCGCAGAATCGAACCCGAGCTGTCATTTGAGGAATGGAGGGACATATCATGATTTTGCTCTACATATGGGCAGGCCTTGCGGGCCTTCTCTGCGTGCTGTTCGTTTTGAAGCTGCTGCTTCAGATCGGAATGGCCGGAAGTGGGCGTCGTGCGGACTGGTCCTCCTATAACGCAATGCTGCTGGGCCTCCTGATTGTGGTGCTCTTTCCTATCACGGTACTCGCCGCCTGTCTCAAAAAGGTGCGATAACCCCGCTGGATTCGTGCATTCATTTTGACGCAGCAACTCTGTTATGGTATCCTTTACCATAGATAGTTGGTGCGCTGAGGAGGTGTCGGGATATGGGCTCGTGCGACAATATCCCCTTCCAGGGGGAACTTCAGAAGATGCGCCTCATCGCCAATAATATGGGCTACGGGCCGTGTCCAACTCCCGGTGAAGAGGTAGAGCAGCGGCTGACGATGATCCGAGAGGGCAAGGTGTGGTTTTCCCGCTTTTCTTTTCACGATACCATGCGCAATAGCCTCATGAGCCGTAAGCAGTTCTCGGTGGATCGCCGTTGCGTGGAATCCCTGTTCAAGCAGATTTCAACTCATTTTACTGAGAACGAGCTTGCTGGTATGGCAACAGACGTGGCCACCTGGGAGCTGGAGCTGACCAATGCGGAAGGTACATCATTTCACTTTGCAGGCCCTATGCTCAGAGGCTTTTCCCCCACACTGGATGCCATATCGGATGAGCTGCGGGCGGTGCTGGATCGAAAGGGCCTTTTCGCTTTCGATGGTGAACCGTGAAGTATGGAACGCAACTCCGAGGGCTCAAGAAACCAGATAGCCTTCAGATATATTGCGATGCGAGAGGAAGGAAACAGAGATGATGATGAAAGACGGGGGGCTCAGGCTGGAATCAAAGCTGGTTGGTTCCATCACTGGTGATTTTTTCGTACCCTCATACCAACGTGGTTATCGCTGGGGTTCAGATGAGGTCAAACGCTTGCTGGATGATATCTACAGCAATGGCCAGAGCAACTACTGCCTCCAGCCGGTTGTGGTGAGAAGATTATCTGATGGCTATGAACTGATTGACGGTCAGCAGCGGTTAACCACTTTGTTCTTAATTTACAAGTATATGCATAGCGCAAGTTTCGGATTCATTGATGAGCCCAAATTCACACTCCGCTATGAAACACGAGCGAAATCAGAAGAATTTCTGCGTGTGATTGACCTGACGAAACAGGAAGATAACATTGATTATTGGTTTATCTGCAATGCCTATCAGACTATTGAACACTGGTTTGACAGCAAAGAGAAAAAATCTGTGCTGACGAATATCAATAAGTATTTTGACGAAAATGTAAAAATCATCTGGTATGAGGTCGGCGAGACGGAAGACGCCATCGCCCTCTTCGCGCGTCTGAACATCGGGAAGATTCTTTTAACCAGCGCCGAACTGGTGAAGGCCATGTTCCTGAGTCATAGCAGCAACACGGCCATGACCATTGAGAAGCAGCAAGAGATTTCCCTCCAGTGGGATCGGATCGAACAGGAACTGCATGACGACGCATTATGGTACTTCCTAACTAACCGCATCAGCACATCATATCAAACGCGGATCGACTTACTCCTGGATTTGATTTCAGGGAAAGCACCCGATGAGAAAGAAAAGTATTTTACCTTTTTCTATTTTGATCACCTCCGCCAGCAAAAGAGTTTGGACGAAATTTGGAATGATATTCAGCATACCTTTCTTACTCTGAAAGACTGGTATGAAAATCACGGGCTATATCACAAAATCGGTTACCTGATTGCATCTGATTCTCAAAGTTTACAACAGCTTTATGACCTGTCTATCGGAAAAACGAAGCGGGAATTTAATAAAGAATTGGATCATCTTATCAAGGAAAGCGTTCATATTGGGAAGAACTATGCGGAATTAAGTTATGAGAACAGCGTAGAGTACGGCCAACTCAGCCGCCTGCTTCTTCTTTTTAATGTGGAGTCCGTAAGGCAGATAGACGGCCAAACCCAGCGATTCCCCTTTCACCTCTTCAAGTATCAGAATGCTGGCAGGGTTGCCTGGAGTTTGGAGCACATCCATGCGCAGAACTCCAAGGGTATGCGGAAGCAGGAACAATGGAAAGAGTGGCTGCGGCTGCACATTCCCTCTGTAGAGGTACTGTGCGAAGATGATGGACAGCTTCTTGCGGATATGGAGACAGCTCTGTCCAAACAGCCATTGCTGGGGCAAGAATTTGAACAATTGAGCCAGCGGGTCACTGATCTGTTATCTATGAAGGAGCGTGGCAGTGATATGCACGCTATATCCAATTTGGCCCTGCTGAATATGAACGACAATGCTGCGCTCAGCAATGCGACCTTTGATGTTAAGCGCAATGCCATTGTTGAGATGGATAAGGCCGGCCAATATATTCCTTTCTGTACTAAGATGGTGTTTCTAAAATACTATACACCCTCTGCACAGAACCAACTCCATTTCTGGGGGCAACCCGACCGGGTGGCTTATCTAGAAAATATCAACCGGATCCTTGAACCGTATCTGGAGGAAAAGATCTCGATGAAGGAGGACACAGAATGAGTACGCAACTGCATACATTCATGGATCTCTTTTCCACAGAATTTCCTGTTGATGACGGGGCTGTAGTCATTCAGAAAATCATCATCCCCATTATTCAGCGAGATTATGCCCAGGGACGGTTGGATGCTGATGTCACCCGTGTCCGCAGACGGTTTCTTCAGGCTCTGAGGGCAGCCGTCACAGAGTCACCCATCACGTTGGACTTTGTTTATGGTGATGTGGATGCCGATGGCGTCATGACGCCTCTGGATGGACAGCAGCGGCTGACTACCATGTTCCTGCTGCATTGGTACGCAGCACGCCGTGTGAATGTATCTGAAGAGGACTGTGCATTTCTCCAGAACTTCAGCTATGAGACCCGGTACAGCGCGCGGGACTTTTGCGCAAAGCTGGTTGGCAGCTATGTGCCTTCATTTACGATGCCGATCTCAGAAGAAATCATTGACCAGGCCTGGTTTCCGCTGGACTGGAAGAAGGATCCTACTATCCACTCGATGTTGGTGATGCTGGACGCGATTGATGACGCCTTCTGCGATGTGCCAGATCTTTGGGAGAGGCTGAAGGAGGGGGCAATCAGTTTTTACTTTCTGCCAATCCGGGATATGGGGCTGACCGATGAACTCTACATTAAAATGAACTCCCGTGGAAAGCCGCTCACCCTTTTTGAACACTTCAAAGCCGAACTGGAGCACTCACTTCGGCAGATCAGTGGCGAAGCGGCAAACCGTATTATGAAAAAAATCGATATTGACTGGACGGATATGCTCTGGCGGTATCGAGGTAAAGATAACATCATTGATGACGAATTCCTGCGCTATTTCCGGTTTATCTGCGACATCATCTGCTATCAGGAGGGCGGAACCACACAGGGTAAAAGCGATGATGTGTTCGATCTCCTGGATGAGTATTTTTCCCCGGCTGCCGAACATGTTGCATTACATATAGAAAAGCTGGAGAACTGGTTTGATTGCTGGTGCCGTCTGCCGGATGCAAATCCAACTGAGTTTCTGGAGAAGTTCATCTCTCACGAACACGAAGAAGGAAAAATTCGGGTAGAAAAACGGTATGATCTGGACATCTTTGCAGACTGCCTTCAAAACTATGCCGACATTATGGGTAACGGCAACCGCAGTTTCCCCCTGGGCCGGATCATCCTGCTTTATGCCATTGTAGTCTATCTGGAACATTTGCATGAGATTTCGGAGGACCAGTTTGCACGCCGGCTGCGGATCGTCAATAACCTGATCCAAAACTCGGAGGACGAAATCAGCGACAGCGAGAACCGTTCCACCGGCAACCGTATGCCTACGATTCTAAAGCATGTCGAGGAGATTATTCTCACCGGAGAAGTGCGGCTGGATTATGATCGCTCTCTTAATCCGACTCAACTCCAGGAGGAAGTGGATAAACTAATCTGGCTTTCAGCCCACCCTGAGTGCTCGGAAGATCTATTCACACTAGAAGATCATGAGTTGCTCCAAGGGCAAATCAGCATCGTTGGGCTGGAGCATCCAGAACTTTTTGCTCGGTTCGAGAAATTGTTTGCTTGTGATTGGGATAAGGTAGACTGTGCGCTGATGTCGATCGGTTTCTATGGACAGCAGGAGAAAAATCGGATCCATTATCAACTGGGGACGAAGTCCAGGCGGAACACAAAGGCATGGCGGTCCCTGTTTCACCGGAGCAACAAGAGTGTTGGTTTTGATGAGACAAAACGCATCTTGGCTGAGCTTCTCTCCGAAACGGAGGAGTTTGACGACACCTATCTTGATGATATGGCGGCAGCATACCTGGAAAGTTGCGAACAACAGCATACCTATCCCTGGCGATATTACTACATAAAATACGATTTTTTCCGGCCGGGCAGTTATGGGAAATATACATGGGAGAACTATGCTGAAGCTCCTTATAACTTGTCGGTTATGATGACTGAGCGGAAATGGTCGGAGAATACCTACCAGCCTTTCTTGCGGGCCATCGATGTATCCAGACTGTCGCGAGAGGATATGGGACAATGTTTGCGGCTGGAAAATCGCTATATCATGGCGGAGAACGATGGCATTGTACTCTATGACGAGGTGACGAAACAGGAACTGGGCCATGTTCAGATATCTCAAAACGAAGATAAAGTAGATATGGAAAACCGAGTCGAGTCACTAAAAAAAGCGTACACCACAATGATATAGAGGATCCAAATGGACAGGTCCGTAGAAACTTGCATAATAGGTCACGGAAAATTGAACGGCTGCCATAGGAAAACTTTTGATTA
>Ga0129308_1000475_pt1 | contig 58890 bp, 50 predicted proteins | sample L827metagenome_FD_94440 | JGI IMG/M metagenome (GOLD analysis project Ga0129308, IMG submission 94440) | Ring-tailed lemur group fecal microbial communities from Wisconsin, USA - L827 metagenome | ecosystem: Host-associated > Mammals > Digestive system > Large intestine > Fecal | place: USA...
ACGCTGATAGTTGCAATTGAGCATAGCAGAACGAATATTCCCACGGTGACAACTCCGAAACAATCGTTTATCTCCTTCGCAAATGAAGACCAAAAATTATACTCGTTTCCGTTGCTGTGATAAGTGCCCGACGGATTAATTAAATAACTTGCGATCCTCATTATGATAAGCGCAAAAGTCGGCAGATTCAGAAATGATGATGTTATAACATATCCGATGCACTCCCTGTCGCGCTGTCGGTATCGGCAGTCAAAAACGATCAGTAAAATAATTGAAGCGATCGCACAGAAAATTTGTTCGACAAATGCAAACATAAAAGAAACTATTCCCATATTAGAACCTTCGTCCAAAGCGGCGTTTGAAGCCAGACCGCTGATGACCAATGCAAGCAAAGCAGGTATTAGCATAATAATTATTGATATTGATATTGCGGTCAATTTTTTCATAAAAGTCGCCTCCTTTGTTTATATTTTACATAAATCTTCGCCGACTGTCAATTGATATATTATTACAAATAATTACAAAACAGCCCCGATTTCTCGGGACTGTCTGAACTTATAGAAATAAATAAAAAGTATATCCGACTACTCTATTATATAATTACCCTTTACTCTTGCTTTTAACCTTTTGTTTTCTGTATAGAAAAATATAAAAGTAACTACCGATACACATGATGCCAATATTTCCCAACCAAAAGCAAAAATATTTTCTACCAGTATTTTTAAGATCTCTATTATTTCAAAGGAATTAATTGAAGATAAAACGCACATTATAGAAATCAGCCCAAACGGAATTAAGAATAATGACGACAAAATTTTGAATATACGGCAATACTTCCACAACTTTTTTTTGAAAATAATATAACTCAAAAACAAAAAAGCTGCAAAGCCATTGGATAAAAATAAAATAGATTGTAACGAACTAATATAACTATCTACTATTGATGATATTACATATCCTGCACTTACCGTATTATACTCGGGATAATATTCCATATAAGCATAAGCCATGTTTACAAAATTCTTTTCGATCTTTACAGGCTCTGTTACAGTTATTATATTGCCTTCTTCATCTGCGATAGCAACACGGCATTTCTTGTAGCGGTGGCAAAAAAGTGCATGGCGCTGATTTCCGCCGGACGTACCTTTTCTTCCCCACTCATCTGAAACACGCACAGTTGTATCTCTGCCGACAGTATCTCTGAAATGCACACGCAGGCTTCTGTATCCGTCCTCGCAGTAATTTGCAAGCTCGCTGTTTTTCGGAATACTCGTTTCCAGTTTGTTGAAATCGGTATACCATTCGTCACTTTCGTCAAATTTTATCAGAATATCAAAAATTTTATTCTCGTAATAGCTTTCATCAATATTTTCACCGCGCACATAGACCTTAAAAGTCGGTCCGTCATACATAAAGCTGCTGAAAGAACAAAATGCAAGCAGGGACATAACAAGGATAATCACCGCTCTGAGTTCATTATATTTTACGGTCGGATTATTCATAACTTTCTCCTAAAAAACGGTTAATTTCGGTAAACCCTCCACTCCGAATCAACGCTGTCTCTTTCCTCAAAACAGCCGAGAGGAAGTTCGTACAGTTCGCCTACAGAGTTATCCATACTGAAAATATCAAGGAGCGAGACAACTCTTGCATCGTCCGTATCGTGAGATTTTCCGCATAGAAACTGCCACATACCGTCATCGCTGTCGTGGGAAACATAAAGGACAGGCTCGCCGCCCTCAACGATATGACGGCAGGCGATCACTGCGGTATCGGGACTGTCATGAAAAGGATAATTATTATACATCATTGCGGATAATATCGTCGAGAGTCTCACGCTTTACGGCAATTCTTGCCTCGCCGTTATTCACGAACACAACGGCAGGCTTTTGCAGTCTGTTGTAGTTTGAGGACATTGAGTAGTTATACGCACCCGTAGCGCATACAGCAATAATATCGCCTGATTCTGCATGTTGGAGGGGCATGTTTTCGCCGATAAGGTCGCCGCTTTCGCAGCATTTTCCTGCGATAGTGACCTTTTCTGTGCGTTCCTCGTTCGCCTTGTTTGCAACTATCGCTTCATATTCGGATTTGTAGAGGATATATCTCGGACTGTCCGCCATACTTCCGTCAACGGAAACGTAAGTCCTTATATTGGGTATTTCCTTTCTTGCGCCGACGGTATACAGCGTAATTCCGGCAGGAGCGGCAATGGAACGTCCCGGCTCTATGTAAATAAAGGGACGGGAAATATTCAGCTCCGCACATTGAGCCTCTACGACCTTTGCGACACGTTCCATGAACACTTCAAAGGGCTGAGGGTCGTGTTCGTTAAGGTATTTGATTCCGAATCCGCCGCCGAGATTCAGACCTTTTATTTCGTAGTTCAGTTCGTTTTTGATCTTTGCAATGAAGTTCAGCATGACCTTTGCCGCTTCCTCAAAGGGTTCGATATCGAATATCTGCGAACCGATATGGCAGTGAAGTCCGTAAAGCTCCACGTTTTCGCATGAAACAGCCTCTTTTACGGCTTCGTAGGCTTCTCCCGTTTCAAGGGCAAAGCCGAACTTGCTGTCTATCTGCCCCGTCTTTACGAAATCATGGGTATGAGCGTCTATACCCGGCTTGATACGGAACATGATATGCGGCTTTTTACCCTGCTCGGCAGCGATTTTTTCAAGGCGGTGCAGTTCACTGATATTGTCAACGATAATATGTCCGACGCCGATTTCAACAGCATAGCTAAGCTCCTCGTTTGTTTTGTTGTTGCCGTGGAATCCTATTTTGGACACGTCAAAGCCTGCTTTTACGGCGGTGTACAGTTCGCCTATTGAAACGGCGTCCAGACCGAGACCCTCGCTTCCTACGATACGGCACATTTCCATACATGAAAGAGCCTTGCTTGCATAATGAACTCTGCCCTTATCGCCGTAAAATTTCTTTATGCTCTCGTTGAAGCGGCGGCAGTTTTTACGTACAAGCTGCTCGTCCATGACGTAAAGCGGCGTACCGAACTTATTTGCCAGTTCTACGGTATCAGCTCCGCCAATGGTGAGATGTCCTTTTTCATTAACGCTTAAATTTTCCGATACAAACATAATATAACCTCCTGATGATCAGTTCTCGGCAATTTCCTCAACTATCTCCCGAAGTTCGTCAACGCCCTCGAAGGTCATTGACGAAAACGGGACGACGTGTATATCCTCAAAGCAAGGTATTTCGGTCTTGAACGCCTCCATACGCTTTTCCCTCTCGGTCTTTTTCAGCTTGTCCGCCTTTGTGAGAACAAGGACGAAAGGCGTTTCGGTGTCTATCAGATAATCTATCATCTTGATGTCGTCCTTAGTGGGAGCGTGACGCATATCCACAAGCATAAATACAAGGCGTATATCCCTGTCTGAATTGAGGTAGCCGTCTATAAGCCCCGACCACCGCTTTATTTCGGACTTGCCGACCTTAGCGTAGCCGTAGCCGGGCAGGTCTGCAAAATAGATATTTTCCAGTCCGTAGAAATTTATGGTAGCCGTTTTTCCCGGAATGGAGCTTACTCTTGCAAGGTTCTTTCTGTTGAAAAGCTTATTTATAAGAGTAGACTTGCCAACGTTTGAGTGCCCTGCGAAAGCGATCTCAATGCGGTCGCAGGGCGGTATCTGGGAAAATGTGCCGTATGAGGCGATATACTCGGCTTTATTGTAATTAAGTTTCATAACTCCCCCTTAGATAAGAGCCGTATCGAGAACGTCCGTAAGAGTTTCCGCAAAAACAAAGTTTATGTTATTCTTTACGGCGTCGTCTACTTCTTCGAGATCGGGTGTGTTTCCGACGGGTATGATAACGGTTTTGATACCTGCCTTATACGCCGCCATTGTTTTTTCACGAAGTCCGCCGATCGGAAGCACTTTGCCGTGGAGAGTTATTTCGCCTGTCATAGCCGTATCGGAGCGTACCTTTCTGCCCGAAAGCGCCGAGACTACGGCAGTCGTCATTGTAACTCCTGCTGACGGACCGTCCTTGGGGACTGCTCCCTCGGGAGCGTGTATGTGCATATCCTTTTTGGTGAAAAATTCGGGGTCGATACCGTATTTATCGGCAACGCTCCTTACATAGGTGACGGCTATCTTAGAGCTTTCTTTCATAACGTCGCCGAGAGAGCCTGTAGTCTCGATCTTGCCCGAGCCGTCCAGAACCATTACCTCCAACGGCATAACTGTTCCGCCCACGGAAGTCCACGCCAGACCGTTTACAACGCCGACCTGATCTTCCTTTGAAACAAGGTCGGAAAGATACTTCTTAACGCCCAGCCAGTCTTGGAGATCTTTAGCCTTGACGGTTATCCGCTTTGCGCTGCCGTCCGCAATTTTCCTTGCAGCCTTTCTGCAAATTGAAGCTATGCGCCTTTCAAGACCTCTTACGCCTGCTTCACGCGTATAGAACTGTATAATATCTTCGATAGTTTCGTCCTGAAGCTTGAGCTGAGTTCCTTTCAGGCTGTGTTCTTTAAGCTGTTTCGGCAGAAGATGTTCCTTTGCAATATGGAATTTCTCCTCGGAGGTATAGCTCGGCAGCTCGATTACCTCCATACGGTCGAGAAGCGGCGCAGGAATGTCGTTCACGTTGTTTGCAGTCGTTATGAACACCGCCTTGCTGAGGTCAAAGGGAATTTCAAGGAAATGATCTCGGAACGTCGAATTTTGCTCGCTGTCGAGGACTTCGAGCATAGCCGACGAGGGGTCGCCTTTCATATCGCTGCACAGCTTATCAATCTCATCGAACAGGATAAGCGGATTAGACGTGCCTGCCTGTTCGATAGCGGTGATGATACGTCCGGGCATAGCTCCGACATATGTTTTTCTGTGACCTCTTATATCGGCTTCGTCACGAACGCCGCCGAGAGAAACACGGGCATATTTTCTGCCCATAGCCTTTGCTACGGATTTTGCTATAGAAGTCTTGCCGATACCGGGAGGTCCTGCAAGGCAAATGATCTGCCCTTTTATTTCGGGGTTGAGAATATGGACTGCAAGAAATTCAAGGATACGTTCCTTTACCTTTTTAAGTCCGTAATGATCTCTTTCGAGGACAGCCTCCGCTTTCTCCATAGAAATTTTCGCCTTTGAGTATTTTCCCCACGGCAGTTCGAGGACTGTATCGAGGTAATTTTTTATGACGAAGGCTTCCTGAGAAGCAGGGGGGAGCTTGCCCAGTCTGTCAGCCTCTTTGAGAAGCTTATCACGGCTTTTTTCGTCTATTTTCAGTTCCATTATGCGGTTTACCGTGTTAAAGACGTCCTCGCCGTCCTCCTCGCCGAGCTGTTCCTGAATAACTCTCATCTGCTCTCGGAGGTAGTATTCTTTTTGTCCCTTGTCGATGCTGTTTCGAGTCTGTTCATTGATAAGGCTTTCAAGCTCCAGTATTTCTATTTCCGAAGCAAGACAGGCGTACAGTACCGACAGCTTGTTGAGAATATTCGTTTCCTCTAAAAGAGTCTGCTTATCACGGTAATTCAGGCTGCTGTTGAACGTGACCGCTTCAAAGAGCTTGATCGGGTCGTCCATAGACATTATCTTTTTCAGAAGGTCATGGGGCATTCTCGGGAAAAACGAGGTATATCGCTCAAAAGCGTCCTTTACTGAACGCATGAGAGCTTCCGCTTCGGTCACGTCATATTTAGAGCGTGAATATGTCGGAGTGCGTTTGACCTCCGCCCGAAGCGCATCTCCCTCGTCGATAAGTCGGACAAGACTTGCCTTGTACAGTCCCTCCACAAGCACCTTGACTTCGTTGTCGGGCAGTCTGAGGACTTGTTTTATTTCGGCTACAACGCCGACTTTGTAAAGGTCTGACGCCTTGGGATTTTCCACATATGTTTCATGCTGTGTGATTAAAAACAGCTTACCGTTTTCTTTGAGGGACTTTTCGACAGCAGAGACTGTTTTGTCTCTTGAAACGTCGAAGTGCATCACCATTTTGGGAAATGCAACAAGACCTCTCATGGCAACAGTGTAAAAAATATTGCCGTTTTCCGTATTTTTACTGCTTTTGATAGTCTGTTCCATAAAATGTATCTCCACTTTTGGATTATGTTTTTAATGTTTACGATGCCGTCTGAAACATCGTTGTTATTTATTATATCATAAAAGTCCTGAAATTGCAACAGGCGCGGAAGAAAATTTGTGCTTTATAAAATATACTTTATTTCATTTCTGAAAAAAAGCAAGTATTATTTCAAATCCACTATCCATAACTTAGAGGGATATTGTTTTCCTGCATTTCTTGTCAGAGCGGTAACTTTTTGGAACTTATATCGTAAATTATCCTGCATAAAGCCATAAAAATATGGATTCGGATTTATATGGCAGGCTTTATGCAGGAAAATTTACGACAACAGAGATTCCAAAGGGGTCACCCCTTTGGCAGGGGGTGTGGGGGACAGAGTCCCCCACTAAAGTTGTTGACAGTGATTTCAAATAAGCTTATAATGAGCGAGTGCATTGTATATCCCGTCCTCGTGCAGAGGCGTTGTAACGTATGAAACATAGGGATAAATCGCCTCCGAACCGCCCATAGCAATGCTGTTGGGGACTGCTTTGAGCATGGGGAGATCGTTTGCGCTGTCACCGACCGCATAGGCGTTTTCAAGGGGGATATTCAGCCTTTCAAGAATAAATTCGATAGCCGTAGCTTTTGAACAGCCGAGCGGAACGTTTTCATAGAAGCCGCCGCCGCGGTCGATTATCTCAAAGTTTTTGCCTATTTCATGCCTGAAAAGCTTCATATCGCAGTCGGGATTTTCCCATGCCACGAATTTGTCAAAAATAAAATCTTTATCCTCAACACGTCCGTCAACGGGTATGCCGTCCTCAACAAAGGATTCGAGAAAGTCCTCGAGGTCGGCGTTTTTCGGAGCAAGGTCGTCGAAAAAATAGCCGTCCTTATGCTCGTAAACGGGGGTAAGACCTGTTTTGTGCATAAGATACGCTGTTTCACGGCAGAAATCCGCAGAAAGCCCGTTATAAAAAAGCGTTTCGCCGTTGTATTCTATGTACGTTCCGCAGCCGCAAATAAGCCCGTCAAAGCCGAGCGAACGTATTCTTTTATTGACGTTGAACTCCGTCCGACCTGTATTTATAAAGGTAAGGCAGCCGTTTTCCCTTGCCCTTGCGATAGCCGTTCTTGTGCTTTCGGGGATCGTCATAAGCCCGTCCTCGGAAATCAGCGTGCCGTCAATATCGAAAAAAATTACGGTTCTCATTTAACATCACCTTTTATAATTTTTATGCAGTTAATTATAGCATATTAATCGAAAAATTGCAACAGGCGCTAAAAAATTATTAAACGAAAAATCTTTCCGCGCTTGTTGCAATTTCAGGACTTTTATGATATAATAATATTATCGGAATTTATGGAGGAGAATAAAATGAATAATAAAATCGGTTTCGACAATGAAAAATATCTTACAATGCAGTCCGAGCATATCCGCAGACGCATTGAGCAGTTCGGGGACAAGCTGTATCTCGAATTCGGCGGAAAGCTTTTCGACGACTATCACGCTTCACGAGTACTCCCCGGCTTCAAGCCCGACAGCAAGCTGCAAATGCTGCTCCAGCTTAAAGACGAGGCGGAGATCGTTATCGTCATAAACTCTGACGACATCGAAAAAAACAAGATACGCGGCGACCTCGGCATAACCTACGATGTTGACGTTATACGTCTGTTTAACATATTTACAAAGATCGGACTGTACGTAAGCAGCGTTGTACTTACCCGATATGACGATCAGCCTACCGCCGACGCTTTCCAAAGTCGTCTTGAAGCTCTCGGCGTAAAGGTCTACCACCACTACAGCATAAAGGGCTATCCCTCCGATCTTAAACACATCATCAGCGATGACGGCTACGGCAAAAACGAGTACATAGAGACTTCTCGCAAGCTTGTCGTTATTACCGCCCCCGGTCCCGGAAGCGGCAAAATGGCTACATGTCTTTCTCAGCTCTACCATGACCACAAAAGAGGAATCAATGCAGGCTACGCTAAATTTGAAACGTTCCCGATATGGAATCTCCCCCTTCGTCACCCCGTAAATATCGCCTACGAAGCTGCGACCTCCGACCTCAACGACGTTAATATGATAGACCCGTTCCACCTTGAAGCATACGGCGAAACTACCGTAAATTACAATCGTGACGTGGAAATTTTCCCCGTTCTCAACGCCATGTTCGAGAATATTTTAGGCGGCTCGCCGTACAAATCGCCTACCGATATGGGCGTAAATATGGCAGGAAACTGCATAATTGACGATGAAACGGTCTGCAAGGCGGCGTGCGATGAAATAATCCGCCGATACTATATCGGTCTTTGCGACCGCCGTAAGGGTCTTATTTCCGAGGACGAGGTAATGAAGCTCTCTCTCCTTATGAAACAGGCAAATATTACTCCCGAAAGCCGAAAAACCGTTTCCGCCGCTCTTGCCAAAGAAGCGCAGACAAACGCTCCCGCTGCCGCTATGGAAATGCCCGACGGAACTATCCTCACAGGCAGAACGTCCGAACTTCTCGGCGCAGCTTCGGGACTTCTCCTCAACGCCCTTAAATATATGGCAGGACTTGACGACAGCGTTCTGCTCATGTCTCCTCACGTTATCGAGCCTATTATGGACTTGAAAGTAAATCATCTCGGCAACAGCAATCCTCGCATACATACCGACGAAACGCTCCTTGCTCTTTCTATCTGCGCCACTACGGACGATAACGCCAAAAAAGCTATGGAACAAATATCGAATCTCCGCGGCTGCGAGGTTCACTCCACCGTTATCCTCTCACCCGTTGACGAACGTATTTTCAAGAGACTCGGCATAAATCTCACCTGCGAACCGAAATATAATTAAAACACATGGCGGCTGAAAAAAAACTGTATCAGCCGCCATATAAATTTCATCAGCAAAAATTTCTCAATCGTGTCAATATTTCGTTTGCCGCGTCAAATTTGGACATAAGCTCAAGTTCTTCTTCTCCCTCTTTTGTAATAATAGTGATCACGTTGGTATCAGTGCCGAAGCCTGCTCCCGATTTTCTCAGAGAATTAGCGCATATCATATCGCAGTTCTTGGAAACGAGCTTTTTTCGGGAGTTTTCAATAACATTGTCAGTCTCCATTGAAAAACCGCAGACGAGCTGTCCCTCATGACGGTTTTCGCCTATATATTTAAGAATGTCAACAGTTCGCCTTAACGGTATGCTCATATCGTCGGCGGATTTTTTTATCTTGCTGTCTGCCGTTGTAACAGGGGTATAGTCCGCCACAGCAGCAGCTTTAATGATAATATCCATATCGCCCATGTGCTTTTTGACGGCGTTGAACATATCCGCCGCCGATACAACTCTTACCGTATTCACAAACATAGGCGGTTCAACGTCCGTATGTGCGGCTATCAACGTGACTTCCGCACCCCTGAGCATTGCGGCTCTTGCAAGGGCAAATCCCATTTTTCCGCTTGAATGATTCGTGATGAACCTCACGGGGTCGATGCTTTCACGGGTAGCCCCTGCGGTAATGAGGACTTTTTTGCCTGCCATATCCTTTTCAAAGGCAATTTCACGTATAATATGCTCCACAAGCGTTTCCTCATCGGGAAGCTTGCCGTCGCCTACGTCGCGATTGGCAAGCATTCCGTTTACAGGCTCGATGATCTTATAGCCGTATTTCCGCAGCTTTTCAATATTTTCCTGAACTATGGGATTGTGGAGCATATTGTGATTCATGGCAGGAGCGACAAGCTTCGGACACGTACACGCCATTATCGTTGTAGTCAGCATATCGTCCGCTATGCCGTTTGCGATTTTTCCGATAACATTCGCCGTTGCAGGAGCGATAAGAACCACGTCCGCCTTTTTTGCTATTGCAACATGCTCTACGCTATACTGAAAATTGCGGTCGAACGTATCTATAAGGCACTTGTTCTGCGTAAGCGTTTCAAAAGTAAGCGGATGAACAAAATTTGTCGCATTCGCTGTCATTGAAACGTGAACGTCCGCTCCCAGCTTTGTAAGCATTCTTGCAACATTGCACATCTTGTATGCCGCTATGGAGCTTGAAACTCCCAATAATACTGTTTTTCCTTTTAACACAATTAAGACCTCCTTTTATTACTTCCATTATAGCACAAAAATTTATATAAATCTATAGATTTTTTTAAAACATGATATAGGCAGCGTGTCCCTACATCGGGGAATATTTATTTAATTGAAAAAACACAAAGACACTGCATAATCTATCCCTACTCGACTTCACTTGTGACTTGCGGCTACGAGGATGCATATCCCGTTCATAAGAATACGGTCGGCAATGCCTGCGGCGGCTCGCCGCCACTCGCAAGCTCGTTAATTTTGCGAAACTCAAATTTTTATCACGGAAATCAATTTTAAGGTTTTCAGTAAATTTATACATAGGATTCTGTTATCCTTTATTTTCTGTTAGAGAGATAATTCTTGGTGTCCGTTCTCGTGAATTGGATTGTGAAAATCATGGAGACTAACAGCATCGTGCTGATTAGGGGATTTTCACAGTCCAATTCACGACAACAGAGATTCCAAAGGGGTCACCCCTTTGGCAGGGGGTGCAGGGGGACAGAGTCCCCCTGCGTAAGTTTCCCGTAAAACTTTAAAAATTGATTTTCGTGAATTTTTATCCGCGACTGTTGCAATTTTGTGCTTAATATGATATAATTACTTTGCATAATTATTTTGGAGGTGCTTTTATGCTTTTAGCAGTAGATATAGGCAATACAAATATAGTTTTCGGCTGTGTGACCGATAACGACAAGATCGTTGTTTCCGAAAGGATTTCCACAAATCATAACGCAACCGCCGCAGAGTACGCGTCGCTTATCAAAAACATTCTCGAAATGAATGATTTTAAATGCAGCGATATTGACGACGCCGTAATGTCGTCGGTAGTGCCGTCAGTCACGAATACCGTCAAAACGGCGATACGAAAGCTTTTCGGGGTCGAGGCAATGACAGCAGGTCCGGGAGTGAAAACAGGTCTTAATATTCTTATAGACAACCCCAGACAGCTTGGCAGCGATCAGGCAGTTGACGCTGTTGCGGCTATAAATACCTACCCTGCTCCACTTATAATAATTGATATGGGTACGGCTACAACTATCTCGGTAATAGATAAAAATAAAAACTATCTCGGCGGACTTATTATGACGGGCATGGGAGTTGCCGCAGACGCTCTTATCAACCGTACCGCGCAGCTCCCTAAGATAGACTTTGAACTGCCGCCTAATATTATCGGTCGAAATACCATAGACTGCATGAAAAGCGGCGCGCTCTATTCAAACGCATGTGCCATAGACGGCATTATCGAACGTATCGAGGACGAACTTGGCGAACGTTGTACGGCTGTTGCTACGGGAGGTCTTTCCTCAACGGTAATTCCCCTTTGCAGAAAAAAAATACATATTGACAACGACCTGCTTATCCGAGGACTTACCATTATTTATCACAAGAATAAAAAGAAATAAACAGTTACACTTAATACGAAAGGGATCAAATGGAAAAAATATTGATAATTTTAGCGGCGGTAAATCTGATACTTATCGCTTTCCTGATACTTCTTACGGCGAAAACCGCAGGCAGTCGGGGAACAAATAAAAAGGACATATCGGACATTCAAAAAAAGCTGGAGCTTCTCGGAAAAACCGCTGAAACTCAGAACAGGATAACAATGGAACAATCTGTGCGAATGAGCGAATCGGTAGTCAGCCAAATATCGAACCTCGGCGGAGAACTGCGGCAGTCTCAGGAATCACAGCAGAAAAAATCCGTTGAAGCTCTGGAAAAAATCGAAGCGAATATGAAAGAGCTTGAACGAAGCAGTCATGAAAGTCTCGAAAAGCTGCTGACCTCCAACGCCGAGAGCATGGAAAAGCTGCGCCGTGAAAACAGCGAAAGTCTCGACAAGATAAATCACGCCGTCAGCGAAAAGCTCCAAAAAACGCTCGACGACCGTATTTCCCGTTCCTTTGAAACGGTCAACAAGAGACTTTCGGAGGTCTACGAGGGCTTGGGCGAAATGAAAGCCGTAGCTTCGGGAGTTTCCGATCTGAAAAAAGTCCTCTCCAATGTCAAGACGCGTGGAATCATGGGCGAAATACAGCTTGGCGCGATACTTTCCGAAATTCTCGCTCCCGAACAGTACGCCGAGCAGACGGCAGTATTTCCCAATTCCAAAGAACGTGTGGACTTTGCCGTAAAGCTCCCCGGCAATGAGGAGGACGGCTGCGTGTTCCTCCCGATAGACGCAAAATTTCCGGGCGATACCTACGCGCGGCTTGTTTCCGCCTACGAAAACGGCGACCCTGCCGAGCTTAAGCTTGCAAGGACAGCTCTTGAAACCGAGATAAAACGCTGCGCAAAAAGCATTCGCGATAAATACATAAAACCGCCGTATACTACCGATTTTGCCGTACTTTTCCTGCCCTTTGAGGGACTGTACGCCGAGGTCGTTAATATGGGACTGGTGGAGCTTTTGCAGAGGGACTTCCGCATAAATATCGCAGGACCGTCCACTATGGCTGCAATGCTTAACAGCCTGCAAATGGGCTTCCGCACACTTGCTATACAGAAAAAAAGCAGCGAGGTCTGGAAAATCCTCGAAAAAGCAAAAGCCGAGTTCAGCAACTTTGAAAGCGTTCTTGAATCCGCTCGCAACCGCCTAAGACTTGCTGATAAGGACCTTGAAGCTCTTATCGGCACACGTACCAACGCCATTAACCGCACTTTAAAAAATGTTACGCTGAATATCGACGCCGCAAACGACGACGTACAATAGCAAATAATGATATAAAAACAGCCGCGGAAAAAGGAGAATTTATGAAAAGAAAAATACTAAGTTTATTTTTATGCTCGGTGATGTTGTCGGGCGTTGTGTACGGTTGCGAAAACAAGGATAATAACAGCAACGGCGAATCTGTAAGCACAGAATCAGCAGTTATACCCGAGGAGGTCAAGGCGAAAGTCAAAGAAGCCGCCTTTATGGAGAGCGTTCCGATTCCTGAGAACGGCTGGACTGATGAAGCACTTTTAGATACAGTTCGCATAAATGGTGAGAAAATGAAGTTCCCGTTCACTCTGAATGATCTCGGTGACGCATTTGCTCCGGTCAACGATGATTTCCAGAACATCATCAAGGACGGAATGGGTGCATCTCGTATTGCGTATTATCAGAAAAATATAGGCAGCATTTACACCTATAATACATCCGACTTGAACAACATTTCCAATGACGAGATCAAGCATTTCATTATTGAGGTTGATGATGACGAACCGATAAAGGGTGACTTTCCCCTTAGCATCAACGGTGTCACTATAGGCTCGGATTATGACGAGATCTGCGAAAAGCTCGGATTTGAAGCTACTGACATCGGATCCCCCTATACGAATAGTCAGGGCATTTTTTCACTTACGGGACGTGCTGAGAATTACTATGTCAGCATTCGTGGGAAAAATATGAAGGTAAAATACTTAGGTATATCATACTCTGAAAAAAATAATGAAAATAACGAAGAATAAAAAATGATTTATCATGAAAAAAACAGCCGCGGAAAATCTCCTCGGCTGTTTTCTTAAACCTCTATTTGAAGAAAAACAACGGTATTCCTGTTTATAACAGTTCAACTTAAACTCCCCAAAAATTGCAAATATTACGTTTAACATCACAAAATTAACGTACAACGTAAAAAAATAGTTGACAAACGTATCTTTTTGTGATATAATGTGTTTATCAAAGGACAACGTATTGATCTTTTGAATAATTAAAATTTATGTTATTGGGGTGTTTTTAATGAAAAACAAAGAAAAAATTGATAAGGCGCTTCCGTTCATTTGGATAGCCGGATTCGCTGTATCCGCATTAATGATCGGGGTCTCTCTTATCCTTTCGATAAGACTGGGAATGATTCGTTTGATCGACGGATTATTCTTCGGACTTATTAATGTGGCATTCTTCGCATTGCTTGCGGGATTCTTTTCAAAAATGCGTAAGGTTTTCGCCGATATGAAAAACGGCAAAACTCTTATTGAAAGCATTTTTCCACACTTGACCTTGATCCTGACAGCTTTTATCGGCGGAGTTGAATTACGAATTCTGAGTCAGGGGTTATTGAATACATATCAATTGTATTTCAACTTTGTGCAGGATAGTTCGCTTTCAATCTGGAAATGTACGGAGTTCTCAGACAATGTTGTTACTGTTTTATACACGTTCGGTGTAATTCTTTCAGCTTTTGAACTGTTTCGGATTTTCCGCGGTCGTGACCGTGATGAGGTTCTTGGAATAAGTTCATTGGAAATGCGTGCGAAATTTGCCGGAAGAATTTGTACTTTTCTCAATATTTTGCTTGGATTCAGTATTATCATCTGTTTGACTTACTTAGTATTTTTTATAATTAACATTTCAAAGGACTTATCTTACCTTTCAACATATTTTATTGTAAACATTGCCGCTGATCTGTTTCGGTATGTTTTGGTATTTTCAGCAATATTCCTTATAATGGGTATTATGCGCCATGTTAAAAAAGATACGCCGTTTGCTCTTGAATGCGCACCAAAACTTCGGTTTCTCGGCATTTTATACGGCGTATACTTTGTTTTTGATCCTGCCGCTTCACTTATCGGGCAAATTATCCGTAACAATCAGCTTGCACAGGGAGAACCAACTTCCATTCTTTCATTAATAGGAAATAATATCAGTTTATCAATTTCACCCGTAAACCTGATCGTTTGCATTCTTCTGCTTGTTCTTGCCAATATTTTCAGCCATGCCTCGGAATTGCAGAAACAGTCGGAAGAAACTTTATAAGGAGGAAAAATCATGACCAAACTACAAAAATCAGCTTCTTTTACCAAAAAAGCCGTGACCATATTATTTGTCCTTTTCAGTATCGTAACTTTATGGCATATGCTTATGGTTATGATCGGCATTATGGCGTCAAACGCAAAAGAAAGCTCTAAACTTGCCGACGGCATTATTGATTTTGGATTTTATCAGTTTTACTTTTCAAACGGGGAAGAAAATAATGTTTTTTCTTTGATCGGAGTGCTGTTTCTCAGAGCTTTGCAGTTTTTAGTAACATTCGTTGGATTCAAGCTTCTCAAAAAGATTTTAGATGAACAGATCGGCGGAGAATACTTTTCCGACAAAGTTATCCACGGCTTTCAGAATATCGGCTTACTGATGATAGGATACAATGCGTTTACTCCGCTTATTTCAAAATTTGTTCAATATATATGCAAAATGGCTGCATATACCAACGAATTCTGGATAATAAACGGTACAAGCATTTCTGTCGAATGGAATCCGTTTCCAAAAGGCGTAAGCTGGATGCTTTTCGGATTTATGCTCTTTGCTGTCAGCACGTTTTTCAAGCGTGGTGCAGTATTACAGCAGGAAGACGACGGAATGATATAATACTAATCTCTAACCAAACCCATGAAAATCTTCACCGCCATACACTCGCTGCTCGTCGTCAAACGCCCTTGTAAGGCGACAGCCTGCCTGCGGTCGTTTTCCTTGATCAGCGAGCGTCTGTCGGCAAATCTTTTCATGGAACTGGTCAGAGATTAGTATAAGGAGTAAAAAAATGGCAATTATACTGCGTCTTGATCGTGTTATGGCAGATCGGAAAATGTCGCTGAATGAACTGGCAGCCAAAGTCGGTATCGCAAATGTCAATCTCTCAAAGCTGAAAAACGGTAAAGTAACTGCAATTCGTTTTTCAACATTAAATTCTATTTGCGAAGTCCTCAAATGTCAGCCCGGTGATATTCTTGAATTTAAAAGCGATATTGATGAGGAGAATAAATAGACAAAAAATTGAACCCAAAAAGTCAGACTAAAAAAACAGCCGCGGAAAATCTCCTCGGCTGTTTTAATATTTATTCGGTTAAAGGCAGCTTGGTTACTATCTTTGCGTCAAGCTTCTGAATTGCAAGCGCATCGCTCGTCTTAACACCGTCGCCAACGTTGCAACAATCGGCGTTAATTGCGCCCTGCTTTGAAAGCCCGTACTTATCGGGATTTCCCAAAGCCTGAAGAATTGCCGTTGAATCTGCAATAGTTACCGTACCGTCGCAGTTCGCATCGCCCACAAGCTTAGTTTCGTCAGAACCGCCTGTAGAATCTTCCGCAGACGTTCCGTCAGGCTCAACGCCCCAAACGAGCTTATCGTCCGCATAAAGCGTGATCTTATCGGTAATTGCGGCTGCATCGTTATCGTCCTCAAAGCTTACAAGATCGCCGTAGCTGTAGTCGTTTGACGAATCCCATACAGTGTCGAAAGTCTCGGGGTGCATCTTATTAAGCAGACCGAACTGATAAACACGGCTGCCGTAGAAGTCGCAGTTCTGCCATGAGATCTCAATGTAGTAATTGCCCTTATCATCGTACTTTACAGGCTCGGAGATAAGCGCCTGATTCTTTCCGTCAGTAAAGCTTTTCTCCTGATCGTAGTCGATACGAGTCTCGATAAAGCTGATGTCCTCGCCCTTTTCAAGCTGTTCGCCGATGTTGAAATAGTATCTTGCTTTAAGATTGCTTTCAAATTTAGGCGGATCGACCGTTCTGTTGTGAACAACTATCTTTATCTGAATACCTGCGTCTGTCTCCTGAGATTTTCCTCCCGAGATGTAAAGACCTGTGGGGAGCGGATCGCCGTTTTCGTCGATCTGATCGTAGCCGATAGCATTCTCGGACATATTGAAATCGGGTATCACATAGTTCTTATCCTCAAGCTCCTTGCCCTTTGCGCCGAAGTAGTGGTAAAGACCTGCAAGGTCGCCGCAGATAGCAGCGTTGTAGTCGTCCGTAACCTCGTTGTAAATGTAGTCCTTAGTGATGTCCGAATGGAAATCGTCCAGATCGGGACCGCCTACGAGCGCGCCCCAGAGAGTGTGGACCTGAGTTATGGGGTCTTCCATGCTCTGCGTAGGCGAACAGTGGGAAGAACGGTGGTGCGGCTGAGAAGCAAAGTTGCTTTCATATCCTACCATATAGGCGTAGCCCATGGGATTGTCGCCGAGGATATATTCCATTTGATCCTTTGCCCAGTTTGCGAAGATGAGATCGCCTGTTTCCTTAGCGTAAACCATAGCCTGCAAGCCTGCGGCGGTATTATAACGCGCGCTTCCGTAGCCTGCCACGACTGCGTAGCCCTCGGGGGACTTTGCAATGAAGTTTCCGCCGTTTTCAGGCAAATCGGGAATATCTGCACGGTCAATAGTCTGATTCCAGATAAGATCGTCCATGCCGAAATACTTGTGTGTCGATGTGGGAACGTAGTAGTTCGCAGTTTTGGCTGTTTCCTCATCAACTCCCGACCAGAATTCCAGATTCCAGCGGAAGATGTACCAGTCACGAGCCGTATTTGTAACGGGAGCGAGCTTTGCGAAAACTCCGCCCCATACGGTGTCCCAACAGTGAACCCAAATGTTCTGCCAGCAGTTGCCCGTATCGGTCATGATACGCTTCAGATAGCCGACATAAGGGTGCGCGCCCTTGTCGTTGGTGGTATTCTCGTCAACAGCGATGATGTCGTTGATATAGTCGTAATTGTCGGTGCAGTAGTACAGCCATACAGCCGCCCATGCAAGCTCGTCATAGTCGTAGCTGGAGGTGTAGAAGCCGCCGTCATATCCGAGACTTGTTGCTGTAGGCGTTGTGCCGGGTTCCCATTCCTCGGTGTGGGTCTCAACGGCAAATTCGTAGAGAGCAAGGGCGTATTTCAGGCATTTTTCGGCATATTCGGGATCGCTTTCCTTGAAGTTGAGGTAGTTTACCGCCAACGATGCCGCCGCTCCTGCGCACTGGTCGGAGGCAGGCATTTCCCTTGTAGCGAAGTAAGCAGGACGCTTTACTCCGCATGAAGAAGATGCAACGTATGTGCCGTCAACCTGCAATTCGGGCGGACACCAGTAGTTGTGGTCGTTGTTTCCCTCGCCCACCTGATAGCAGTATGCAACAACTTTATCGTCGTCGTCAAGGTAGGTGACTTTCATGAAGTAGTCGTTTATCCAGCGCAGCTCGTCTTCAACGTGCTTGTCAAGACCAAGCTCCTTGTAGGACTCGGGGAACTCGTAATAGCCCCAGCCGAGAGTTGAAGCGGAGTAGCTTCCGGGGAGACCGAATTTTACGTGGTCGCCTGCATCGTGCCAACCGCCCGTCAGATCAAGAGTGCCGTTGCCGTCGGGATCAAGGTACTTGCGGTTTTCCTCGATAAACTTATTCGACATATTAACGCCCTCGTAAAGACCCTCCGCAGAGCTTGAACCGCCGTCGCCCTCGCCGTCGTAGTTGCCGAGACCGTCGTCCTTGCCGTCATCTTCTCCGCCGTCGCCTTTGTTTACGGTAGGCATGGGATCCATAGGTTTAAGGGGGATCTCGGCGTCCTTGACGTGGCAATCCGCACGCCATGAATAATAGCCGTCCTCCGCAACCTCATCGCCGCACTTGTTAGCGTCGTAAAAGCACAGTCCGAGCTGGAGCGCTTCGGCGAAATTCTGGTAATTATTCGGCTTGTCGGGAGTAATTACGGCGGCGTTCGAGAATCCCGGAACGCACGACATAAGCACAGCCGCCGCCGAAACAGCCGCCGCAGACCTGCTTAACAGCTTTGATTTCTTCATAAGTAATTCCTTTCCGGACGAACAACGTCCATTTATTTCTGAAATTATAAAAGTCCTTTTTCTTTAAGCCTGTCGAAAACTATATTATATCCGTCGCTGCCGTCCTGCAAAGAACGGTTTACCCGACTTATTGTCGCGGTACTTGCTCCCGTTTCGGAAACGATGCTGTTGTACACACGATGCTCGTCAAGAAGCCTTGCAACGTGGAAACGCTGAGCAAAGGATTTTAATTCTATAGTCGTACAGAGGTCAACAAAAAACTTGTAGCAGTCGTCAACAGTTTCAAGCGTAAGGATAGCTTCAAAAAGCTTATCCATATTTTCGGATCTTATCTTTTCGTTCATTTATATATAGCTCCCATCTGCCGAACGGCAAAATTTCCATACAACCATTTTATCACATTAATGTGAAAAAGTAAAGAGCTTTTAAATATTTTTTTACTTCACCTATTGTATATCATATCACAAAATAAACAATTTGTAAATAGTAAATGTGAATTTTTTGTAAAATCGTGAAATTATACAAAGCAATATATGCCGTTATGTGAATTTTAACAATAGACCTATTCAATTAAGTATAAAGCAAAAAAGGAGAACCTGAGTTCTCCCTTAAAACGACCAGACCGATAAGCCGGGTTCTGTCGTGTGCGGCAATTTATCTACTCTTATCGTCGCCGATAAGCTCAAGCCGTCATTACTGTACATCCGCCGAGCCGGCGTTGAGATGCACAGCACCAATAGACGTTGCATCGGATAGGGTTTACATGGCGGTACGGTCTCCCGTACCCCGGTGAGCTCTTACCTCGCCTTTCCACCGTTACCTGATCTCTCAGGCAGTTTATTTCTGTTGCACTTGCCCTAAGGTCGCCCTCGGCTGCCGTTAGCAGCTACCCTGCTCTGTGATGCCCGGACTTTCCTCATAAACTATTTCGTTCACGCTGCCGCATAGTCTGCTCATTTATATTATATCACTTTTTCCATGTCTTGTCAAGCGGCTTTTTTGATTTGTATGTGTAAAGAAAAAGTTGGCAAAAAATCACAAAATCAAAAGTATATATCGGACAAGGGCTTGGAAACGAAAATGGCTTTCATGAAAATTGAAATCTATTAAAAAGTATTTTAAGTTATAATTCAAAAAATTCGTGACTTATCAATATCCGTGATCTTTATGCTCCCAGTTCCCGTTGGATTCTCTTTCCAGTATCCAGAGCCAATTGGTGTAAGTAGAATCTTCAGCTAAAGAACCGTCACCGCCTCCGGGGTAAACGTAAAAATCAGAAACAAGAACTATCACTTCGGCATCGTTTTCACTATGCTCAGAACGATATTGTTCCTCGCTCTTTGTTGTTTCATCTCCGGCGTAAGCAATTTTTTCAAGTCTGCAACCGCCAAAGTTTTTAACGAAATACTTCTCAATGACCTCGATAGCTTCGTTAATATCCTCCTCCGAATAAATTTCAGAACCCACTTTTTTTACCTTAACATTCTTGACAACGCCGTTCAAGGGAGCGCAGCCGCAAAAACTCAGAAACGTAAATATACATAAATTCAATGCGATAATTTTTTTCATCAATTACTCCTTCTGAAAATTTTGATCTGTATGGCAAACCGCTATTCAGTTGCGTATCAGTCGGGAATTGTTTCCGTGATCTCCCAGCCGCCAATGTATTCGTCTAATTTTTCATCATCAAATTCATTTTGAATGAAATCAAAAATGATCTCAGAAAGCAGCATATAGAGATCGTCATATTCTGTTTCGTCGCCATGGTCGTTTGTAATAATTTTACCGCTGTCAAGATCAAGAAAAATCGCTTCGCCATCGCCGATCATGTCGCCAAGAAGGACGTAACGCTTTGTATCGCCCCATTCCCATTCGTAAGCAAGAGATTCTTCAACCTGATCCAGTCCGAGAATATCAAGATTACCCGATGAAATAGAGAATCCGTCCGCAAACATATATAAAGCTTTTAATTCATCGGTAAGCTTGATATTGTTCTTGTTTTCAAATTCTTCTATTCTTGATTTTGAAGCCGGAATATTAAGCTCAACATCAATTTCATCTGGATACTTCTTTGCTAAGTGTATAAACAAACTCATTTCGTCATAAAATTCTGCATTTTCAGGAACTGTAACCTTTTCTAAATCTTGTTTTTTCGGCGCTATGTATTCATCTGACATATTAATTGACCTCGTTTCTATTATTTTAACAAAATGAAAAGTTTTTGTCTATTTTAATTATATCACCCCGACTCCGAAAAGTCAATGGGGAATATTTATTTGATTGAAAAATCCTTCCGCGCCTGTTGCAATTTCAGGACTTTTATGATATAAGCGGCGAGCCGCCGCTGGCATTGCCGACCGTATTCTTATGAACGGGATATGCGTCCCCGTAGCCGCAAGTCTCATGAAATGGCAAATAACAAAAAAGCGTGTCGCTGCACCCTGTGTCGCGTTAAAAAAATATTTATCGAAATTTATTTCCGCGTCTGTTGCAATTTTGAAGCTGATATGTTATAATTTACTTATATGATTGTAGAAAAGGGGTGCAGCTCATGACACAGGAGAAAATAGACAGAATAAACGAACTTGCGAGAAAATCAAAAACCGTGGGACTTACAGATGCAGAAAAAGTCGAACAGACCGAGCTTCGCAACGAATATCGGCGCGCTGTTACGGGTAATCTTGCCGCAAGTCTTGAAAATACATATATAATGACGCCGGACGGAAAGAAGCGTAAGGTCACGAAAAAAGGAGGCTGAAGTCATGTATGACGATCTGTTCAAAGCAGCTGTTAAGGCAGCCGAAAACGCCTATTGCAGGTATTCGGGATTTCATGTGGGAGCTGCTCTGCTTTCGGTAGACGGCAGGATATTCACAGGCTGCAATGTAGAAAATTCCTCGTATTCTCTTACGCTCTGCGCCGAGAGGAACGCCGTATTCAAAGCCGTTTCCGAGGGAGTTACGGCGTTTTCGGCTATTGCGATAGCAGGAAGCTCCACAAGCGATTTTTCAAAGCCCTGCGTACCGTGCGGCTCGTGCTTACAGGTACTCAGCGAATTTTGCGGAAAGGGCTTTCCCATTATATTGGCTGACGGAGCGTATCGGCTTTCCGACTTTCTGCCTGTCAGCTTCGGTAAGGAGTATCTGAGATGAATCTGAAAGAAAAAATTGAAAAGCACCTGCTGGAGGTGCAGAAGCCGTCGCGCTACATCGGCGGCGAGGTCGGCAGCATTATCAAGGATAAGTCAAAGGTGGACGTTCGTTTTGCGTTTTGCTTTCCCGATACATACGATATAGGCATGTCCCATATAGGCATGAAGATATTGTATTCTCTGAAAAATTCGAGGGAGAATTTTTGGTGCGAACGCTGCTTTGCTCCCGACGAGGACTTCGAGAAAATAATGCGTGAAAACGGTATTCCGCTTTATGCGCTTGAATCCCTTGACCCGATAAAGGATTTTGATTTTATCGGATTTACCATGCAGTATGAGCTTTCGTACACTAATGTGCTGAATATGCTCGATCTTGCGGAAATACCTGTATTTGCAAAGGACAGGACAAACGAGCTTACGCAGATAGTAGTCGCAGGAGGTCCGTGCGTCTGCAATCCCGAGCCTTTGGCGGAGTTTTTCGACCTGTTCATTTTGGGCGAGGGCGAGGAGGTCAACCTCGAACTTATGGACTTGTACAATGAAATGAAAAAGCAGGGCGCTGACCGCATGGACTTTCTGCGCAAAGCAGCTCAGATAGAGGGCGTTTACGTTCCTCGTTTTTATGAGTTCAGCTATAAAGAGGACGGAGTTATTGAAGGGGTGACTGTTTCCGAAAACGCTCCGAAAACGGTAAAAAAGCGTATTATCAGGGATTTTGACAAGGTTTTCTATCCCGAAAACTTTGTTGTTCCGTTTACCGAGATCGTTCACGACCGTGTTTCCGTGGAGGTGTTGCGAGGCTGCATACGCGGCTGCCGATTCTGTCAGGCAGGTTTTATTTACCGTCCGTTCCGTGAAAAAACTCCCGACACTATTTATAAGGAAACGAAGTGTCTGTGCGAAAATACGGGATATGACGAGGTTTCCCTTGCTTCGCTCAGCACAAGCGACCATTCGGAAATCGACGAAATGCTCACAAAGCTTATCGACTATACGGCAGGCGAGCGGATAAATCTTTCTCTGCCGTCCTTGCGAGTGGACAACTTTTCGGAATCTCTCCTTGAAAAGATAAAAAGAGTTCGCAAAAGCGGTCTGACCTTTGCGGCGGAGGGCGGTACTCAGCGGCTTCGTGACGTTATAAACAAGAACGTTACCGAGGAGGAGATAATGAATACCTGTAGGATAGCTTTTGAGGGCGGCTACAGCAGCGTAAAGCTTTATTTCATGATGGGACTTCCCACCGAGACTGACGAGGATATTGTGGGAATTGCCGAGCTTGCCCAGCGGATACTCGACCTTTTCTACAGTATCGAAAATCGTCCCAAGGGCAGAAGTCCTCAGATCTCCGTGAGCTGTGCGACGTTCGTTCCGAAGCCTTTTACGCCTTTTCAGTTTGAACCGCAGGACACCCGTTCGGAGGTCGAACGCAAACAGAAACTTCTTCTCGATTCGGTGAAGTCCAAAAAAATAAAGGTCAGCTATCACGACCCGAACGTAAGTCTCCTTGAAGCAGTTCTTGCAAAGGGCGACAGACGGCTCTGCAAGGTCATTTATACGGCGTGGAAAATGGGCTGTAAATTTGACAGTTGGAGCGAGCATTTCAAGTTTGATAAATGGCTTGAAGCGTTTGAGAAATGCGGCGCAGACCCGTCGTTTTACGCTAACCGCCGTCTGGAGTTCGATGAAATACTGCCGTGGGATCATCTTGATTATCTCGTAAGCAAGGATTTTTTTATCCGTGAGAACAAGACCGCTCATAAGTCGGTCACTACGCCGAACTGCCGTCAGAGATGCTCGGGCTGCGGCGTAAATAAAGCCGTTGGGAGGGAATGCTTTTGTTAAGACTTCGCGCAACCTTTGAAAAAACGGGACGGGCAAAGTATATATCTCATCTCGATCTTAACCGCTGTATGTTGAGGGTATTTCGCCGTTCAAAGCTGCCCGTGTGGTATACGGAGGGCTTTAATCCTCATCCTTACTACAGCTTCGCTCTTGCGTTGTCGCTCGGATTTGAGAGCCGATGCGAGATAATGGATTTCAATATTACCGACGACAATATGCCTTTGGAGGAAATTCGGGACAGGCTCAACGCCGTCATGCCCGAGGGTATGGGCATAGTGGATATTGCAGTTCAGCAGAAGAAAATAACCGCCATTGCCAAGGCTGAGTACAGTTTTTCTCTTGTTTCGGAGGACTTGGCAGAACTTTTTGAAGCCGTCGGGAAACTCGTTCAGCAGCCCGAGATACTTATTGAGAAAAAAACGAAAAAAGGCATTAAAACGGTCGATCTGAAACCCGATACGGAAATACTTGGCTGCGAGCTGAACGGCGGTTCAGTCGATATGGTCATGCGTCTGCCTGCCGGTACTCAGACGAATTACAACCCCATGCTTTTTGTCGAAGCTCTGAAAAAAAGCTGTTCCGTTCCTTTTGAAACGGCGAATATCAGGCGTACAAAAATATTATGTGAAAATAATGAAAAATTTTCTTGAAAACACTTGCAATTTCAAAAAAAGTATGTTATAATGATAAAGCATTTGTAATCCGTTCGGATTTTTGTCCGAATGAGGGTTAATGCCGAAAGACATTAAATCGAGCAGTCCGCTGCCCTGTTTGCCTGTATATCGGGCTTGTCAATTTAGACAGTAATTTTTCTCGGAGCTTCGTAAAGGCAATACCGCACAGAGATTGTGCGGCAGATGCGCAGTCAGATTTTTTGTCAGCTTGCATAAAAACGACACAGGCATACTTTGTGTATGGCAAGGAGTTTTTGTGTAAGATGACAGAAAATATGCAAGCAGATGACGTGCAAAGACGTCAGGCGTTCTTTGTGCGATATTGCCTTAGGCTGAAACGAGCTTTCGGGACGGGTATGAATGTTCGGAAATTTAGGAGGATTTTAAAATGGATGCACTCAAGCTTATCAGCGAATCAAGTATGAAGGAAAACGCGCCCCAGTTCAACGTAGGTGACACCGTTAAGGTCCATGTACGTATCAAGGAAGGCGACAAGAGCCGTATTCAGGTTTTTGAGGGTACTGTTATTGCCAAGAAGCACGGCGGTATCTCCGAGACATTCACTGTAAGACGTGTTGCTCACGGCTGCGGTATCGAGAGAGTTTTCCCCCTTCACTCGCCTGTTGTTGACAAGGTAGAGGTCGTAAGATACGGTAAGGTACGCCGTGCTAAGCTCTACTACCTCAGAGACAGAGTAGGTAAGGCTGCAAAGGTCAAGGAGCAGATTCGATAAGATTCTTTTGAGTTTGGGCTGCCGGAGTTTTCCGACAGCTTCAACTCCTATCCATGGGGACTTAGCGTCCCTTTTTTGCTACATTGCTACATATTGAGAAATAGTGAGGACTTCTTATATGGAAGAAAATAAAGATACCATTGAAAAAAATGAGCTTGAAGAAAACGACGCGCAAGCTGAAGAAAATACCGACGCCGCTAATGGTGAAAATGCGGAAAATGCTGAAAACGGCGAAGAACCCAAGAAAAAGGGAAATATTGTCAGGGATATTGTTGAAATTGCGGAATCTACGCTTATCACAGTGTTCGTTATAGTTTTGATATTTACTTTTATTCTGCACCCCGTGAATATTGTCGGACGATCTATGGTCCCGACCCTTAACAATACCTACGAGGGCGTGCGCGCCGAAAATAAAGAGACTGATAAGGTACTTATGAACACCGTGTTCTTTAATGTCAAATACGGCGATATTTTGGTAATTGACAAGGATAAGAACTATCTTCTTGACGAAAACGGCAAGGTGTACGAGCCGACGCTCGACCCCTCGATAAACGAGTGTATAATCAAGAGAGTTATTGCTGTAGGCGGTCAGACCGTCGATATCAAAGACGGCAAGGTGTACGTTGACGGCGAAGTCCTGAACGAACCTTATATAGCCGAAAACTCCACTACGGACGACCTCGGCGCATTTACGGGACAGTATCCCGTTACAGTTCCCGAGGGTTATTATTTTGTTATGGGCGATAACCGCAACCACTCGACAGACAGCCGTGCAAAAAGCGTAGGTCTTGTAAAAAAAGACCAGATATACGGCAAGGCTATTATAAAGTATTCTCCGCTTGACGAATTTGACATTCTTACAGACTCATGGAAGGGTGACTGATAACTTGAAAAAGTCCGTTTCAGCTTCTGTTCTTGGCTTTATCGGGCAGCTTATAACTACGCTGTTCGTTATGAGCCTGATTTTTACATATTGTCTCAGGATCGTTGCCGTTCAGGGCGAATCAATGGAAGATACGCTTCTTCATGAGGACAGGGTGATGATCGGTCTGCTGTATAGTAAACCGAAAGCAGGGGATATTGCCGTCATTCAGTCGGACGAGGCTGTTACGCTCGGCGACGACGGAACTCTTGAATTCGGAGAGGGCGTTCACAAGACCGTAATAAAGAGGATAATCGCCTGCGAGGGGCAGACTGTTGACATAGATTTTGATTCGGGCGTTGTTTATGTGGACGGCGAAAGGCTGAAAGAGGATTATGTAACTCTCGGTATGACGCATATTGACGAGGGAGCGTTTACGGGAGAGTACCCTGTGACCGTTCCAAAGGGATACGTTTTTGTTATGGGGGATAACCGCCCCGTTTCAATGGACAGCCGTTCGGATAAGATAGGCTTTGTTTCCGAGGACAGTATAACGGGCAAGGTACTTATAAGAATTTCTCCGAAAATAGGTTTTGTCGAATAGGAGGATAATTTGGATAATATTGATATGAAAGCGATACAATGGTTCCCGGGGCATATGGCAAAGACTCGCCGCGCTATAACGGCAAATCTCAGGCTTGTTGACGCCGTGGCGGAGCTTATTGACGCGCGTACTCCCATGAGCAGCCGAAATCCCGAGATCGACAGCATGACCGCTTCAAAACCGAGGATAGTTCTGCTGAATAAATGCGATCTTGCAGACAGCAATGCAACGTCAGCTTGGATAAATTATTTAAAAAAAGATAACGTTACGGCTCTTGCCGTTGACTGTAAGTCGGGCAAGGGCATAAATAAGCTGCTCCCCACTCTGAAAGTCACTGTTTTAAAGGAGCTTATGGAGAAACGTGAGAAAAACGGCATGTCGGGAGCGCCGATTCGTCTTATGATACTGGGTATACCGAATGTCGGCAAAAGCTCGCTCATTAACCGTCTTGCAGGCGGAAAAAGGGCTAAGGTGGAGGATCGTCCCGGAGTTACAAGGACTAAGCAGTGGGTAAAGCTCAAGGATAATACGGAGCTTCTGGATATGCCCGGCGTGCTGTGGCCTAAGTTTGAGGACCAGTCCGCCGCAGTTCGCCTTGCTTTTACAGGGGCGATAAGCGACGATATTCTCGATATTGAAACGCTTGCCATGAAGCTGCTTGTATTTTTGTCCGAAAGCTATCCGCAGGCTCTTATTGAAAGGTACAAGATCGAGTTCAATGATGCGGACGATGGTTTTTCCCTGCTTGAAAAGGTGGGAAAAAAGCGTGGAATGGTAATTTCGGGCGGCGAAATAAATACCGAGCGCGCGGCGATAACAGTGCTTGATGAATTCAGAAGCGGCAAACTGGGACGAATAACGCTGGAGCTTCCCGAGGTGAAATGATATGGCACGTATTATACTGCATAAGGAGCTTTTTGATTACGATACGGAACGGCGGAAAACAGCTCCCGTTCTCTGCGGTGTTGACGAGGCTGGGCGAGGACCTCTTGCAGGCGATGTTTACGCCGCCGCTGTCGTTCTTAATAATGATATTCTTATAGATTACCTTAACGACAGCAAAAAAATTTCGGAGACACGCCGTGAAAAGCTCTATGATGAAATTATCGAAAAGGCGGACGCTTATTGCGTTGCCGTTTCGTCCGTAGCTGAAATAGACGAGTTGAATATTCTTCAAGCGACCATGCTTGCCATGAAGCGAGCGGTCGAGGGACTTGGCGTAACGCCCGACCTTGCTCTTGTGGACGGAAATCGTCTGCCGAAGCTGAAATGTCCTGCCGAGTGCGTAATAAAGGGCGACGCATTGTCCGCTTCTATCGCAGCCGCTTCGGTGCTTGCAAAGGTCTCACGAGACCGTTACATGCGTGAGATCGCTGAAAAGTATCCGCTCTACTGCTTTGAAAAGCACAAGGGCTACGGAACAAAGCTTCATTGCGATATGCTGAAAAAATACGGCGCAAGCGAAGTTCACAGAAAATCGTTTTTGAAAAAAATTCTCGGTGACAGCGATGAACAGCTTTGAGATAGGCTGTATCGGCGAAGATTCCGTATGCGCTTACCTTATTAAAATGGGGTACGAAATTATCGAACGCAACTACCGCATACGGGGCGGCGAAATTGATATTATTGCCGTTAATTCGGATTATATTGCCTTTGTCGAGGTGAAGTCCCGTAATCCTCACAGCATGGTCGGCGGCTTTGAAGCCGTGAACAGGCGTAAAAAGGGACTTATCATAAAAACTGCGGAGGATTTTTGCCGTAAGCACCCAAATATGCTCCAGCCGAGGTACGACATCGCTCAGGTGACGATCTCGGGGAACAGGGTGATCGGCATAGATTATATTCAAAATGCTTATGATACCACGGGTTATTTGTGATCTGCGGTGCGTGGCGACTATATTTAAAAGGGTGATCATATGTTTTACAACAGTACACGAAACAGCGGAGTAAAGGTCAGCAGCGCTGAGGCTATTACTCAGGGAATATCGGCTGAGGGCGGACTTTTTGTTCCCGAGAGCGTTCCCGAGCTTACGCTTGACGAGATCAAGTCGGTCGGCGGTATGAAGTATGCTGACAGAGCGGCTTTTGTTTTCTCCAAGTTCCTTACGGACTTCACAGAGGCTGAGATCCGCTACTGTACCGACAATGCCTATTCCGAAAAGAACTTCGAGACTGAGAGCATTGCGGAGATCGCTCATCTCTTTGACGGTACATATATGCTGGAGCTTTGGCACGGACCGACCTGCGCTTTCAAGGATATGGCTCTCCAGATATTGCCATATTTTTTAACGACTTCGGCAAAGAAAATAGCTCTTGATAAAAAGATAGTCATTCTCGTTGCGACTTCCGGCGATACGGGAAAGGCTGCTCTTGAAGGCTTCAAGGACGTTGAGGGAACTTCTATCCTCGTTTTCTACCCCGAGGACGGCGTAAGCCCCATGCAGAAACGTCAGATGAAAACTCAGGAGGGCGGAAACGTCGGCGTTTGCGCTATCAAGGGAAATTTTGACGACTGTCAGAACGGCGTTAAGGCTATTTTCACAGACAGCGATGTAAAAGCTGCGCTCGACAAGAACGGAATGATGTTTTCTTCCGCAAATTCCATTAACTGGGGACGTCTTGTACCTCAGATAGTTTATTACGTTTCAGCTTATGCGGAGCTTGTCAAGGACGAGGAGATCGCCCTCGGCGAGAAGATAAATATTGTTGTTCCGACGGGAAATTTCGGCAATATACTTGCGGCTTACTACGCTAAGCATATGGGAGTTCCCGTAAACAAGCTTATTTGCGCTTCAAATATAAACAATGTTCTTACGGACTTCATAAATACGGGCGTTTACGACAGAAACAGGCAGTTCCACGCAACTGTTTCGCCCTCTATGGATATACTTATTTCAAGCAATCTTGAAAGACTTTTATATATTATGTCCGACAAAAACGACGCCGTTATAAATGACTGGTTCGGCAAGCTTGCGTCTGAGGGAAAATACGAGGTAACCGATGATGTCAAGGCAAAGCTGAAAGACGAATTCTGCGCAGGCTTCTGCGACGACGAACAGACCAAGGCGACTATCCATGACATTTACGAGAAGTATTCCTATACGTGCGATACTCATACGGCTGTCGCTGTCAAGGTATACAACGATTATAAGGCTTCAACGGGCGACGAGACAAAGACCGTTATCGCTTCTACGGCAAGTCCGTATAAGTTCTCGGCGGCAGTTCTCGAGGCTCTTGAGGGCGGCAAGTCGGATATTGACGAATACGCAAAGGTAGACCGCATTGCGGAGCTTTCGGACATTCCAGTTCCGGCAGCTCTTGCCGATTTGAAGAACAAGCCCGAAAGATTCAGCGATGTGATCGAGAAATCTGAACAGAAGGGCTATGTTCTCAATACGCTCGGACTCTGATGAGCTTATATGTTATGGGCGACCTGCACCTGTGTTTCAGCGCACCCGATAAGACGATGAGCATATTTGCAGGCTGGGAAGATTATCAGGAAAAGATCAGGGAAAACTGGTTGAACACCGTAAGCGCAGACGATACTATCGTGCTTGCGGGGGATATATCGTGGGGAATGTCGATGCAGCAGGCTCTCCCCGATTTCGAGTTTATCCATAAGCTGCCGGGGCAGAAAATAATCCTAAAGGGAAACCACGATTACTGGTGGGTGACCATGAAGAAAATGGAGGATTTTTTTACCGAAAACGGCTTAGATACGTTAAAAATACTGCATAACAATCATTATGCTTACGGCGAATACGGTATCTGCGGAACACGGGGCTGGGTAAATATGCCCGACGAAACGCAGGACGAAAAGGTGCTTCGCCGTGAAGTTCAGCGGCTTGAAACCTCGATAAAGTCTGCTCTCGGCGCAAAGCTTGAACCTATGGTATTTATGCACTATCCGCCAATTTTCGCCTCGAATTTCAACTATGATATACTTGAGATCCTTTACCGCTATAATATAAAGGACTGCTACTACGGTCACGTTCACGGACGTTCGGCTCACGGATTGTGCGTTACAAATACGTATGACGATATAAATTTTCACCTTATTTCGGGTGATTATTTACAGTTTATGCCTGAAAAGGTGCTGTAGAATTGTAGGATATGTAGAAGTATTCAAATAGTGTAGAAATATTTTTTGAAATATGGTATAATATTCCTGTTATGTTTTGAAAAACAATGCTTTCAGGCTTTCCTTAGCTGAGATCATGTTTTAAAATATGTATAATATAGATAGATATATGGAGGATCGTTATGTTAAAATCATCAAACAAAACAGATGTGAACACTACCGAGCTTGTCATCACTGTTGACGGCGAAGCTTTCGAGAACGCTGTTGAGAGGGAATATCAGCGTCAGAAGAAGAATATCCAGATAAAGGGCTTCAGAAAGGGCAAGGTTCCGAGAAAGCTTGCCGAAAAGGAATTCGGCGAGGGCGCATTCTACGAGGGAGCGATCAATATGCTCCTCGGACCCGAGCTTGACGCCGCTATCGCTGAGACAGGCATCGTCCTCGTTGACAGACCCAACGTTGAAGTAATTTCCGTTGATAAGGAAAACGGCGTAGAGCTTAAAGCAATATGTATTACTAAGCCCGTTATCGAAATTTCTGACTACAAGGGTATAAAGGCTGCTAAAATCGTCAAGGATATTACAGACGAAGACGTTGACAGGCAGATCGACATCATCAGAAAGAAGAACGCTCGTATCGTTTCGGTTGACGACAGAGCGGCTCAGATGGACGACGAGGTTATCATCGACTTCGAGGGATTCTTCGGCGACGAAGCGTTTGAAGGCGGCAAGGGCGAGGATCATCCCCTTAAACTCGGCAGCGGTCAGTTTATCCCCGGCTTCGAGGATCAGATCGTTGGTCACAACATAGGCGATGAATTTGACGTTGTTGTAACATTCCCCGAAAATTACCACATGGCGGATTACGCAGGCAAGGAAGCTGTGTTTAAGACAAAGCTCAAAGCTATCAGCTATGAGGAGCTTCCCGAGATAGACGACGATCTTATCAAGGATTCTACAGAGTTCGATACCGTTGACGAGTACAAGGCTGACATACGCGCAAAGCTGGAAGACGCGTCCGTAAAGCAGGCTGAGTCCGCTTTTGACAACGCTGTTCTTGAAGCTATCATAAGCAAGGTTGATTCTCCTATCCCGAACTGCATGTTCGAGCAGAGAATAGACGAGCTTATCAACGCCTTTGACCGTCAGCTCCAGCAGCAGGGCATGAACCTCAAGCTTTACTGCCAGTACACAGGTATGGACGAGGCTTCTATGAGAGATACCTACAGAGATCGCGCAGAGGGCGAGGTCAAGCTCAGACTTGCTCTTGAAAAGATCGCTGAACTCGAGAACATCGAGATCTCTGAGGACGAACTCAACAACAGTCTCGGCGAGATCGCTGCTGCAAACAACGTTGACGTTGCTACAGTAAGACGAGTTTTCCCTGTTGAAGAATTTGTAATGGATATGAAAGTCCAGAAGGCTGTAGAGCTTGTCAAGGAAAACGCAGTCGTTGACAATTCCGCAGCAGAGGAAACTGCCGAATAATCACAAATATAGATACATACTACTGTCCCGTTCGTTACGGGACAGCAGTTTTTAACAGAAAATAACAATAGACCTGCTCGAAAACCGACAAAGACAAGTCAGACAGCGCTTTTCGGTTTCCGAGGAGGTCTGAAAAGAAAGGGCGATGAATTATGAGCTTTATTCCTTACGTTGTTGAACAGACCAGCCGCGGAGAGCGTTCCTATGACATCTTCTCACGTCTGCTGAATGACAGGATCATTATGCTTTCGGATCAGGTCAGCGACACTTCGGCAAGTCTTGTTGTTGCGCAGCTTCTTTTCCTTGAAAGTCAGGACACAGAAAAGGATATTTCCCTGTATATCAACTCTCCCGGAGGCTCTATCACTGCCGGAATGGCTATATACGATACAATGCAGTACATCAAGTGCGACGTTTCGACTATCTGTATCGGTATGGCGGCATCTATGGGAGCGTTTCTTCTTGCTGCCGGAGCTAAGGGCAAGCGATTCGCTCTTCCGAACAGCGAGATACTGATACATCAGCCGCTTATTTCTGGCGGTCTCGGCGGTCAGTGTACCGATATTAAGATCCATTCCGACCATTTAGTTAGAACACGCCGCAAGATGAATGAACTGCTTGCTCTCAATACAGGCAAGTCCATCGAGCAGGTCGAAGCGGATACGGAGCGCGATAACTATCTCACCGCTCAGGAGGCAATGGCTTACGGTATAGTTGACAAGGTTATTGAGAAAAGGTAGGTTCATTGAATGTCGGATTTCAGAATATGCAATTTTTGCGGACGAGGTGAAAACAGCGCAGGCGCGATGTTTTCCGCAGGAACTTCAAATATCTGTGAGGAATGTATTATTTACTGCTATGAACAGCTTTACGACGCTAATGTGGTAAAGGCTAAGCGGAAAGAAGCGGCTCGGAAAAAGTCTTCCTCCGTTTCTCAGATGAAACTTATGAAGCCGATCGAGATAAAGACTTTCCTCGATGATTACGTTATCGGTCAGGACGATGCAAAAATAGCCCTCTCGGTAGCCGTTTACAATCATTACAAGCGTCTTATGAGCCATGAGGAGAACGATTCAAACGACGGCGTTGAGCTTCAGAAAAGCAACGTTCTTCTGCTCGGTCCTACGGGCGTGGGAAAGACGTTTCTTGCGCAGACTCTTGCGAAGCTCCTTAACGTTCCCTTTGCCATTGCGGACGCTACTACAGTTACCGAAGCGGGCTATGTCGGCGACGACGTGGAAAACGTTCTTCTCAGACTTATTCAGGCTGCCGATTTTGATATTGAAGCAGCCGAGAGAGGTATCATATATATTGACGAGATCGACAAGATAGCAAGAAAATCCGAGAATACTTCATTAACTCGTGACGTAAGCGGCGAGGGAGTTCAGCAGGCTCTGCTGAAAATTATCGAGGGAACGGTATCAAACGTTCCTCCGCAGGGCGGACGCAAGCACCCGAATCAGGAAACTCTGCAAATAGATACGAAGAATATTCTTTTTATATGCGGAGGCGCGTTTGACGGTCTTGAACATCAGATACAGCGTCGTATCGGCAAATCGTCGATTGGCTTCGGCGGCGAGATAAAGAACTTCAAAGAGGAACGCAACAATATCTTCAAGCAGGTAATTCCGAAAGATCTTGTCAAATTCGGTATGGTTCCCGAGTTTGTGGGCAGACTTCCCGTTATATCGGTTTTGGAGGAGCTTGACGAAGCAACTCTTGTAAGGATCCTTACCGAGCCGAAAAACGCTCTTATCAAGCAGTACAAAAAGCTGTTTTCTTACGATAATGTCGAGCTGGAGATCGAGGACGACGCGCTTGTCGAGATTGCCAAAAAAGCTCTTTCGCAGAAAACCGGCGCAAGAGGACTTCGCTCGATTCTTGAGGGAATACTTATGAAGTCGATGTACAGCGTTCCCTCTGACGGCACTGTTAAAAAAGTCGTCGTTACAAAGGAATGTGTTGTTGATAAGACAGAACCAAATCTTGTTAAAGAGTAATATAAAAAAATAACCCCCTTTGGACTGATAAGCCCAAAGGGGGTTCGTGATATTAGCCGATTTACGACGGTTTTAGCCGCCGTGAGTTTCAGCGTCTATCTGTTTTCAGCATCCACAGCCGCAGCCGCAGTCGTTGTTGTTGTTATTGCCGCAGCTGTTATTGCCGCATCCGCATGAAGAGAAAGCGAGGAAGATGAGGATGAGAAGGATGATCCACATGCAGCTGTTGCCGCCAAAACAAGAATTACACATAATTAATTTCTCCTTTGAGAATGTATTTGAAACGTTTTGTTTGCGTTTCATAGTACATAATATGCCATAGCGGAAAAAGTGTTACAGTCATTAAATTCCGAGTTACGAATGTCGAAAAATTTTCAGGCAATTTTTCCTTTCGACTGTTATCGCACAGTATAAGTGGCATAATATAGAAGTAGGACAAAAGGCAGGCTCTAAAATAGTTTTTTGAGGTCGCCTAAAAAGAAGTCACGGAGGAGATACTATGATAAACACAGACAACTTTACACGGAAAGCCGCCGACATCATTGACGGAGCTGTAGACGCCGCTTCGGAACTGGGGCATACCTATGTGGGCAGCGAGCATATCATTTTAGCCATAACCCATGACGGAACAACGGCAGCCGCTCAGATACTCATGGACGGCGGCGTGGCATATGATGATCTTTACCGTGAGATAGTCGATCTGGTAGGGCAGGGAACGCCGTCTATCCTCAGTCACAGGTATTTTACGACAGCGGCGAAACGTATTCTCGATAACGCTTATAATATTGCGCGCAGCGACAAAAAGAAACAAGCTGCTCCCGAACATATTTTAGCGGCGATAGTGCGTGAAGCCTCGTGCAGCGCGTGTACCGTCATAAAAAAGGCGGGAGGAAGTATGGCGGATATTTGCAGCGGACTTGAGATAATCTCCTCGGCAAAAGTCAGGGGAGAGCTTTATGAAGCGATAAAGCCGAAAGTTTCTCATCTTCCGAATTTGTTCCGCTACGGAAAGAACCTTACGGATATAGCTCTTGTAAAAAAGAACGACCCCCTTATCGGCAGAATAAAGGAGGTGGAGCGTGTATTGCAGGTGCTTTCACGGCGAACCAAGAACAACCCGTGTCTTATCGGCGAAGCAGGTGTGGGAAAAACCGCTATTGTCGAGGGCGTGGCGGAGCTTTTTGTCCGCAATCTTGTTCCTGATTCGCTGAAAAATAAGTTTATTTTTTCTCTTGATTTCACATCGCTGCTTTCGGGGGCGAAATACAGGGGAGACTTCGAGGAACGCGTCAAGGCGTGTATCGACGAAGCGGTAAACGCAGGCAATATTATCCTGTTTATTGACGAGCTTCATACAATTGTCGGCGCAGGGGCGGCGGAAGGAGCTATAGACGCTGCAAATATCATGAAACCCCAGCTTGCAAGGGGAGAGCTGCAAATTATCGGAGCGACGACCTTTGAGGAGTACAGAAAGTCCATTGAAAAGGATTCCGCGCTTGAACGGCGTTTTCAGCCTATTCACGTCAACGAGCCTGCCGCAGAGGAATGCGTTGAAATGATACGGGGCTTGAAAAAAAGCTACGAAAGCTATCATGGCGTGGAGATACCCGATGAAATGATAGAGCTTTCGGTAAACATGGCAGTCCGCTATATATCCGACCGTTTTCTTCCCGACAAGGCTATAGACGTAGTGGACGAAGCCTGCGCATGTGCGAAGATACGCTGTAATTCGGGAAAAAGGCGTACCGATTCGGAGTACGTGGAATTAAGAGACAAGGGCTTTACCATAAGCTCGTTGGGCAAGCTTATGGGAGGAGACGGGGACGCAATTGTTTGTGCAGAGGACGTTATGTCGGTCGTATCGCTGAAAACAGGCGTTCCCTTGAATAAGATCACCGCCGAGGAGGGTATGCAGCTTAGTTTTTTTGAGAAAACGCTTTCGGAAAGAGTGGTAGGTCACAGCTATGCGGTAAAAAAGGTGACAAACGCCGTATGCCGTTCAAAATCTGGACTTCGGGACCCTGACAGACCCATGGCTTCTTTTTTGTTTGCGGGACCGTCAGGAGTCGGCAAAACCGAGCTTGCAAGAGCTTTGGCGGACTGTCTTTTCGGTTCGGAAAAAAATCTTATACGCATCGACATGTCGGAATATATGGAAAAGCACTCGGTCTCAAAGCTTATCGGAGCGCCTCCCGGATATGCAGGCTACGATGACAAAAGCGGCAGTCTGTGCGATAAAATAAGGAGGAATCCGTATTCGCTGGTTCTTTTTGACGAAATAGAAAAGGCGGACGCAGAGGTTCTTAATATCATGCTTCAAATTCTTGACTACGGTACGCTGACCGATTCGGGAATGCGCAAGACCAGCTTTAGAAATACTATTATAATTATGACGTCAAATGTCGGGGCGGAGCTTTCGGGACGAAGCGGACTCGGCTTCGGTATCGAGGGCAGCGAAAACGAAAACCGTGTTCTTGAAGCTGTGAAAACAAGGTTTACTCCCGAGTTTACGGGAAGGATCGACGAGATCATCGTTTTCCGCAGTCTGGAGCGTGATGACCTTATGAAGATAAGCAAAAAGGCTCTGGATAATCTTCGTCTGCGCGCGGAGGCTCTCGGTATCGGACTATGCTACGGCGACGACGTTATAGAAGCCGTGGCGGCTGCAAAGGAGACTGATAAATACGGCGCAAGACCAATAAAACGCCGTGTGACCGATCTTATTGAAAACGAGCTTGCCAAAATGATAATAGGTTCGGCGCTTCACAAGGGGGAAACCGTTAAGCTTGAAGCTCAGAACGGAAAAATAAAGTTTTCCAAAGGCGTGGCAGTATAAATAAAAAACGCAGGTGGACGAGTTCCCCCTGCGTTATTTTTTTTAATGTTCATTGACCGCTTTTTTCATTGCCCGAAAACAGCTTTCTAACGCCGTCTACAAATACAGTCAGGTATCGGAGCATCGGTTCGGCGATAACAGAGAAATTCACGCAGAGCAGAATACACTGAACGGACATTCCCGTAACGCTGAAAAATCCGCCGAGGAAGATCATGCTGAATGTCAGAAGAAGTCCGCAAGTCACCCATATTCCCCATTTTACGGCGTTCATGGGCTTGCATATGCGGAAAAGTATCATCATTCCCACAACGCTCAGAAGTATTGTCGAAGCGGTGGAAATATCGTCCTGTCCCGATTTGAAAATATTGCCGAAGAATACCATTGCCGCTACGATAATAGCGTCCGTAATTCCCGCAGGCAAGGCTTTTAAAAGGATATTCGTCATGAATTTTCCCTTGATAAGCTCACGGTTCGGTATCTGGGAAAGGCAAAGTCCCGGCAGACCTATGGTGAACATGCTGATAAGTGAAATATGCGCAGGCTTCAATGGATATGTTATACCGAAGAAGATCGTCATGACTGCCATGAGAAATGAGAAAATATTTTTAACAAGGAACAGACTTCCCGACCGCTCCAGATTGTTGACTACCTTTCTGCCCTCCATGACCACATGGGGCATTTTTGAGAAGTCCGATTCAAGAAGAACGAGCTGTGACGACTGGACCGCCGCTTCGCTTCCCGACGCCATAGCTACGGAGCAGTCGGCGTCTTTCAGGGCAAGCACATCGTTTACACCGTCCCCCGTCATTGCGACAGTTCTTCCTGCCTTTTTTAAGGCACGGACAAGCTTACGCTTCTGCTCGGGAGTTACTCTGCCGAAAACCGTATAATTTACAGCCGCCGTTTCTACAGCCTCGTCGGTTTTCAAGGTCGAAGCGTCGATGTAGTTGCCTGCGTTTTTTATCCCTGCCTGCCGCGCTATCTCCGACACGGTAAGCGGATTGTCGCCCGAAATGACCTTTATCTCAACGTTCTGCTCGGCAAAGAATTTAAATGTTTCGGGAGCGTTTTTACGTATGGGATTTGAAAGTATGATAAGACCCAGCAGTTCCGTTTCTCCCGTAAGAGCCTTTCCGTCGGGAATGCCGCTGTATTTTGCAAAAGCGAGAACTCGGCTTCCTCTGCGGCTGTTTTCGGCGATAAGCGCATTATATTCGGAAACATTTTTCAGTATGAACTCGGGTGCGCCAAGAATATACGAGCCGCTTTCGAGAACAGTTCCGCTGTATTTAAATTCCGCCGAAAATCCCGTATAAGATCGTATATTCTGCCCCGTGGGACTGCGGAAATAATTTTTTACAGCCGTCATGGTAGCGTTGTCCGCCGACTGCGCCGACGCAAAATCGCTTATAAGCGGCAGAATTTCCTCCTCCGAAACGTTTACGGGTATGACTGAAACAACGCTCATTCTGCCCTCGGTTATAGTACCTGTCTTGTCCACGCACAGGGTATCGACACGGGCAAGAGTTTCGATGCACTTCATGTCGTGCGCCAGTACCTTTCCCGAAGCAAGCCGCATAGCGCTGATAGCGAGCGTAGTGCTTGCAAGCAGGAAAAGTCCCTCGGGTATCATGCCGATCACCGCTGCCGCCATGCTCTGGATACTGCTGCTTATTGAATTATGTTCAAGAAAATGCTGCTGATAAAAAAGAATAAAGCCTATGGGAATTATCATTATTCCGGCTAATTTTACTATTCTGTTAAGCGAACGTATCATTTCGGACTGCTCGCCCTTTTTGGATTTTTTTGCCTGAAGCGTAAGCTTGGAAATATATGATTCGTCGCCAACCTTTTCAAGCCTTGCGCGGCAGCAGCCCGATACGATAAAACTGCCCGACATAAGGGCATCGCCGCTGTTTTTGGCTATTTCGTCTGACTCTCCCGTCAAGAGGGATTCGTTTACAGAAACGCTTCCGTCTATAATTACAGCGTCGGCGGAAATTTGATTGCCTGCGCGAAATACCGCTATATCGTCGAGAACTGCGGTCGAGGACGGAATTAAAGTTTCCTTTCCGTCCCGAATTACAGCCGTTTCGGGGGCGTTCATCATCGAAAGCTTGTCCAGTACCCTTTTGGCGCGTAATTCCTGAATAATGCCGATGAGCGTATTTGCAACGATTATCGGCAGAAATGTCAAGTCTCGGTAATTTCTTGTAAATATCAGCAGCAGACTGAGTATGAGAAATATAAAATTGAAGTAGGTGAAAACGTTGTCTGAAACAATTTCTCCCACGGATTTGGACGGCGGTTCGGGAGGACGATTGTCAAGTCCCTCCTCGATACGCTGTTCCACCTGCTCGGAGGTAAGTCCGTGATCGGGGGATACTTCAATGCGGAGAGGTTCAGCAGAAGTACCCTTAAAATTTTTATTCATGACCGAAATGCTCCTTTGGGAAATTGTCGGGGAATGTCATACCAATTTATTATAGCACAGCATGAAAATAAATTCAACCGATATATGTTAATTTTGCCCGAATCTTCCCAAAATAATCACAGTATGAACATAGAGCATATCTAATATCGGGATTCCAAGGCTGAAAATTTCTTGACATACAGTTGTTAATATGGTAAAATTAATATATAACAGTTTGGAGGAAATTTTTATGGACATAATTCTCGCCTCGGCATCTCCGAGAAGAAGGGAGCTTATGAGACTTATATCCGAAAGCTTTACGGCTGTTTCAATTGACGCGGACGAAACTCTGCCTGAGGACATTGAACCGCTAAAGGCGACGGAATATCTGGCGAAAATAAAAGCTTCAGCCGCTGCCGAGCTTTATCCCGAAAGCATTGTGATAGGCTGCGATACTACGGTAATATGCGGCGGCAGAATACTCGGCAAGCCGAAAGATAAAAACGAGTGCCGCGAATTTATGGATATGCTCTCGGGAAGAACGCATCAAGTCGCTACAGGGTGCTGTATCATCAGTGGAAACAATATTGACGAAGCGTCCTTATTTACCGTTGTCACGGACGTTACGTTCAGAAAGCTTTCAGACGATGAAATATCGGCGTATATCTCAACGGAAGAACCGTATGATAAGGCAGGCGGATACGGCATACAGGGGAAAGGTTCGCTTCTTATCGAGAAGATCAACGGCGATTATTTCAACGTAGTCGGGCTTCCAGTTTCACGGCTGAATCGGATGTTAAAAAATTTTATTGAATTATAAAGGAGTTTATCATGAAACAAACAGCTTTTCACAGCGGAAATATACTTATTCCCAACGAATCGGTAAATATGAAAGAATGGGCGGTCATTGCCTGCGACCAGTATACAAGCGAACCCGAATACTGGGAAAAGGTGCAGAATGAAGTAAACGGCGCGCCTTCCTCTCTCAGCCTTATTCTTCCCGAGCTTTATCTTGAGGAAAATAACGTTGAGCAGAGAATAGACACTATCCACGATTCTATGGATAAGTACGTTTCGGACGGTATATTCACCGAGTACAAGAACGCTATGGTGTACGTTGAGAGAGTACAGAGCAACGGCATAGTAAGAAAGGGACTTATCGGAACTATTGATCTTGAAGAATACGATTTTTCAAAGGGCAGCAGTTCGGAGGTCCGTGCTACAGAAGCAACGGTCGTTGAGCGTATTCCTCCGAGAATAAAGGTACGTCAGGGAGCGTCCCTTGAACTTCCCCACATAATGATACTCATTGACGACCCCGAGGAAACGGTAATTGAAGCGTTGGATAAATCCTCCATGAAAAAGCTTTACGATACCGAGCTTATGCAGAACGGCGGAAGTATCAGCGGCTATCTCGTTGATGAAAATGCTCAGGAAAAGGTCAACGCCGCTCTTTCGGAGCTTGCCGACCCCGAGACTTTCAATAAAAAATACGGTCTGGAAAACTCCCCCGTACTTCTCTACGCTATGGGCGATGGCAATCATTCTCTTGCTACGGCTAAGGAATTTTATGAGCAGATGAAAAAATCAAATCCCGATAAGGATATGTCAAATCACCCTGCACGATACGCTCTTGCGGAAATCGTAAATCTGCACAGCGAGGCGTTAAAGTTTGAAGCTATATACCGCCTTGTGTACGATGTTGACTGCGATAAGCTTATTGCAGGAGCAACAGAGTCGCTTGCACTGTCAGAGGAAGTATCAGAGCAATGTGTCGATATTGTTTGCGGAGGCAAAGAGAAAAAACTCTACATTCACAATGCGACCTCAAACCTGTCCGTAGGCTCGCTCCAGAACTTCCTTGACGGCTATATCAGGGAAAACGGCGGAAAAATCGACTATATCCACGGTATCGAGAACGTTAAGTCGCTTGCCGAGAAGCATAACGGTATCGCATTTATTCTGCCCGATATGGACAAATCTCAGCTTTTCCCGACCGTGATAAAGGACGGCGCATTGCCGAGAAAGACTTTCTCTATGGGTCACGCCGACGACAAGCGTTTCTATATCGAGGCAAGAAAAATAGCTGAATAAGGAGAGAAAAATTGAAATTTCACTATGCAGGCAAATACAACGGTGACGAAAACTCACTCCCACAGCGTGAACACCCGACAGGATATGTGCAGTTCAGAGAACCCAAAAATATGAAAACATTCGCCATAATTATAAATATTCTGGCAGTTGTAATAGTAATCCTGCTCCTGTTTTTAGCTTCTGTTGTATCAGGAAAAACATTTCCCGAAGTTGTTAATGTATACGGGTTGGTTGCTTCTATAATTTCAATCATTCCGCACGAATTTCTTCACGCACTCTGTTTCAAAGGTGACGTTTATATGTATCAGAATTTAAAACAGAGTATGATGTTCGTTGCCGGCACAGAGGATATGAGCAAGGGACAATTTATATTTATGTCTCTCCTGCCGAATATAGTTTTAGGATTTATTCCGTTTATTATATTCCTGATTTTTCCTGATTTGACATTTTTAGGCACGTTCGGAGCTTTAGCTATCGGAACGGGTGCAGGCGACTATGTAAATGTTTTCAACTGCATTACGCAAGTCCCGAAAGGCGCAAAAGTTTATATGTCGGGAATGCACACTTACTGGTACAAATAAACCGACAAAATCCCCCTTTCAGAGCATTCCGAAAGGGGGATATTACTTGTTCAAACATTAAATCAATTCAGCTATTCAGATTTGAATTTGACGCCATTGCTTTTTGGACTTCCAAAGCGTCTGACGGAGTAATGCCGTCGCCTACGTTGTGAATATCAGCGTTGTATCTGCCTTGGAAAGATAGTCCGTATTTGTCGGGATTTCCGAGAGATTGAAGTATCGCCGTTGAATCGGCTATCGTGTATTCGCCGTCGCAGTTTGCGTCGCCGTTGACAGTATTGATTGCATCAAATACGTAACCAATTCCCTCACAGACGGAAGCGTTTTGCATAGTAGAACGCCGAGCTGCAAAAATCGGAACATTATCATATATTTCAGCAAGCAGTTCACTTTGACTTTCCAAAGAATCTTCATGAGGAACAGCTGTGAATCCATAGATATTATCAATAATATCTTTATCAAACGAAGTATAGTCTGTTTCTTCTGTCAAAGGAATACACGCATATTCAGACCAAGGATCTATTACATTAGGATAGTCGATCTCCTTGTATTCAAATCCTTCCTTAACGAATTCTTTTTCGACAATTAATCCGAAATCTGCGTCTATAGTACCGCCGGCAATTAATTCAAAAACATCTTCCACAGTCGTATATAGTTCGCTGTTTTTATCAGCATCGGGTAGGCTGTACATTGAAGTTGGCTGAAAGGTACTTAGCGGAGCAACACTGTATGTATCTTCATTCCATGATACAGTACCAAACTGCGCATAACAGGAATCTGCATAGCCTGCTTCTTTCAAGGCATTGGCGATGACCTTCATATCACTGTCATTGTTCATTCTTACACAAACATCTATCTCCGAATCATCAGGTATGAAATTATTAAATCCACCCCTATATCTCGGAAAGTACACAGAGCCTATACGACCTGCAAAATTTTCACTCAAATAGTCGCTTACTTCGTAATGCGTAATGCCATCATTTAAAGATATATTGAGAACTCTGTCATCTACTTCATAATGCACATCATAATAGTCAAAGATATCATTATTGGCATAATCTCCGATATACATTTCCATAATGTCTGAGCAGTCACCCAACAGATAAGGCCAGTGACATACATTCGCCGCTTCTTTGCTGAGCTTTGTCCGCCCTTTGCTTTCCATATATTCTTGTACACTTTTCCGCATTTCTGCCATAAGTTCATCATCGGAACTCAATTTCTGATATTCGGCATCTGAAACAAACGGTACGGCTGCGGTTACTGATAGTACGGCTGCCAGAACAGATGTTAATATCTTCTTCATATTGCCCTCCTAACCCGTTATGTACGGATTGCTTAAATAGAATAATGCGTGCTTCTGAGTTATACGTGTACCGTATCCAAATAAAGAAACTAAATTGCCAGACGGATCAATGTACAATCCACCGGTTGTGTGTATAGCAATCAAAGTCTTTCCTTTGTAGCTCAACCCGTTTTTGCTGAATGTTTCTTCGATATAAATTGGACTTCCGCTATGCCCATTTGTTACATGAGCATTATGGTGTATGAAATTATCAGTATCATTAGATTCCATAACTATTCCCTCAGCAACATATCTCTGACCTTTCTCAGCTCCGGCAGGCATATACTTTTCATTAAATGGAAAACCTGAAACTTTGACCTTTTCCGAGCCTGTTGATGCGGCAGTGAAAGAATCCATTGCTATACCCAATTCAAACTTACCATAATCGCTTAAATCATCTTCTACGTAGATCAGAGCATAATCAAATTTTGGCTCCTGATTTATTGTGTATTCCTGTGGAATATGAACGTAGCTTGCATTAAAAGTCTCTATAGGGGTTATGCCATCTTCAATTATGTCGATTTTTAAGTCTTTAAAAAAGCCTTTTTCGTTACTGTAAACACAATGTGCAGCTGTTGCGATAACATGATCGCCAACAATAGTTCCTGTACAACATACTTCTGGACTATCTGAATCCGATAATCTGACAACAGCTGTTTCTCCATTATCTTCTTTCATCATGTCCGAAGGATCAATGTATGTGGGAAAAGTTGTATAAGTATACGGATTCCAATTTCTCTCTGATAAACTGTAGGATGTATATGAATGTGAATTACTGCTGCTGCAATTATGTCTCCAATAAGCTGTTGAAGAATTGGCAGAGTTCAAATCAATGTAATTGGCATATGAACTGCTCGGACCATCGAAGCCTCCGGCAAAATAAGCAGAAATGAGCCATGAATCAAAATAGCTTATTATACCGTTGTCATTTATGTCAAAATGTGTAAGCCTGTCATCATAAGGTGTCTTTAATCCAAGCAGATAAGCTTGAATTGGAAGTGAGTCGCTCGGTGAAAGATAACCGTTATTATCGGGATCTTTGTATTTGATATTCTCAAAAGGCGGAACAGTTGCGTTTATGTCAATTTCGTTTGCAGTAGCCGAACCAAAACAAGATAACATCGTTACTGCCGCAGTTACAATGGAAGCAGCTAAAGCCGCAATGCTTTTAAATTTCCTCATAAAAAACTCCTTTCAACAAAAACTTCTCAATTTCATTTACAGTTCTCCATTGGAATCACCTTGCTGTCTCGTAATGTTCATAAAGGGAATTCATTTATTTGTTTATATTATATCACGCATTTCTATAAATGTCAACAACTTTATAAAAAAATAAATTATTTCGTCATTTTGTCTAAATACAGCCGTTTCGCTTTAGTAACAATCACCTTGACAAGTTCCCGAAAAAGTATTATAATGGTACAAAAGATAAAAAAGAGAGGAATCGGAATATGAAATACGGATTGGTAATGGAAGGCGGAGCAATGCGAGGTCTGTTTACTGCGGGCGTCACCGATGTTCTCATGGAAAACGGAATAAAATTCGACTGCGGAGTAGGCGTATCGGCAGGAGCGTGTTTCGGCTGCAATTACAAGTCTGAGCAGAACGGCAGGGTAATTCGCTATAATTTGCGGTTTTGCCGTGATAAGCGTTATTGCAGTATTCAGTCTCTTATCAGAACAGGCGACATGTTCGGAGCGGAATTTTGTTACCACACGATACCCGATAAGCTTGACCTGTTCGATTATAAAACTTATGCCGCAAATCCTATGGAGTTTTTTTGCGTATGTACTGATATTCTCACAGGCAGACCCGTTTATAAAAAATTGAAAACCGCAGATCACAGCGACCTTGAATGGATGCGCGCCTCGGCGTCGATGCCGTTCGTTTCGCGAATAGTGGAGCGCGATGGCAGAAAACTTCTTGACGGCGGTATCTCGGACTCTATCCCTCTGCGTTTCATGGAGAAAAACGGTTGTCCCCGAAATGTCGTCATACTTACTCAGCCGAGAGATTACATAAAAAAAGCAGGAAAGAGCCTGCCTTTGATGAAGCTTTTTTATAAAAAATATCCGTCGCTGATAAAATGTTACGTCGAACGTCCAAAGATGTATAACGAGCAGCTTCAATATGTCCGCAGTTCGGAAAAGGACGGACGGGCGTTCGTTATTGCGCCGCCTGCTCCTCTGCCTATCGGTCATGTTGAGCATGATTCCGATAAGCTTCTGGAGGTCTATCGTATCGGCAGAAAGACGGCTTTGAAAAGGCTCGATGAACTGACCGCTTTCATGAACCGTTAAGAGCCTGCTCAGAATCTCCGCATGCACGTCTTTTCGGCAAATTCTGCCGAATCCTGCGTCAAAATTCCCAACGGGAAACCGTCCCCTCTGTCACTTCGTGACATCTTCCCACACTGTGGGGAGTCACCTTAACATACGACAGTATTCCTGCGTCGTTTTTATGCAATCTGACGAAAAATCTGACTGCGCATCTGCCGCACAATCTCTGTGCGGTGTTGCCTTTAATAGACCTCCTCGGAAAACTATACATCTGAAGAATCTTACGCTTTATGTATTGGATCTATAAACTTGATAGGAGATAAGTTATTTGAAGAAAGTAATTAAAATACTGATATTCTTTGTTCTTGTGATAACGTCCGTTTTTTTATTTCTATTTTGGTTATTTCATGAAAGAGAATATCATGTAAAAACAGAGTTTGGAGATTCTTTTACCATATGTGGTGGAGGATTAACGAATGAATACTGTATCTTAGATGATAACTCTGATTTTATGGCAGTATTCATTGAATTTTATGGCGTGAATGATTTGAAAGCAATATGTGATTCCGATTACTTTAGGTGTTATAGGATACTGAATGAAAAGGAAGATGAATATATTCTAAAAATAAAAAAATATGACTCTTTTTTTACGGTAAGCGAATCCGATAAAGAATACACAGAATATAAATTTAGTGGTCGGCAAGGGGAACTTGTAAAATCAGAATTTCTCTGTGATTCAAACCTAATGGAAATTGTTCTTCCATATTTAGACCAAGAATACCATGATGAAATTGTAATTGTAGCTAAAAAAATGGTATCAAAAGATTTTGTAGGACTTGAAAAATATGGTTTAACTAAGGAAATGATCGAAGATACAGAAACTTTAAATGAAAAAATCGCAATCATGGAAAAATATAGCCGATGACTACAGTTTTCTGTAAGCATCGGCGTTAAGGTATTTCTTCGTTAAGAGTATCACGCTTTGCAGGGCGTTTGTTTATTATTTAAAGTAAAATGCTTAAAAAACAGTACATATCTCCCGTCCCGAGCATTCGGGGGCATAGTTCCAGCGGTCGATGTGGCGTGAATCGGTGAAATACTCGAAGCTCCTGTCGGCTTCACAGTCCTCGCAGACATCGACTATCACAAGTTTAAGCTTCATTTTTTCGGGAATGATAGCTTTTATGTAAACGCTGACGTTCTGTCCGGGGCAAATATCCTCCCGAAGCTCTGCAAGTCCGGCAAGATTGGGAGCAAGTTCAACAAAAATGCCGTAGTTTTCCACGGAACGCACAATGCCTGAAACCGTTTCGCCCATTTCAAAATCCGCTGCGTTTTCCTCCCAAGTGCCGAGCAGTTCCTTGTGGCTGAGACATATGCGGCTGCCTTCACGGGAACGTACAACAGCTTTGATAAACTGTCCCACGTTAAATCGGTCGGAGGGATGAGAAATTCTTGATACCGATATGGCGTCGATAGGAATAAGGGACGGTACTCCGCAGCCGATGTCCACAAAGCAGCCGAACTGTTCAAGGTGAGTTATCCGTGCGTCGATAACATCTCCAAGACGGAGCTTGTCGGTGTATTCGGCGATACATTCTTTCTGCGCCGCTGTACGTGAAAGTTCAACGCTGATCTTTCCGTTTTCGGAAGCTGCGATCCTGATAACTTTAAAGCAGACTATTTTATTCACCCGTGATATAATGGCAATATCGCGGGTTTTTCCTTCGGCTATACCGACAGCTCCGTTTTCGCGCAGAATAATACCCTCCGCGCACGGGAGATCGACTATAAGATTATGCGAGCTGTCGCAGACTGCCGCTCTTGCCTCGAGTATCACGCCTTTTTCCATTGCCTCGGTCAGACCGTCAAGGGAGGATATATACCTTTGATTTTCAGCAGTTTTGAAAAGACAGCCTTCGGGTTTGTAATTATTCATGTTTTTTACCTCCGTAATATTAGACCTCCTCGGAAACCGGAAAGCACTGTCTGACTTGTCTTTTTTGTGTTCGCCTTTGTCAGCTTTCCTTGCAATACACAAAGTATTCCTGCAGAAACCTGACTTTGCCGAACGCAAAAGCTCCTGCGTCATACAGCACTTCCCGATTCCCGAGGAGGTCTATTGTTTAGCGACCTCTAAAAATCTGTTTAGAGATTTCCACAATCAATATTATTCTTATCGGAGGAAAAATATTCATGTCAGCGGCGTATAAATATTATTGCCCCCCATTGAAGTGAGTATAGAGCTTATTTTATGAGTGCCGCTTCCGTCGCATACAATAAAAACAGTAGTCTTTCGGCTTCTTGACGGCTCGGGGATAACGTCCTTTGAAGCGGGGGATTCCAGCACCGCCGTAAGGTAATTATGCGATGTTACGGCAGTCGGCAGAATGGTGTATATCGTAGCTCCACGAAGCCTTTCGGCTTTGTTGGAATCCCTGTTGTAAACAAAATTGGTGGAGTAAACTCCGCTGACGTTTTCCCTGATTTTTTTCAAAGCCATTTCAGCCGATTCGGGACCTTCAAATTCAGCCGTGATCCTTGTTACCATAAGTTAATACCTTCCTTTATTATTTTTGTCTGCATTACATATTTTTTTTATACGTTTTTATTATTTTTACACAAATTTTAAAAAATATGCGTCTGAAATATTGATTTAATTTTATTTTTAGGGTATAATTATACAGTACGATTTTTTTGTTTTCCGAAAGGTGGAGAGCGCAGTGGATGTACGTCCGAATGATATACTTATAATGAAGAAGAAGCATCCTTGTGGCTCGTCGGAGATGCTTGTGCTTCGGTCGGGAATGGATTTCAGACTGAAATGCAGGGGATGCGGCAGGGAATTTCTCGTCCCCAGAAACAAAATAGAAAAAAGCATAAAAAATATCCGCCGTGAAACAGAGGGTTAGCTTTTGCAGGAAGTTTATACGAATTTATTTCTAATGTGAAAGGAATTTTTTTATGTTTGAAAAGCTTGCTGTAATGGAGCAGAAGTACGAGGATATAAGCAGCCGTCTTTCCGAACCGGAAACTCTCAGCGATAATAAGCTGTATGCGCAGCTTATGCGTGATTATAAGAGCATGACGCCTATTATTGAGAAGTTCAGGGAATACAAGGCTTCCGAAAAAAGCTGCAATGAAGCAAAGGAGCTGCTTGACGGAGGCGGACTTGACAGGGACTTCAAGGAAATGGTTCAGGCTGAGTATGAAGAAAGCAAGGCGTCTATGGAGACTATTCTTCAAGAGCTGAAAATACTTCTTCTTCCCAAAGACCCCAACGACGACAAGAACGTTATTATCGAAATAAGAGGCGGCGCAGGCGGTGAAGAAGCGTCCCTTTTTGCCAATTCGCTTTACCGTATGTACACAATGTACGCAGAGTCAAAGGGCTGGAAGCAGGAAGTCCTCAACGCGCAGCCTACCGAACTGGGCGGCTTTAAGGAAATAAGCTTTTCCATCGAGGGGGACGGCGCATACTCCCGTCTGAAATATGAAAGCGGAGTTCACCGTGTTCAGCGAGTTCCCGAAACCGAGTCTCAGGGACGTATACACACTTCTACGGTCACTGTTGCGGTGCTTGTGGAGGCGGACGAGGTGGAGCTTGAAATAAATCCTACCGACCTTAAAATAGACTATTTCCGTGCCAGCGGCGCAGGCGGTCAGCATATAAACAAGACCGAATCGGCGGTGCGTATAACTTATCTTCCCACAAATGTTGTAGTGGAATGTCAGGACGAACGAAGCCAGCATAAGAATAAAGATAAGGCGATGAAAATTCTTCGTTCCCGTATCTATGAAGCAATGCAGGAGGAGCAGGCGGCAAAGGTCGCTTCCGAAAGAAAAATGCAGGTCGGAACGGGCGACCGCTCGGAGCGTATACGCACATATAATTTTCCGCAGGGAAGACTTACGGATCACCGCATAGGACTTACGATATACCGTTTGGAGGATATGATGAACGGTAATCTGGACGAGGTTTTTGACGCACTTGCAACAGCGGATCAGGCTGCAAAGCTTGCAAGTCAGGAAAAATAGACCTCCTCGGAAACTAACGCACACCGTCTGACAAATCTTTTGCCATATGGCTGCGTTATCCTCCTCAGAGGGCGTCAGCCCGCTTTCGTCGTCTGCCTTGCCATATGGCAACCTCAAAAAACCTCTTTTGACAAAAATCAGCTATGCACGGCATATGCTGCGTCAAGCACCCTCGGAGTGCGACAGCACGCCATCGGGCACTTTCCTTGCCTCTGCCGCACCTATCTGATTTTTGCTTTATCAAACAGGTTTTTAGAAGTTGCCATATGACAAAATCTTTAGTCATACGGTTGCACTTTAGTTCCCGAGGAGGTCTAATAAAAATGGAAACGATATTGCTTAGTGATTCCGCTGAGGACGTATCAGCCGCAGCGGAGCTTATAAAGAACGGGGAGGTCGTCGGTATTCCTACGGAGACTGTATACGGTCTCGGAGCTGACGCCTGCAATGAAGCGGCTGTAAGAGCTGTTTTTGCAGCCAAAGGCAGACCTGCCGACAATCCCCTGATAGTGCATCTTGCCGACTTTTCGCAGGCAGAGCATTATACGGCGTCTATTCCGCCGCTTGCATATAAACTGGCGGAACGGTTCTGCCCCGGACCTCTTACTATGGTACTTCCGAAAAACGAGAAGATTCCAACGGTCACTTCGGGCGGACTTGATACTGTAGGTATCCGTGTGCCGTCACACCCCGTAATGCACGGTATAATCGAGAGATCGGGCTGTCCGATAGCAGCTCCGTCTGCGAATATTTCGGGACTTCCGAGTCCAACGTGCGCCGAGCATGTAATGAAAGACATGAACGGCAGGATAGCGGCTGTCCTTGACGGCGGCGATTCAAAATTCGGCGTGGAGTCAACTGTTATTTCTTTTGACAGTGACGATACCGTCCGAATACTTCGTCCGGGCGCGGTAACAAGGGAAATGCTTCTCGGGGTATGCCGTGAGGTCGTTATAGATCCTGCGATACTTAGGGAGCTTAAAGAGGGGGAAAAGGCTGTTTCTCCCGGAATGAAATATAAGCATTATTCCCCGAAAGCGGACATAATTATGGTTGAGGGAGAGCTTGAGGGCTTTAAGGATATTATTTCCCGAAATAACGGCGAGGGAGTGTACTCGCTCATATTTGACGGCGATGAAAAGGATTTCCCGTATCGCCATTTTACATACGGCGCAGACAGCTCCGAGCAGGCGCACCGGCTTTTTCAAAGGCTCAGGGAGCTTGACGAGATAGGCGCGAAAAAGGTTTACGTCAGAGCGCCGTTAAAGGACGGCGTAGGGCTTGCAGTATATAACCGCCTTATAAGGGCGGCAGGATTCGAGGTGATAAGGATATGATAGGTTTTGAAGTGCTTGTGGTCGGACTGACGGGTCAGACGGGAGCAGGAAAAAGCACAGTCTCAAAAGTGTTTGCCGAAAATGGATTTGCGGTCATAAATGCCGATCTTATTTCACGGACAGTGGTGGAAAAGGGTACGAAGTGCCTTGATGAAATTTCCGATATTTTCGGCTGCGGCATACTGAACTGTGACGGAACTCTTAACAGGAGAGCTTTGGGCGACGTGGTATTCAGCGACAAATCGAAGCTTGAAGCGCTTAATTCCATAATATATCCTTATATAACAAGCGAAATATTAAAGCAGATAAAAGAGTATTCCGACTGCGGAAGAAAGCTTATTCTTCTTGACGCGCCGACCCTGTTCGAGAGCCACGCCGATGATTTCTGCGAGATAATCATATCGGTGCTTGCCGAACCTGAAACAAGGGCGATCCGTATAATAAACCGTGACGGTATCACGCCGGAGCAGGCGGAGAACAGAATGAATTCTCAGCTTGATGCGGACTTTTTCGCGTCGCATTCCGATTATGTTATAGAGAACAACGACTCCATGGAGGCAGTAAACAGTATTTCCAAGGAGGTCTCAGATAAAATTAAATTTTATTACTATGATATCCGAACGGCAGAAAGTTTTGTCTGATATTTATGAAAGGAGCTAATCAATATGGAAGAAAAGAACAGCGTTTCAAAGGAACTAAAGGAAAAGCTTTTCCTACAGCGTAAAAACGGTTATCGCAGAATAGACGCTGAGGAGGAAAAAGCGATCTTTGCTTTTGCCGAGGACTACAAGCGTTTTCTTGACGTTGCCAAAACAGAGCGTGAAGCGGTTATCGAGGCTGTAAAAACTCTTGAAGCCAACGGTTTTACCGAGTACAAAAAAGGCATGAAGCTGAATGCAGGAGACAAGGTATACAGAAATAACAGGGGAAAGGCAGTTATTGCCGCTGTTATAGGTACTGCTCCGATCGAGGAGGGCGTGCGGCTTTGCGCGGCGCATATCGACAGCCCGAGACTTGACCTTAAACAGAATCCGCTTTACGAGGACAACGAGCTTGCTCTTTTTAAAACTCATTATTACGGCGGTATTAAAAAGTATCAGTGGACGACTATCCCCATGTCGCTCCACGGAGTTATCGTCAAGGCGGACGGTACTTCGGTAACGGTCAATATCGGAGAGGACGAAAACGACCCTGTATTTTGCGTTACCGATCTTCTGCCGCACCTTGCAACGGAGCAGATGAGCCGTACAGCAACAAAGCTTGTCAGGGGCGAGGATCTCAATCTTATTATCGGTTCGATACCGTTCCGTGACGATGAGGCAAGCGAAGCCGTTAAGCTTAACATAATGAATCTTCTTTTTGAAAAGTACGGTATTACGGAGGACGACTTCATTTCCTCAGAGCTTGAAGCAGTTCCGGCGTTTAAAGCGAGAGACATAGGCTTTGACAGAAGTCTCATAGGCGGTTACGGTCACGATGACAGATGTTGCGCATATCCTGCGTTGAGGGCTGTTGCCGACTGTTCTGAGCCTGTTCATACCGTGGTCACAGTCCTCACTGACAAGGAGGAAACGGGCAGCGATGGTAATACGGGTCTGTGTTCGGCGTACTTGAAATATTTTATTGCGGATATTGCGGAAACTCTCGGTTCAAGCGGCAGGAGCGTTCTTTCGGCTTCGGAGTGCCTTTCAGCCGATGTAAACGCAGCCTTTGACCCGACGTTCCCCGAGGTCAACGAGAAAAACAACGCTGCATTTGTGAATAAGGGTGTATGTATCACCAAGTATACGGGAGCAAGAGGAAAATCGGGAACGTCCGACGCGTCCGCTGAATTTGCAGGAAAAATACGCCGTCTTATGAACAGCAAAAACGTTGTATGGCAGACGGGCGAACTCGGCAAGGTAGATGCAGGCGGCGGCGGTACTGTTGCGGCGTATATAGCCAATCTTGACGTTGATACCATAGATATGGGAGTCCCCGTTCTTTCAATGCACGCTCCGTATGAGGTCATTTCAAAGCTCGATCTTTATATGGCGTATAAGGCTTTTGCCGCTTTTATTGCTGACTGATTTCGATTTTATACGCTTAGTATATTTTGACGTTTAGATTATTTAAGATAAACAAAATAATTTTGTTAATAGTGCATACATGAAGTATGCACTATTGTTTTATCATTTGTGCATTTTAATGTTTAATTTGCGTTTTTTGTGCTAAATAACTAAAAAAATGATAAAAATTTCTATACTTGATATTGGTTTTTTTGTTGCATATCAAAAAAATATATGCTATAATAAAAGGTATAAAATGAGACCGGTTGTATAATGCCGAGAACATTCGACATTACCGAAAGCTCTTTTTTACATATATATTTTTTCATGAAAGGATGAGAAATATGAAAAAATCATTGGTCAAACGCATTGTAAGCGGCGTTACGTCTGCTTTGCTTGCGATTTCCGCCTTCGCTCAGTCCGTCCCTTTGGGAAATTCGGGACTGCTAAGGGCGAGGGCGGCGAGCAGTTTGGACGGGTCAAAGGAAATTGACGATGTAACTCTGCTTGTGGGTGAGAATCCGAAAGGTCCTGATGGCAAGCCATACGTAACTTTTGCAGATGTAAATGCTGCTATAGAACAGTATAACAAGGATTATCTGCTTGGTATAGCAGGTCGATTCTGCGTCTTTCTTGACGGAGATTTTGAACCTTCGGAATCTGACGCAGAGGGTAGAGTCGCTGTTTCAGGTAGTATTAAGCCAACTTGTGATTGGAATTATGAAATAGGTAACGGCGATTTTTGCTGGAGAGAAAGACCGGATGGCACATATAAGAAAACCGGACTTGACGTACTTCTTGATAATGATAATTATGCGAATGTTATTGTTAACGGAGAAAAAATGACTAAAGTAAACATGTCGTCAGGTGATGATTATCTTAAGCCGGATGGAACAGCAGGTAAAGCTAACAAATTGTTTTGGGTCGGTTCAGGCACTAAGGTAGATAATGGTGCTAATAAGAGTTTAATATACAAATCAGATGGTTTTAGTGTTTCTGACCAATTCGGACGTTTGGCTGTAACAAGCAAAAAATTAGCTGAAAATAAATGTTATCAAGATATTTCCTATAATGGGTCTGACACTATTACTTTGACATACACAGGTGAGGTTGCCGATGTGGTTTATTTTCATCTGACTGAAACGGAATGGGAAAACTTTAGAAATGCTTCGCACGTTGAATTTTTAGGTATTCCAAAGTTAAAGGAACCGAGAAAAGTTAAAGTAAGTAATGGAACTGACGGTACATGGGATTTAGCATACATCATTATAAATGTTGATGGAGAAAATATTCATTTGGCAAATATTAAAAATGAAAATGGACAGAAACGTACTTCTATTAACGGCACGTGGATTAGCAGAAGCGAATCTGACGAAAAAGGTGAAGATGCTCAAAGAAAAAATAATCATTATGGCGTTACAAGTTTGTTATATAATTTTTATCAGGCAAAACAGCTTGTAATAGGAAACAACTTTCAGGGTACTCTATTTGCACCAAAAGCAAGTGTAACAGACGAGTATACATTAAACGGATCTAATAATCCGGATATTCGTGGACATTTGTCCGGCGCTCTTGTTGCAAAAAGTTTTAAGGGCGGCACGGAATTTGGCTACAGACCATTTTCAGGTCCTATAGACATACTTGATCTTTCACCTGATTATGCGGTTGAAATAGTTAAGAATGTTCAAGGATTCGGCGGCACTATGATGGAAATTGACGGAGCTACATTTGCCGTTCAGCAATGCGATGAAAAAGGAACACCTATTGAAGGTGCGGTGCAGTATGTAACTGCCGATGTGACAAATGCAGGATTCGGACAGCAAGTTGAGTATCTTGCTAAGGGACTTAAACCCGGAAAATATAAGATATATGAAACCGATTTTTCAAATCCTTGGTATCAGGGTTATAAAGTAAATAAGGACACATATTACAACGTTGAAATAACCGAGTCGGGAGAAACTTCCGTTCATGATGCTACATACTCAGAGACTGAGCAGGTTCCCGATGTATATACCATTGGAGTTGACGGCTTCACACAGGAGACGGCTGACTCAAAAGTTGAGATCAACGGTTTTGGAGGAATTCCACAGCAGTATCCGGCATATACTCCGGCTGAGGAAGCTCCGATCGAACATACCGTAACATTGGAATTTGAAAACGGATATAGCAGATTTGCTAATGTTCAGTATGCAAAATCTTCAGGTATCCCTTCCAATATTGTTATAAAAAAGCTTATTTTGGAATCAGATGCGGGGGATGTTAAAGAGTTTGATCTTGATGTAAATGTTCCTGAAAATGCAGATGGAGCAGTTATTGAACCGGCAATAGTAAAAACGGCTTTTGGTGAAAACGAACCGAATATTAAAAAGATCACGATAAAGTTTAGCGGCGACTTGCCGTCAGCAGATAACCCACTTAATATGTTCTGCCAAGACTGGACTTGGAGTGATCAAAATCATTACAAATTTACTATTTATTCCGGCATGGACGGCTTGACATCTGAAACATTACCGATCACAAAGTATTATAAGATATACTATCCTCAGGTTTCGGGTGACAAGATTGCAATTGCACTTCCCGGACAGCAAGCCGGAGCGTGGCAAATGAGCATTGAGGGAACAGAAGTAACACATTCTATCACAGTTCCCGTAAAATGCCCCGAAACGGTTACGATCAATGTATTTAACAATAAAGACTTTGGCGATACACCGGATGAAACGGTAACTTATAAAGTAGCAGATCAGATTAGTGGCGGCAACACTATTACTCTTACAAAAGAACTCAAAAATCAACTTGTTATTGTAAATAAGCCGAAAGGTGATGAGTCGGAGCCAACAATTATTTCAATTGACAAATTGCAGCTTGGCAGCGGTGAGGAAGTTGAGGGCGCAGTCATCACTATCAAGAGAACCGGCGAGAATGCAGAGCCTTTCGACAAGAACAGCATTACATGCGAGAACAATACTCTTGAATACGGTGATAATGATACTTCAATTACATTTGTATCCAAGAAGTCCAATACAGATGAGCATATCAAAACTATTATCAAGGGACTTCCCGACGGTACATACGAAATGACCGAGGAGATAAGTGGCGATAAATATGATGTAATTTCAGCATGGAAATTCGTTATCGAAAACGGCAAACTTTCATCGAGTGAGACTGTAGATGAAAAATCTTCGCATGTTGAATATAACGGCAATGACATTACGGTTTATAATAAGCCTAAAGAACCAACTCCGCCTGCCGAAGTCAAGGAAGTCAAGATAAGCAAGGTTGACAACGAGAGCAAATCGGTAGCAGGTGCAACTCTTAAACTTACAGGCGTTGACAAAGACGGCAAAGCGATAGCTTTTGACGCTAATGTCGGCAATGATGTAACCGTAGATGAAAAAGGAACGTCTATTACATGGGAATCCACTAACGAGCCTAAGGTTCTCAATCTCCCATATGGCAAGTATACTCTTACTGAGGAAAAAGCTCCTGACGGTTACGTTAAATCGGAAAAAACGCTTGAGTTTGAAGTAACGGGTGACGCTGGTTCATTACAGGAAACATCCGTTCCAAATGCGGATAAATATCCGAAAGCTTATACTATAGAAAATGTTCTTACAGATTACTGTGTATTCGTGGAGGGCGACCTTTGGAATACAGCGTACGGTGACTATCCTGATGGCAGTAAGACAGGTGCAAACCACATTGTTGGCGCAGTTGCAGTAGGCGGCGATGGATATTTAGGACCATTTGGCGATACACTTGAAGCTAACAGCTACATTAATCATCTGATAACAGGCGGTTATAACTGGGATCACAAGCCTTATCTGGCATATTACGGAACTAAGGCGGAAGACTTGATAATTGAACCTGAGGCTTGGAAACAAAATCCCGGATTTATTGACTTCACAGAAGCATTTAAGGCGTTATCCGCTCAGTCCTCTGAGATTGCAGCTGATGGCGTAACATATATTCCGGTTGATGAACAAGTCGGGGAATCAAATGTCAAGGAAAAGATTCTCAAACTGAATTTTGCGGATTATCCAAGCAAGAATATTGTTATTCCATATGATATGCTTGCTGAGATTTCTCAGGAAAATAATGCTGCATATGGTGAAGCTGATAACAACGGTCATTTGAAGAACAGCGTTAAGATTCTCATTGTCGATGAAAATAACGATCCCGTATCACTTATGAAGCAGGGCTACACTGTATCGTTTACAGGGGTTGGCGATAAAAAAGTTGGATTATTCTTCGGCGGAGAGGACTATAGAATTGATGTAAATAATGCCTTGCAGCATGATCTAATTGTTACGCTTTGGTATAATGATATTGAGAAATCATTTTATAATGAATTTAATCAGAGCGGCGGCGTTGGTGAAAATGATCTGAAAGGAATGAATACGATCTGGAATTTCCCGGACGCTACAGGAACACTTAATCCGGGTGCTTTAATCGGTCATTTTGTTTCACCAAAAGCAAATGTAGTGCAGTGGTCAGGAAATGCAAACGGCGGATTTATCTGTAAGGATATTTATTCATCAGGTGAGGTTCACTATTTCCCGTATTTTGGAACATTAACAAGTCCCAAGGAATTAGCTGTAGAGTTTGTAAACGAAAAGACAAAGATCACTGTTGACAAGCTCGAACTTACAGGAGATACGGAAATTCCTGACGCTAAGATAAAAATAACTCGTACAGACGGAACAGCATTAGACGAAAATGTTGTAAAGTCGGATAATGAAACGTTTGAAATCAACGGAAATAGTATTTCATTCACATCTAAGGCTGACGGCAAAACAACGATAGAGGGACTTCCTGTAGGCAAATATACTTTGACGGAAGAACAGGCACCTCAAGGCTATGACAGATTTACTTCAGAATGGGAATTTGAGATCAAAGAGAACGGCAGCATTTTTGTAGAAAATTCGACTGTGGAAGATGAAACAAAATCTCATGTTGACTTTGAGGGCAATAATATTGTCGTAAAAGATGCGAAAATCAAAGTTGAAAAGCCTACGCTCAAAATCAGCAAATGGGACGTAATGAACCAAGCAGAACTCCCCGGAGCAATTCTGAAAATCGAGACAACCGAAGATTTGACAGGCGTAACGGTTGACGGAAAAGCAGCCGATATTAAGACAGAGAATGGAAAGAACTACTTCACATTTGAATCGAAAGAATCAGTATCAGAAATTGCAAATCTTCCCGAAGGCGAATACAAGCTTATCGAGGACACAGAGCCGCTGGGCTACACAAAGGCAACCGAGATAACGTTCAAGGTAAACGCTAACGGTGAAATTACCGTACAGAACGCAGATGGCGAGTATGTTTCCGCAAAGGATAACAAGCTCACAGTCGAGGATAGCGTGATCACGGCAACTATCAGCAAGCAGGACATAGCAAACGGCAACGAGCTTCCCGGAGCAAAGCTGAAGATCAAATCGGTTGACGGAAAGAATCTTGAAAACGTAACAGCCACAAGGGACGGCAAGGAAGTCGAGCTTACATATAATGAGGCTGATAAGACTATCACCTTTACGTCAGGCGACAAGCCAACAGAACTTTCAATGCTCCCGATAGGTAAGTACGAGCTTACCGAAGTAACTCCTCCTACAGATTATGAGAGCATTACACAAATATGGAGTTTTGAAGTCAAAGATGACGGCAGCATTGATGCAAAACACCCGACTGAGGAAGAAAAAGCAGAATCTCATGTTGACTTTGAGGGCAATAATATTGTCGTAAATGATAAGAAAATCGTTAAAAAGCCTACGCTCAAAATCAGCAAATGGGACGTAACTA
>Ga0129308_1000476_pt1 | contig 58863 bp, 48 predicted proteins | sample L827metagenome_FD_94440 | JGI IMG/M metagenome (GOLD analysis project Ga0129308, IMG submission 94440) | Ring-tailed lemur group fecal microbial communities from Wisconsin, USA - L827 metagenome | ecosystem: Host-associated > Mammals > Digestive system > Large intestine > Fecal | place: USA...
GCTTAAATTGTTTGGTGTGATGGTTTTTCTTGCGTGACATAATGAGACCCTCCTAAATGTTATTATAACAAGGGTTGCAAGGAATGTCTCATTTTAAATTGTGCTAATTAGATGCTAACACTATATAAGATAAATAATAGTGTAGATGTTATAAAGATAAAAGTGATAAATGAAGAAGCTGTAGAAGCGTTAAAACAGATAGTTGACCGCTTAATTTATAAAGAAAAGGCTGATAAAGTAATTATTGATTTAAGAGATAATATAGGTGGAATGACAGATTCTTTATATGAAATATGTGAATTGTTTATTTCAGAGAAGGAAGTATTTAAAAAGGTTCGGAAAAATAAAACCTTAAGATATATAACAAAAAAATTAAGCAGGACATTTGAGAAAATCGTTGTATTAGTAAATGAAAAGACAATGTCTTCTGCAGAAATAATGGCTGCTGCATTTCAGGATAATGGAAAAATTATTATAGGAAAAAGAACATATGGGAAGGGATTAGCGCAAAAAGCGTATAAAACCTTTGACGGTGGATATATATCAATAACTACAGAAGAGTATTTAAGAGTACATGGCGATAAAATTCAAGGTAAAGGAATTACTCCTGATATTATTATAGAGAATGAAAATGAGATACTGGAAACGGCTTATAATTTTATAGAGGGAAAGAAATGTGAAAAAGAATATTAAGTTATGGAGCATTTTTTTTATAAGTATTTTTCTTATCATGTTATATTGCGTTTTGATTCCTAAAAAGGATGCTGTATTCTATAAATATTATACTTATGAGATATGTTTTATTATATATATTATAATAATTATTTTTGCTATAAAAAATACAGAACTAGAAAAATTTAATAGGAAAAAGTGGATATCAGCAATTGTTCTTGGGATATTAGGCTCTATGGCGGCTCCTAATTGGTTAGGAGTTTTATCTGGTATCTGTACTTTTTTTTCTTATTTGTATTGCATAAGTAAGAATGATATTTTTGAAATAAATACTCAACTGATAAGAGAAAAAAATAAAGAATATATTTTAGATGATTTCAAAATTATTTGTATAGGATTTGTGATTTACTTTATTATTTTATGGATTACAACATTATTAAGTGAAAACGGTAAAATAGGATTAAAAAACTTTGGTTCGTCTGTAGGAGCAGGCGTTTCGGAGGAAATTATTTTTAGATGGTTTATTTTAACTTTTATGAGGCAAATGAATAAAGGACAGGAGATTGGTAGCATTTTGTATTATAGTATGGTTTTGGTACCTTTTTCTGTACTGCATGTAGTTGATATGCTGGTTTTACAAGGAATCAATTATAATATTATATTTAATATTATAAATCTATCTATTTTTGTTTTGCCACTTGCAGTTTTAGTAAAAAAAAGGGATGTATTTACGGCAATAGTATTGCATTTTGTATTTGATTTTATAAGAATAGTTTGAAGAAAGTGTTTATTGTATTGGAATGAAACAACTTTTAAATTTTGGATTTCAGTATATAAAGAAAAAGTGGTATTTTCTGTATTTAGTAATATATTGTGGTTCCAGTATTTTCATGATAGCCAGAACATGGATATTGGGAAATATTATTGATGCAATTACGAAGGGGAATCAACATGAATTGTTGAGAATGGTATTTTACTTTTCTATAATGTTGCTCTTAATAAAAATTTTATCATTGTTTTTAAATAGAATTTATTTATACATTGAAACAGATGCGGCTTATATTTTAAATATAGAAATCATAAATAAGCTGTATAAAGTTTCATATACCAATATTTGCAAGGAAGACCCAGTTGTAATAAATCAGAAAATTAATAATGATTGTAACTTAATTATAGGTTTTTGTATTTCTTTTTTTAGAGATGTGATTAGTAATATAGCTAATTTATTATTGATAAGTGTAATTATTATATGTTATATGCCTGCATTAGGAATAGTTTTGTTTATTTTAGTTTGTTTATATATTATCATTTATCTTTTTTCAAAGAGAAAAATTTATAAAGCAAGCTATGAAGTAAAAGAGAAACAAACAAAATTTTTTGCTGGGTTATGCAGTATTATAACTGGAATAAAATCAATAAGAAATAATGGATTTGCAGAAAAAGTTTTTGGTAAACAGAACCATTTATTTGATGAGTATTATAGGGTGTTAATGGACAGGCAGAATATTTTAAATATATATAATTTTGCCAGTAGCAATATTTCCTTAGTTGCACAAGTATATTTACTTTTGTATGGAGGAATACAAGTTATAAAAGAAAACTTGAGCATAGGTTTTTTAACGGCTGCTATTACATATTTTTCAAATATTATTCAATCTGCAAACTTTTTTTTAAATTTAGGAGAAAAATTTCAGGAGACATTAGCAAGTTATAACCGACTTCTTCCATATTTAACAATGAAAGAAATTCAATATGGAAAAAAGAGATTGCAGAAAATCCAAAGCATAAAATTTCAGGATGTGAAGTTTAAATATCCTGGAGAAAAATATTTATTTTGTTTTAATGAAAGATTTGAAACCGGAAATATTTATTGGATAGAAGGAAAAAATGGAATTGGAAAGACAACTCTTATAAATCTTCTCATGGGATTATTTGGTACAGAATATAATGGAGTTATTAAAATTAATGATGTGGATATAAAAGAGTTAGATTATAGATATATGGTAGAGAGTAAAATTTCGATTGTAGAACAAAATCCATATCTATTATTAGATTCGATAAAAAATAATATTTACTGTAAAGAACAAAATATTATTAATGAACAAGTATTTTCTGAATTAATTGATAAATTTAAAATGAGAGATATTATATTAAGAGAAAACAGATATCTTGATAATTATGAATATGCAAATTTGTCAGATGGTGAAAAACAAAAAATAGTAATATTAAGAATGCTACTTTCTGATTCGGATGTATGGATTTTAGATGAACCAACATCTTCTCTGGATAAAGAAAGTAAGAATATTTTATATCAGGAATTAAAGAAAAGAAAAGAGAAGCGTATAATAATATTAATTACACATGAGAAACCTCAAATATATGATAAAATCATACCAATAGGAGAATACAAGGTTGAATAGCATGTTTTAAGGCGGTTGTAAAATAAAAGATTTTACAGCTGCCTTTTTATGTGCCTCATTTTCCACCATTTCCATCATCAATTTCTCATTGATACACCTCCACATACAATGTTTAAAAAATAATTCCAAAATAATGTAAAATAATATTGACAACACTATATTATATAATATATAGTATTGATAAAGAAATAATATTAAAAGAAAAGTAATATTATAAAAATAAGAGAAAGAGGGGATATCTGTATGGTATTTAATACAGGAGCCGCATTGTTAGATGCGATTGTCCTGGCGGTTGTGTCGAAGGAAGAAGAGGGTACCTATGGATACAAGATAACCCAGGATGTGCGGAGAGCCATCGAGGTGTCAGAGTCCACGCTTTATCCCGTGCTGAGGAGGCTTCAGAAAGACGGAAACCTGATTGTCTACGATATGGAGTGCGGCGGCAGGAACCGGCGTTACTACAAGATAACGGACGCAGGCAGGGAGAAGCTGACAGAGTACCGCAGGGAATGGGAGGATTATTCCTCCAAAATATCCATGCTGTTTGCAGAAGAAAAGTGTGAAAAATACTTCTAGCTGCTCGCAGCAGGGGCTGCTTCGCAGAGAAGTACTAAGTTTCACACAGGAAGAATGAGAAAAATGGCAGAAGTGAATTGGGAAAGACGAAAAATCCCGGCAGCAGGGTTGGGAGACATTGAAAAAATATTCCGGCAGGAATGGGAAGGAATTGGTTGAGCAGATGAATAAAGAAGAATTTTTAAGACAGTTAGAACAGCTTCTATCCGGCATATCGGAAGAAGAAAAAGCGGACGCTCTCAGTTATTACCGCAGTTATTTTGAAGATGCGGGGGAGGAAAATGAGGACGCCATAGTGGCAGAATTGGAATCGCCGAAAAAGGTGGCGGACAGTATCCGCAAAAACTTAGGGTTAGAGGGCAACGGCAGTTATTATAACAGCAGGGCAAACCGTGATGAGGAATACTACCGTAATGTCAATCATACGATACAGAATTTGCAGGGACAGCAGAAAGAAAGCAAGAGCGGCTGGTCGGCGCTTACGATTACAGTACTGATACTGACAAGCCCCATCTGGCTTGTGGTACTGTTGGCACTTATCTGCGTGCTGTTTACGGTAGTGGCAGTGCTGTTAAGTGTTGCCATCGCAGTGGTGGCAGTTATGGCGGCGTTTGTTATGGTAGGCTTTGCAATGGTCGGCGGAGGTTTTGCCGCACTTTTTGCAGGAGCGCCTGTGGCAGCTATCAGTCTGATAGGCCCAGGACTTATTATGCTGGCGCTGGGATTGTTGCTGATAGTGCTGACTGTGTGGCTTATCGGCGGATTTCTGCCCTGGGCGTTTAAGGGAATTGCAAAATTGTGCAGGAAAGCCTTTGAAAAGAGAAAGGAGTATGCGTTATGAAAAAATTTACGAAAATCAGTCTGATTGTAGTAGCGGTACTTGCGGTACTTGGGATACTGCTCTGTGGGATTGCTTCCCTGCTGGGCGGAGGAAGCGGTATATGGAAAAATGGGGAGCTGGTGTACGGCAACTGGCATGTGGGAAATCATGGCATTTATTATCAGGGAGAAAACGACGGCACCTTTGGCATTCATCACGGACTGGAGGATAGTGATGCGGAATTAGCTTCGCTGCCGGAGGCTCACGTGTCAAAGCAGGATATTTCCCTGGCGGAGGTAAAGAATATCAAATTAAATATAGATGCGGCGGAATTACAGGTAGAAGCTGTCTCGGATTCGGAAACTATCGAAGTGGAATTACTGAGGGGAAAGGAGAGCTATTACAGCTGTTTTCTGGATGGTACGACTTTAACGGTAAGCTATGACAACGAGAGCCATCATTATTATAACAACAGTCCAAGGATTGCGGTTGCCATTCCCAAAGGGGCTTCCTTTGATACGGTTACTATCAATACCGGAGCAATGGCGGGAGAGGTTTCTTTTGATGAGATTTCCTGCGAAAATATGGAGATTAATGTGGGAGCGGGAGATTTTAAGGCGGATAAATTGACGGTGACGGAGAAATTAGTGGCGGTCATCGGAGCCGGAAATGTTGAGATAGAGGACGGCGAGTACCGGGATGTGAAATTAGAATGCGGTGTGGGAAATCTTATTTTCACAGGTAAGGTCACAGGCGATATTACAGGGCATTGCGGTATGGGAGAGATGGAGCTTGAGCTGGAAGGAAAAGAGACGGACTACAATTACAATGTTTCCTGCGGCTTAGGACAGGTAGAGGTCAATGGAACAACCTACTCTAATATATCCGGAACGAAAAAGACAAAAAATGACGGAGCAGTGGGAACGATTGATTTAGACTGCGGTATGGGCAGCATTGTCGTGGATTTTCAATAAATAAGGCTGGATGAAAACAGAAACGTGGCTGCTGCAAAATGAATTCATTTTGCAGCAGCCACGTTCGTTTTTATTTTAGAATCCATTCCCGGATATCATTGATTTTCATTAAGATAGGCAGCAGCAGAATGCTGATGATGATACCGGCAACGCCCTGTACGATATTAAAGGGAATACCGGTGGCGGAAGAAGCGATTCCTCCGGCGAGTGCGGCGGAAGTAAGACCTCCGTTTGCGAATGCGGCAAGGACGGCTTCATATAAGAAGTAACCGATAACCATAATCGCTTCGCCGATGACACCGCCGATAAGGATGGCTGCGTAGCGGCTTTTATCGGATTTGATGATGCGCTGTAAGCGGTGGAACAAAAGCCCTGCCACACAGGCAGTCAGCGCCTTTATGATGAAGGTAGCCGGAGCCCAGGAGGCATAGCCGGAAAAGAGGTCGGACAGCATAGAGCCGATTCCGGCTGCCAAAGCTCCCATCCAGGGACCTAAGATAACGCCGCATAAAAGCACGAAGCCGTCTCCTAAGTGGATGTAACCCATGGTGGGGGTCGGTACTTTAATAATCATGGTTGCAACGCAGGTCATAGCGGCAAGTAAAGCGGCGATGACGAGCTTTTTCAGATTTTCGTTTCTCATGGAACAATACCATACCTTTCTTTTGTTTTAAAAAACCTTATTGTAAATAAACCTGACAGAGATTATAGCAGAAATTGGTTTGATAAAAACAGCCAGTTAAGTGAAAATTAAGCAGTCCAGTTACAAGCCTCTTTTAAAAGTATTAGATTCATGATAAAATCAATTTTGAAATTTAAAAAACGAAACGGAGGAATTATGAATAAGACAATTCGGATAGTGCTCTATGTACTGTCGATACTGACGGTGGCAGGCGTTATTGCCGCGTTTATATTTTCTGGGGGAAATCATACTGCGGAAACAGGTGGAAATGCAGCTTCCCTGGAAGATACCAATGCACTCCAGTCCGGACGGATGGATGACAATACGGCTTCCGGTGACGAGAAAAGCGGCATGTCCGGCACAAACACTGGCAATGTTGGAAACGACGGCGCAGATCTAGGTGGCAGTAATACAGAAAATAGTGCCGCTGTTGACGATAGTAATGCAGAAACTGATGGTGGTACAGAAACCGATGGCGATACAGAAAACAGTGGTACAACTGCCGACAGAGGTGTTTTGGAAAACAGCGGCAGTACAGAAACCACGTCAGACACAGGCGGCGACACCACCCTGATTTTTACCGGCGACGTACTCTTTGCCAACGCCTTCCAAACAGGCTATGATGCCAGGGGAATTACGGGGGTGCTCTCGGAGGAGCTGTTACAGGAGCTGAATGACGCCGACATTCTGATGATAAACAATGAGTTCCCCTTCAGCGACAGAGGCGAGGCGATGGCGGACAAGCAGTTTGTGTTCCGGTGCAGCCCCTCCTATGGAAAAGCATTGACGGAGATGGGCGTGGACATCGTATCTCTTGCCAACAACCATACCTTAGATTATGGAAAAGACGCCCTGCGGGACACCTTCACCACCTTAGATGAGGCTGGAATTCTGTACGGAGGCGCCGGGGACACCGTAGAGCGGGCGCAGGAAATACAGGTCATGGAGGTAAACGGAAAGAAATTCGGATTTATCGCAGTCTCCCGTGTGATTCCCACGGCGGACTGGAAGGTGGAAAATTCGGCGCCGGGGCTTTTTTCCTGTTATGATGAGACGAGGCTGTTGGAATTGATACAGGAGGGAAAAAAGCAGTGCGATTTTCTCACGGTTTTTCCCCACTGGGGCACAGAATACAGTGAAAATCCCGATGAAAACCAGCTTCGGATTGCAGAAAAGTGTATGGAGGCGGGAGCGGATTTGATTGTGGGGGCCCATACCCATTGCCTGCAGGGGGTAGAATATTTTAATGGCAAGCCTGTTTTTTACAGCCTTGGAAATTTTATTTTCGGGCAGAGCATTGAGCGTTCGGCAGCGGTGGAGGTGACGGTGAAGGCGGACGGAACCGCAGCTTACCGACTGATACCTGTCTATGCCGCAGGCGGTGTGACGCAGCAAATGGACGAAACGTCAGCGGGAAACCTTTACGCTTATATGCAGAAGATTTCCGTCAATGCGGCGGTAGATTCTGAGGGAAATGTGACAGAAATAGAATAAAGGCTATGCCCGGAATGCAGAAAAATACAAAAAGAAAAGGAAACGAGAAAATGAAAGAAAAATTAATGAAGTTACCCAAATGGCTGGTGGCAGTGCTTGGCTTGGTGTTAGTGGCGCTGTTCCTTTTGATTATGAATGGCGGCGGAGCCGTGGCAGCACTGGTGCCGGCATTCCGGAGAGGATATACCATGCAGTGTATTGCAGAAATTGTGGCGGCAGTTTACACCCTTGCCATGCTGTTCCTCTTTGGCTACGGCAGGGCGCTGAAGGAGACTGGCGTAGGCTTTGTAAAAGGCTTTTATGTGGGCGGCTTTATGACAGGTTACTGTTTTTTTGCAGCGGTAGCTATGTTTTATGTCCAGCGCATGTCCGGGGAGATGCAGGTGCAGTCCTTTGGAATGATTTTGATTTATATTCTCACCATGTTCCTGGTGGGCTTAAATGAGGAAGTGATTGTCCGGGGCGTGGTGCTGAACCTGCTGCTGGACCGTTTCAGCAATACAAGAAAAGGCGTCCTTGGGGCGGTTCTTATCAGCAGCCTGATTTTCGGCTGCGCCCATATTCCGAATGTATTTTCCGGCGTGCCTCTTTCTAGCGCACTGATTCAGTCTGTGCAGGCGACGCTGTTAGGCGTGCTGTTTGCGGCAATTTATCTAAGAAGTGGAAATCTCTGGATTTGCATTATCCTCCATGCGGCAACCGATTTTGCGGGGCTGATGGCGAGCGGTATTTTCGGAAACGGAGAAATGACGGATATGATTGGAAATCTCTCCCTGATAAATTTGGTGGTGACCGTGCCGTTATTCTTAGTTCCCTGCCTGGTGCTGCTGCGGAAAAGCAAATTAGAGGAAATCGCCTGCAGAAGAAGAGGGGAAAATGTGGTTCCTACCGTGCAGGAGGCGGAAAATACCGCTACGGTTTCCCTGGTGTTAGGGGTTCTTTCCATTGTTATGGGCTGCTCCGGCTATACGTTGGGAATCGGAGTGGCAGGTCTTTTGGGCGCTATTGTATCCAAAAGAATGAAACCGCAGGAAAACGGCGTTGCCACAGCGGGAATGGTGGTTGCCATTGTGGGAATTGTGTTCTCGCTGCTTGGAATAGTGTTTATGATGGTAATGCTGCCGATGATGGGAGATATGCAGAATATGGAGAATTTCTTATAAAGACGAATTGGCTGAGAGCGGGGGTGTAAAAAAACTCTCACGAAAGAAAAGCGGGGCGGTGTGTGAAACACCGCCCCGTAAATTTGTGGAAAAAATCACAGAGTGTATTCGGTATTGTGTGTGTAAAACAGAATGCGCCAAAGTAAAAACTGTGTAAAAGAAGAATGTAAATTGTGTAAAAAATATGCAAAATAATCTGAATTGATTGACAATTTAAAGGCAAATGCTATAATGAGGCTGTAAAAAATACATTTAACCGAATCAATGAAGGAGAATGGCTTATGAAAAGCAAATGGAGAACACGACTTTTTGCAGGAACTTTAGCGGCTGCCATGTTTGCCTCCGGCACCGTAAATGTGATGGCAGGCGATTACACCGCAGCGCCGGACGGAAAGACCGAGGCGGAAAAACTGGCTGCGGACATGGGCGTATCCGCTTTGTGGGAGACATGGAAAAGTGAGTGGAACAGCGGCGTAAAGACGGATTGGACACAGATTTCCCTGACGCCGGGCAGCGATGAGGGACAGCTGAATTTTGCATGGTATTCCAAGCAGGGAGGGACAGCAGACGCCGTCAGTGAGACGCAGGATGAAGTCAGCCTTGAGATGGAGAGCATTGTCATGGAGGCTTCCCCGGAGCTGGCGGGAAGCGCAGTTCCAAAGCTGATTATCGGCGAAGGCAGAAGTATGCGGGGAGCGAAGGTATATACCGCAGAGCAGACCGAGGTGGCTGGGGAAACGGACGCTGACGGCAATGTCTATTACTCCAATAAAGTGACAGCCACAGGCTTAACTGCCGGAAAAACTTATTTTTACAGCTATGAGACAGAAAACGGCAGCTATACGGAACCGGCGGAATATACGGCAAAGGCGGCGGACAGCTTCAGCTTTGTTTTCGTGGGGGACCCGCAGATTGGCTCTTCTAATGAGCTGAAGGGAACGGACACGGAGGAATTTTACAATGCGCAGTCCGAGGCGGTGTGCAGCGATTCCTTCAACTGGGAAATGACCTTAAATGCCGCCATGGACAAGTCAGGAAACCAGGCAGCCTTTGTGGTATCCGCCGGAGACCAGATTCAGACCACTAAAAAGAAAGCGCCGAATCAAAATCCGGCAAACAGTGAGATTGAATATGCCGGATATTTAAGCCCGGAGATTTTAAAATCCCTTCCGGTGGCGACTACGGTGGGAAACCATGACGCGGACAATGCCAACTATACCTACCATTTTAATACGCCAAACGCCAGTGAGCTGGGCTCTAACGGCATTGTGGGCGGCGATTACTGGTTCACCTACGGCTCCGTGCTTTTTATGATGTTAAACACCCAGGACACCAACGTGGCGGAGCACAAATCCTTTATCGAGCAGGCGGTTGCGGCAAACCCGGACTGCAAATGGAGGGTGGTAACGCTCCATCAGGATATTTACGGCTCTGCAGAGCACTCCAACGAGCCGGAAATCACCAATCTCCGCTATGAACTGACCCCTTATTTTGAGGCGAATGATGTGGATGTGGTGCTGACCGGACATGACCACGCTTACTCTCGTTCTAAAGTGCTCTTAGGAGGTACGCCGTCAGAACTGGCAAAAACCTATACCGACGACGAATTTGACGGGCAGTTAGAGAAGGATATGGATACAAAGGGAGATGAGGACACCACCCGCTTTACCGCTCCCGGAAATATTGACAGCGCCACCACAGACGAGGCGGAGCAGAAATATTTAAACTATCTGAACGATATCATGGACGCTGCAGCGGTGGAGGCAGTCACCACCAAAAGCGATGCGGTAATCAATCCGGAGGGCATTCTTTATATGACGGCAAACTCTTCCTCCGGAAGTAAGTACTACGATTTAGTGCCCCGTATGCAGACCTATATAGCAAACCGTTGGCAGGAGGATGTTCCGACCTATTCCATCGTGGAAGTGACGGATGAAACCTTTACCATTAACACCTACCGCACAGATACCAATGAGAAAATTGACGAAACCTTTACTATTGCAAAGGTAACAGTAGATAAGTCAGGGCTACAGGCGTTGGTGGACGATGGAAATAACAATATTGTCCCGGCGAAGGATGAGTATACGGCGGAAAGCTACAGCGTATTTGAGCAGGCAATGAGCGGCGCACAGGCTGTTTTAAATGACACCAAAGCTATTTCCTCCGAGGTGGAGGCGGCAATCCTGGCGCTGACCAATGCAAAAGCGTCTCTGGTGAAAAAAGAAACCACACAGCAGATTGCTGACATCAGCGCAGCCACGGTAAAGAAAATCGGCAATAAGACCTATACCGGAAAAGCAATCAAGCCTTCTGTTACCGTCACCTTAAACGGCGCGGCATTAAAGAACGGAACCGATTATTCCGTCAAATATTCCGACAATAAATACACCGGAACGGCAACCGTTACCATCACCGGAAAAGGAAATTATACGGGAACCAAAAAGGTAACCTTTCACATTGTACCGAAGAAGGTGACAGTAAAATCCGTAAAGGCAGGAAGCAAAACTGCGAAAGTAACCTTTGCCAAGGCGGCAGGAAAAGTCACAGGCTATGAAATCAAATATGCCACAGACAGCAAGTACAAAAAGGCAAAGACGAAAACCACCACGAAAACGACAGAGGTATTGAAATCCCTGAAATCAGGAAAAACCTACTATGTAAAGGTGCGTGCTTACAAGAAGGTTTCCGGCGGGAAAATTTACGGCGCATACAGTAAAACAGTGAAGGTGAAAGTAAAATAAGATGAAGAGGAAAATCATCAAAGGAGGGTGTCTGGCGTTTGCCGGCATCCTCTTTCTTCTGTTTCTGTTGTGTTTTCAGGGAACCGAAAAGACAACGCTGCTGGAAACAGAGGGGCGGAATTTTGAAAAGGCAGAAGTAACGGAAATTTTACAGGACAATGTGACGGAGAGCGGTAATATTATCGGAAACCAGACCGTTGTGCTAAAGCTGCTCTCCGGGGCGCACAAAGGAGAACTGGTTCAGGCGAACAGCTCTTCGGGCTATCTGTTCGGCGCCCATTGCGAGGTGGGAATGAAAGTGGCAGCCATCGTAAGCGAATCCGGCGACGAGATTGTGGCAAGCGTCTATACCTACAACAGAGAACCGGCGGTCTGGCTGATGGTGGGGGTTTTTGTGCTGGCGATTCTTGTGATTGGAGGGAAAAAGGGGGTTGCCTCCGTGGCAAGCCTGGGCTTTACCATGGTGTGTATCTTTTTCCTCTTTCTTCCCATGATTTACCGCGGCGTCTCCCCGGTGCTTGCGGCGGTGCTCGTGGTGGTGGTTACAACGGTTGTCACCATGTTTTTCATTGACGGTTTTTCAAAAAAGTCCATGGCGGCAATGGCGGGCACCGTGGCAGGCGTGGCGGTAGCCGGGATTTTTGCCTGGGTCTTTGGAAAGGCGGCGCATATCAGCGGCTATAACGTCAGCGACATCGAAAACCTTATCTATGTGGAGGGAATGACGGACATTAAAATAGGAGAGCTTTTGTTTGCCGGAATTCTGATTGCCGCTTTGGGGGCGGTGATGGATGTGGGAATGTCCATTGCCTCCACTGTAAATGAGCTGAAAGAAAAAAAGCCGGAAATGAAGGCGAAGGAGCTGTTCATTTCCGGGATGACCGTGGGAAAGGATATGATGGGAACCATGTCTAACACGCTGATACTTGCCTTTACCGGCGGCTCCATCAACACTCTTGTGTTTATTTATGCCTACGATTACCAGTACCGGCAGATAATCAACATGTATTCCGTGGGAATTGAGTTAATGCAGGGGCTTTCCGCCAGCATGGGGGTGATTCTCACGGTGCCGCTGACTTCTCTGATAAGCGCCTGGCTTCTTGGAGGGAGAAAAAACGGGTAGCCGCCTGATTTTGGGAAGGGATAAGATAAATTTTGAATTTTTTGGGGAAAATGAGGTAAAATTAGTTTACATTTGAGCTAAAAAAGTTTATAATTTGATAGAAAGAAATCAGAACGCCTTTTTATACATAAGAAAGGCGTTAGGGGAAAAAGTTCCCGACCATATCAGGAAAAGTAAAGGAGAAGAACACATGAGTTATATGGACGTCTACAAACAGTGGTGCACTGACAGTTATTTTGACGCAGACACAAAAGCAGAATTAGAGGCAATCAAAGAGGATACAGCAGAAATTGAGGACCGTTTTTACAGACAGTTAGAGTTTGGAACCGGAGGACTCCGCGGCGTAATCGGAGCAGGAACCAACCGCATGAATATCTATACCGTACGCCAGGCAACCCAGGGACTTGCCAACTACATCATTTCCCAGGGGGGACAGGAAAAAGGCGTGGCAATCGCCCATGATTCCAGAATTATGTCGCCGGAATTTGCCACAGAGGCGGCATTGTGCTTAAATGCCAACGGCATCAAAACCTATGTGTTTGACAGCCTCCGCCCGACGCCGGAGCTTTCCTTTGCCGTAAGGGAGTTAGGCTGTATTTCCGGTATCGTCATTACCGCCAGCCACAATCCGAGAGAGTACAACGGCTACAAGGTATACTGGGAGGACGGCGCGCAGATTACCCCTCCTCACGACAAAAATATTTTAGCTGAGGTGGCAAAGGTAACCTCCTTTACCCAGGTAAAGACCATGGATAAGGAAGAAGCAGAAAAAGCAGGACTTTACCATGTCATCGGCGCCGAGATGGACGACCGTTATATGGAAGAGTTAAAGAAACAGTCCATCCACCCGGAAATCATCAAAGAGATGGCAAAGGATATCAAGATTGTCTACACTCCGCTGCACGGAACAGGAAATCTTCCGGTGCGCCGTGTGTTAAAGGAGTTAGGCTTTGAAAATGTATATGTGGTAAAAGAGCAGGAGCTGCCGGATGGCAATTTCCCGACGGTTGCTTACCCGAACCCGGAGTCACCGAAGGCTTTCGAGCTGGCATTAAAGCTGGCGAAGGAAGTGGACGCGGATATCGTGCTTGCCACCGACCCGGACGCAGACCGTCTCGGCGTGTACTGTAAAGATACAAAGACAGGGGAATACGTCACCTTCACCGGAAATATGTCCGGTATGCTGATTGCAGAATATATCTTAAGAGAGAAAACCGCCATGGGAACCATGCCGGAAAACCCGGCGCTGGTGGAGACGATTGTTACCACCGACATGGCAAAAGCCATCGCAAAGGCTTACGGCGTGAAATTAATCGAGGTTCTCACCGGATTTAAGTATATCGGCGAGCAGATTAAATTCTTTGAGGAGCAGAATACCTACCATTATGTATTCGGTTTAGAGGAAAGCTACGGCTGTCTGGCAGGAACCTATGCGAGAGACAAGGACGCCTGCGTGGCAGTGATGATGCTCTGCGAGGTGGCTTCCTGGTGCAAAAAGAACGGCAAAACCCTGTGGGACGCTATGCTGGATATGTATGAGAAATACGGCTACTACAGAGAGGGCTTAGAGACAAAGACCTTAAAGGGAATCGACGGCGCAGCCCAGATTCAGGAGCTGATGAGCAATTCCAGAAGCAACCCTCCGAAAAAATTAGGCGGCTTTGACGTGCTGGCAGTGAGAGATTACAAAGAGGACACCAGAAAAGATATGGCAACGGGGGCAGTGGAAAAAACAGGGCTTCCCACCTCTAACGTTTTATATTACGAGCTTTCCGACAACGCATGGTGCTGTGTGCGTCCTTCCGGTACAGAGCCGAAAATCAAATATTATTTCGGAGTAAAGGGAAATTCCTTAGAGGACGCAGAGCAGAAATTAGCGGCGTTAAAGGAAGATTTGCTGAAATAAGACGGAGATAGAGCCGGAAAAGAAAGAGAAAAGGCGGAGTGGGGTTCTGCCGGAAAATGTAGAGTGAAAAGGAGAAGAGAAATGGCGGCGATTACTTATTACGAGAATGAGCGGATTTTTAAACTGGATACGCCAAATTCCAGCTATGTCATCGGCATTGTGGATGAAGAAAATTTTGTGGGACACATTTATTATGGAAGAAAGCTGAGGGACCACCGCGTGGGGCATCTTCTTCGGACAGAGGAAAATCCCTTTGTCCCCTCCCGAAATAACCGGGACAGAACTTCTTTTCTGGATTCTTTTCCCATGGAATATCCGGGAAACGGCGTCGGCGATTACCGCAGAAGCAGCATTGCGGTAAAGACCATGGGCGGGCATACGGCGGTATCGCTGCAGTATGTCTCCCATAAGATTTATCCGGGAAAACCTGCCCTTGCCGGACTTCCGGCAACCTTCGGTGACGAAAATGCCTGCGAAACCTTAGAGCTTCTCTGCGAGGATAAGGTGCTGGGGCTTCAGGTGATTTTGCTGTACACAGCATTTCAGGATGTGGACGTGATTACAAGAAGTGTGAAAATCGTAAATCAGGGAGAACCGCTGTATCTGACCAAAGCGCTTTCCGTGAATCTGGATATGGACAATCAGGAGTTTGAACTTCTGACCCTCCACGGCTCCTGGGCGAGAGAACGCATGATGCAGTGGCGCAAGGTAGGGAAGGGCTTCTGCGGGTTAGAATCCGTCCGCGGGGAAACCTCCCACCAGAGCCACCCGTTTTTAGCGCTGAAAGCCGGGGATGCCACCGGAAGCCACGGGGATGTTTACGGCATGCACTTTATCTATTCCGGCAACTTCATTGCACAGGTGGAATTAGACCAGCATGAGATGCTCCGGGCGTCCATGGGAATCCATCCGGACAATTTCAGCTGGAAATTAGAGACGGGAGAAGCTTTTCAGACCCCGGAGGCGGTGCTTGTGTATACGGCGGAGGGCATGGACGGCATGACCCATCAGTTCCATGAGCTTTACCGCAATCACTTAATCCGCAGTGAGTATAAAGATAAAAAACGCCCGATTTTAATTAATAACTGGGAAGCTACTTACTTTGATTTTAATACGGAAAAACTGCTTTCCATTGCAAAAGAGGCTTCCAAACTCGGCATTGAGATGCTGGTGATGGACGACGGCTGGTTTGGCCACCGTAACGACGACAATACCAGCTTAGGCGACTGGTTTGTCAACGAAAATAAAATCCAGGGCGGCTTAAAATACCTGGTGGACGAGGTTAATAAGCTTGGCATGAAGTTTGGTATCTGGTTTGAGCCGGAAATGATATCGCCGGATTCCGAACTTTATAAAGCCCACCCGGACTGGGCGATTCAGATACCGGGACGCACGCCGTCTCTCTGCAGAAACCAGTATGTGCTGGATTTGACCAGAAAAGAGGTGCGGGACTACGCCTATGAGTGCGTGGCGGAGATTCTGCGCAGCGCCAATATCGAGTATGTAAAGTGGGATATGAACCGTCAGCTTTCCGACATCGGAGGCGCAGAGCTTCCGGCGGACCGGCAGGGCGAGATATACCACCGCTATGTCTTAGGGCTTTATGAAATGCAGGAGCGCCTTATCACGGAGTTCCCGCATCTGCTGTTGGAGAACTGCTCCGGCGGAGGTGCAAGGTTTGACCCCGGAATGCTCTATTACAGCCCGCAGATTTGGTGCTCTGATGATACTGACGCCATCGAGCGGTTAAAAATTCAGGAGGGAACAGCTTTAATTTACCCTCTTTCTACCATAGGCGCCCATGTTTCCGACTGCCCGAACCACACCGTCGGCAGGGTGACCCCCTTTGAGACGAGAGGTCATGTGGCTTTGGCAGGCACCTTTGGCTATGAGCTTGATATCACAAAGATACCGGAAGAGAACCGGAACATGATACCGGAGCAGGTGGCAATGTACCACAAATACAACGATTTGGTTCGGGAAGGGGATTATTACCGCATTGCCTCCTATCAGGAAAACCACGATTTCGATTGTTACGAGGTGGTTTCTAAGGATAAGGAGGAGGCGTTAGTGACCTTTGTCCAGGTGTTGAACCGCCCGAACTGCCGCAGCAGACGGATTTGCTTAAAGGGGCTTGACCCGGAGAAAAATTACCGCATTGAGGGAGAAGACCAAGTTTATGCCGGAGATACCCTGCTCTATGCCGGAATTCAGATAGAAAACCCCTGGGGTGATTTCCAGTCGAAATTACTTCATTTCATCTCCTGCTAGAATGCAGGTGAAAAGAAGGAAAATTATGGAAAACCTCCGGTTGACAAAAAACGAAAAGAAAATTAAAATAAATTTAGGTAAAAATGAAGTAATTTAAGGTAAGGGGAGTAAGAAAATGGCAAAGGCAGTAAAACTTGCGGATATTGCAGCGCAGTTAGGCGTCAGTACCGTGACCGTGTCAAAAGCGCTTTCCGGTCAAAAAGGCGTCAGTGAGGCGATGCGTGAAAAAATAAAAGAGCTGGCGGATGAAATGGGCTATAAACAGCCCTCCGCCATCAGGCGGGAAAAAGTACAGAAGAGCTATAACATCGGCGTGCTGGTTTCGGAGAAATATTTAGGCGAGTACGATTCCTTTTACTGGAAGATGTATCAGAGCGTGTCCACCAAGGCGGTGCAGAAGGAATGTTTTACTCTTTTGGAGATAATCTCTCTGGAAAATGAGGCAAAACAGACGCTTCCGAAGATGGTGTTAGAGGAAAGAGTGGATGGGCTGATTATCGTGGGAAGGCTGGGGACAGAATACCTTGCGGCGCTGCATAAGGGCACGTCGATTCCCATGGTTTATCTGGATTTCTATGATGAACGGCAGATGAATGATTCGGTGATTTCCAACAGCTATTACGGCTCCTATATGCTGACAAACTATCTGTTTGATATGGGGCATGAGAATATCGCTTATGTGGGAAGCCTGCTCTGTTCCACCAGTATTACGGACCGCTATTTCGGCTATGCCCGTTCCATGATGGAGCACGGCAAGACGATACCTGACGAGTGGATGATACCGGACCGTGACATGGAGCTTGGCAAGGTGAACGTGGAGATAGATTACAACGGCTTTGAGCAGAAGCCCACCGCCTTTGTCTGCAACTGTGATTTGACGGCAAGCGAGGTGGTGAAGCATTTGAAGGAGCAGGGCATCAGCGTGCCGGAGGATGTGTCAGTGACAGGCTTTGATAATTATTTGTATCCGGGGCTCTGTGATGTGGAAATCACCTCCTATGAGGTGGACGTGAAGGAAATGTCCCGTAAGGCAGTGCATATTTTACTGAGAAAGATAGAGGACAGCCGCTACCAGAAAGGCATCACGATTATAGACGGACGAATGGTGTTTAAGGATAGTGTAAGAAAAATTTCTGATTAAAAAAACTGCGCTGAGGCGCAGTTTTTTAATGTCTGTGTTCCTGTCGGTAGACGTTGGGAGTCATCCCTGCCTCCCGCTTGAAGAGATTGATGAAATGATTGGTGTTTTCAAAGCCCACGGAGGTGCTGACCTCGTGGACAGGGATATTGGTGGTGCGCAGCAAATCCTTGGCGGCGTCTAAGCGTCTCTGATTTAGGTACTGCAGCGGGGAAATGCCAAAGACGGTGGCAAATTCACGGCAGAGACGGTATTTGCTGATTTGCAGCTCTTCCTCAAATGCGGCGAGGGAATAGCGGTTTGCATAGGAATAATCAAAGCATTTTTTCATATAAAGCAGATAGGGAGGCACATTTTTCTTTGGCTCCCGGTTCGTTTCCTCCATCAGAATCAGGTCGGAGAAGAGGTTGGTGATACATTTGATGTCTAAGACAGGATTCCGGTACAGCGGGTTTTTGTTGTTGACCTCTAACATCTGAAAGTACCGGCAGATTTCCGTGGCGCTGCTTAAATCATAGAACATGCCCGGCTGCTTCTGATAAAAGGCAGCGGGAAGGGAGCCGGAGCAGAAGTAGGTTTCGAAGTTCCAGGAGCTTCCTGCGACGGACAGGGAAAAGGGCTGCCTGCAGTCCAAAAACAGCAGGGATTCCTCCTTCAGGGTGAACTGGCTGTCCGCCGTCTGCAGACTGCCGGAGCCGTTTCTGGTATATAAAATCAGATAGCTGTTCAGTGAACGGATATAATAAGAAAAAGGCAGGGATACATAGTGAGCGCCGTATGCTGAAATCGAAAGCAGCGATTGGTACACACTGTCTGTTTTTTCTTCATATATATGTCCCAGCAGGCTTTCCGCCGGAGTGCCGGAAGGCAGCAGGGGAGCCTTACTGAAGGAAGCCAGAAAGGTGGTTAAGAAGTCCATGAATATCCCTCCTTTTTGTAAATTGTCATGGAATCTGGTTTTATTATATCCCAGGAGCCTAAGAAAAACAAGGAAAAAAGAAAATAAATATATTGTTTAAGCTAAAAGAAAACTAATAATAAGATAATTAAGGTTAAAATAAGAGAAAACAATATGCGAAATGCACAAAAACAGGGTGTTTGATTTGTCTATAATATGGAAAACCACAATAAATGCAAGAAAGTTAAATAAAAAGCAAGAATAATTGGTGACTAAAAAATAGAAAAATATATAATTAAATTAAATCAAACGAAGAGTTGATTTCAAATTAAAAAAGGGAGGAATTTTACCATGAAATTCAAAAAACTGATGGCAGTCACCTTAATCGCAGCAATGACCATGAGCATGGCAGCTTGCGGTAACAACACAGCAGGAACCAATGCAGGAACTAATGCAGGAAACGGAAATGCAGGAACCACAGATGATGGAAATGCAGAAACCGCCGGCACAGAAAGCGCAGACGCAGGAAGCACAGCAGATGGAGCATTATCCTATGCAGACATCACATTGGGAGAGGACTACACGGACCTTACCGCAACCATTAGCATGTTCAACCACAGAACAGATATGGACAGCGCTGAGTACGGCGGAAAGAACTGGGCATCCTACATCGAAGACTTTAACAAGATGTATCCAAACATCACGGTAAATATTACCACAACAACTTCCTATGCGGATGACGCGCTGATGCACTTACAGGCTGGAGATTATGAGACAATCATGTGTATCCCGGCAGTAGATAAGTCAGACCTTTCCAGCTACTATATTTCTTACGGCGACCTTGATACCATGAAGACAGAAATCAATTACGCTACTACCTGGGAGTATGGCGGAGAAGTTTACGGCGTACCTTCCACAGCAACCACACAGGGTATCGTATATAATAAGAAAGTATTTGAAGAGGCAGGGGTTACAGAAATCCCGAAAACACCGGATGAGTTCATTGCAGCATTACAGGCAATCAAAGACAACACCGATGCAATCCCTCTTTACACCAACTACGCAGCAGGCTGGACCATGGGTGCATGGGACGCTTACATTGGAAACAATGCAACCGGCGACAATACATATATGAACCAGAAATTAGTTCACACAGCAAATCCGTTCCAGAATTACGGTGATGACACTCATGCTTACGCAGTATACAAAGTATTATATGATGCAGTTGCAGACGGTCTGATTGAAGACGACTTCGCAACAACAGACTGGGAAGGCTGCAAGGGTATGATTAACAACGGCGAAATCGGATGTATGGTACTTGGTTCCTGGGCTATTCCTCAGATGAAAGCAGCAGGCGACAACGCTGACGATATCGGTTATATGCCGTTCCCAATCAGCATTGACGGCGTACAGTACGCATCTGACGGAGCAGATTACTCCTACGGTATCAATGTAAATGCAACAGAAGACGAGCAGGCAGCAGCTATGGTATTTGTAAAATGGCTGACAGAGGAATCCGGTTTCTCTTACAACGAGGATGGACTTCCGGTAGATGCTAACAGCACAGAGACAAAGCTTTCCTTTGATGGCGTTACCTTTATCCAGGATGAGCCGTCTGTAGCAGGCGAGGAAGATTTACTGAACGAGATGAACTCTGAGTCTGAGTTAAACATCAACGCTGGTGGTGACACCAAGATTCAGCAGATTATCGAGCACGCAGCAAACGGTGATATGACCTTTGATGAGATTATGGACCAGTGGAACCAGGCTTGGTCAGACGCACAGGAGACTCTTGGAGTAGAAGTGACTGAATAATAGTACGTCTTTTAGAAAATGGTACAGCAAGGAGGCGGGGAAATATTCCCCGCCCCCCTGTTAAAAGGATGGTAAAGCATTTTTGAATGCGTGGAGGAAGTGGACATGGAGGCAAAAAAACCTTTTAATTTAATTAAATGGGCAAAAAGCAGAAAGGGACAGCAGGTATTGATTTGTGTGGCATTTATGATAATTCCACTGACGCTGCTGTTGGTATTTACCTATCTTCCTTTCGAAGAAATGGTGAGATTTAGTTTTTATAAAATGAAATACGGAACGCCGAGAGAAAAATGGCAGTTCGTAGGCTGGAAAAACTATATTGACGTATTTTCCAGAGATGATTGCTTCGGAGCATTAAAGCTCAGTCTTTATTACATGGTGGGCGCTATTCTTCAGCTGGTTTTAGCGTTGTACCTGGCAACAATTTTAAGTTTTAAAGTAAAGGGCGGAAACTTCTTTAAAGGACTGATGTTTTTCCCGTACCTGATTAGCGGTATCGCGATTGGTTTTATTTTCAAATTTTTCTATACCAGAGGTTTTGTGTTTGACACAATTCTGCAATGGCTTGGTTTTGAACTTGAAAATCTTCCATACTGGCTGAAGGACCAGTCCGTGAATAACTGGTCTTTGGTGGCTACCTCTGTATGGCGGTACTTTGGACAGAACATGGTGCTTTTCATCGGTGCCATTATGTCGGTAGACGCAGAGCTGTATGAGGCGGCACAGTTAGATGGTGCAAATAAATTTCAGCAGTTTAAACACATTATACTGCCGAGTATCAAGACGATTGTAACTTTAAATGTTATTTTATCCATTACCGGTTCTTTGAGCGCATTCGAGCAGCCATTTGTTATCACAGACGGCGCAAACGGAACAGGAACCTACTTCATTATTATGAACGAAATCGCCCATGTAAGCCAGAAAGTCGGTCTTGCAAGTGCAATGGCGGTGGTATTATTACTGATTATCTTTGTCTGCGCGATATTACAGCAGTTGTTCTTTAAATATGTATTCAGGGACGCTGCCAGCGAGGATGAGTCCTATAAGGCAAAGAGAGCCAGATTAAAGGCAGAAAAAGCAGCAGCCCGTGCTGCAAAGAAAGGAGTGGCATAACAGATGAAAACAGCGGTAAAAACCAGCAGCAGAAAAAAACATTATTCTGCAGGCAGTATCATATGGAACATCGTACAGTATGCTTCTCTGATTTTCTTTGGGCTTTGCGCAGTGGTACCCATTATCTCCTGCGTTATCACAGCCTTTAAGACGGAGGAAGAATACAGGTCAACCAATGTTATGACATTTCCGGAGAGCTGGCTGAACTTTGACAACTTCGTCAAGGCATTCCAGACGGCAAACATGGGACGCGCATTTTTGAACTCCGTTATTGTTATGATATGCGTACTGTTAGTTTCCGTTATCATCGGAACCCAGTTAGCTTTCGTTTTAAACCGTTTTAAGTTTCCGGGAAATGGCTTAATCCGTAACTTATTCCTCTTTGCTTCCCTGCTTCCGGGCGTTGCAATGCAGGTAACGGTGTTTAAAATCATGACAACCTTAAATTTTGTCAATCACCTGTATGGCTACATTATCATGATGTGCGGAACTGACGTCATTTCGATTTATATTTACATCCAGTTTATGGAGAATATTCCGATTTCCTTAGACGAGTCAGCGATTATCGACGGGGCTTCTTACTGGAAAATTTACTGGAAGATTATGCTGCCGTTATTGAAACCGGCGATTGTCACCTCCTGTATTTTAAAGGGAGTGGGCGTTTACAATGAGTACTATGCAGCACAGCTTTACCTGTTAGACAAAAATCTGTTCACCATTGCAAGGTCCTTATACACCTTCGTTGGACCGATGGGAAGCCAGTACAATCTGATTTGCGCAGGCGTTATCATTTCCCTGCTGCCGGCATTGATTGTATTTATCCTCTGCCAGAAACAGATTTACAGCGGTATTGCTGCAGGAGCTGTAAAAGGTTGATATGGAGGTTAAAGAGTAACGATGGACAAATTAGCGGTCATGAGGGATGAGGTAAAGGAAGAATTGCTGAAAAATATTATCCCCTTCTGGAAAAATCTGCGGGATGATGAAATGGGAGGTTACTATGGCTGGCTTTCTTACGACCTGGCTTTAGATAAAAAGAGTGAAAAGGGCTGTATCTTAAACAGCCGTATCACATGGTTTTTCTCAAATGCCTATACCTTGTTAAAGGATGAAAGCCTGTTAGAAGAAGCAAAGCATGGTTATGAATTTTTGATAAAGCATTGTGTGGATAAAGAGTATGGCGGTATCTTCTGGTCCTTAAACTATGACGGCACCCCATTGGATACGACCAAACATACCTACAATCAGGCGTTTTGTATCTATGCGCTGGCTTCCTATTACGAAGCGTCAAAAGACAAAGAAGCGTTAGAGCTGGCATTTACCCTCTTTCATCTGATTGAGGAAAAATGTACGGACGAGGTGGGATATTTAGAGGCTTTCACCAGAGATTTCAAACCGGAGTCCAATGAAAAATTGTCGGAGAACGGCGTTCTGGCGGATAAGACCATGAATACCCTGCTCCATGTGTTTGAAGCATACACTGAGCTGTACCGGGTGGCAGGAACGCTGTCCGCATACAAAGACGAGGCGGAAAAGGTACGCCGCCGCCTCGTCTGGATGATGGATTTGTTTGCGGATAAGATTTATAATCCCGCAAAACGCCGCCAGGAGGTTTTCTTTGACAAAGATTACAACACCATTCTGGATTTGCATTCCTACGGGCATGACATTGAAACGGCATGGCTCATAGACAGAGGCGTGGAGGTATTAGGGGAGGAAGCATATGAAGAAAAAATGTTCCCCGTTACTCAGGCGCTGACCTCCCAGATTTATCAGGTGGCATTTGACGGGCATTCCCTTGCCAATGAGTGCGACAGGGGAGTGGTCAATGAAAACCGTATCTGGTGGGTGCAGGCGGAAACCGTGGTAGGCTTCTTAAACGGTTTTGAAAAAACGCCGGAGCACAGCGAGTACCGTGACGCAGCCTTAGAGGTATGGGAGTTTATCAGGGAGCATGTGGTGGATAAGCGCCCCGGTTCCGAGTGGTTCTGGGAAGTGAGAGCCGACGGCACGCCCATTGAGGGACGTCCCATTGTGGAACCCTGGAAGTGCCCTTATCACAACGGCAGAATGTGTATCGAAGTGATGAAACGAATTGCTTCTTAAAAAATAGTGTTTGCGCAGCAAAATGCGCGGAAATGAGGAAAACAATGTTGCATGAAAGATATTACGTGGAAAAAGAAAAGCAGGAGAAGCTGCTTTCCAAAAAAAATGTAAAATCCGATTTCTACAACGGAGTCTTTGACCGTTATGAAAACCCGGTGCTTACCAGAGAGCATATCCCCCTGACCTGGAGATATGACTTAGACACCAACACCAATCCCTATTTTATGGAGCGCCTTGGCATTAACGCCGTGATGAACTCCGGCGCCATCGAGTTAAACGGAAAATATTATCTGGTGGCAAGAATTGAGGGAAACGACAGAAAATCCTTCTTCGGTGTTGCAGAGAGCGACAACGGAATTGATAATTTCCGTTTCTGGGATTATCCGATTTTATTAGAGGATATCTGCCCGGAGGAAACCAATGTTTACGATATGCGCCTCACCAAACATGAGGACGGCTACATTTACGGCGTGTTCTGTTCTGAGAGCAAGGACACCAGCGTAAACGACCTGTCTGCAGCTGTGGCAGCAGCAGGAATTGTCCGCACTAAGGACTTAAAGAACTGGGAGAGACTGCCGAATCTGGTAACCTTACATTCTCCCCAGCAGAGAAACGTAGTGCTGCATCCTGAATTTGTGGACGGCAAATATGCGTTCTATACCAGACCCATGGACGACTTTATCGAGACAGGCTCCGGCGGAGGAATTGGCTTCGGACTGTGCGAGGATATTACTCATGCGGTGATTGACGAGGAAAAAATGACCAGCCTCCGGAAATACCACACCATCACTGAGGCGAAAAACGGTGCGGGGGCAACTCCGATTAAGACGGAAAAAGGCTGGATACATATCGCCCACGGCGTACGAAACACCGCAGCAGGACTCCGCTATGTCATCTACGCCTTTGCCACAGACTTAAAAGACCCGTCTAAGGTGATTGCAGAGCCTTCCGGACTGCTGATTGGACCGAGAGGGGAAGAGCGGGTAGGCGACGTCAGCAACGTAGTATTTACCAACGGCGCCATTGCAAATGAGAAGGGCGAGGTATTTATCTACTACGCATCCTCCGACACCAGAATGCATGTGGCATCCACCACCATGGAAAAATTAATGGACTATGTGTTCAACACCCCGCAGGACCCGGGACGTTCCGTAGAGTGTGTGGCACAGAGATGTGATTTTATCAAAAAGAACTTAGAAATCCTTGAGCGGGAAGGAAAATAAAGATTTTTCCTCAAAAAATTTTCCCCGTAAGAAAATTTGGAAAAAGAATTGAAAATCGTAAAAAAGATAAAAAACAGGAAAAAAGAAAAGCCGCAGGACGGCAGAAAGAGGTAAAGTTATGAGCAAATACAAGATGTTAAGCCCGGAAGTGCCAAACGTGCCATGGCAGGAGCGTCCGGAAAATCTCATGGGAGCGCCGGTTTGGAGATATAACGAGAACCCGATTATCGGACGTAACCCGGTGAAGGGCGTGGCAAGAATTTTCAACAGTGCAGTTATGCCTTACGAGGATGGATTTATCGGTGTATTCCGTGGAGAGCAGACCAACGGTATCCCATACATTTATCTTGGAAGAAGCGAGGACGCTATTCACTGGAATTTTGATGAAAATAAAATTGATTTCGTGGACGAAGAGGGAAAACCCTTTATGCCGGTTTACGCTTATGATCCGCGTTTAGTAAAGGTGGAAGATACCTATTACATTATCTGGTGTCAGGATTTCTACGGCGCAGCCATCGGTATGGCAAAAACCACAGATTTTAAGACCTTCACCAGAATTGAAAATCCGTTTTTACCGTTTAACAGAAATGCAGTATTATTCCCAAGAAAGATTAACGGCAACTTCATGCTGTTATCCCGTCCTTCTGACAGCGGTCATACGCCTTTCGGTGATATTTTCGTCAGCGAGAGCCCGGATTTAGTATACTGGGGCAAACACAGACATGTAATGGGCAAAGGCAATGAATGGTGGGAGTCCTTAAAAATCGGCGGCGGCGCTGCTCCGATTGAAACCTCTGAGGGCTGGCTGTTGTTCTACCACGGCGTAAGCGGCACCTGCAACGGATATGTGTACTCCATCGGCGGAGCGATTTTGGATATTGACAATCCTTCCATCGTAAAATACCGCTGCGAGACCTTCCTTTTAACACCGGAAGAGTGGTACGAGGAGCGGGGATTTGTGCCGAACGTGTGCTTCCCATGCGCAACCATTCATGACTCTAAGACAGGAAAGATTGCGATTTATTACGGAGCTGCCGACAGCTATGTCGGACTGGCATTTACAGAGCTGGATGATATTATTGATTATATTAAGGAAAACAGTGTTGTGACCACAACAGATACCGAGATTGGAAGACGCTAAGAGCGCCCCGTTCATAATAGAGTCTGCTATTTTAATTTAATAGTATAAAATTCATTTGGGAAAAGCTGCTGCAGACAATGAAATTCATTTTGCGGCGGCTTTTTTCCAGATTTGAGGAAAAAGTGAAAGGAAACGGATATGTGGGTATTACCGGATAATGAAATGCTGCAGTATAGCGGAAGAATTGATTTTGAAAAAAGAACAGCGCCTGTTTTTGTGTATGCAGCTACCTCGGTGCGGATGGTGTTTTTCGGCACGGGCGTGAAAGTTACGCTGTGCAACCACCGCTCCTGCTGGACCAACGAAATGGGATATTTTGTAGATGATACACAGGGAAAAATTACGCTGAGCAGCGGAGAAGAGAAGCAAACCTACACTCTGGCGGAAAACCTGGCGGAGGGCTGGCATGAGCTGCTGTTTTTTAAACGTATGGACAGCTGCCATATTGTTACCTTTTACGGCTTTGAGGTGGAAGGGGAAGACACGAAACTGCGTATGCCTATGTTAAAGCCGGAGCGCAGAATAGAATTTTTCGGCGACAGCGTTTCCTGCGGAGAAGTATCAGAAGCCTTAGACTATGTGGGAAAAGAGGACCCCGTCCACGACGGAGAATACTCCAACAGCTGGTATTCCTACGCCTGGATGACAGCACGGAAATTAGACGCCGAAATCCACGACACCTCCCAGGGAGGCATCGCCCTGTTAGACGAAACCGGCTGGTTCGCCGCCCCTCACTACCGCGGCGTAGAATCCTGCTACGACAAAATCGAATACCACCCCGACCTGGGAAACATCAAAAACTGGGATTTCTCAAACTACACCCCCCACGTAGTGGTAGTAGCCATCGGACAAAACGATAACCACCCCACAGACTACATGGCAGAAGATTATCAGGGAGAAAAATCCATTTATTGGAGAAACCACTACCGCACCTTCATAGAAAACCTAATGAATATTTATCCCAAAGCACAAATTATCTTAACCACCACAATTTTGTGCCACCACGAAAACTGGGATAAATCCATCGAAGAAGTCTGTCAGGAAATCGCATCCCCCCGCGTCCATCATTTCCTGTACAAACGCAACGGCACCGGCACCCCCGGACACATCCGAATCCCCGAAGCCGAAGAAATGTCCGAAGAACTGACCGCTTATATAGAAAGCCTGGGCGAAGACATCTGGACTTAACAAATATTTTGAAAGGAATTGTACACATGAAATTCAATTTAACCTACGAAAACGCCATCTCCACCCCCGGCAGCCGCCTCCGCCTCATCAACCTTATGAAGCGTGCCGCCGCCGGAGAGACCATAAGGCTTGGCTTCCTCGGCGGTTCCATCACCCAGGGCAGCCTCTCCACAAAACCGGAGCTGTGCTACGCCTACCATGTATACCAGTGGTGGCAGCAGGCATTCCCTCAGGCAGAATTTATCTACATCAACGCCGGAATCGGCGGCACCACCTCCCAGTTTGGCGTGGCGAGAGCCGACAGTGACCTGCTGGCGGAAGAACCGGATTTTGCCATTGTGGAATTCTCCGTCAATGACGAAGCGACGGAGCATTTCATGGAAACCTACGAGGGACTGGTGCGGAAAATATATACCTCCAAAACCGCCCCTGCCATGCTTTTAGTCCACAACGTATTTTACGACAGCGGAGCCAACGCCCAGGTGATGCACGGACGCATTGCAAGACATTACAGTCTGCCCGCAGTTTCCATGCAGAGCACCATTTATCCGGAGGTGGTGTCCGGGAGAATAGAAAACAGGGAGATTACGCCGGACGATTTGCACCCCAATGATTTAGGACATGAGATGGTTGCCTCCGTCATTACTTATTTCCTGGAGCAGATAAAAGCGGAAATGGAGAACGGTGGCTGTGAAAACGAGACAGAGCCGGAGTTCCCCGCACCCCTCACCCAAAATGCTTATGAAAATTCCTACCGCCTGAGAAATGATAACAGTACTCCCGAATTGTCCGGTTTTGTGCCGGATAAAACACCGCAGGAGCATATCACCGACTGCTTTAAACGGGGCTGGACAGCGGGAAAAACAGGAGATTCCATCACATTTTCGGTAAAGGGCACAGGGGTTGCCGTGCAGTACCGCAAATCTGTGAAGCAGCCCGCTCCGGTGGCAGAGGCGGTAGTGGACGGCGACAGAGAACACGCTGTGCTGCTGGACGCTAATTTTGATGAAACCTGGGGCGATAAGCTGGAGTTAGACACCATTTTAGAGCACGGGGAAAATAAGGAACATCAGGTGGAAATCCGTCTGGTGGAAACCCACGAAGACGACGCAGTTCCTTTTTATCTGGTTTCTGTGATTGGCTCCGGGGAATAGGGGAAGCCGACAGGACAGACGGGAGTGCGGATAACAGATTTTCTTATTGGCAGTTGAAAAAAAGAGCAAAATCATGCAAAATAGAAGAGAAATGCGTATAGGGAGGAAGAGAGATGTTTCGTGACGATTTTGTGTGGGGCGTGGCAAGCAGCGCCTATCAGATAGAGGGGACAGACCCGGAGGACGGCAGAGGAAAGACGGTCTGGGACACCTTTACGGAAGAAGGAAGAATTTTTGAGGGGCAGAACGCCTACACCACCTGCGACAATATGCACCGTTACCCGGAGGATTTTGCCCTGATGAAAAATCTGGGAATCCGTGCATACCGTTTTTCTTTAAATTGGGCGAGAATTTTGCCGGAGGGAACGGGACGGGTGAATGAAAAAGCCATTGCAATGTACCGGGATATGATACTCACCATGAAAAAGAACGGTATCACGCCCTACATTACCCTGTTTCACTGGGAATTTCCGGCTGCGCTCTATGAGAAGGGCGGCTGGCTCAATCCGGAGGTCGTGGATTGGTTTGGAGAATATGCGAAGGTGGCGGCGGAGCATTTTTCCGATATCTGCGAATATTTTATTACCATCAATGAGCCTCAGTGCGTGGTGGGGCTGGGACATTTAAGCGGCGTCCATGCGCCGGGAGTGAAATGCTCGGTAAAGGAGACGTTCCAGATTGCCCACAATTTGCTGAAAGCCCATGGAAATGCGGTGATTCAGCTGCGGAAATATGCAAAGCAGCCCATCCAAATCGGATTTGCCCCCACGGGAGGCGTGGCGTATCCCTATACTGACAGCCCGGAGGATATCGAGGCGGCGAAAAAAGTATACTTTGGCTTTTATAATCCCATGGACAACTGGACCTGGAACGTATCCTGGTTTTCCGACCCGGTATTTTTGGGAAGCTATCCCAAGGAGGGCTTAGAGAAGTTTAAAGAGTATCTGCCGGAAATAACAAAAGAGGATATGGAGCTTATCCACCAGCCCATAGATTTTATGGGACAGAATATTTATAACGGCTACTATGTCAGGGCAGGTGCGGACGGGGAACCGGAATTTGTGAACCGTGCGCCGGGATTTCCCAAGACGGCGGCGGACTGGCCCGTGACGCCGGAGGCATTTTACTATGGAATTAAGTTTTTAACGGAGCGTTATCCGCTGCCCTTATATATCACAGAAAACGGCATGTCCTGCCATGATATCGTAAGTGCAGACGGAAGAGTCCATGACCCGAACCGCATTACCTTTTTGGATTCCTACCTGGGGGCAATGCAGCGTGCCTGTGACGAGGGAGCGGACGTGAGAGGCTATTTCCTGTGGACGTTTCTCGATAATTTTGAATGGGCGGACGGCTATAAACAGCGGTTTGGTATTATTTATGTAGATTTTGTTACCCAGAAGCGCATTGTAAAGGATTCGGCGCTCTGGTATCAGAAAGTAATTGAGACGAATGGAGCAGTATTGAGTATGAATCAGTCAAACAAAGAAATTTTATTTTTAAATCCTGTCTGCACCCACAATATCTGGGGCGGAACAAAATTAAGGGAAGAATTCGGCTACCCGGTGGAGGGAGACGATATCGGGGAGTGCTGGGGCATTTCCGCCCATCCCAACGGGGACGGCACCATCAGAGAAGGAGCCTTTGCCGGAATGAAATTATCCGAGGTATGGGAAAAACACCCGGAGGTATTCGGAAATTTAGACTATGACCGTTTCCCATTGCTGACGAAAATCATTGACGCCAGAGACGATTTGAGCATTCAGGTGCACCCGGAGGATTCCTATGCAAAAGAGCATGAAAACGGCTCCTTTGGCAAAACCGAGTGCTGGTATATTATGGAGGCGCCGGAAAATGCGTCCCTTGTGATTGGGCATAATGCGAAAACAAAAGAAGAGCTGGAAGCGATGATTCACGAGGGCAGATGGAAAGAATTTATCCGTGAGATTCCGGTGAAAAAGGGAGATTTCATTCAGATTGACCCCGGAACCGTCCATGCCATCAAGGGTGGGCTTCTCATTTTAGAGACGCAGCAGAACAGCGATATTACTTACCGTGTGTATGATTATGACCGCCTTTCTAATGGAAAGCCCAGGGAGCTGCATGTGGAAAAGAGCATTGATGTGATTACCGTCCCGGCAAAATCCGTGGAGGACAGTGTAAAATCTGCATGTAATCTTTCAAAAAATGAGCTGCATGAATTGTATTCCTGCAATTATTATAAAATATATAAGCTTGAAGTGGAAGGGAAAGTACAATTTGAGCAGAACGAGCCCTTTATGCTGCTGTCTGTATTAGAGGGAAGCGGCATTGTAAACAGTCATCCGGTGAAAAAGGGCGAGCATTTCATTTTGCCGAAGGATTTCGGAACAGCAGAGATTTCCGGCGAGATGGATTTGATTGTTTCTGCGCCGGGAGAAAAGAAATAAGAAAAAAATCTTTAGTCCATGAGAAATCTTTGTTATAATGGTGGGGAAGAAGCTGACGCTTCTTCCCCATCCTTGTTTTTCGCAGAAAAAGCTGTCGGAAAGCCTGAGTGAAAAGTATTGTGAAAAAGGAAAGTAAATATGGATAAAGAGGAAAGAAGATTAAAAAGACAAAATGATACGAAAAAAGCTGCGGTGGTGGTGGCGGTATTTCTGATAATTCTTGCCGCTGTTATCGGAGCCGTTGTTTTTGCCGTTGTGAAATTTATGCCGAAAAACAGTAAGCCTGCGGCGCCGGAGAATTCCACAGAGGTGACGGAGAGTACGGAAAACAGCGAGATACCTGCAGTCACCGAGGCGCCGGAGGCAGTGATTACGCCGGAGACGCAGCAGGCAATGGATTTTGTGGCGGGAATGACCTTAGAGCAGAAAATCGCCCAGATGTTTGTGATTACACCGGAGGCATTGACGGGGTATCCCAATGTTACGGCTGCCGGGGACACCACGAAAACCTGCTATCAGCAGAAGCCTGTGGGCGGTATTATCTATATGGAAGAGAATCTGTTAGGTTCGGAGCAGACCACAAAAATGCTTACGGATATGCAGGCAATCGCAAAGGAGACCACCGGGCTTCCGGCATTCTTGAGCGTGGACGAAGAGGGCGGCACTGTCACAAGGATAGCGAAAAATGAAGCCTTCGGAGTCAATGATGTGGGAAATATGAGTGACATTGGCGCTTCGGGAGATACGGCGAAGGCGCAGCAGGCGGGCGCTGCATTGGGAACCTATTTAAAGGCACTGGGCTTTAACGTGGATTATGCCCCGGTGGCGGACGTGCTGACCAATCCCGACAATACGGTGATTGGCTCCCGTTCCTTTGGTTCAGACCCTCAGACGGTGGCAGATATGGTAAGCGCCGAACTGCAGGGCTTACAGAGTCAGGGCGTTTACGGTGTGGTAAAGCATTTTCCGGGACACGGCGGCACGACAGGGGATTCCCATGAGACGGCGGTGACTTTGGATAAGAGCTTAGAGGATTTGATGGCGACGGAGCTGGTGCCTTTTGAGAGAGCGGTGCAGGACGGAGTTTCCTTTGTGATGGTGGGGCATATTTCCGTGCCCTCCGTGGTGGGAGACGATACGCCGGCTTCCCTGTCCCAGATGATGGTGAGCAGCGTGCTGCGGGAGCAGTTGGGGTATGATGGAATTGTGATTACGGACGCTTTGAATATGGGGGCAATTACAAACAATTATACCGCAGACCAGGCGGCGGTGATGGCGGTGAACGCGGGAGCGGACCTGCTGCTGATGCCGCAGGACTATGAGGCGGCTTACAATGGGCTGCTTGCGGCGGTGCAGGAGGGCACCATCAGCGAGGAGCGGATTGATGAGTCTGTGGTTCGGATTGTGAGAGTGAAATTGAATATGGATTGATAGAAAGACAAGCCTGCATTTTTTGCAGGCTTTGTTTTTATTTCATAGGAAGGACCTTGTTGCATTAATGTATAAAAGTGATGACCTTCCTATGAAATAAAAAGCCCTCCGGGCAGGATGCGCACCTCGCGGAGAAGAAGTTAATCGCTTTGCGATACCGCTCGGGCGCAAAGTGTGCGACAAGCGCACACTTTATTTGGGAAGCGGGGGCAGGAAGAAATTTATAGTATCTTTGTTTTGGCTATGGTAAAATAGTATCAGTTGTTGAAAGATGTTTTCAATGAGAAACATGGATTTTTAGATAGTTTTAGAGAAGGGAAGAAATGCAATGCGAAAACTGATATTGGATGAAACAAAGCTGCCTGAGGTTATGGAAATCATAGACAGACTTGCGGTAATCTTCGATGAAGAGGATTTTGAGAATGATATGGAAATAAAGGCTGAAATATCAGAGTTGGAAGGTCGGTTAATAAAATTAACAGGTAAAAATATAGAGCAGTGTCAACCATTCCAGAATTACTGGGCATACACGGATTTGAAAACGGTAGCAAAAAGAATATTGACGGTGAAGCCGCAGAAAGAAAATCTGTCAGAGGAGCAGTTATATGAAATCTTTGAGGATATCATAAATGTCCGTCAGGATGAGGCAGAAACAGATTATCTGCTTGAGGTACTAAAAATCGAAACAGGAATAGAAGATATTGAAAGTTATATTTATTATCCGGATGAGGTTGGGTTGAACAGGGACGCTTCCGAGGATGACATTTTTCAAAAAATATTATCTGATAGAAATAAAACACCGCTATGCCTCGGTTTAGCGACATTTTAAGGAAGAAACCATAGGAGGAATCGTTATGACATTTTGGGAAATTTTAGGAATTGAGGCGACGACAGATATCAGAAAAATCAGACATGCTTATGCATCCCTGTCAAAAGAGTGCCACCCGGAAACAGAGCCGGAAAAGTTTCAGCAGCTCTATCAGGCATATCAGAAGGCGCTTGCCTTTGCAAAAGAAAATCGGACGCCGCTCAGGGAAAGCACTGCCGGGGAGAGTAGGGAGGAACTGAAAGAGGGTACTGCACAGGAATCTCCCGATGGCAGCCGACAGAGGGAGGAACTGAAAGCAGATACGGAACAGGCGGCTGCCTCCATGTTTGACGGACTTGAACAAATGTCAGAGGAAGCGGATGATGCGCCCTTAGAGCCGGAGCTGCAGATACCGGATTACATCAAAAATATATCAGGGCAGAGCACAGCTGTCATCGCCGAAGGCTTAGAAGCGTTCCGGGAAACTTTTGAGGCGAAGGGCAAAAAGGATTGGGAAAAGTTTATGACCAGACCGGAATTTCTGCGGGTACAGTTTGAGGAAGGCTTTGTGGTGGGGCTGTCGGATTATCTGATGCGTCAGACCATCTATCCGGTAGAAAAACTGCCCTTTGATTTGGTGAAAGAGCTTGTTTTTGCGTATAACCCATTTATGGAGGAGCATTGGAAAGAGGGCGTTTTACTTGAGGACGACGGCTTTTCTATGTTAGTTGACGTTTTGAACAGGAATGAACGGTTTGCAGCCGTGATAAGGAAGCTGGAAGCGCCTAATATGTTGAATCAGGTTGTGAAATACTGGGCTTACTATGGGATTTACAGCAGCATAAAGAAAAACGGGGAGGTGCAGGACAGTAAGCACTGGAACAGATATCTGGCGGAGATTGCAGGACGCCTGTTTTATTTGAAGGACGGAGTGAAAACCCAGGTTGACAAGAATTTTTATCCGATGTTTGAATTTCTTATCAGGGAGGGACCGACCTTTTCACAGGAGCTGTACAGCTATCTGATTGAGCGGTTTAAACTTGCCGATGCAGAGCATTCCTCGCGCTGGCAGGATGTGAGGGGTATCTATCGTGCAATCGAGGAGAAGGGGATTGTGATTGAGGATGAAAAGAAGGCGCAGGAGAAGCAGCGGAAGGAAATCCGTATCCTGATGGACGAGATTGAAAAGCTGTACTGCCTTGATGCGGAGAGCGACAGGGGAAAAATCCGGGAATTTTTCCGAAGCGAAATTTATGACAGGCACAAGCTCGATGCGGAATTGCTGGACGATAAGCTTCATCTTTTCGCATGTGTGGACGCAAGACTGTTTTCAAAGGTCTTTACCGAGGAATATATAAAATTTTATGATGAGGTCTACGCAAAAACGCCGACGGAAACAGGGAAAAAAGTATATACGCAGATGCAGTATTATCGGAATACGGATTTGGCAATCGGAGAGGGATTTTCGGAAATTACGGAAAACAGGCAGGAATGGGTGCTGAAATATTTCTTTGAGGAGGGCTTTACCCGCGCATGGCCGTCACTTCCGAAGGGCGGTATGCCGGTCGTCTATCGGGAGCTTCTGACGGACCACCTGTGGGCGCTTTCAGAGCAGAGGCATTATGAATGGGATCTGGAGACGGATGGACATCTGTATGCGCTCCGAAAAGAGGGAAGTTATCTCTTCGTCTATGATAATATGTGTTATGCGCAGACGGGAGAAAAGGCGGCGCTTACGATACAGGAATATTATCAGATATTGGAAAATCTGATGGAGTTTTATCTGGAAAACTATACCTGTACGGAGGAGACAAAAGAACAATGGAACAATTTAATGGAAAGGGCGGGAGAGATTTGTGGCAGTAATAGGAATTGATTTGGGTACAACCAACAGTCTGGCGGCTGTGTGGAAGGACGGGAAAGCAGTGCTTATCAAAAACCGGCTGGGAAGTGAGCTGACACCCAGCGTCGTTTCCGTACAGGACGGAAAGATTCTGGTGGGACAGCACGCAAAGGAGCGGCTGGTCAGCAATCCTGAGCTGACGGCGGCAGGCTTTAAGCGGTATATGGGAACCAATAAAAAATTCGAGCTTGGCGGGGAGGCTTTTTCACCGGAGGAGCTGTCCTCACTGGTGATTAAAAAACTGGTGGAGGATGCCGGACACACATTGGGAGAAGAGATTGAAGAGGCGGTTATCAGCGTTCCGGCATATTTCAACAACGAACAGAGGAATGCGACAAAAATGGCGGCAAGGCTGGCGGGAGTGCATTGCGAGCGCATTATCAATGAGCCGTCTGCAGCTGCGCTGTTTTGCAGAATGGGAAAGACTGACACGGAGCAAACCGTTCTTGTTTTTGATTTGGGCGGCGGTACGTTAGATGTTTCCATCGTGGACTGCTTTGAAAACATTGTGGAGATTCAGGCGATTGCAGGTGATAATCATCTGGGAGGAAGGGATTTTGACGAGCTGATTGCAAAGAAATTCTGTGAGGAAAACGGACTGGGCTATGAAGGGCTTTCAGACAAAAGCAGGCAGGCATTGCTTAGAAGGGCAGAGCTTTGTAAGATAGAGCTGTCCGCGGCGGAGAGCAGTGAGCTTCATTTTCGGTATGAGGGGAAGGAGTATGAATATACCTTTACGAACGAGCGGCTTGTGGAGGTCTGCGGCGGGCTGTTTTTGCGCATGAAGCAGATTATTCAGAGAGCCTTGAAGGACAGCGGCAATATGCCGGAGGACATCACGGATATTCTGCCGGTGGGCGGCTCCTGCGAAATGCCCGTCGTACGGGAATATCTTTCGCATTTATTCAAAAGACCCGTGGAAAAGCTGTTTGACGGCAACAAAATGGTTGCGGCGGGGCTTGGGGTTTATTGCGGCATCAAAATGCGGGGGGAGGACATAAAGGATATGCTGATGACAGATATCTGTCCATTCTCACTGGGGACAGAGGTGAGTAATCCGGAAGATCCACAGTTTCCGGTGATGAGCGTGATTATAGAGCGCAATACCGTTCTGCCGGCAAGTGCGACCTGTGTGTATACGACGCAGGCAGACGTGCCGTATTTTCAGATTTATCAGGGAGAAAGCTACTATGTCCACGAAAATATAAAAATCGGCGGCGTGGGATTTGAAGAGGGAATCGAGGACAGAGCTGCCGCTTTCAATGGCAGCAGAGTGAAAATTGCACTTACCTTTTCCTACGATATCAACGGTATTTTGGATGTGACGGCAAAGGTTCTTGCAACGGGGCAGGAAAAGAGTGTTTCGATTGTAAGTGAAAACAATCCGCTGACGCCGGAGGAAATCGAGATGCGAAGGTCGAAGATTGGCAAAATCGGATTTGCGGACGACGAGGAAAACAGGGAAGTTTTGGCGCTTGCCACACGGATTTATGAGGAAAGCGTCGGCGAGGTCAGAGAAAAGGCGGAGGAAATTTTATACGATTTCAATTCGGTTTTGAAAACAAATTCACCCATTAAAATAAAAAAGGCGCGGGAACGGTGTCTGCCGATTTTGAAAATGTTGGATGATTATGTAAACCGAGATGTATTTGAAACGGATTGGGAGGACGCGAGATAAGCTGCTCTGGTTTCGCTGCATTTTTTAGAAAACTCACAGAATGTTCATGAGAATATCACATAAAAGAGGTAGGTTATAAGCTGTAAAAAATGAAAAAACAGGGCGCAGGAGGTAAGGATGAAGAGGAAAAAGGTAATTTCGCTTTTATGTGTTATGGGAATGATGGTTTCGCTGGCAGGGTGCGGAGAAAATGGCGGCACGGCGGCGAATTTGGAAAAACAGGAGGAGGGAACGGAAAAGCAGGCGGATATTACAGAGCTTGCAGGAATGCAGGAGGTGACGGGGACTTCTGCCTCTGCAGCGCTGGCGGATTATGTGCAGGAAAATGAGAAGCTGGCATTTGACAGCAGCGCCTGGAATTATGATGAAGAGCATGATGTTTATTATCAGATAGGAGTGGGATATTGCAGCAATCCGGAGACGGAAGAGTATGAGACGATGGGAATTTATGTGCCGGGAATGTATCTGGTGGGTGAAGAGAATGGAGACGGGACTTATACCTGTACGCTGAATAGCTCAGGGACAGTGAAGGGGTATACGGCTGCTACGGCGCCCATTGTATTTCCGGTGAATACGGCAGGATATTCCGCACAGGAGGCGCCTGTTTCCTATCAGTATGAGAGCATTTCGGAGTATTTGGAGGCAGGCTTCGTCTATGTTTATGCCGGAATGCGGGGAAGAAGCAATGGTTATGATGAAAATGGGGAGTTGAGCTACAGCGGGGGAGCGCCCTGGGGAGTGACGGACCTGAAGGCGGCGGTGCGTTATTACAGGTATAACAGCGCCTTGCTGCCGGGAAACACGAATCGTATTTTTACCTTCGGACACAGCGGCGGCGGTGCGCAGAGCGCTGTCATGGGAGCGTCCGGGGACAGCGAGATGTATTATCCCTACCTGACATCTATCGGAGCAGCAATGTACGACAAAGAGGGAAATCTAATCAGCGACGCAATCTGCGGAGCAATGTGCTGGTGCCCCATTACGAGTCTGGACTATGCGGACGCTGCCTATGAATGGAACATGGGGCAGTATGCAGACACCGGAACCAGAGCAGAGGGTACTTATACATCCGCACTGTCCGAAGATTTGGCGGAGGCGTATGCTTCGTATATGAATGAACTGGGACTGCAGGACGGGGACGGAAATGTGCTGACATTAACTTCCTCGGAGGATGGCATATATGCTGCGGGAAGTTATTATGATTATATGGTTTCCGTGGTGGAGCAGTCCTTAAATAACTTTTTAAGCGACACGGAATTTCCTTATACCGCAGAAAATGCCGTGGAGATGGCTGACGGAGGATTTGGCGGAGGCGGAAGACCGGACGGAGAGAAACCGAACGGAGAAAAACCGGATGGACTGCCGGACGGAGAAAAACTGGGTCGAAAGCCGGATGGAGAGAAACCGGACGGACTGCCAGACGGGGAGATAACGGATGGAGAGAAACCGGACGGAGAAAAAACGGACCGAGTAAATCCCGATGGAACACCAAATGGGGAGACGGAAAATACAGGCGGTAATTCAAGTGGAGAAAAAACGAGTGACACAGAAACCACCAGTGAAAACCCGGAAAACGAGACATCCAATGTGGGAAATCAGGAACAGAACGCAGCTGGTACAGAAACCCCGGAAAACGAGACGTCCGATACGAAAGAAACCGAAGATGATGGCATTTACGAAACCCCGCAGGAGTATATCGATTCCTTAAATGCAGAGACAGTCTGGGTAAACTATGACGAGGACACAAATACAGCGACAATCACCAGCTTAAAGGATTTTGCAGTCTACTGTAAAACCGCCTCAAAGAGTGTAGGAGCCTTCGACGATTTGAATTTAAACCAGGCAGAAAATATGCTTTTCGGAAACGACGAAAGCGACACCAGCCACTTTGACGCAGTTCTGACCGAACTGTTAGCGCAAAACCAAACCGAATATGCCAAATACTCCGACTGGCCCCCCTCTGTCCTGGCAGAATACCAGTCCGATATGGAAAATCTGGATAAATTGGGGAACACCCTGACCTACCGCCAGAACATGTACAATCCCATGTACTATATCAGCAGCTATTATGACGGCAGCGGCACTTCAACACCAGCTTCCTATTGGAGAATCCGGAGCGGAATAGAGCAGGGAGATACCGCCCTGACAGTAGAAACGAATCTAGCCCTCGCCTTAGAAGCCTGCGATGACGTCACAAGCGTAGATTTCGAAACCGTCTGGGAACAAGGTCACACCACAGCAGAACGCACCGGTACCGGCACAACCAACTTCATAGCCTGGGTACAGGAATGCGTAACTCCCTGACAGTACATACCTAAAGTCATCCAGCAGCAATTACCTATAGCCTCGTTGGCTGTAAATTATTTCATTTTGCCAGTGAATACTTTAACAAATTGAAAGCGGGGCTGCCAGTAACTGATATTGGCAGAGGGCGCAGCGGGGGCTGGGGGAGTGACTATGGGAAGAGATTAGATGTTCTTAGAAATCTGCCCGATACCCAGTAACGCCCAGCCACGGACGGCTGGGCGAGGTGCAACGGCGCCATGGAAGGCGCCTTTTGCACCGTTTACGTCCCTCCGCCATCACCTCCGGAAGCAGATTTCTTAGAACATCTTATCTCTGTACATCGGAACACCCCCAGCCCCCGCTGCGCCCTCTGCCTCATTCATCCCCTACCTCCCAGCCCCGCCCCCATTTTTTTCAAGGTACGTTACCCCAGCAAAATAAAAAAAAGTGCCGACACCATCGACACTCTTTTTTAAATCCATTGTTTACAATATCTTAATCTAGCAAATAAAAACTTGTTTATTTAAAAAGAAAAAGGTACATGTGAAACCTGTGATTAAAACCGGCAGGTAATTCCTGCCGCCTGTAGCAAAATTATTTTACTACTGTTACGTTAGTTGCCTGAGGTCCTTTAGAGCCTTCTACAACTTCGAATTCTACTGCAGCACCTTCCTCAAGGGATTTGAATCCTTCCATGTTAAGTCCTGAGTAATGTACGAATACGTCATTTCCTGCTTCGTCGGAAATGAATCCGTAACCTTTTTGGTTGTTAAACCATTTTACTGTACCTTTGTTCATTGAAAAGTACCTCCAAAAAATATTACTGACTGTTGTTGCAGTCAACTAGAGCATATCATAATGATTTGGAAAAGTAAAGGGAAAATAAATAAAAATCAGTACTCTTCGGAAGTAATTTCATGATTTTTCAAAAAAAGCCGTACCATGCGGTCCCATTCATGCTCCAAACTCTTGTCCGCAGAGAAAATACGGTAGGAGACGCCTGTGGTTAAATGCAGTTCCCCGTTTTGAAAATTCAGGTTGAGATACATGGCAGTGACGTCGTTGAGGGTAAAACCGGTATGCGCCTGTTCGACGGTGCGCGCCAGGTTTGCAGGGGAGAGCAGAAAAACAAATTTAAAATAGGAGGGCGTCCGTTTTCCCTTAATTAGGTCAAAGCAGTGGGAGCGCACCTTTCCAAAGGGAAGAAAAGTAAGCCCGGCGAGGGACTGGTTTTCTAACTCTTCCTCATTGTAATAGCCGGTATTCAGTCTGCCGTCAATGTTCCAGGTAATGTCCTTTTGAATCACAGCCTCCAGCAGCAGAAAATTGTCAAAAGTTTCGGTGCAAAGCAGCTGATTCATAAAGTATTTAATTTCGGGAAGTTTCAATGCAATCATAAATAGGCTCACACTTTCTGCGCCGGTGTCGGAAACGGCAGATAAATGCGTTCCCGGCAGGCGCGGTAAATAAGTTTTTTATCCGGCGGCGGGTTCGATTCCCGTTGCTGTAGCTTTATTCTAGCATAGATTGAGAGAGGGGACAAATAATAGATGTAAATTTGTGGATTTCGTAGTAAAATAGAGTTGCTGTCACCAGCAAAAATAGCAGCGAGTTAAAATGGAGGAAAGGGAAAAAATGAACGAGACAGAAATTTTATTTGATTTATTAAAAGAGGGAGTATCGCCTGCACACGCAGCAGCAGCCTGCGGGAGAAGGCTTGCGGCGGCAGGCTTTGAGAAAATAAATTATGGGGAAGCATGGAAGTTAAAAGAGGGGGGCAGATATTATGTTAATCATCACGATACGACGCTGTTTGCCTTTACCCTGCCGGAGAAAAAAGAGCAGCTTGAGGCGGAGAAAACGGCGCCTGCCATCAGGATAGCGGCAGCCCACACAGATTTTCCGTGCCTTCGGATAAAGCCCTCTGCGGATATCAAAACCAACGGCTATGCGCAGGTTAATGTGGAGGTTTACGGCGGGGCGATTTTAAATACCTGGCTGGACAGACCCCTTGGCATTGCGGGGCGGGTGGCAGTCCGCAGCGAAAATCCCTTTGCGCCGGAAATGAAAATGTTTACTTCTGATAAAAATTTACTGACGATTCCCAATTTAGCGATTCACATGAACCGGGAAGTAAATAAAGGCGTGGAGTTAAATAAACAGACCGATATGCTTCCTGTTATGGGCTTGTTTGGGGACAGTGAGGGAGAAGCAGAGTATTTTCTGAATTTTCTGGCGGAAGAATTAAAGGTGAAGAAGGAGGATATTCTGGATTTTGAACTGACGGTGTACTGCAGGGAGCAGCCGGAATTTATCGGTGGAAAAGACGAATTTATTTCCTCACCCAGATTAGACAATCTGACCTCCTGCGCCGCCTTGGTTTCCGCCATCATAGACGCAAAAAAAGAGGACGGCATGAATGTTATAGCCCTGTTTGACCATGAGGAAATCGGCAGCCACAGTAAGCAGGGGGCTGGCTCTATCCTGCTTCACGATATGCTGTGCCGGATTCTGGAAAATTTCGGCTGTGGGGAAGCTTCCCGGATTTTGTACCGGAGCATGATTTTGTCCGTGGATGTGGCACATGGGCTTCACCCGAACCAGGCAGGGAAAATGGATGTTACCAACAAACCCGTGCTGGGAAAGGGCTTTTGTATCAAGGAGGCAAGCTCCCAGTCCTATGCCACAGACTGCGAGGCAATCGGCGCCATTCAGCAGATTTGTGATGCGAAAAAGATTCCTTATCAGAAATTTGTGAACCGCTCTGACATGCCGGGGGGAGGAACTTTAGGCTCTATTGCTTCAGCGCTTCTTCCGGTGAAAACCGTAGATGTGGGAATCCCGCTTTTGGCAATGCACTCAGCCAGAGAACTGATGGGAACGGAGGACCAGCAGGCGTTAAAAGATTTGACGGAGGCGTTTTTTACGTCATAACGGTACTTTTGACATGGGAAAAATCACAAAATAACTCCGGAGCTCTTTCTTGCAATTTTCACAAAAATATTGGATTGTAATTTTATTTACTGACATTTTTAAGGCAGGCGTGTTAAAATAATATAGATAGCTTTAAAATGAAAGATTTTACAGAAATTCATTTTTGGGATAAAGAAAACAGCAGGAAAGGAGAGAAGCATGTTTGAAGTAGGAGAGTTTGTTGTTTATGGCAGTAAGGGTGTGTGCCAGATTGTGGATATCAGCCATATTGATATTTCCGGGGCAGATAAGGACCGCCTGTATTATGTATTGTCTCCCGTGGGAGATAAAAATGCAAAAATATATGCGCCCACGGACAACCTTAAAATTACCATGCGCAGGGTGATTTCCAAAGAGGAAGCGGACAGGCTCATTTCGGAGCTGCCGGAGATAGAACTTCTCTGGGTGCCGGATGACAAACAGCGTGAAGCAAAATACAAAGAAGTAATGCGCACCTGTGATTACCGCGCCTGGGTCAGTATTGTAAAGACGCTTTATCTTCGGAAAAAGGAGCGCACCGCACAGGGAAAGAAAATTACGGCTTTGGATGAACGGTATATGAAAGCGGCGGAAAACGAGCTTTACAGCGAACTGTCCCTGACACTGGGAATCCCCAGGGACGAGATGGAGGACTATATTAAGGATAAAATTAAGAAGGCTTAAACAGGAGAAGAGCACGAGCGGGCTATAAAATTAAGAAGGCTTAAACAGGATAAAGGAAAGTAAAAAGGGAGACAGCACAGGAGAGCAGTTCTATGTCATGTGACAGGACGGTATTTCGGTGGGCTGCTCTCTTTTTTTGTGTAAAAACTGGTTATTCGTCCTATTTCCCGTGTCGTCTGTCGCAAAAATGAAAAATTTCCGGAAAATTTGCTATAGTGGAATGAGGTAATGTTTGATGAAAAAATAGTACAGAGGAAAAGGAGAGAAATGTGGAATTTTATATTGACATCAGTAGAAGCGGCGAGATAAAAAGTAAGTTTCAGGAAATCATAAAAGAGTTAGGCGGCTATGAAAAGAAATTACTTCGTGTTTCTAAAGAAATCGGTAAAATTTCTGGATTCGAAGAGATGGAACAGAAGGTTGCAGCGCTTCATGAAGAGTTGGTTTCGGAGAGAAAGTCGGTAGAAGAGCTGCTTGACATTTACTTGAAATGTGTGCAATGTTATAAAGACACGGAGGAAAAACTTGTTTCTTCGGATATATTTGACGGGCATATGCTGTTAGATATCGGAGGACTTATACCTGGAATTGGCATGGCGTGTGACGGTATTAATGCAGGCTGGTATGCGTCAGAAGGGGATTGGAGTAATGCGCTGCTTTCGGGGCTTTCTTTTCTACCGGCAATAGGGGAGATATCGGGAATTGGGAAAGTTGGTGCGAAAATAATCAGTCATGCGGATGATGCGGCGGATATCGTCAAAGCTGCGGACAAGGTGGGAGATGTTGCTAAAGCGGCGGATGATGCGGCAGACATTTTTAAAGGGCTGAATGGGGTAAAAAAAGGGGCAACATCGGCGAAAGGCTTAGTTGGACATGATTTTGAGGACTATGTATCTGATATGATAGGGGGAGAGGGTTCTTTTAGCGTTGATGGAAGAGATTTTGACGGCGGTGTTGGTAGTCGTTGGTGGGAAGCAAAGTCTGGAAACTATTGGAGTATGCTGGAAGAAAATCCTGCAAAAATGGCAAAATTTAAGTCAGATATGGGAGACAGACTGAGAATAGCAAACGAAAATGGAGCTACGTATGAGTTATTTTCCAATACCCCCATACCTGAAACGATAAAGCAATGGCTTGCAAAAAAGGGGATACCTTTTACAGAATTATAGGATAGAGGAGATATATCAATGGAGACATTAATAACATTAAATTGCAGTGGTTATTCGGAAAAAATAGTGGATATTTTAAAGATATTTCAGCAAATTGGATGGGATATTTATAATTTGCAGGGAAAGGTGGAATATTTACCTCTTGGTGATGACGATGAGTATAATTGGCAGTGTGAAAAAATATCAGAAATAGAATTTTTTGATATTGTTTCTGATAAAATTGCAAAAAAAGAGCAGATAGGCGTCAATTTGTTTTACCGCAATAGTGCAGAAGGAATTTCTTTCCTGGCATTTGATACGGAACAAATTGTGTTGAGCGCAGCAATAAATCGTAAGATTGTAAAAGAAAGATATACAGATACAGTCTGGTATTTGGAAAATATTATATACAGGCTTTTGGGTGTCGGAGTAAAATTATTATCCTATAAACTGGAGGAATTTGAAGATTGATTTACAGAGACAATGAATTGGTGATTTTACTGAACTTGGAAAAATTGAAGATTGCAGCATAACAAATGAATGAATTATCTATGGATGGCAATATTTACGGAGGAAATTCCATGATAGAATTAAATTCTAAGATAAAAAATGCGTTAATTAAAATAGATTTTATTAAGCGATATGAAGAGTTATCTAATAAATTTAGTGCTGAAAGAACACCTTCAAATAATCGGTTAGTTTATCTTGATGGTGAAGAAGTGATGGAGACAATTCAGGATTTAGGATATTTTCCAATGTTTGATGCGAAAGAAAAGTTTTTTAAAACCAAAGAAGAAAAAATCGGGAAGTTTACTTTGGAGGTTCATATTATTCTGCAGGGAGGAATGGTTGATTTAATCTGGGTAGTCAGAGAAAACGGTGAATTACTTCTCGGAGCTCCTTGGGGGACTTATTCAAGAAGACTTATTGATAGCAGTTACAGGATAAAAAAACCGATTATTGGAACGTATGAGGATTTAGAAGAAATTTTAAAAGTTTCTTTTGAAATGTATGAAGACTTTAAGAGAGCATTAATCGGTGATGATTTCTAAAGAGGAAGCGGACAGGCTGATTTTGGAATTGCCGGAGGGTGAAAATTGGAGATAAGAAATGAACAAGTTACATATGGATGGCAATATCTTATGTATCGGTGATACTAAGATTACTGTAAAATATCCCATAAAAAAGATTGAAAGAATAAATGACAAATATATTGTACTATTAAAGATTCCGCGTGTAGAATTAGGAGTTGAGGAATTAAATAATATTTTATGCTATGATGAAAAAGGTAAACTATGCTGGAGGATAAGTGACCAATTACTGTTGAATATTGTCAGTAAACAGCAAATCCCGTATGTTGCGATTCAGGTTTTGGATGGTGAATTATATGCAACCGATTTTTGGGGAAGAAAATTTAATGTTGATGTGGAAAACGGAAAACTAATAGATGTCAAAATAGTACATTAGAGGAATTTGAAGCCGGAAACCCAAGCGCCCCGTCCCCGCAAATATTTTCGAATCAACATCTTCAAATTTACCCAATATACTGCTATAATAGCTTGCGTAGCAAAGAACATACAGGTCACTGTTCCTACGGCGCCATGTATTGAATGGTGTCCGGTCAACAAGAAAAAATCGAGGATATTATGAAAAAAAGACAGAAACTGATACATATATTAACCGTCACAGCTCTCTCTGCAATGCTTATCTCCGGTTGCGGCAGCGAGCGTTTAGAGGATGAACTTGCCTTCCGTGATATCGGCATTTCCGATATGCAGAAGGGAGATTATGAGGGAGCCATCGTTGCCTTTGGCAGCGCTCTTGCCCTGTGTAATGGGGAAATCACGGACACGGAGATTGACATTTGTTACTACAAAGCGGCAGCCATGTATGCCGGCGGGGACATAGACGGAGCGTTAGAAACCTATCAGGCGTTGATTGATTATAATGAAAAAGACGGCAATGCTTATTACCTGAAAGGCTGCCTGAATCTGCAGAAGGGTGATACAGAGACGGCGCTGTCTGATTTTTCCAACGCGGTGAAATACAACGGAAACGATTTTGAACTTTACATCGGCATTTATGAAAATCTCACTGCTTATAATATGAAAGAGCAGGGGGAAGAATATTTAAACAAAGCCTTTGACATCAAGGGCAGCTCTGCGGAAGCCCTTACGTTCCGGGGAAGAATTTACTACCTGTTAGGGCAGTATGACAATGCCGAAAAAGAACTGACTGCCGCCATTGAAAAGGAGAGCAAGGAGGCAAACCTTTACCTCGCCCAGGTATACGAAGCCCAGGGAAGCATGGAGCAGGCGGAAACCTATTACCAGGCGTACACAGCCTCCGGCGCAGCGGATTCGGCGGCAATGAATGCGCTGGCTGAAATTGAAATCGGAAAAGGCAATTACGGGGCGGCGTTAGATTATATTAACCAGGGGCTTGCCATGGAAAATGTCACCAACCGGGCTGAGCTTTTGTCAAACCAGATTGTTGCCTGCGAATATTCCGGGGATTTTGCCACAGCATGGGAGGCAGTGCAGGAGTACATTACCCTTTGCCCGGAGGATGCGGCGGCACAGAGGGAATATATTTTCTTAAAAAACCGCCAGATGAAGGAGGAAACCCCGGAGCCGGAGTCGGAGACGGAACAGCAGGAGAATACGGAGCAGGGGGAAACGGAGCAGTCGACACAGATGTAAAAGCCCGGCACAAAGGAACGGCGGGCGCAGAGGGAAAAACGGATTGCAGAATAGAAAGGAAACATATGCCGGAATTGTTTGAGATAGAGGAAGTAGAAGAAAAGGTTGTGCTGGTGGGAGTCAGCGAGCAGGAGGGGGACGATGCCGAGGATTCGGTGGCGGAGCTGTCAGAGCTGGTAAAAACGGCGGGAGCCGCAGTGGTGGGAACGCTTATTCAAAAGAGGGAGCTTATCCATCCGGGCACTTATGTGGGAACCGGAAAAGTGCAGGAAATTGCAGAAATGATAGAGGAACTGGGCGCCACGGGGATTGTCTGTGATGACGAGTTATCTCCGGCACAGCTGAAAAATTTAGAGTCCATGTTAAATACCAAGGTGATGGACCGGACGCTGATTATCCTTGATATTTTTGCGGCAAGAGCGACCACCAGCGAGGGGAAAATACAGGTGGAGCTAGCCCAGTTAAAATACCGCCTGAGCCGCCTGACAGGTCTGGGGCATTCCATGTCAAGGTTAGGAGGCGGTATCGGAACCAGAGGTCCCGGTGAGAAAAAGTTAGAGATGGACAGGCGTCTGATAAAAAACAGGATTGCCCAGCTGAACCGGGAATTAAAAGAAGTGCGGCAGCACCGGGAAATTACAAGGGCGGGACGGGAAAAGAGCCAGGTTCCGGTGGCGGCTATTGTGGGCTACACCAATGCAGGAAAATCCACTCTGTTAAACCGCCTGACCGATGCGGGGGTGTTAGAGGAGGATAAACTCTTTGCGACGTTAGACCCCACCACCCGGATGTTAGAGCTGCCGGGAAAACAGCAGATTTTGCTGACAGATACCGTGGGCTTTATCCGGAAGCTGCCCCACCATCTGATAGAGGCATTTAAGAGTACGTTAGAAGAGGCAAAATACGCAGACTATATTCTCCATGTGGTGGATGCGTCGAACCCCCAGAGGGAAAAACAGATGCACATTGTGTACGACACGCTTTACAATTTAGACATTAAAGAAAAGACCATCGTAACGTTATTTAACAAGCAGGATGCGGTGACGGAGCAGGAGCCGCTGCGGGATTTTAAGGCGGACCGCACCTTAAATATTTCTGCGAAGAATGGTTCGGGCTTAGAGGAGTTAAAGAATTTGCTTTCCGAGCTGCTGCGGGAAAATAAGATACTGGTGGAGCGGACGGTTCCCTACGGGGAGGCGGGAATTATCCAGCAGATACGAAAAAGCGGGGAACTCATCGAGGAAGATTACAGACCGGAGGGGATTTATGTTAAAGCCTATGTCCCCATGAGTTTATATGGAAGGCTGCCCTGAGTTCCGGCGAAAAAGCCAGGGATATTTCAGCGGAAAGTGGATGAAAATGAGAATTGTGTGATACAGGGGGCAACGAAACAGTTGCCCCTTGAATTTATGTATGTTAAAATATTCTTGGATAACTGCGTCTTAAGTGACGTTACAAAGATAGAAAAAGAATGGAGAAGAGCATATGACAATATTGATTAAGGGAGGACAGGTCATCAATCCGGCAACCGGAATGGACGAGGTTGCAGATGTACTTGTGGAAAACGGAAAAGTAGCGAAAATTGAAAAAAACATGAAGGTAAAGGCGGAGCGCCGGATTGACGCTAAGGGCTGCTACGTGATGCCGGGCTTTATTGATATGCACGTGCATTTAAGGGACCCCGGATTTGAGCAGAAGGAAACCATCGAAACCGGGTGCCGCGCCGCAGCCAGAGGCGGTTACACCACCATTCTTGCCATGCCGAACACGAAGCCGGTAGTGGATAATGCAGACGTTGTAAATTATGTCCACAACAAGGCAAAAACAGTCGGTTTGATTAACGTTATGCAGGTAGGAGCTGTTACGAAAGGGCAGCAGGGAAAGAAATTGGCCGATATAGAGGGAATGGCAAAGGCTGGCATTCCCGCCATCAGCGAGGACGGAAAATCCGTGATGAACGCCCAGCTTTACCGGGAGGCGATGGAGAAGGCAAAGGAGCTGGATTTGGTAGTGCTCGCCCACTGTGAGGACAGCAATTTAGTCAACGGCGGCGTGGTGAACGAAGACGCCAAGGCGGAAGAGTTAGGGTTGAAGGGAATTACCAATTCAGTGGAAGATATCATTATCGCCAGAGATATTATGTTAGCTTATGATACCGGGGCGAAACTGCACTTATGCCATTGCTCCACGAGAAATTCCGTGATGATGATGGAGCTTGCAAAAGCCCGGAATATACAGGTGACGGCGGAGGTCTGCCCGCATCATTTTACCCTGACGTCGGATGATATCAAAAAGGTGGAGCCACTCCTTGATGTGGAAAAGAATGTGCCCCTAGATATGGATGCGGATACCAATTTTAAGATGAACCCGCCGCTCCGCACCAAAAAGGATGTGGAGGCATTGAAGGAAGGTCTGCGTGACAATGTGATGGACGTTATTTCCACGGACCATGCGCCTCATACCTTTGAGGAAAAAAATGCGTCCATGAAGAGAGCGCCCTTTGGTATCGTGGGCTTGGAGACGGCAGCGCCCCTTACCTACACGGAGCTGGTGTTAGGCGGTTATCTCACCCCGATGCAGATGGCGGAGAAGATGAGCTATAACCCGGCGAAAATTATCGGCATTGAGAAAGGGGATATCCAGCCGGGCAAAACGGCGGATATTGTAATTTTTGACCCGTCCGTCACCTACAAGATTGATAAAAATGAATTTGCCAGCAAAGGGAAAAATACGCCTTTTGACGGCAGGGAAGTGACCGGAAAAGTACGTGCCACAATCGCAGGCGGGCATATTGCATATGAAGCATAAAACGGAGCTTCACCGGGACGCGGCATGAAAGTGCGTTTAGAGCCTGTTTTATGCGGCAAAATGTCAGTACAGGCGTTTTTGTGGAAGGATTGAAAGTAGAGAGGCTTAGGAAGAAAATGCAGACAAAATTTGAGGAAATGGTGTCTATCATCAGACAGGAAGAGATAGCGGACGATATTTACAGCATGTGGCTTGGGGCGGAGCAGATAGCGGCGTATGCGAAGGCGGGACAGTTTGTGTCGGTTTACAGCAATGACGGCAGCCGGCTGCTGCCAAGACCCATCAGTATTTGTGAGATTGACAGGGAAAAGAACGCCATCCGGCTGGTGTACCGTATCGCAGGGAAGGGAACGGCAGAGTTTTCCGGTATGCGTGCGGGGATGCAGTTAAAGGTGGTAGGGCCGTTGGGAAACGGTTTTACGAAGAGGGACAAAAAAGCATTTTTAATCGGCGGCGGCATCGGCATTCCGCCCATGCTGCAGTTAGCAAAGGAGTTAGACTGTGAAAAGCAGATGGTGCTTGGATATCGGGACGAGCTGTTTTTGACAGATGAATTTGAAGCCTTTGGAAAGGTTTATCTTGCCACCGAGGATGGCAGCGCCGGGACGAAGGGCAATGTCTTAGACGCTATTCGGGAGAATGGGCTTACGGCGGATGTAATTTATGCCTGCGGGCCTGCTCCCATGCTTCGGGCATTGAAAGAATATGCACAGGAAAACGGCATTGAATGCTGGATTTCCATGGAAGAGCGGATGGCGTGCGGCATCGGGGCATGTCTTGCCTGTGTCTGCAAATCTAAGAATAAGGACGCCCACAGCAATGTGAATAATAAGCGGATATGCAAAGAAGGTCCGGTATTTTTGGCAGAGGAGGTAGAATTCTAATGAATATGAAAGTGGATTTATGCGGAGTAACGTTAAAAAATCCCGTGATGACTGCCTCAGGAACCTTTGGCGCCGGGGAGGAATACTCGGAATTTGTGGATTTGAACAAGTTAGGCGCCGTAGTGACCAAGGGAGTTGCCAATGTACCCTGGGAGGGAAATCCAACCCCGCGTGTGGCGGAGGTTTACGGAGGCATGTTAAATGCTATTGGTCTGCAGAATCCGGGGATTGATTTGTTTATTGAGCGGGATATTCCGTTTTTGAAACAGTATGACACCAAAATTATTGTAAATGTCTGCGGACATACCACAGAAGAGTATGTGGAGGTGGTAAAACGCCTTGCAGAGCAGCCTGTCGATATGCTGGAAATCAATATTTCCTGTCCCAATGTCAAGGAGGGCGGCATTGCTTTCGGGCAAAATCCAAAGTTGGTGGAGGACATTACAAGGGAAATTAAAAAATATGCGGCGCAGCCGGTCATCATGAAGCTTTCTCCCAACGTGACGGACATTACGGAAATGGCACGGGCAGCGGAAGCAGGAGGAGCGGACGCCGTGTCACTGATTAACACTTTAACGGGAATGAAAATTGATATTAACCGCAGAAAATTTGTGCTGGCGAATAAGACCGGAGGAATGTCCGGTCCGGCAGTCCATCCGGTGGCAGTCCGCATGGTGTACCAGACGGCGCAGGCGGTCAGGATACCGATTATCGGCATGGGAGGCATTATGAATGCGGAGGATGCCATTGAGATGATTTTAGCGGGCGCTTCGGCGGTTTCCGTAGGAACGGCTAACTTTACGAATCCGAAGGTGACGGAGGAGATTGTGGAGGGGATTGCCGCCTATATGGAAAAATACCATGTCAATGACATCAAAGAGCTGGTGGGCGCAGTAGTGTGAGAAATTGTGCTGTATGGCAGCGCGGCAGAAAATGTAAGAAGTTCTGATGATATGCATAAATTGTTTGGTTTACTTCGGAGGTGGCAGCTTGAGAGAAGAGTTTGTTGGATACCAGCGGTCTGACATAGATTACAAAGTAAATAAATATACATTGAGGTGCCTGTCGTTTACATTAATATCTACAGGTGTTATATGGATTGCCAATATATGCAATATATTTATTGTAAATAATGAGCTGCTGTCCACCGGATTTGCCATTTCCACGGCAATTATTGTCCTTACGCTGATTTTTGGCAAAGTGGTGGATTTACATAAGCCCTGGGTAAAGTATGTGCTGCTGTTTAACACAACTTTAGCGATTACAGTGGATGGAGCAACGCTAAGTTATCATGCGGTGCTGCTCATTGTACTTCCCCTGCTTTTAGCGACGCAGTACACCTCGAAAAAGGTGCTGGCGTATACTTACATTCTCAGCATTTTCGGCGTTTTTGCCAGTGTGATGGGAGGCTACTTCTGGGGACTGTGCGATGCCAATATGCTGCTTTTGACGGCGGATAAAACAGAGTATTATATCAATCATTCCAACGGCATGGTGCAGATTCCCATCAACAATACCAACCCATGGTATACACTTCCTCTTTACTATGTCATTCCCCGCAGCATTCTTCTGCTCTGCCTGCTTCCCGTTATACAGAGCATTTCCAAGAACATCATGGGATATGCGGAGTATGCAGTCAGCATGAAGCAGCTCAGCGAGAGAGATGAGATGACAGGGCTGTACAATAAGAATAAATATCTGGAAATGATGGAAAAGGCTTATCCGAAGTTAGATACGGTGGGTGTGATTTTCTGGGATGTGAATAACCTGAAAATGATAAACGATACCATGGGGCACGCTCAGGGGGATTACATCATCACCAGTGTCTCCGGCATCATAAAAGAGCTGATGGATAACCGGAAACGGGCGTACCGCATTGGCGGGGATGAATTTGTCATGATTATTGAGAATCCCAAAAAAGGTGAGATTGACGAGGTGCTGCGCCGCTGGAGCGGGTATTTAGAAGAGCGGAAAAATTTTTCCAAGATAGAAATTTCCGTTTCCATGGGTGCTGCATGGGGCAGCGGAAAAGATGTGGCGCAGGTGGAAAAAGAGGCGGATGAAGCCATGTACCAGCAGAAGAAGCGCTATCATGGCAAGGAGTAACCGGCAGGCAGAAGAAACAGCGGATTTTATTGCATAGTAAAAGGAAAATGGCAAGGATGTACAGAGCAGGGATTGATTTAGGCGGAACTAATATAAAAGCGGGAATTGTGGATGAAACGCAAAAAATAATCATAGAGGCGTCTGTACCCACCAGGACAGAGCGCCCTTATCGGGAAGTGGCTGCCGATATGGCGCAGCTGGTAAAGGATTTAGCAGAAAAAGCGAAAATCCCGGAGGAGGAGCTTTCCGGCGTAGGGATTGGAAGCCCCGGAACCATAGACGCCGGGGAGGGAGTGGTGGTTTATTCTAACAATTTCGGCTGGGTGAATGTGCCTCTTGCAACGGAGCTAAAGCGGTATTTTACCTGTCCCATAAAGATTTCCAACGACGCCAACTGTGCCGCCTTAGGAGAAGTGAAAGCGGGGGCGGCAAGAGAAATAAAAAACGCAGTTCTTCTCACCTTAGGAACCGGGGTAGGCGGCGGTGTCATTCTGGACGGGAAGGTTTTTGAAGGGGCACATGCCGGCGGAACTGAATTGGGGCATACCTCGTTAGTGCTTGGCGGAGAGCTGTGTACCTGCGGCAGGCGGGGCTGTGTGGAAGCGTATGTGTCGGCAACGGCGCTGATACGGGATGCCAGACGGGCAGCGGCGCTAAACCCGGCGTCGGCGTTGAACAGGCTTTGCGGGAATGATTTAAACAATATGGACGGGAAAACGCCCTTTGACGCCGCAGAGGCAGGGGACGCGGCAGCGGAGAAGGTGGTGGGGGACTATCTTTTTTATTTGGGGGAAACCATCACAGATTTTGTAAATATTTTCCGCCCGGATGTGGTACTGCTGTCCGGCGGCGTCTGCAACCAGGGAGAAAGGCTGACAGAGCCTTTGAACCGTTACATCAGGGGAAAATGCTTTGGCGGTGAGCGGGCATTCGTGCCTCCGGTGCGGTGTGCAGTTTTGGGAAACTGTGCGGGGATAATTGGGGCGGCGAATTTAATAGAGTGAGAGATAAAGGCTGACATCAGAAAAAGGAACAGGAACGGCAGTTTACTGCCCGTCCTGTTCCTTTTTCAGTTTTCTGAGAATGGATAAAAAGTCCTTTACCACGGGATTTGGCATATTTTCATTATAAAAAAGTCCAAAGGAAATCTCTTTTTCCGGGACAAAGGGGACAGCGCAGACCTCAGAATCGTTGATATTGATTTTGGGCAGAATCCCAAAGCCGTATCCGGCTTTTACGAGGGTAAGCAGTACATTTGGATTTTCACAATAATAAACGGATTCCGGTAAAAAATGCTGTTTCATTTTATTTTGCAAGTTTGCCGCCTCAGAGGGAAGGGAGTAGGAATCGCAGAGGATGATGCGTTCTGTATACAATTCCGGCGCACGGACCTCCGTTTGGGCTGCCAGAGGGTGGGTGGAGGAAATTGCACAGCAAATGGGAGTCCGGGCAAGCTCTAGGTAAGATATCCCTGTGCGGGAGGGGACGTCATCCTTAAACCCCAGAAGGATATCAATATTTCCCTCAAAAAACAGGCTCAGGATGGCGCGGTGGGGAATCACGCGCAGAACAGGGTGCAGTTCGGGAAACTGCTGGCGGCATTTTTTCAGAAGCCCGGTGAAAAGAATGCAGTTCATGTCGCTGCTAAAGCCGATGGTCAGCATTTGCACATTGGATTTGCTGTGATATTTTATTTTTGATGTGGCAATCTGTAAATCGTGCATGAAATTTTTGGCGTCCTCATAAAAGATGGCGCCGGCAAGCGTTAAAACGACACTTCGGGAAGTGCGGCGGAACAGCGTGGTGTCTAATTCTTCTTCTAAGGCGTGTATCTGGCGGGAAACGGCGGACTGTGTAATGTTTAAGGACTCTGCCGCCCTTGCAAAATTCAGGTTTTCGGCTACGGCAAGAAAGCTCTCCAGCTGTTGAGTATTCATAGATGGTTCTCCAATCATTGCGTTTTTGTCATTAATAATACCATTTTTTCATTTCTCTTTCAAGGCATTTTGTGTTAGAACAATAGTTATTAGCACTCGATAAAAAGGTGTGCTAACAATAACGCCGGATATGGCGCTGCAAAGCAAAACGAATAACGGTCAGAAACAGAAAGGAGATTGGAAAATGCTGAAGTTATTGAAACATTTTACAAAACGGGAATGGCTGGGAATGGGAATTATTTTCCTTCTGGCAATTCTTCAGACATGGCTGACCATGACCATGCCGGAATATATGTCAGAAATTACGCAGCTTGTACAGACAGAAGGAAGTGAGATGGGGGATATCCTGGCAGCAGGCGGAAAAATGCTGCTTTGCGCCATGGGAACGTTAGCTACTGCGGTAGTGACGGTTTTGTGTACGGCACAGGTGTCAGCCGGACTTTCTGCAAATCTGCGCTCCGCAATCTTTAATAAGGTACAGTCTTTTTCCATGCAGGAGATTGGAAAATTTTCCACCTCCAGTCTGCTGACCCGTACCACAAATGATGTGGTGCAGGTGCAGATGCTGCTGGTATTAGGGACAGAAATCCTTTTTAAAGCGCCAATGACTGCCATATGGGCAATCGTTAAGATAGCGGGAAAAAGCTGGCAGTGGACCACGGCAACGGCTGTGGCTGTCGTAATTCTTCTTATGATTGTGGGTGTCTGCCTGGCGCTGTCGCTGCCGAAGTTTAAGAAAATGCAGAAGCTGACGGATAATTTAAACCGCGTTACCCGTGAAAATTTAACCGGGCTTCAGGTGATACGCGCCTATAATGCAGAAGGCTATCAGGAAGAAAAATTTGAGGCGGCAAATGAAGAGTTAAAGAGCGCGCAGCTTTTCACAGGGCGGGTTATGGGCTTCATGTCGCCGGGAATCCAGGCGGTTATGAACGGACTTTCCCTTGCGGTTTACTGGGTTGGAGCTTATCTGATTCAAAATGCGGCGGTAACGGAGAAGCTGCCTTTGTTTTCAGAGATGGTGGTATTTTCCCAGTATGCGGTACAGGTGGTGATGGCATTTATGATGCTGGTTATGATTTCCGTTCTGCTGCCCCGTGCCCTTGTTTCTGCCAAACGAATCAATGAGGTGTTAGACACACCGCTGTCCGTTCCCGAAGGAGACGGAAAAGATTCCGTACCGGGCAAGGAGGGTGTGATTGAATTTAAGGATGTCAGCTTCCGGTATCCGGATGCGGGAAAAGAGGTATTGTCCCACATTTCCTTCACCGCAGAGAAAGGCGAAACCGTGGCGTTGATTGGAACCACCGGATGCGGAAAAAGTACGGTAGTGAATCTGATACCGCGGTTCTATGATGCAACGGAAGGGCAGGTTTTAGTGGACGGCATCAATGTAAAGGAGTATAAACAGGAAGCCCTGCGGAATAAAATAGGTTATGTGTCGCAGAAAGCAATCCTGTTTTCCGGCACCATTGCCGGCAATGTGGCATATGGAGAGAACGGAGGAAAGGGCTTTACCCGGGAGAAGATGAAAAGTGCGGTACATATCGCCCAGGCGGATGAATTTGTGGAAAAGAAAACGGATGGCTATGACAGTTATGTGGCGCAGGGAGGCTCTAATTTCTCAGGCGGACAGAAACAGAGGCTGTCCATTGCCCGTGCCGTGTGCAGGGACCCGGAGATACTTATTTTCGACGATTCCTTTTCTGCACTGGACTACAAGACAGACCGCATCTTAAGAAAAGAATTAGAGCAGGCATGCAAGGATGTGACCCGCGTCATCGTAGCCCAGAGGATTGGTACTATCCGTGACGCAGATAAGATTATCGTTCTGGAGGACGGCTGTGTTGCCGGAATAGGTACTCATGAGGAACTGATGCAGAACTGCGAAGCGTACCGTCAGATTGCATATTCACAGCTCTCAAAGGAGGAATTGGCATAATGGAAAGAAATGGTAGAATGAAAAAGAATACAGAAAAGCCCAAAGATTTCAAGGGAGTCTGGGTGAAGCTGCTTCTTTATTGCAGGAAATATTTTGTCTTTTTAGGAATTGCGGTTTTGTGTGCAGTCGTGGGAACCATATTTACATTGATTGGGCCGGATAAATTGTCGGATATGACAAAGGTGATTACGGATGGGCTTATTACGGGGATTGACTTAGAGGCGGTATCTAAAATTGGGTTTACGCTGGTGGCATTTTACGTCTGCGGCGCCGTTTTGTCTTTGATACAACAGCTGATTATGGTGGACGTCACCCAGAGGGTAACAAAGAAGCTGCGCAGGGACATTGCAGAAAAAATCAACCGTCTGCCCATGTCCTATTATAACAGAACCTCCACCGGAGACGTCCTGTCCCGCGTGACAAATGATGTGGATATGATTTCCCAGTCCTTAAACCAGAGCGTAGGAAATCTGATTCATGCGGTTACGTTATTCCTTGGTTCTCTGATTATGATGCTTAAGACGAATGTTATTATGGCGCTCACCGCGGTGGTGGCGACTGCCATCGGCTTCATTCTGATGATACTGATTACGGGACGTTCACAGAAATATTTTTCCAGACAGCAGAAAAGCCTTGGCGCCTTAAGCGGACAGATAGAGGAAATCTATTCGGGACATACGGTGGTGAAAGCTTATAACGGGGAAAAACAGGCAAAGGAAACCTTTGACCGGTTAAACGGAGAACTGCAGAGAAGCGCTGCAAAGGCACAGGGCATGGCAGGACTGATGAATCCGCTGATGACATTCATTGGAAATTTCGGTTATGTTGCGGTCTGCGTTGTAGGCGCGCTTTTAACCATGAATGGAAAAATCGGGTTTGAGGTTATTGTGGCGTTTATGATGTATGTGCGTTTCTTTACCCAGCCTCTTTCCCAGATGGCACAGGCAGTACAGACCTTACAGTCCGCAGCGGCGGCAGGGGAGCGTGTGTTTGAGTTCTTAGAGGCGGAGGAAATGCCAGATGAGAGCGGGAAACAGAAGCATTTAGAAAAGGCAGAGGGGTATGTGGATTTCGAACATGTAAAATTTGGCTACGACGCAGATAAAGTGATTATCCATGATTTTTCCGCCCAGGCGAAGCCGGGGCAGAAGATTGCCATTGTAGGGCCCACCGGCGCCGGAAAATCTACCCTGGTAAATCTGCTGATGCGGTTTTATGAGATACAGGCAGGAAGTATTAAAATTGACGGAATACCTGTCTCGGAATTGAAGCGTGAGGACGTGCACTCCCAGTTCTGTATGGTGCTTCAGGACACCTGGCTGTTTGAGGGAACGGTGCGCGAGAACCTGATTTACTGTACGAAGGACGCATCGGAGGAAAAAATGAAGGAAGCCTGCAGGGCGGTGGGATTAGAACACTTTATTGCCACGCTGCCTAAGGGGTATGACACGGTGCTGAATGATGAAATCAGTCTGTCCCAGGGGCAGAAGCAGCAGTTTACCATCGCCCGTGCCATGATTGCCGATAAGCCTATGCTGATTTTAGATGAAGCCACCAGCTCCGTGGATACCCGTACAGAACAGAAAATCCAGGAGGCGATGGATGAGCTGATGAAGAACAGGACGTCATTTGTCATTGCGCACCGTCTGTCTACCATTAAAAATTCGGACTTAATACTGGTATTGAAAGACGGGGATGTAATAGAAAGCGGCACCCATGAAGAATTGCTGCAAAAGAATGGATTTTATGCTGATTTGTATAACAGTCAGTTTGAACAGGCATCATGAAAGGAGAGAATAGGATGAAGTGTAATTATCTGACGGTGGAACGGGAGTACGGGAGCGGAGGAACAAAGGCTGCCAGGCTTTTGTCACAGCAATGCGGGATTCCCTGCTATGGAGAAGAGATTCTTGAGGCAGTGGCAAAGAGAAAAAACATTTCTGTGGAGCGGATGGAACAGTACGAGGAAAAGGCGACAAACAGCTTTTTGTATACGCTTGTGATGATGGGGCGCATACAGGCGGGAAGCTCCAATATGCTTACGGACGAAGGTGCGGTATATTTAGAAGAGCAGGCAGAAATCCAGCGGATTGCCATGAATGGAAAAGCCATTTTCTTAGGGCACTGCGCTGCGGAAGCCCTGAAGGACAAAAAGGGAGTGGTGCGGGTCTTTATCCGTTCCGGCAGCAGTGAGGAAAAGCAGCAGAGAATTGCAAAAGATTATGGGATTGCACAGAAGGATATTGCGGCTACCCAGAAATTTTATGACCGGAAAAGGGCGAATTATTATTATGCCAATACATCAAAGAACTGGAAGGATTTCAGCAATTATGATATTGTGCTGGATTCAGCGGCGCTTGGAATCGACGGGTGCGTGTCGGTACTAAAGGGGCTGTTTCTGGAATAGACCGTGAGCTTCCCTAAAAAAGAAAGACTAACTATTAAAAGTCAAGCCTAAAATGAAATTTTTTGAATGAATTGCCAAAGGCATTTCAGATAGAAATGAATCAGTAAAACGATTCTTAGAACCTTGAAAACTGCATGACA